>Ga0335083_10008604_pt1 | contig 12448 bp, 10 predicted proteins | sample Lox_Sample_42_FD_206716 | JGI IMG/M metagenome (GOLD analysis project Ga0335083, IMG submission 206716) | Soil microbial communities from Loxahatchee National Wildlife Refuge, Florida, United States - Lox_Sample_4.2 | ecosystem: Environmental > Terrestrial > Soil > Wetlands | place: USA... | reverse complement strand
CGTGAGTGTCGCCACGTCGATTCCGTCCGTGAAACCCGGCAGCATGGACTCGGCGCGGGCGAGGTTCTCGCGATTGTCGGATTCGCGCACGCTCGCGTCGCCGTCGTCGTGGTGGTAGCTCGCGCCGAGGATGAGGCCCGCGTCGGGCACGGACGTCACATAGCCAGAACCGCTCACGATGACGTCGAGCGCGCGACCGGGCGAGGGCGGCACGTAGGTCACTTGGCCGCGCACCGAGGAAAGCGCGAGGCGCGCCTCGGGCAGGAGCCGCTTCGCGTCGGCCGCGTTCGCGACGATGAGCACGGGCGCCTCGGCGATGACGCGATCGTTCGCATCCAGGGCCCGCCAGGAGGAGCCTTCGCGCTCGAGGCGCGCGACGCTGCGCCCCAACGCGCGGCGCACGCGCGCTCCCGCGCGGGCCAGGCTCGCCACGGCGAGGCTCGAGAGCGACACGCGCGCGCCCGAGGGAAACCACCAGCCGGGCCCCCGCACCGCGCGCCCCGCGATCGATCGCGCGCGATCGGCATCGACGAACTCGAGGAACGACGCCGGATAACCCTGCGATTGCACGATCGCCGAGAAGCGCGAGGCCTCGTCCTCATCCTCGGCGAGCTGCAGCACGCCGCACGGACGCCATTCGAGATGGTAGCCGTCGAGATCGAGGCCGCGATAATGCTGCAGCGCATACAGGAAAGCGCTCCGGGAAGCCCGCGCGTTCATCGCGTCGCGCAGGTTCGCCACCGGGCGCACGAGTCCGAGGGACGCCGAGCTTCGCTCCTCGCGCGCGTCGAGGAGATCGATGTCCCACTTGCGCGCAGCCAATCGCTCGGCCGCGACCGTTCCGGCCAGCCCCGCGCCCACGATGACGGCGCGCCTCTCGGCCGCCGGCGCCGCCGGCGCATCGCCGGCCCGCGCCACGCGGCTTCCGACGAGCATCTCGCGCTTGGTCCCGAAGCCCTCCTGCTTGCGCACTTCGAATCCGGCGTCGGCAAGGGCGGTACGAACGCCGCCGGCCACGGTCCAGGTCGCGAGCGTGGCGCCGGGCGCGGCGATGCGCGAGAGCTCGCGCACGACCTCGGGAGACCAGATGCCCGGATTCTTCGCGGGCGAAAAGCCGTCGAGGAAGAATGCGTCGGCACGCGCCACGAGCTGGGGCAGCATCTCGCGCGCCTCCCCGAGGAGCAGCGTGAGGATCACGTTGCCGCCGTCGAAGTGCAGGCGATGGAATCCCGAGAGCGGCGGCGGCCAGGAGCGGGCCAGGGCACGGGCGAGGGCTTCGAGTTCCGCGAAGGGTGCGAGCGCGGCGGCCAGGTCCGCGGCGGCGAGCGGGCGGTTTTCGACCGAGACGAAGTGCAGCCGCGAGGGCCGCGCCGGATCGTTGCGCCACGCCTCCCACGCCGCGAGGAAGTTCAATCCCAGGCCGAACCCGGTCTCGAAGATCGTGAACGAATCGCGCGAGCGCCAGCGCTGCGGCAAGCCGTTGCCCGCGAGGAAGACATGGCGCGACTGCTCGAGCCCGCCGTGCGTGGAGTGGTAGACGTCCTGGAACTGCGGCGAGAACGGCGTTCCGCTGGCGGAGCGCTCGAGGATCGCGTTGGGCAGGGAGACGGGCAGTTGCACGGGAGACGGATAGTATCCATCATCGCAGGGAGCCGCGACGGGCTTTCGAACCCACGAGGTCAGGACGTGAGCAAATCTGGCGCACGATGGTTGAGCGGGCCCATGGCGGCCCTGGCCCTGGCCATCTTGTCCGCGCATTCCGGCGCCGCGCCGGCGGCCGATGCGCCGGCCGGGGATGCGAAGGCGGCGCCAGCGCAGCCGGCCCCGCCGCCCAAGGCGGCGACGATCAGGTCCGCCATGGCGGACGTGGGCGACATCTCGGTCGAGGTGAAGAAGCTCGAGAAGCGCCTCGAAGCCATCGACCAGTCCGTGGCCGCGATCAACGTGTCGCTCAAGCGCATCGAGTCGATGGAAAAGTCGCTTGCGGCGGTGAGCAAATCACTCGAGCCCGTCGGCGTGCTCACGCAGCCCGAGGGCCTGACGAGCCTCGTGAAGGCGGTCAGCGAAGAGGCCTACGACCGGGGAGTCGCGCTGATCCTCGTGGGAACGGGCTGCGCCGCGGGGCTCATCGTCCTGTTCGCCTTGCTGCGGCGCTGGAATGATCGCGCCCGCGCCCAATCGCGATGAACGGCCCGCAATGCCCCTCGTACTGAACCTGCCGGCCGGCCTCAAGGGAACGGCGGAGCTCATCGTCGGCGAGCAACACACGGCGCCGCGCATCGGAAGCGGCCGCATCCGCGTGCTCGCCACGCCCGTGATGATCAACCTCATCGAATCGGCCGCGTTGGCCGCCGTGGAATCGTCGCTGCCCGAGGAGCACCAGAGCCTGGGCACGCACCTCGACGTGACGCACATCGCGGCGACCCCGGTGGGGATGAAGGTCCGCGCGACGGCGGAAGTGCTGCGGGTGGAAGGCCGGACGATCTACTTCAAGGTGCGCGCCGAGGACGAGCGCGAGCTCATCGGCGAAGGGACTCACGAGCGGGTGGTTGTGAACCTGGCCCGCTTCGACAAGCGGGTGCAGGACAAGGCTCGAGGAGCTTGAGGGCCTGGTAGAGGATCGGGTCCGCCGGCCCGCCCTGGGGCGCGCCCATGTCCACCAGCACTTCCGGCACGTACGATTCGCGCCGCTCGCCGTTCACGAGGTACACGCGCTCGGCCGGGTAGCTCACGGCGACCTTGCTGTGCGGCAGCGTCGATTCGCGCAGCTCGCCACGCAATCCCGTCATGCGCGTGCCGACCACCCGCGCGTTGGCGACCGCGGCCAATCCCGTCGCCACTGCCTCGCCCTCGGCCGCGGTCCAGCGGTCCACGAGCACGATCACCTTGCCCTTGTAGGGCTTGCCGCGCGGCGCGATGGTGTCGAAGATGCGCGGGCCCTGCGGCAGCTCGCGGATCTGCCAGGCCGCCTCCGAGGTCGCGAAGCGCGAGAGGATGGCGCGCGTGACCTCGGGCGTTCCGGGCCCCGGGTGGTCGCGGATGTCGATGAGCAGTCCCTTCGTGCCCATGAGGTTCTCGAGCGCCGCGTCGAGCTGTCCGGGCAGCTTCGCGTCGTCCGCGCCGATGCGAACGCGCAGGTAGCCTATGTCGCGGTCATCGCCCATGCGCCGCGCGAACACCGGCCGCCCGACACGCGCATGCGGCTCGGTGCGTTCGATGCGCAGCGTGCTCACTTCCTGCCCGTCGCGCACGGTGATGCTCTCCACGCCCCTGATGGGCCCGGCGAGCGCGTGGCGCAGCGCCCAGCTGAGAGCCCTGCGCGGAGGCGTGCTCGTTCCGAGCCTGTCCCTCACCACCTGCTCCACGGGCACGTCGTCGATCTTGAGCAGCGCCACGCCCGGGCGCACGCCCGCCACGTCCGAATCGCCGAAGGTGCGCACCGAGTCGATGTAGGCCACGTTGTCGCGCCACACGGCGTAGAGGTCCGCTTCCCAGGGCAGGCGCCGGGGCGTGGTCGCCGAGCGCTCGGAGAGCGTCACGTTGTCGTCGTGCAGCGTCGCCACCAGGCCCTCGAGGGCCGCGACGAAATCGCTGCGGGTGGCGGCATGCACGGCGATGGGGCGCCATTTCTCGCACGCGCGCTTCCACTGCGGGCGCTCGCCGTCGAAGTACGCGTAGCCCTCGTCGATCGCCTTGCAGAGGAAATCGACGTCCTCGCCCATCTGGCGGGGCGATGGGGCGGGCGCGGCCACGGGCGCCGCAGCGAGCGCGGATCCCGCGAAGAGGAGGGCGGCGGCGAGGCCCGGTGCGAGGCCCCGCAGCGTGGCGCTAGACAACTTTGACGTTGATCTCGTAGATGCCGTCGATGTGGCCGGTCATGACGTCGCCGGGGACGACGGGACCCACGTTCTCCGGGGTGCCGCAGTAGATGATGTCGCCCGCAACGAGCTCGTAGAAGGCCGACAGGTGCGAGATCATCTCCGCGACGTTCCACGTCATCATGGCGAGGTCGGCGTTCTGCTTCACCTGCCCGTTCACCTTGAGCCAGATGGCGCCCTTGGCGAGATGCCCGGTCCTGTCGGCCGGATGCAGGTAGCTCACGACGGCGGAGTGGTCGAAGCTCTTGCCCACTTCCCACGGCTTCTTCTGGTCGCCCATGGCGCGCTGCAGGTCGCGGCGGGTCATGTCCAGGCCCACGCCGTAGCCGAAGACGTGGTCGAGGGCCTTGTCGGCGGGAATGTCGCGCCCGCCGCTCTTGAGCGCCGCGACGAGCTCCACCTCGTAGTGGTAGTTCTTGGTGACCGGCGGATACGGGTGGTCGATTGTCACGCCCGGGGCCGCGAGCTGGATCGCGTCCGTGGGCTTCTGGAAGAAGAACGGCGGCTCGCGCGTGGGATCGGAGCCCATCTCGCGCGCGTGGGCGGCGTAGTTTCGACCGACGCAGTAGATGCGGCGCACCGCGAAGCGCTGGTCCGAGCCCATCACCGGGATCGTGGCGCCCTCGTGGGCGAAAAGGACGTTGCTGCTGCGTTCGGCTCCGGCTTGCATCGGTGCGGCACACGCGGCGACAGTCGCTGCTCCCAGCGCGGCCCCCGCATTCAGGAATTCGCGGCGCGGCTTTTCCATCGACATCTCCCCTCCGAGGTAGCCGGTATGCTCCGGCGAGCCGCTATCGTATCCCGAGAATCCGCGCCCCGGACGTTGCAAATTGCAACCAACTAAACCGGGGACAGACCCCGGTTTCCGTCAGGCTGCGATGGAGCGGCCGAGCGAAAGGGCGACGACGCGGTTGCGGCCGCGCTGCTTGGCGAGCGTGAGGGCCTGTTCCGCGCGGGCCAGGAGGCTTTCGATGCTCTCCGGGCCCTCGTCCAGGCGCGCCGAGACGCCCACGCTCACCGTGAGGGCGACGGACTTGGCGTCCACGAAGAGCGGCTCGGCCTCCACGGACTTGCGGATGCGGCCCGCCACGACCACGGCGCCGGGCCCCGGGACCTCGGGCAGCATCACGAGGAATTCCTCCCCGCCGTAGCGGACGAGCATGTCCTCCTTGCGAAGCGCCGCGCGGATCAGCCCCGCGATCTTGCGCAGCAGCTCGTCGCCCGCGTGGTTGCCGAAGCTCTCGTTCACCGGGCGAAAGTGGTCGATGTCCACCATGATGATCGACAGCGGCTGGCCCGCGCGCCGCGCCCGGGACAGCTCCCGTTCGGCGATCTCGATGAACGTGCTGCGGTTGTAGGCCCCGGTGAGCGGGTCGATTGTGGCGAGGCGCACGGCCTCGCGGTCGGCGCGCTCCTTCTGCAGCAGCATGAAGCCGAACGTGGCGGCGAGCGCCGAGGCCGCGGCGACCACGAACACGGCCGACTGCAGCGTGGTGGGGAAGATGAAGGCCTGCAACGGATCGGCCGCGAGCACGACGGATACGCCCCGGAAGACGAATGCCGCGGACCCGGCCGCGAACGTGGCGACGAGGATGGTGCGTGAACGCCCGCCGGCGCGAAGCTGCCAGGCGATGGCCGCGAGCACGAGCAACAGCGTGCCGAAGACCATGCCGCCGAAGAGCATCGCGCTCGCCGCGTCGTTGCCCACGAGCGCGAAGGGCACGGCCACCGCGGCGATGATCGCGGTGTGCACCCAGCTGGGCAGCCCGCGCGAATCCGAGGAAAGCAGCGACGCGCCCTGCAGCGTGATCGACAGCGCGAGCATCGCGCCCGAGAGCGTGAACGCCGCCGCCTGCGGCTCCGGGCCCGCGGCGAGCGTGGCGCACGCCACGGCGCGGCAGAAGAGCGACGCGATCCACGCGAGCACGCCGTGCTTGAGGCGCCGCCCGGCGCCCGCCCAGAGGATCGCCGCCGCCATCGCGTCGGCCACGGCGACGAGGACGAGGAGTGTGCGGACGTCGATCACGGGTTCTTGAGAACGTTGAGCGCGATCCACTCGTCCACGCGCGCCTCGAGGATCGTGAGCGGCAGCGCGCCGTCGTCGAGCAGCGCGTTGTGGAAGCGGCGGATGTCGAACGCGTCGCCAAGCGCGGCCTTGGCCTTCGCGCGCAGCGCCTTGATCTTGAGCTCGCCCACCTTGTAGCCCAGGGCCTGGCCGGGATCGACGATGTAGCGGTCGATCTCGGCGGCGACCACGCCGGCGCCGAAGCCGGTGTTCTCGGCGAGGTACCTGATCGACTGCTCGCGCGTCCAACCCATGCTGTGGATGCCCGTGTCGATCACCAGGCGGCACGCGCGCAGCATCTCGTTGGAGAGCGCGCCGAAGTGCGAGTACGGATCCTTGTAGAACCCCATCTCGTAGCCGAGGCTCTCCGCGTAGAGGGCCCAGCCTTCGCCGTAGGCCACGTACCAGCCGGTGCGGCGGAAGTCGGGCAGCCCCTCGATCTCGAGGGCGCGCGAGTTCTGCAGGTGGTGTCCCGGGACCGCCTCGTGCAGCAGCGTGGACTCCATGTCGAGCCAGTTCTTCTTCTCGGCGTTGTTCACGTTCGCCTCGAAGAAGCCCGCGCGGCTTCCGTCCAGCGCGCCCGGCGAGTAGTGGTCGGCGTTGTCGCCCTCGTAGGCCTCCATCGGGCGCACGCCATAGGGCAGGCGCGGCAGCGTCGCGAAGAGCTTCGGCAGCTCCGCGTCCGCGCGCTTGGCGATGTCGCGGTACATCGTGAGCCGCTCGGCCGAGGACTTGGACAGGAAGCGCGGATCGGTCTGCGTGTACTTGATGAATTCGTCGAACGTGCCCTTGAAGCCCGTCGAGGCGATCACCTTGTCCATCTCGCCGCGGATGCGCGCGACTTCGGCGAGGCCCGTCTTGTGGATCTCGGCCGGATCGAGGGCAAGCGTGGTCATCTCGCGCACGCGGAAGGCGTAGTACGCGGGGCCGCCGGGCAGCGCCGAGGAGGCGAGCTCCTTGCGGCACGCGGGGATGTATTCCTTCACCACGAAGTCGCGGTACTTCGCGAAGGCCGGATGCACTGCTTCGGCGAGCACGCGGCGCCCTTCGGAGGCGAGCGCTTCCTGCGTGGCCGCGGGGATGTCCTTGGGGAACTTCGTGAACGGCTGCCACATGGGCGAGGCCGTGACGTCCGCGTTCGCGAACGCATCGAACATCCCGGGCACCGGCCCCATCGCCTCCTTCGGCGGCATCCAGCCGCTCTTCATTCCCGCGCGCAGCTGGGCCATCTCCTGGTCGAGCCAGCGCGGCACCTTCGCGAGGCGCGAAAGGTAGTTGCGGTAATCCACCTCCGTGGCGAAGCGCGTGGCGTTGATCAGGTATGCCGCGACGAGCTCGGGGCCGCGCTGGGTAGTGACGAGGTTCCAGCCGTCGCCGAATTCCGAGCCGAAGGGCAGGTCGCCGTAGAACGCGTCCTCGCGCGCCTGGAGCCCGGCGCCATCGAGGGCGATGTCGCGCGAGATGCGGTCCTGCGTGTTGAGCGTGGCCGGGTCGAAGCGCTCCAGCTCCGCGATCACGGTCTTCACGTGGGCCTTGCGGCGCGCGATCGCTTCGGGCGAATGGTCCGTGAGCCTGTCGTCGAATCCCGGCACGCCGAGGATCGTGCCCAACTCCGGGTGCTCCTCGATGGACAACTTGAACTCGCGATCGAACAGGGCGGCAAGGTCCTTGTTCGGCGCGGGCTCCGTCATTGCCGCGTAGGCGGGAATCCAGGCAACGGCCATGGCGAGTGCGGCGAAGAGCTTCATTCCACCCTCCCGATCTTCTGCACGACGCCCGCGAGCTTCTTCGCGTCCGCATCCCAGAACGTGCGGAACTGCGGCTGGTCGAGGTACTGGATCGGCGTCTCCACCTTGGCCATCACGGCCTGGAACGTGGGATCGTTGACCGCGGCCTTCGACGCCTCGCGCAACTTCGCGACGACGGGCTCGGGCGTGCCCGCGGGCACGAACAGCCCCGTCCACTGCGAGAACTGCGCGTCGTAGCCGAGCTCCTTGAGCGTCGGCACGTCGGGAAATGCGGGATGGCGCGAATCGCCCCACGTGGCGAGCACCCGGATCTTGCCGGCCTTCACGTGGCTCGTGACCGTGGACGGACCCGTGGCGAGCGCCTGCACCTGTCCGCCCAGGAGCGCCACGATCGCGGGGCCTGCGCCCGTGAAGGGCACGTGCAGCATCTTCACGCCGGCCACCTCGTCCAGCATCTCCATGGGCACGTGCATCGTCCCGTAGTTGCCCGACGATCCGTAGGCAATCGTGCCGGGCGATTTCTTCGCCGCGGCGACGAGATCGGCGACCGACTTGTAGGGCGAATCCGCGCGCACCGCGAGCACGGTCGGATCGGCCGTGAAGCGCGCGATGGGCACGAGCTGGCTGAGCTGGTACATGGGATCGCGGCCCAGCACCTTGTCGGCCTCGGGGATGATGGAGATCGACGAAAGCGCCATGAGTATCGTGTAGCCGTCGGGCTTCGCGCGCGCCACGTACTGCATGCCCAGGCCGCCGCCCGCGCCGGACTTGTTCTCGACGATGACGTTTTGCTTGAGGATGCGCGTCATCGCCTCGGCGAGCGGGCGTCCCGTGATGTCGGCCACGCCGCCGGGCGGGAACGGCACCACCATCGTGATGTTGCGCGCGGGATAGTCGGACTGCGCGAATGCCGCCGCGGAAAAAAGCAGTGCGAATGCGGGAATCCAGCCTCGCAGCATCTTCATTTCTTCTTGCCCTTGGCCTTCGGATCGGGAGCGGGCTGCGGCGGCGGCGTCCACTCGACGCAGTTCACGCCGCTGGGCGGCGTGATGTCGCGGCCGTTCGCGCCCGTCACGCGCATCACGTACGGGAACGCGCTGCCCTTGCGCGGGTTGGCGAGGATGTGGACCGTGCCCGCGCTGGGGACCTTCATCTGCCGGGCGCCCTCGGGCATCACGCACGAGTACGCGGGCGCGCCCTCGACGTGGACGATGTCGAAGTTCACCGACGAGTTCACGGACCCCTCGGGATTGCAGTCGAGCTGCTTCACCTCGCAGCAGACCTTCGCGCCCGGTTTCACGGTGGTGTCGATCTTGCGGTCGTCGCGCAGCGGGTCCGGGTGCAGCTCCTGCAGCAGCCTCACCTCGCGGTCCTTCGTGTCGTTGTAGATGCAATACGCGTGGGCGGAACCGCCGCCGAGGAGGAGCACCGCGGCCAGCGGGTACAAGGAGCGTTGAATTCGCGCTTTCATGTTCTCTTCTCCCGATCATTCGACATCGGACGTCAGCCCGACGATTTTTCGCGGTACATGGCCTCGTCGGCCGAGGCGAGGAGGGCGGCGGGATCGCGCGCGTGGTCGGGATAGAGCGACACGCCCACGGAAGCGCCGCAGCGAACGCCCAGCCCTTTCCACTCGAAATCGCTGGTGAACGCCGTGCGGAGGCGCTCGCCGATGATGCCGGGCGTGTCCGGGCGCACGTCGGTTTCGAGCAGCACCACGAATTCGTCTCCGCCCAGTCGCGCCACCGTGTCGATCTCTCGCACGCAGGCGCGGATGCGCGCCGCGGCCTGCCGCAGCACCTCGTCGCCCGCGGCGTGGCCCAGCGTGTCGTTCACCTTCTTGAAGCGGTCGAGGTCGATGAAGAGCAGCGCCAGGCGGTCGCCGCTGCGGTGCACGCGCATGATGGCGTGCTCGAGGCGGGCGGCGAGCGAGTTGCGGTTGGGCAGCCCCGTGAGCGCGTCGTGGACCGCCGCCTTCTGCAGGTGCTCCTCGGCGTCGACGCGCGCGGTGACGTCTTCGGCGAGCGACAGGATCGAGGCGATCTTGCCGTGCTCGTCGAACACCGCCGAGTTGTACCACTGGCACCAGATCGCCTTCCCGTCCTTGGTGTTGTTGCGCGCGAGCATGCGGTTGCGCGGCACGATGCCCGAGAGCAGCTCCCGGGTGAGGGCGCGCACGGTGGACAGCGACTCTTCGTGCACCAGCCCGATCTCGCCCGACTTCTTGCCGAGCACCTCCTCGGCCTTCCAGCCGAAGATCGCCTCGGCCTGGGGCGACCAGCGCATCACCTCGATGCCCGACGACCACTCGATCACGGCGAGCGGCGTGTTCTCGATGTGGCTCGCGAGATGCTGCAGCGCGCGCGAAAGCGCGTCGTGGGTGCGCTTCAGCTCCTGCACTTCGAGCGCGCACGAGAAGTAGCCCAGCACCTTGCCTCCCGGGCCGCGGTGCGGGCGCAGGTTCACCGAGAGCCACACCAGCGAGCCGTCGCGGGAGCGCCCCTGGCGCTCGTAGTGCACGTCCTCGCCGGCGAGCGCCCGCCGGGTCCAGGCCTCGAACTGCGAGTAGGTCTGCGGGCCGTAGAGCTCGGAGAGCGTCTTGCCGACGGCTTCCTCCGGCGTGCAGCCCAGCCAGTCGGCGAGCGCCTTGGAGACGTAGCGCACGCGCTCGCGCGAATCCACGTAGGAGATGAGTCCGCCCACCTCGTCGGCCATCGCCGCCACGAAGTTGTTCGCGGAGCGGAAGCCCGGCGGGATGGGGATCTTGCGGCCCTCGGTCATCGGGCGGACATCTCGAGCTCCTGGCAGATGGGCGGAGCGGGGAAATGGAAGCGCACCGGGCCGTCGGGCTCGGCGTGCAGGAACTGGTGCACGAAGGGATCCTTCGAGGCCTTCATCTCCGCGGTGGGGCCGTGCCCGGCGATCGTGCCGTCGTTCAGGAGGTACAGGTAGTCGGCGAGCTTCATGGCCTCGTTCACGTCGTAGGTCACGATGATCGACGTCGCGCCGAGAGCGGCGTTCAGCGTGCGGATCAGGTTCGTGATCACGTTCAGCGTGATCGGGTCCAGCCCCGCGAACGGCTCGTCGTAGATGATGAGGTCGGGGTCGAGCGCGATGGCCCGCGCGAGGGCCACGCGCCGCGACATGCCGCCGGAGAGCTCGTCGATGCGAAGGCCGTGCGCGCCGCGAAGCCCCACGGCATGCAGCTTCATGAGCACGAGGTCGTGCACGATCGCTTCCGGGAGCGCGGTGTGCTCGCGGATCGGGAAGGCCACATTCTCGAAGACAGTCATGTCGCTGAAAAGGCCGCCCTTCTGGAACATCATCCCCATCTGGCGGCGAAGCGCGAGCAATCCCGCGGTGTCGAGCGCGCGCACGTCCTGGCCGCAGACCGTGACCCTGCCCGCGGTGGGCCGGATGAGCCCGCCCATGAGCTGCAACAAAGTGGTCTTGCCCGAGCCGCTCGCGCCGAGGATGGCGACGATCTTTCCGGAGGGGATCCGGAGGTCCACTCCGCGCAACACCTGGCGAGCGCCGTAAGCAAGACGCAGGCCCTCGATCTCGACCACGGAGTGCGGAATATTCATGGATGGCGATTATCTCACCTTGAAGTACACTCGCGCTTTCCAAAGCGTGATGCGAGGGGAGAAGACAATGAACATCGTGGAACGCGCCAAGAACATCCTGCTCAGCCCTGCGACAGAATGGGACAAGGTCGCAACCGAGACCACGGCGCCCAAGGAAGTCGTGATCACCTACGTGATCCCGCTCGCCGCGCTCGCGGCGATCGCCCACTTCGTGAGCATGGTGGTGATCGGCACGACGATGCCTTTCGTGGGCACCTACCACATGGGCGCCCTGATGGGCGTCGTGTTCGGCGTGTACCACTTCGTGATGGCCATCGTGGGCGTCTTCGTGCTCGCGTTCATCGCCGACGCGCTGGCGCCGTCCTTCGGCGGCACGAAGGACATGAACCAGGCGGTGAAGCTCACTGCATATACGTTCACGGCCTCGTGGATCGGCTCGGTGCTGGGGATCATCCCGTTCATCGGCTGGCTGCTCGCGCTGCTGCTCGCGCTCTACGGCCTGTACATCCTGTACCTGGGCCTGCCCAAGCTCATGAAGAACCCGGCCGACAAGACGATCGTGTACGAGATCGTCCTGATCATCGTCGCGATCATCGTGTACGTCGTGATCGGCGCGATCGGCAGCGTGATCACCGCCGGCGGCATGATCGGCGCGGGCGCGATGGGCGGCATGGGCGGGCTTTCGCGCCACTCGGAAGTGACGATCGATCCCAACAGCCCGCTCGCCAAGTACTCGAAGAACCTCGACGCGGCCACCAAGCAGATGGAGGCGGCGCAGAAGAGCGGCGACTCGGCCAAGCAGATGGCCGCGGCCATGGGCGCGATCAGCGCGGCCGCGGGCGGCAAGGGCGTGGACCCGGTGCAGATCGACGCGCTGAAGCCCTTCGTCCCCGACAGCTTCGCGGGGCTGCCGCGCAAGGACATGCGCACGGAGCGCGGCGGCGTGCAGGGCATGATGACCGCCAAGGCCGAGGGCGTGTACAACGACGGCGCGGGCAAGAACGCGACGCTCGAGGTGGTCGATTCGGGCGGCGCGGCGGGGCTCGTGGGCCTCGCCGGCTGGGCGGGCCTGCAGGCGGAGAAGGAAGACGCCAACCACAAGGAGAGCACTCGCAAGGAGAACGGCCGCCTCATCCACGAGCGCCTCGACAAGAACTCCAACTACGGCGA
>Ga0335083_10008601_pt1 | contig 12449 bp, 11 predicted proteins | sample Lox_Sample_42_FD_206716 | JGI IMG/M metagenome (GOLD analysis project Ga0335083, IMG submission 206716) | Soil microbial communities from Loxahatchee National Wildlife Refuge, Florida, United States - Lox_Sample_4.2 | ecosystem: Environmental > Terrestrial > Soil > Wetlands | place: USA... | reverse complement strand
GGCCTATGACCTGGCCCTGGCGTTCGAGCCGGAGGATCACTGGGCGCTGCACCAGGCCGCCCTCGAGCACGGGTTCGCGGGCAACACCAGCCGCGCCTCCGAGCTGTTCCAGGCGGCCCTGACCCACGACCGCGACGGGTGCCACCAGACGCTGATCGACTACGGGGACCACCTGCGCCGGCTGGGGCGGATCGGTGACGCGGTGAAGCTCTACCGTCGGGCCGTGGCCGCGGTGCCGGGCGACCCCGACTGGAAGCAGACGCTGCGCGAAGCCGAGCGCGAGCTGCTGGCCGCACCTAATTAAATCTGGCGTTTGGCCGAGCCGATGCCCGCCTCGGCCGCTACTGTGTCAGGATAATCCCTCCCCCATGGACCACCTCGAGCAGTTAGAGCAACAAAGCGTCTACATCTTCCGGGAAGCCTTCCGGCACTTCGAGCGTCTCTGCATGCTCTGGTCGATCGGCAAGGACTCGACGGTTCTCCTGTGGCTGGCCCGCAAGGCCTTCTTCGGGCACATCCCGTTCCCGCTGGTCCACATCGACACCAGCTACAAGCTGCCGGAGATGATCCAGTACCGGGACCGCCTGGCCATGGAGTACAAGCTCCAGATGGTCGTCGGCCAGAACGTCGAGGCGCTGGCGGCCAAGGACACCTTCCCGGACAAGTTCAAGGCCAACCCGAACATGTCGGCCGAGGAGCAGGCGGCGAACCGCACGCTCTGCTGTGGGCGGCTGAAGTCGGATGCGCTCAAGGCCACGCTGAACGGCTCGGGCGTCCGCAAGAAGCTGAACCTGCAGACCGGCAAGTACGACGTCTACGAGGACAAGGCGCCCTACACCGGCGTCATCGTGGGCGCCCGCGCGGACGAGGAAGGGAGCCGCTCGAAGGAGCGCTACTTCTCGCCGCGCGACAAGAACAGCGACTGGGACGTCGGCGATCAGCCGCCCGAGTTCTGGAACCAGTTCAAGACCGACTTCGCGCCCGGCACGCACGTCCGGATCCACCCGCTGCTCGACTGGACCGAGCTGAACATCTGGGAGTACATCAAGCGGGAGAGCATCCCGACGGTGTCGCTCTACTACGACCAGGGGGCCGGCACGCGCTATCGCAGCCTGGGCTGCGGACCGTGTCAGGCGCCGATCAAGAGCACGTCGAAGAACGTCGACGAGATCATCCACGAGCTGAAGAGCGGCGACCTGAAGAACGTGGCCGAACGATCGGGCCGCTTGCAGGACGGCAAGCACGGGCTCGAGGAGCTTCGCCGCAAGGGGTACATGTGAGCCAGAAACCGGCTGTGGCAGTAGAGGCAGAACGCGAAACCTTCAACGTCGTCATCGTCGGGCACGTCGATCACGGCAAGAGCACGGTGGTGGGCCGCTTGCTGGCCGACACCGATGCCTTGCCGCTGGGCAAGCTGGATGCGGTCCGGCGCGAGTGCGAGCGCACCGGCAAGCCGTTCGAGTACGCCTTCCTGCTGGACGCGCTCTCGGACGAGCAGGATCAGGGGATCACGATCGACACCGCCCGCTGTTTCTTCAAGAGCGCGCGGCGCGACTACATCATCATCGACGCGCCGGGGCACATCGAGTTCCTGAAGAACATGATCTCGGGCGCGGCGCGTGCCGAGGCGGCGGTGCTGGTCATCGACGCCAAGGAAGGCGTGCGCGAGAACAGCCGGCGCCACGGCTACATCCTGTCGATGCTGGGCATCCGGCAGGTGGTGGTGTGCGTGAACAAGATGGACCTGGTCAACTACGACCAGGCCCACTTCCGCGCCATCGAGAAGGAGTACCGCGGCTTCCTCGAGGGGATCGGCGCGGTCAGCCCGCGCGCGTTCGTGCCGATCTCGGCGGTGAACGGCGTGAACCTGGCCAAGCGGGGCGCCAAGGAGACGGCCTGGTACGACGGCCCGACGCTGCTCGAGCTGCTGGACACCCTGCCCAAGGCGCCGTCCAAGGTCGACCAGCCGCTGCGCATGCCCCTGCAGGCGGTCTACAAGTTCACCAAGCACGGCGACGACCGCCGCATCTTCGCGGGGCGCATCGAGGCCGGGAAGGCCTCGGTCGGCGACAAGGTCGTGTTCTCTCCGTCCAACAAGGTCTCGACCATCAAGACCATCGAGGGGTTCAACACCGCCCCGCGCAACAGCATCGACGCCGGTTGGTCGACCGGGTTCACGCTGACCGAGGAGATCTACGTGACCCGCGGCGAGGTGATGAGCCACGCCGAGAAGGCCCCGAACGTGTCGACGCGCGTGCGCGCCAACATGATCTGGCTGGGCAAGAAGCCGTTCGCCAGCGACCACGACTACAAGCTGAAGCTGGGCACCACCGCGGTCGGGGTGAAGCTGCACAAGATCAACAAGGTCATCGACGCCAGCGAGCTGAACGCCACGCTGGAGAAGAAAGAGGTCGGCCGACATGACGTCGCCGACGTGATCCTCGAGGCGCAGCAGCCGATCGCGTTCGATCTGTCGGCCGACTGCGAGGCCACCGGGCGCTTCGTGATCGTCGACGGCTACGACGTGGCCGGCGGCGGCATCATCATCTCGGCGGTCGCCGACGACCTGCGCGACCTGCGCGCCGAGGCCCGGACGCGCGACTTCAACTGGGTGGCGGGCGGCGTCACCGCCGTCCACCGCGCGGAGCGAATGGGGCACCGGTCGGCGCTCATCATGTTCGTGGGCAAGGCCGGGTCGGGCAAGCACAGCTACGCCCGCGCGGTCGAGCGGGCGCTGTTCGACGCCGGCAAGTCGATCTACATGCTCGACGGCAAGAACGTGCTGCTGGGCATCGACCACGACCTGTGGGTCGACGCCGCCCAGTCGGAGCTGGTGCGCCGCTTCGGCGAGGTGGTCCACATCCTGCTGAACACCGGCCTCATCGTGGTCTCGACGACCAACTCCATCGGCCTGGCCGACGCAACGGCGGTCCAGGCGCTGATCCCCGACACGCCCATGGTGGTGGTCGACATCGATCCCGACGACGCCAGCACCCAGGCCTGCGACCTGCGCATCCGCGGCAACGAGCCCGAAGCCGACGTCATCGCGCAGATCTCCGCCATCCTCGACCAGCGCCACATCACGACGACCTGATCAGCGATCGATCGGCAGCAGGCGAGGCGGCTTGGGCAGGTTGAGCCGCACCGCTCGGAAGTGCCGCACGTCCAGCGTGACGATGGCTTCTGCTTTGTGGCGCTCCGCCTGGGCCATGACCACCGCGTCGACTAGCCCGAGCCGTAGCTCGGCGTATCGATCGAGCAAACTCACGGCCCGGGGCAAGTCGCGGGCTGCGTTTGCGTCCATCCGGTACTGTCCGTCCCGCACATCGGCGGCAAAGGCGCGCGCCACTTCGACGGTCAGTTTCGTAGAGGCCAGGTAATCCACCTCCGGAAGGATGGCCCACGGCAAGATCCAGCGGCCACCGTCGCGCTCGAAAAGAGTGCGAACCGCAGCGTGATGCCGGTCGTTACGATCCAGCAGGGCAATCACCCCGCCGGTGTCCGCGACGATCACGGGTCCTCGCCAAATCCCTCGAGGAGCTCTTCGGCGCGCTCGCTCAGATCGCCCGACGTGCTGGCACCCATTCCCACCGAACGGGGGACCCTACCGCGCCGACCAGAAGCGTAGGTCGCGATTGCTTCGCGGATCACGGCCGCCTGCGTGCGCCCCGACGCCTCGGCGAGCCGCTGGACGCGCTCGTAGAGCGTCTCGTCGAGGTAGATCGTCGTTCTATGCATCACGCCATATATGGCACGACGGCGACCAAATAGCCAGACGAGCGGCGGGAGAATGTGACAGAGTACGGCGATGGAGCTGCAGGTCGCGGGGCAAGGCGACGAGAAAGGTGCCGTCGCGCCGAAGCCTGAGCCGTTTTCTGCAGAAGCGCTGGCGCGCGAGCTGAACCCGGCGCAGGCGGAGGCGGTGGTGTACCCGCCGGGGCCACTGCTGGTGGTCGCGGGGGCCGGGTCGGGGAAGACCCGCGTCATCACCTACCGGCTGGCCCGGCTGGTGGCGAACGGGGCCGACCCGCGCCGCATCGTGGCGGTCACGTTCACCAACAAGGCCGCCGGCGAGCTGCGCGAGCGGGTCGACAAGCTGCTCTGGGAGCGGATGCGGGTGGGCAGCCGCGGGCTGTGGGTCGGCACGTTCCACGCGATCTCGGCGCGCCTGCTTCGCCAGTGGGGCGAGGCGATCGGGCTGCGCAAGGACTTCGTCATCTATGACGACGACGATCAGAAGCGCCTGCTCGGCCGGGTGCTGACCGACCTGAAGGTGCCGGAGCGGATGTTCCCGGTGCGGCAGGTGCTGTCGGTCATCGACCGGGCCAAGAACCAGGGGATCGGCGCCAGCGCGTTCGAGTCGCACGACTACTTCGACGACGTGGTCGGCAAGGCCTACCGCCTGTACGAAGAGCGGCTGGCGGCGGCCAACGCGACCGACTTCGGCGGCCTCTTGCTCTCGGCCCTGAACCTGTGCGCCAGCAGCACGCCGGCGGCCGAGGAGATCGCGAACCGGTTCGACCACGTGCTGGTCGACGAGTTCCAGGACACCAACAGCGTCCAGTACCGGCTGGTCCGACTGCTCTCGCGGCGCACCGGCAGCATCACGGTGGTCGGCGACGAGGACCAGTCGATCTACCGCTGGCGCGGGGCCGACATCCGCAACATCCTCGACTTCGAACGCGACCACCCCGGCGCCAAGATCGTCAAGCTGGAGCAGAACTACCGCTCGACCGGGAACATCCTGCGCGCCGCCAACTCGATCATCGAGAAGAACAGCGAGCGGCGTCCCAAGCGCCTGTTCACCCAGGCCGGCGAGGGCGACCCGATCATCGTCTTCGAGGGTGAGACGGAGCGCGACGAGGCCGAGTTCGTGGCGTCGCGCATCGAGGCCGGGCTGTCGGCGGCGCTGGCGCCCCGCGACTTCGCGGTCTTCTATCGCACCAACGCGCAGTCGCGGGTGCTGGAAGACGCGCTGCGGGCGCGCGACATGCCCTACTCGGTCGTCGGCGGCACGCGCTTCTTCGATCGCGCCGAGATCAAGAACCTGATCGCCTACCTTCGCGCCATCGCCAACCCGGACGACGGCCTCTCGCTGCAGCGGATCGTCAACGTCCCGGCGCGCGGCATCGGCGAGTCGACGGTGAACCGGATCGGCGACCTGATCTACGAGCGCAAGATCTCGGCCTGGCAAGCGCTGGAGCTGGTCGCCGGCGACGAGTCGTTGCTGGCGACGGGGCCGCGCAAGAAGGTGGCGGCCTTCGTCGCGCTGATGCGCAAGCTGCGCGCCGACAGCGCGGGGCTGGGTCCGGCCGCCATGGCCGAGAAGGTGCTGGAGGAGACCGGGTACCGGGACGCGCTGGCCGGCGAGGCCACGCTGGAGGCCGAGGGGCGCATCGAGAACCTGCTCGAGCTGGTGGCCCAGATGCGCGAGTACGAGCGCGAGGCCGAGGAGCCGACCCTGCACGGGTTCCTCGAGCGGGTGGCGCTGGCCTCCGACGTCGACGGCTACGATCCCGAGAAGGGCGCCGTCTCGCTGATGACGGTGCACACCGCCAAGGGGCTGGAGTTCCCGGTGGTGTTCATCACCGGGCTCGAGGAGCGAATCTTCCCGCACGCGCGCAGCGTGGACGACGACTCCGCCGTCGAGGAGGAGCGGCGCCTCTGCTACGTGGCGGTCACGCGCGCGCGCCAGCAGCTGCACCTCTCCCGCGTGCGGCGCCGCCGCCTCTCGGGCCAGGAGCTGCCCGGCATTCCCAGCCGGTTCCTGCGCGACCTGCCCGCGGAGGGGATCGAGCAGATCGTCAGCGCCCGCCCGTCCGAGTACACCGACTACTCCAGCGAGGGGCGGGGGCCGTGGGGCGGTCGCTGGTCCCGCGAGGAACCCGAGTATCCGTTGAACCGCCCGGTACCCAAGCCGCAGGTGGCGGCGCGGCCGGGCGCCAAGCAGAAGCACAAGCCCGGCGAGCTGGTCGTCGAGTACGACGCCGACATGTCCGGGGGCCCCGGCCTGCAGGTCGGCAGCAAGCTGCGCCACCCGTCGTTCGGCATCGGCGAGGTGCGCGCCTGGCAGGGAACCGGCGCTGAGATGAAGGTCACGGTCAAGTTTCCGACCGTGGGCATGAAGACGATCCTGGCGAGATTTCTCTCAAAACCGTGACGATTCCTGGCGGGTCCTTACGGTACCTTCAGTAGAGCGGCTCGGCCGCCGAAAGGGTGCATAAGCCATGATCGCCCTCAGCCTCTCGATTGCCCTGGTCAGTGGTGCTGTCTCCCCCGCGGTCCCGGCCTATCGGCCGGCGCCCGTGCTGGTCGCCCAGGCCGGCTATCCCGAGCCGCCGCCTCCGATGGCCGAGGCCGTGCCGCCGCCGCGGGCCGGCTGGGTGTGGATTCCCGGCATGCACGAGTGGAACGGCCGGCGCTACCGCTGGGTTCCGGGCCACTGGGAGCATGAGCGCATGGGCCGCCGCTGGCAGCCGGCGCACTGGGAGATGCGCGGAGGCGGTCGGTTCTGGGTTCCGGGCGCGTGGGTCGAAGCTGGTCCGCCGCCGCCGCCGGCCCCGGTGATGGCCGAGCCGCCGCCTCCTCCGCCGCCGCAGGTCGAGGTGGTCCCCGCGCCCCGTCCCGGCTGGTTCTGGGTCCCCGGCGCGCACGAGTGGCGCGACGGCCGCTACGTCTGGGTCCCTGGCCGCTGGGAGCACGAGCACCGCGGCCGCGCCTGGCGCCAGGGCCACTGGGAACGTCGCGAAGGCCGCCAGGTCTGGGTCGAGGGCGGCTGGCGCTAGCCCGCCCTCTGCGCCTCTCCGCAAAAGCGGGGAGGCCGCCAGGTCTGGGTCGAGGGCGGCTGGCGCTAGCCCGCCCTCTGCGCCTCTCCGCGAAAGCGGGGAGGCCGCCGAGCCGCAGGCTCGGCGGGTGGGGTCCGGACCTAGCGGCGCGCGATGAGGCGCGCCACGCTCTGGGCGTGGCGCGCGATGTCGGGGACGGAGGTCGTCTCCCAGTCGCTGGCGCGGCGGATCGCGCCCAGCCCGAAGATCCTCGTCGAAGGTTCGCCCCGTCCGTCGACCACGCGTCCGTCGGGCGAGGTCTCGATGCCGAGGCCGTTGGGGAAAAGCCGGGCCAGGCCGCCGTCGATGAGCGATCGCAGGACGGGCGTGGTGGCCTCGGCTGCGTCCAGCGCCGGGCCGATGCACCTGACCACCGCGTCGAACCGTTCGTGGCGCTCGCTTCCGCCGCGCTCGTGGATGATCACGTCGAGCCCCGAAGGATCCGTCGGCGGACCGATCGTCACGCGACCGGCCAGCCGGCGCAAGCGTCCGCTGCGGGTCCAGTCGTCGACCCGCGACAGCGCGTCCGCGGGCGCGCGATGACGGAAGACATCCCAGTAGGGGCGCACGTGACGGACGAAGCTGGCGCGGTCCGACGGGCTCAGCCGCTGGTAGAAGCGCGCGAAGTTCGGGCGTAACCCGTCGACCACGCGCTGCCACGGCGTGCCGGCGGCGACCGCCGACGCGATCGCCTGCCTGGCCCAGCGCAACAGCGGGCGCAGCGTGGTCGGCGCGCCGTCGACCTGGGCGGCCGCCATGAGCTTGGTCCCCTGGTAAGTCTGCTCGTGCGGCAGCGGCAGCAGCCCCCGCCGGGAGACCAGCGTCACCTCTCCGTCGAACCCTTGCGCGCCCAGGAAGGCCAGCACGTCCAGCGCGCTCAGCCCCGAGCCGATCAGCAGCAGCCGTCCCTGACTGGGCAGCGTGGCCAGCGCGCACTCGTCCCAGGCGTCGACCAGGCGCGGGTGCCACATGGCGTGCTTCACCCGAGGAACGATCCCGGTGGCCAGAACGACGGCCTGGGCCTGCAGCGTCGCGCCGCCGCGCAGCACCACCGCGTCGCGCGTGACCGCGACCGCCTGGTCACGCCAGACCCGCAGCTTGGCGGGGCTGCTCCGGACCGCGGCCCCGAGGCGCTCCGTCACGTAGCGGCCGTAGACCGCTCGCGCCAGGAACGCGTGCGGGTCAGCCTGAGCCCCGGCGAAGCTGACGAAGTCGTCGGGGCGCTCGGGATCGATGCTCATGCGCGACGCCGGCACGTTCAGCCGGAACACCTCGCTCTCGACGCCGTACGCGATGCCACGACCCACCCAGGGGCCCATCTCGACCAGGTGGACGCGGCCGTCGGGGCCCATCTCGCGCAGCAGGTGGTAGGCCGCCGCGGCGCCGGAGAAGCCGCCGCCGACGATCACCACCTCGTGGCCCCGCCGGGGCGACGGCGCCTCGATCGGCAACGGCGGGCTGTAGGCGTGCAACGTCAGCAAGGCGTCGCGCCCCGCGTTCATCACCTGGTGCAGCCGCGGCGCGCTCTCCTCGACGATGCTCCCCGGCGCCCAGACCCGGTCGCGATCGCCCAGCACCGTCTCGGTGGCGGTGCCGCGCAGGATCTTGAACGCGCAGGCCGCCGCCCCGTGCGCGTGCAGCGACGACGACTGCCCCGGCCGCCAGCAGAGCAGCCGCAGCTCGAGCCGCGGGTCCCGGTAGATGAGCGAGCGAACGTAGCTCTCGTCGCCGAAGGTCACGAACCGGCGGACGTCGTCGAAGGTGACCGCCGCCGCCAGCGCCGCCGCCAGACCCCGGCCGTCCGGCTGTTCGATACACGACAGCTGGTCGCGCATTGCTGCCAAAGTGGGCGTGAGCGGCGGTGACAATCCCACGGCGACCCGCCGTTATTGTTGCACGCCCGCTTCCGGTTGGCTATCCCAGTCGAGCGACTTTGAGCGCCCGGGCCGACCAGAGCAGGTCGTCGAAGAACATCGCCACCCGGTCGCCGAACTGGTTCCGGAGGGGCGCGAAAACCTGCGGGTTCGGAGGGATCGGCTCCTTCATCGCCGCCAGATAGACGTCCAGGGGCAGGTGAAGGGCGCTGCGGATCGGCCACATGTGCAGCTCGATGGCGACCAGGCGCAGCTGTTCGATGGCGCGGGCGCCCCCGACGTTGCCATAGCCCACGAAGCCGATGGGCTTCCGGCCCCACTCCGGGAACAGGTGATCGAACGCGTTCTTCAGCACGGCTGAGTAGCCGTGGTTGTACTCGGGGCTGACGACGATGTAGGCATCGGCGCTGGCAATCTTCGCGGCCCAGCGGGTGACGGCCGGGTCGGCGTAGACGCCGTTCTCGCGAAAGGGGGACAGGGCCCGGTCGAAGAATGGCAGGGGGTGATCCCGCAGATCCAGCAGCTCGACGTCCAGGCCGGGCAGCTTGGCGGCCTCGCCCGCGATCCAGTGCGCGGGCTTGTCGCCGAAGCGCCCCTCGCGTGTCGTGCCGAGGATGACCTTGATCGACAGATTGGTGGAGATGGACATGTGGTTACCTTTTGGGTCTCAGTTACTATCTGTTCCCGAGGGGCGCAAGACGGCACATGAAAATCACCAAGGCACAGAGGATGAACCACCAGGGATGCATCGCGGTCCGCGAGGTCCTGGACCTGGTGGGCGACAAGTGGAGCGTGCTGGTGGTGAGAATCCTGGGGCGCGGACCCAAGCGGTTCAGCGAGTTGAAACGCACCATCGAGGGCATCTCGCAACGCATGTTGACCTTGACCCTGCGCGGCCTGGAACGTGACGGGCTGGTGACGCGCACGGTGACGCCCAGCATCCCGCCGCGAGTGGACTACGAGCTGACGCGGCTGGGCCACACGCTGCAGGAGCCGGTGCGGGCGCTCGCGAAGTGGGCCGAGCAGCACCGCATGACCATTCAACTCGCGCGGGACGACTTCGATCGCGCACGGAGTCCCGGGCGCCAGCGTACGTGACCGTAAGCAACCCGGTCGTTGCGTCGCGCGGCCGCCTCCGGCTTAGCTCGACGGGGTGAGATCAATCAGCGTGGCGTCGATGGCGGTCTGCGTGTCCGTTTTTGCGTTGGGGGGATGCGGTGGGGGCTCCTCCAAGCAGATCGGCCCCCCCGGGGGCGACGACCAGACGGATGCGGGGCCCACCACCGGCCAGCTGTGCTCGTTCTTGCCGTCGAACTTCGATCTCTCGGCGATCGACTTCGACGGCGTCGGCGACGTGGTGCTGCCGCGCGATCAGACGATCGAGACCGATCTGGGCGGGCTCCTGGGCGGCACGGGCCAGTACAACTATCGTGAGGTCGCGCAGTCGAGCGGTCCCAAGCTGGGCATCTTCGCGGTCAAATCGCTGACGATTCCGGCGGGGGTGACGGCGTCGGCCGAGGGGGGCGATCCGCTGGTGATCGTCGCACTGGGTGACATCGTGGTCGACGGGACGCTGCTCGGGAGCTCGGTCACCGATCCGTACTGGCTGGGTCCCGGCGCGCAGCAGCAGTCGGGCAACGAGAACGTGGCGGGAGCCGGGTCGGGGGGCGGTGCGGCCGGGACCCCCATGAGCTCGGCCGGTGGCGCCGGGTACTGCGGCGCCGGGGGCGACGGTGCGTCGCTCACCGGGAGCGCCTCGAAAGGCGGGGCCAGCTGGGGGACGGCCGCGCTGGTTCCGCTGGTGGCTGGCTCGGACGGGGCCACGGGCGGCGTGGGGCCCGGCGGCAACGGCGGCGGCGCGATCCAGCTGACCGCTTGCGGAGCCCTGACGGTGGCCGGGCTGATCGACGTGGGCGGCCAGGGCGGCACCGCCAGCGGCGTCTACGATTCCACGGGGGCGATCTCGCAGCAGGCCAGCGGCGGCGGCAGCGGTGGGGCGATCCTGCTCGAGGGCGCGAGCGTGGCCGTCACGGGAACCCTGGCCGCGAACGGCGGCGGCGGCGGCGGCGCGACCCATGGATCCGACGCGACCAGCGACGGCCAGTCCGCGCCGGGTGGAACCACTAGCACGGACAAGGCGGCCGGCGGCGGAGGCGGCGCGGGGGCAACCGCCGATGGGCAGCCGGGCCAGTCTCAGGCGGCGTCCACCGCCGGCGCCGGCGGCGGCGCGGCGGGGCGCATTCGCATCAACGCCAAGCCTTCGCGCGCGACGCTCACCGGCATGATCTCACCGTCCACCGGCGCGTGCACGACGCAAGGCACGCTCTGACCGGTCATTGCCGTCGGGCCGCGCGCTGGTGCGCGGCGATCAGCTCGGCGCGCGTTCGCGCCCCCAGCTTGCGGGCGGCGCGGCTGAGCAGGACGCGCGCGGTCGAGCCGCTGATCCCCAGCTCGTAGGCGATCATCTTGTCGTGATGGCCGATGGCGGCCAGCGCGACCACCTGCCGCTCGCGCTCGGACAGAAGGGCGATGTGGGCCACTTCGGGGTCGTTGCGTTGCGCCAGCAGGTACCGCGTCCCGTCCTTTTCGAAGTGATCGACCAGCGACCAGCGCGCGTCGACCAGCGCCTTCCAGGTTTCGATCGCGCGCTGGGGATCGCGCCGGCGGCTCGAGCTTCTCAGTCGATCGATCCGGATGGCCGCGCGCGCCAGCTCCTCGCGCGCGCCCGACAGCTTCGCGGGGCCCTCGGCGTGGTCGATGGTCCCGTCGGGACGCAGGATCGCCTCGGCGCGCTCGGGTCTGGAGCCGCTCCGAACTCGGGCGCGCAGCCTGTAGGCCGCCGCCAGGTGCGACGAGACGCGCGCCAGGAGCTCCGGGGACACCGAACGCCCGGCGGCCCTCACCGGGACCAGCACCCCGACGTGGGCGCCTCGCCCGTCGACGTTCACGCCGTTGAGGCCCAGGATCTCGACGCCGATGCGGGTCTGCCGTTCGATGATCTTGCGAACGGGGCCCGTGGCGGGCAGGGCGCGGCTGGGCCCGTACGGCGTTCTGCGGAAGATGGCCTCGACGTCTGTCGGGCTCGCGCGGAACGCCGCCGGTGTATCCGCCGACAGGATCCGGCGCAGCTCCGGGCTCTGGACGCCGGCGAACACCACGGTGCTGAAGCGGCAATCGGTGACGTCGGACGCGTCGTACGTGAGGCCGTAGGCCCCGACGTCGTGTTCGCCGAAGACAGTCCGGGCCCGCCCCGCGATTCCGGCGAGCCACTCGCGATCGCTCGATTCCAGCGCGTAGATCGACTCGATCAGGTCGACGAGGTCGCCCGTGAGCATCGACCATGCTCTAGCGCGTCCGCCCCCGCTTGGACAACTGGCAGCGGTCCGAGGCACCAACTCACGTGACGTGGACGATCCGGGCGGCGGAGGGAGCGCGGGCCAGGTCGATTGACCCTGCCCTAACGAATGACCGGCAGCTTCTTGGGCGCGCTGTTGCGGACCGACAGCGCGCAGGCGATCTGGCGCGCCAGCCCGATGAAGATCTCGGCCACCTTGGACTGCGGGTCGCGGATCACCACGGGGGTGCCGGCGTCGCCGGCGGCGCTGATCGACCCCTGCAGCGGGATCTCGCCCAGGAACTTGATCCCGGCGCGCTCGGCCAGCTTGCGGCCGCCGCCGCGCAGGAAGATCTCCTCGTGGTGGCCGCAGCTGGGGCAGACGAAGCCGCTCATGTTCTCGACCAGGCCCAGCAC
>Ga0335083_10008600_pt1 | contig 12450 bp, 13 predicted proteins | sample Lox_Sample_42_FD_206716 | JGI IMG/M metagenome (GOLD analysis project Ga0335083, IMG submission 206716) | Soil microbial communities from Loxahatchee National Wildlife Refuge, Florida, United States - Lox_Sample_4.2 | ecosystem: Environmental > Terrestrial > Soil > Wetlands | place: USA... | reverse complement strand
GCGTGAATTGGCTACGCGGCATGTCGGCGCGATTCCGACAGCCTAATGCGCGCGGCGGAGAGCGAGCGGCGCAGGTCCATGCGCGAGGCGCGGTTGCACCCGTGTCGACGACCTACTCGTAGCGCCGCGTGACCCACTCAGCGACCAGGCAGGGTTTGTCATCGCCCTCGCGCTCGAGCGTAACGTCCCAGGTCATCTGGACACCGTCCTGGATCGGATCCAGTTGCTTGAGCTTGAAGCGGCCCCGCACGCGCGAACCGGCCGGCACCGGTCCCGTGAAGCGCACACGGTTGAACCCGTAATTGACGCCCATCTTCGCGGTGTCGAACCGGACGGTGTCACTGAGCAGCTTGCTCAGCAATGACAAAGTGAGGAAGCCGTGCGCGATGGTTCCGCCGTACGGAGACTCGCGGCGCGCCCGCTCGACATCCACGTGGATCCACTGGTGATCTCCGATGCACTCGGCGAACGCGTCGATGCGGTCCTGCCCGATCTTCAGCCAATCGCTGACGACGATCTCCTGACCCACCTTGTCGCGCAGGTCGGCCAGGTGAGCGATATGCAGCATGGGCACGAGAGTGTGATAGGCAGGGAAAGGCGCGATTATACGGTGGCGCACACACAGAGCGCGCGCACGTTAGACTAGGCCCGACTGGGAGTTCAAGCATGGAACGTAGCACCCTCAGCGCGAAGGGCCACGCGGCACAATCGTCGTGCGGCATGGCCCAATGATCATCGTCGTCATGGGCGTCTCCGGCGTGGGGAAGACCACGGTCGGCAAAATATTGTCTGAGCAAACCGGCTGGCCGTTCTACGATGCGGACGAGTTCCATTCGCCAGAGAACGTCGCGAAAATGCGCGGAGGCGTTGCTTTGACCGATGCGGACCGCCGGCCTTGGCTCGACCGCCTGAACGCCCTGCTCAGAGAAGCGGGCCCTAGCGGCCGATCGGCGGTGCTGGCCTGCTCCGCGCTCAAGCAGAGGTACCGCGACCGGCTGGCGCGCGATGTGAAAGACATCCGCTGGGTGTATCTGGACGGCAGCTTCGCACTGATCAAGGCACGTCTGGATGTCCGCAAGGGGCACTACATGACGGCTCAGCTCCTGCAGTCCCAGTTCGATGCGCTCGAACCTCCCGTCGATGCCTTGCGCGTGGATGTCGGTCCCGACCCCGCGACGATCGTCCGGCACATCCTAGAGACCCTACCCGCTCTGCACCCCAGGCTTCCCACCTGATCGCTCGGCCGGAAGCGGTCGCGATCGTCTGCGGCGGGCGACGCACGCGATCACGGCTGGCGCGTTGCCCTGTCTAGTGAGCACGGAGGTTGCATGCCTCCGAACGGTCGTCCCGCGGCCGATCCGTCTGCCCGCCGCCAGCCCTCTATCCAGCCTCCCGTCCCCTATGCGCCTAGAGATGCGAACGAGATCACCCCAACCCAGACCGTCCCTGCCCGTGCCGGGCGCGCGCCTCCGCTTGCTCGCCTTCGCCGGGGGGGCTTTGCTTGCCACCGTCGTGCATCTCGCTTCGGCTGCAACCCCCAGCTTCGTGTGCAGCAAGGCCAAAAGTTGGCTGGAGAAGACGATTTGCGCCAGCGATCGTCTGTCCGAGCTGGACATGGACATGGCGCTTTCCTACTCGCGCATGCTGCATGCGGTATCGGGCAACGCCGAGAAGGCATTCAGCGCGGAGCAGCGGCGATGGTGGGCGGCCCGTACTACATGCGAGAAGGACAAAGACCCGCCCCACTGCTTGGAAGCTCGCTATGAGGCGCGCATCGCGGAGGTGAAGGCACGGCCGGATTATCCTGGCGACGAGCCGGCCAAGCGCCAGGAGGGGTTCACCGAATCCCTGATTAAGGAGACCGGGCCGGGTTGGTCACAGAATGCATCCGCCTACATGAAGGCCATCCGCGCGTGCGTCGCCAGCATGTCACCGGCACCGCGCGCGATCGTGGCCGCATGGTCCGAAGAGGACGGCGAGTTGGTGGCGATGCGCCTGCGTGGCACCGCGGGAGAAGACCTGCTTTGCACGGCCAAGCGCGACGGCACCCAGGCCAATTTCAGGCCGCGTGAGCCGGGTGAGACCGTGCCCCCCGAGGGTCCCATCCTGTGGCTCGGATCGGGTGGTGCGCCGAAGGAAGCCTGCGGCAAACCCGTCCAGGTATTGGATACGGACGACACGCAGGTCGGATGGTTAGCCGACGCCAAGTGCTGATACGCGCTGCGCATACCCCTCGTCACGGCATCGCCGGGAGGCCCGCGCAAGCCTGCTCCATGCACCGCCGGAGGCTATCGGGCACTTGCCTTGCCGCTTAGGGTCGTGAAAGCGTCCGCTCGGGTCAGAAAGGTCGAGCGGTGATACGACGGCGGGACCCGGGTAGCGGTCTCGGGTTTACAGACGCCCATGCGAGCGCCAGAATGCCGCCATCCAACTCCAGCACAACGCTGTCATGGCAAGACAGATCTCCTTTCACGGCGTCTACCCGATCCTGGCCACGCCGTTCCACGACGATGAGAGCCTCGACCTCGAATCCTTCGACCGGCTGATCCGCTTCATGGCCGGCCTTGAAGTCGACGGCGTCACGATCCTGGGCGTGCTGGGTGAGTCGAACCGCATGCTGGACCGCGAGCGCGAGCAGTTGATCCGCACCGCGGTGAACGCTGCGGGAGGACGGCTGCCCGTCATCGTCGGGGCGAGCCACGCGGGCACGCGCGCTGCGCTCGGCTTGAGCCAAATGGCCGAGGAGCTCGGGGCCGACGCGGTGATGGTCACGCCGCACGCCGAGCCCGTCCCCAACGACGATCGGGTGTTCGAGTACTACCGCACCATCGCAGAGGGGATCCACATCCCGCTGGTGGTGCAGGATCATCCCGCGTCGACGGCGGTCCACATGAGCGTGCCGCTCCTACTGCGCATCCTGGACGAGATCCATGCGGTGGCGTGCATCAAAGAGGAGGCCACCCCGACCCCGCCCAAGATCCGGGCGCTGATCCAGGGGATGCAGCGCCGCGTCCCGATCCTCACCGGCCTCGGCGCGCTGTACGGTCAATTCGATCTCGAGTCCGGCTCGCACGGGTTCAACACCGGCTTCGCGTTCCCCGAGGTGCTGATGGCGATGGTGCAGGCGATGAAAGCGCGCGATGCCGATCGCATGCGTGCGCTCTATACCCGCTATCTGCCGCTGCTCGTGTTCGAGCAGCAACCCGGAGTGGCGGTACGTAAAGAAGTGCTGCGGCTGCGCGGGTTGCTCCGCAGCAGCCGAGTGCGCCATCCGGGGGCCAGCATTCAGCCAGCGGTGGCAGAGCAGCTGAAGGCGCTGATCTCCCAGGTGCTGTCCGGGGCGGATATCACCCAGCCGATCGCGGTCTGAGTGTGACGAGCTGAGCGGTGCGCGGCGCGCCAGCCGGACACCAAGCGCGCATCTGTTGTTAATACGTCTGCAGCTCCTCGGTGCGCTCCCGGTAAGCCTGCATCAAGCACGGCACATCGTTGCACGCGTCGGACAGACGCTCGCTCCACTCGTTCTGCTCCTTGATCAGGGCCTTGCGGTCGCCGGTGCGACTCAGCGCTTCGCGGAAGGCCAGGGCCATCCGCTGCTCTGCTGCCGCCAGTTGGTCGTTCGAGCAGAGCAGCCACTCGATTTTGGTCTTGGGCTTGCTGCAGTCGGGGACCGCGCGTGCGTCCGTCGCGCCACTCAGACCAAGCGCGCCGACCAGGAGCAACGAGAGCGCATGCCTGTACATCGCATCCCCCCGCACTAGCCGCCGACATCGCCGCTGCGCTGACTGCGCCTTGCCGCGTGCGCCTGCGCTCCGGACTCTGTCCCGCCATTCACTGTGCGATGAACTCGTCGATGTATTGATTCACCAGGTCCGGCCGCTCATGCACCACCCAGTGCGAGGCATCGGGCACGCGCCGCACGGTGAGGTCGGAGACTTGCTCCGCGAGCCCGTCGAGGTTGCCTGACAGCAAGGCTTCGTCTCGCTCGCCCCAGATGACCAGGGTGGGCACGCGTACTCGGAACGGCGCCGGATCCACCTTCAGGCGACCCGGCGCGACCGCTTCCTCCGGCTCCGGCGGATAAAGCGGCGAGGCGCGGTAGAAATTCAGCGCGCAGGTCAGCGCGCCGGGCTGAGACCAAGCCTGCCGGTAGGCTCGTCGGTCGTCCGGGGTCGCAGCGCCTCCATTGACCGCCCACGCATCTAACGTCATACGCGTGAGCCGGGCGAAATCATGCTCGGACAGCACCCTCTCCGCCTTGTCGCTGCGGAACAGGTTCATGTACGCGCTCGCGCGCTGCTGGGCCGGATTGGTCCGCAGCTCCCGAGCGAAGATCGCGGGATGTGGTGCATTGATGATGACGAGCTTTCGTAGACAATCGGGATGAAGCGCGGCGAGGTTCCAGGCGATCGCCCCGCCCCAGTCGTGCGCGACCAGGACGCACGGCGCGCCATTCAGGTGGTCGATCAGCAGGCGCAGGTCCTCGACCAGATACTTGGCGCGGTACGCGGCCACCTCCGTCGGCTTGGACGAGAGGTTGTGGCCGCGCATGTCGAGCGCCACCGCCAGATGGCTCCGGGAGAAGTGCGTGAGCTGGTGTTTCCATTCGTACCAGAACTCCGGAAAGCCGTGCACGAACAACAGCAGCGGGCCGGCGCCGGCGCACACGTAGTGCAGGCGGATCCCGTTGGACAGCTCGGCGAAGCGGTCGGTCAACATCGAGGTGCAGGGTGCAGACCGGACCTACCGGGTGATGCTGCGCAGGGCACCCGTGCGCCTCGTCGAATGCATCATTGCTCTTTGACTTGCATGGACTCGATCGCCGACGCGAAAGCGGAGGAACCGAACAGGTTCTGGCCGCCGTCGACCACCAGAACGGTGCCGGTGATGTAGCCGGCTAGCGGCGAAGCGAGGAACGCCGCGGCGTGGCCGATCTCCTCCACCGTTCCATAACGTCCGAGCGGGATCGACTGGCTGCGAGTGGCAGCCCAGGCCTCCCCGCCCAGCCGCCGGACCCCTTCTGTACCCTCGATCGGCCCGGGCACGATGCTATTGCAGCGGATGCCGTACTTGCCCCACTCCAACGCGAGGTTTTTCATCAGGTTGTCCACACCTGCCTTGGCCGCGCCGACATGCACCTGGTACGGATAAGGAACGAAGGCCATGCCGGCAGAGATGAAGACGATGCACCCGCGCCGTTCGCGCAGCTGCTCGAAGGCCGCGCGGCAGGCGTTGAACGAACCGAGCAGATCGATATCCACCACGGCCTTGAACCCGTTGGGGCTCAACCTCTCCGCCGGGATCGGGAAGTTGCCCGCCGCTCCGCAGACCAGGATGTCGATCGGGCCAAGCCGCGCGCGCGTCTGATCGACAGCGGCTTGCAGAGCGTCGGGCTGGCGCACATCGGCGACCTCCGCGACCACCTCGGCTCCCAACGCGCGCAACTGGACTGCCGCCGCGTCCAGGCGCTCCCGGGTTCGCCCGCAGATCCCGAGATTCGCGCCCAGGGCCGCGAAGGTCTGCCCGATACCCAGGTTGATCCCGCTTCCCCCGCCGGTGATGAACGCCGTCTTGCCTTTGAACAGGTCCTTGGGCAGATACTCGGTCACATTCATGGCCCATCCTTCTCACGCTTCGCGCTGCATATCGGGTTCCTGGATCACACGGCTTTCAGTACGCCGCCCGACAGCTTGGGCACGACATCCAGAGCGCTGAGCTGGGCCGCGTACTTGACCTCGTGCGTCAGCCCGCGCTCCTGCATCATTTCGCCCACCCGGCTGCGCAGCAGCAGGCTCTCGGCGGGCTCGCTCCGATACAGGGCTCGGGCGGCCCAGGCTGCGTCCGAGAAGTCACGCTGCGATCCGAACTCGCGTGCGATCAATTCCACGAAATACCCTGCTCCGTACATGTCCTCCAGGTTCGGGTTGCCCATCGACCCCGAGCACACGACCAGGATCGTACGCCCCGGATGGGCGCGCGCGATGTGCCGCACGACCGCCTCCGCGTTGAGCAATGCCCCCGCGTACACGTGCTCGGCGCCGGAGGAATCGCGCAGCGCCACCGTACCGTTGGTGGTCGAATAGACCAACGTCTTTCGCTCGAGTCCGTGCTGCACCAACGCCAGCGGCGTGGGCGACACAAACCCTTGGATCGTCTCGGCGAAAAGTTCCCCGGACAGCACGTAGGATCCTTCCGGCAGGCCGCTCGCCGTGGCGCGCGCATCGGCTTCGTCCAGCGTCGGGATGACCTCCGAGGCGCCGTGCGCGAGCGCCGCGATCATGGTGGATGTTGCGAACAACACGTCCAACACGACCGCGACCTTGCCCTGTAGCTTGATGGTGTCCAGATCCTGGCGGCGGAACAGCACGTGCACCTTGTGACCGAGCTCGAGCAGCATCAGGCCTCCCGCACGCCGGGATGCCGCCGGGAAAACATGCCCCAGCCCTCCATGCTCATCACCATCTCGCCATGCTGATTGAATACCTCCCACCTGGTCTTCACGGAGCCGAGCTCGGGCCGGCTCTTGGACGGGCGTGTCTCCATCACGGTTCGCGTCGCCCGGATCGTATCGCCTGGTCGGACCGGCTTGAGCCAACGCACGTTGTCCACCCCGGGCGAACCCAGGCTGGCGGAATCGCGCAGATACGCATCCACCATCATGCGCATGACCATGGCGACCGTGTGCCACCCGCTCGCGATCAGGCCGCCGAACATCGATTGCCTGCCGGCCTCTTCGTCGATGTGGAACGGCTGGGGATCGTACATCTTTGCGAAAGCAATGACCTCGTCCCGGTCCACGGTCCGTTCGCCGAGGCTAGAGGTGTCACCGACTTCGAAGTCTTCCCAATAGTACTTTGCGCCCACTGTGCATCCTGTACGGGTCTGGCTTGGACCATCGATGGAAACGCCGACGGCGATGAGGAGATCACCGCACTGTAGCGGCTCGCAGCATAACCCAAGAGGCTGCTTGCGCGCCGCCAGCGGGATCGGATCATTCCCTAAGGCTTGGTGCCCAGCACGCAGTGTAGAGCGTTCGGCTAGGTAAATGGGGGCGACGTTGCCGGCGTCGCCTGCTTCGGGACGTGACCGGCCCTGACAAGTCCTCAGGTCGGGCACGCCGCGTCGACAGGCATACGCGGCTGAGTCGGATCGGAGTCGGGATCGGGCAGCGCGGACCGTCACTGCCCGCCGTGCAGACCCACCTCGACTACTTCTGCCCTGCGGTTGCGCTGATCAACGGGCTGATGCTCATGTTCGCGGGCACCACCACCGTGTTGGTGTTGCCCTTCTCGGCGAACTTGAGCAGGGCCTGATTGGCCTCGTGCTGGAGATACTCTCGAGTCAGGCTGCCCGAGATGATGCGGTTGGATTCGGCGATGCCGTGCGCCTCGGTGACGCGGATCTCGGCCTCCTTCTTCGCGATCTCGGTCTGCACCGCCATCGCTTCGAGCTTCTTCTGATTCGCCACGGCGGCGCGGATCGACTCCTCGATCGACGGGTCTGTGACCACCGAGCGCACCACCACGCGCGTGATCTTGAACACGCCGGGATCGGTACGGTCCAGCTCGCTCTGCATATTCTTCTGGATCTCGCCCGCCAGCTCTTCGCGACGCGTGTGCATGACCAGCGAGTCGACCTTTGCCACCTCCTCGTAGATGCGGTTGCGCGCCACGCGGAACACCAGATCGTGGGCGGGCAGCCAATAGTGATCGTCGTGCGCGCGGATCGACTGGCCCGCATACTTCGTCTGCAAGCCGGCGATCTTGCCAGGCTCGGCACGGTAGTACACGGTCACGTCCATCTCCCGCAGCGATAGGTTGTCTTTCGCCTTGGGCCTGAGGTCGTTCAGCTCGATGGCGATTTCTTTCGAGGAGAACTCGTCGACGGTCGAGATCCAGGGCCACTTCACGTAGATCCCTGGTGTCACCTCGTCTTTGCTGATGACGCCGACCATTGTGCGCACCCCCACGTTCCCGGTAGCGATCGTCCCCACCATCCCGGACACCAGGAAAACCAGCGCGATGCCGAGCACGACCAGCATCAATCTGCCGCCGCCCAGCCATGTCGCCAGAGAACGTCCTGCCGCTTCCCCGCGGTTGCCCATGATTTGCTCTCCGATCCGATACGCCCGTCAGACAACTGACGGCGCGGGATCGAAGTGCAAAAACGGTGCCAGTGCCTCCGCATCGCGCCGCAGGCGGTGAAGGACAATCAGAGCCGCGCTGCGAGCGTTCCGGAATCGTGGATGCGCCTCGAGACGGAGGCCGCGGACCCGCTGCGACCCGGCCACCGCGGGTCGTACGACCGCTGCAACCTCCGCCGAGGCGTTAGACCAGCTGCTTCCAGCGCGACTGCGGCCGCGGCGGCAGGGGCTGCGCCTCGGTCCGGGTCGCGGCCGCGAAACGTGCCAAGTGGTGGTCGCTGTCGCCGAACAGGGTATCGATCGCCGTCAGCCTCTTGAAGTAGTGGCCGACGTTGAGCTCATCGGTCATCCCCATGCCGCCGTGCAGCTGGATCGCCTGCTGTCCGATCTGGCGGCCCGTGCGTCCGATCAGCTCCTTCGCCCCCGAGACGGCGCGCCGGCGCTCGCCGGCATCGGGCGAGTCGACCTTCACGGCCGCCAGGCAGGCCATCGACTTCGCCTGCTCGTATTGGATCAGCATATCGACCATGCGATGCTGAAGAACCTGGAACTTGCCGATCGGCACACCGAACTGCTGGCGGGTCTTTAGATACTCGAGCGTGGCGGCGTTGAGCGCCCCCATGCAGCCGACCGCTTCGGCGCACAGCCCTGCGATCGCGCGATCGACGACCAGTTCGAGCAGCGGATAACCCTGGTCCAACACCCCGATGAGGGAGTCCAAGCCCACGTGCACGTCGACAAGCTGCACCTCGGCGGCGCGCATCCCGTCATAGGTCGGATATTCGCGGCCCGACACCCCTTCCTCCGCCGGGTTGACGAAGAAGAGCGAGATCCCGCGCGGGTCGCGGATGTCGCCGCTGGTGCGCGCCGAGACGATGAGCAGATCGGCTACCGCCGCGTGGACCACCACGGACTTGTTCCCGTTGAGAACCCAGAACCCGCCTTCCTGACGCGCCGTGGTCTCTACATGGCTAAGAGCGTGGCGTGAGCCGGGCTCGCCGTGGGCGAAGGCGAGTTTCATCGATCCATCCACGATGCTCGGCAGCAGGATCCTGCGTTGCGGCTCGCTGCCCGCCAGCACGATCGTGCCCGCGCCCATCACCACCGTGGACAGATAGGGCTCGACCACGAGGTGCCTGCCGAAGGCTTCCATGACCAGCATGGTGTCCACCGCATTGCCGCCGAACCCGTTGTACTCGGGTGGGATCGGCAGCCCGAGCAGCCCCAGCGAGGCGAAGCCTTCCCACACCGTTGGGCTCATGCTCTGGCGCGAGTCGACGATCTCACGTCGCGCCTCGAAGCTGTAGTTCTTCTCCAGGAACTTCCCGACCGAGTCCTTCAGCAGCTCCTGCTCTTCCGTGTAATTGAAGTCCATCGCCGATCCTTTAGGAGAAGAGACCCAACCCCGAGCTACAAGCCCAGGATGTGCTGCGCGATGATGTTACGCTGGATCTCGTTCGAGCCGCCGTAGATGGTCACCTTGCGGTAGTTGAAGTAGCGCGCGGCGAGCGGCGCGGCGTACTCTGGCCCCACGTGCTCGCCCAGCCAGTGTTCGCCCCACGCCTGCGGCAGATACGGCAGCGCGTACGGCCCCACGGCCTCCATCATGAGCTCGGTCAAGGCCTGCTGGATCTCGGTGCCGCGGATCTTGAGGATCGAGGCCTCGGGTCCCGGCGCGCGCCCCTCCCGTTCGGCCGAGGCCACCCGCAGGTTGGTGATCTCCAGCGACATGATGTCGATCTCCAGACGCGCGATCTTGTCGCGGAAGCGCGGGTCCTGTGAGAGCGGCTGCCCGTCTTTCTGCTCCTGCGAGGCGATGTGCTTGAGCAAGCGCAGCTCACGTTTGGAGCGTGCCACGGCCGGGATGCCAGAGCGCTCGTGGCCGAGGAGATATTTCGCATAGCTCCAGCCGCGGCCCTCTTCCCCGACCAGGTTCTCGACCGGCACCTCCACGTTCTCGAACCAGATCTCGTTCACCTCGTGCTCGCCCTCCAGTGTGATGATCGGGCGCACGGTGACCCCCGGAGAGCGTATGTCGATCAGCAGGAAGGAGATTCCTTCCTGCCGTTTCGCCGTGACCGAGGTGCGCACCAGGCAGAAGATCATGTCGGCATACTGGCCGAGTGTGTTCCAGGTCTTCTGGCCGTTGACGACGTACTTGTCGCCTGAACGCTCGGCGCGCGTCTTGAGCGAAGCCAGATCGGAGCCGGCGCCCGGCTCCGAGTAGCCCTGGCACCACCAGTCCTCGCTGGAGAGGATGCGCGGCAGGTAGTGCTGCTTCTGCCAGGGGCTGCCGAAGGCGATGATGACCGGGCCGACCATGCTCACGCCGAAGGCGATCACCGGCGGTGCCCCTGCCTCTGCACACTCCTCGTCGAAGATGTGCTTTTGCACCGCGTTCCAGCCGGTGCCACCGTATTCGACAGGCCAGCCCGGCGCGATCCAGCCCTTCCGGTGCAGGACCTTCTGCCAGCGGACGTAATCCTCCTTGGCGAGACGCTTGTGTTCCAGGACCTTGCGGCTGATGTCGGCCGGCAACTCGGCGCGGACGAACGCGCGCACTTGTTCGCGGAAGGCCTGCTCTTCGGGCGTGTAGTTGAGATCCACTGGGTGGGTGCTCCAGCTTTGGTCGATGTTTCGGAATGCTGGGAGGGGCAGTGCGATCGCGCCGCTGCGGCGGGCGCATCACGGAGCAGCCCAAAGAATACGGCAATCGCCTACTGCGGGCAACCGCTCGCACGGCGGCTCACGCGCCGCATCCCGTCGGCGTGGCCCCACGTTCGCCCCGGGTCTATAATTCGCCATCCACTTCCCGTCGCCGCCGCGGCCAGCTCGGTCGCGCCAGCCGGCACGCCGCCGGATCCAGGAGGAACGCATGGGCACTCGCGAACAGGAACTTCTCGCTCAACTCAACCTCGAGCCGCTGTGGATGCCGTTCACGGCGAACCGACAATTCAAGTCGAGCCCGCGCCTGCTGGTGGCGGCCAACGGCATGTACTACACGTCGCACGACGGCCGGCAGATCCTCGACGGGGTCGCAGGTCTATGGGCAGTCAACGCGGGACACTGCCGCGCGCCCATCGTCGATGCGATCAAGAAGCAGGCCGAAAGCCTGGACTACGCCACCGGATTTCAGATGCACAGCCCGGCGCCGTTCCAGGCCGCGGAGCGTCTGGTGCAGATCACGCCCAAAGGCATGGACCATGTCTTCTTCGTCAATTCCGGCTCCGAGGCCGTTGACACGGCGCTCAAGATCGCGCTGGCCTACCACCGGATGCGCGGCGAGGGCGCTCGCCGGGTTCTGATCGGACGCGAGCGCGGCTACCACGGGGTGGGCTTCGGTGGGATCTCGGTGGGCGGCATGACCGCCAATCGCAAGGTGTTCCATGGACAGCTGCTGCCCGCCGTGGACCACCTGCCCCACACGCATCTCCCGGAAAAGAACGCCTATTCGCGCGGGCAACCGCAGTGGGGAGCGCACCTGGCAGACGAGCTGGAGAAACTGGTCGCGCTGCACGACGCCTCCAATGTCGCCGCCGTGATCGTCGAGCCGGTGGCCGGCTCCACCGGTGTTTTGATCCCGCCGAATGGCTACCTGGAGCGGCTGCGGCAGATCTGCGACAAGTACGGCATCCTGCTGATCTTCGACGAAGTCATCACCGGATTTGGGCGCACCGGCAGCGCGTTCGCCTCGCAGACCTTCGGCGTGACCCCGGACCTGATCACCTGCGCGAAGGGCCTGACCAACGCGGCGGTGCCGATGGGCGCCGTGATCGCGAAGAAGGAGATCTATGACGCGTTCATGCAAGGCCCGGAGAACGCGATCGAGCTCTACCACGGGTATACGTATTCGGGTCATCCCCTTGCGGCCGCGGCCGCGGTCGCAACGCTCGACCTGTTCAGGACCGAGGGCCTGTTCCAGCGCGCCGCTGACCTGGCGCCCTACTGGGAGGACGCGGCCCACTCGCTCAAGGGCCTGCCTAACGTGATCGACATCCGCAACATCGGACTGGTCTGCGGCATCGAGCTGGAGCCCATACCCGGCAAGCCCACCGCGCGCGCCTTCGAGGCTTTCCTGCGCGCCTATCAGCACAACCTGCTGATCCGCACCACCGGCGATACCATCGCGCTGTCGCCTCCATTGATCGTGCAGAAGGGCGAGATCGACCAGATCTTCGAGACCTTGCGCGAAGTGCTCAGAACGCTTCCGTAGCGACGGCTGAGCGCGTCGACGCGGAGCGCGGAGGACGCGAGCCCCGCATCTTCCGGGGCCAGCACAGGCACGCGAAATGGCATCGGATCGGGCG
>Ga0335083_10008599_pt1 | contig 12450 bp, 11 predicted proteins | sample Lox_Sample_42_FD_206716 | JGI IMG/M metagenome (GOLD analysis project Ga0335083, IMG submission 206716) | Soil microbial communities from Loxahatchee National Wildlife Refuge, Florida, United States - Lox_Sample_4.2 | ecosystem: Environmental > Terrestrial > Soil > Wetlands | place: USA... | reverse complement strand
ATCGCAACCTGGTTGACGCGCAGCAGACCCGCCGCGTGCTCGATCGTCTCGTCGGATACCAGATCTCTCCCCTGCTGTGGGACAAGGTGCGCCGCGGCCTCTCGGCCGGGCGTGTGCAGACCGTTGCGCTGCGGCTGATCGTTGAGCGCGAGCGCGAAATCAAGGCGTTCGTCAAGGAAGAGTACTGGACGATTGACGCGCATCTTCTGGCGGGCAAGCCTCCCCAGTTCGTCGCGCGCTTTATCGGTATCGGCGATGAGAAGACGCCGATTCCCAACGGCGAAGAAGCCGACAAGCTCAAAGCCGCGTTAGACAAAGCCGACTGGACGGTTCGTTCCGTCGAAAAGCGCGAACGTCGCCGCAGCGCGGCTGCTCCGTTTACTACCAGCAAGTTTCAGCAGGACGCCTCACGCAAACTGCGCTTCAGCGTGAAGCGCGCCATGATGATTGCCCAGCGTCTCTACGAAGGTATCGAGTTGGGCGACGAGGGCACTGTCGGCCTCATTACCTACATGCGTACCGACTCGACTCGTGTCTCGAACGAGGCGTTGACCGAAGTGCGGGAGTGGATTGGCAAAGAGTACGGCAAAGAGTTTTTGCCGGAGGCGCCGAACACTTTCAAGTCGAAGAAAGACACGCAGGATGCGCACGAGGCCATCCGTCCAACGTCGGCGATGCGGCATCCCGACAGCATCAAGCCGTACCTGGAAGAGGACGCATACAAGGTTTACAAGCTCATCTGGCAGCGCTTTGTCGCTTCGCAGATGATGCCGGCCGTCTTCGACCAGACCACGGTCGACATCGACGCCGCGAGCGGTGGCCAGAGCTATCGTTTCCGCGTGACCGGATCGGTCCTGAAGTTCGAAGGATTCCTGAAGGTCTACGAAGAAGCGAAAGACGCCAAGGACGAAGAAGACGAGGCGCTCAAGCATAAGCTGCCTGCGCTCAGCGAAGGCCAGAAGCTGACGCTGAAGGGACTTGACGCAGAGCAGCACTTCACCGAGCCGCCTCCGCGCTACAACGAGGCCTCGTTGGTCAAAGAGCTGGAAGAGCGTGGCATCGGACGTCCGTCGACCTACGCGGCGATCATCAGCACGATTCAAGAGCGGCAGTACGTGCAGAAGACCGGCGGCAAGTTCATCCCGACCGAGATCGGATTTGTCGTGACCGACCTGCTGATTGCGAACTTCAAAGACATCTTCGATCCGCAGTACACAGCGCGGCTGGAAGAAGAGCTCGACGAGATCGAAGACGGCAAGGAACGCTGGACCGACGCTCTGGGCGAGTTCTACAAGAAGTTCGAGCGCGAGCTCCACTATGCCGAAAAGCATATGGAGAACGTGAAGCGCATGGAGAAGCCTACCGACGAGAAGTGTGAGCGGTGCGGCTCTCCGCTGGTCATCAAGTGGGGCAAGCACGGGTCATTCTTCGCGTGCAGCGCCTACGACAAGAGCGATCCCAACAGTTGCACGTTTACGAAAGAGAATCCGATTGACCTGCCCGATCTGGATAGTGCCGACGTACAGGAGACGACGCAGGAGGAATATTGCGAGAACTGCGGGCGTCCCATGGTACTGAAGCGCGGACGCTTCGGGCAGTTCATGGCCTGCACCGGATATCCGGACTGTAAGACCACGCGGCGGCTCGACCAGGCGAAGAAGATTCCTGACATCCCGCTGGACGAGAAGTGCCCGCAGTGCGGACGCGGTCTGCTGCTGCGCCACGGCCGCTACGGCGAGTTCGTTTCGTGCAGCGGATATCCCGAGTGCAAGTGGGTAAAGCAGAACTTCATCGGCGTTAAGTGTCCGCAGTGCGCTGACGGCGAGCTGGTGGAGAAGAAGGCTCGTCGCGGAAACATCTTCTACGGCTGCTCGAATTACCCGAAGTGCGACTTCACCTCGGCGACTAAGCCGGTGGCCGAGAAGTGCCCTGATTGCGGCAGCCCGTACCTGCTGGAGAAGACGCTGAAGGATGGGGTGTATCTCGTTTGCCCCAACAGCAAGAGGACCGCCGAGTCCGAACCCAAGCGTCGCGGCAAGAAGAAGAAAGAAGAAGCGCCCGCGGCACCGGCAGTGAAATGCGATTTCTCCAAGCGCATTGGCGACGCGCCCACGCGCGAGGCGGTGGCGTAAGGTGTTTCCTGCGGAGACCGGTTGAACAGCCGCTCTGCGGCCGAGATCATCTCGGCGCGTTTACCCCAGGCTCACGCCTTTGGCTAACAGCGCAACATCGCTCCGCGATTCGAAGGCCGACTGTCTGTAAGATTCCTTTCATCCCCCCATGGCATAATCGTTGCCTGTCCTCATCTGGACCAATCCCTTCGAAGGCAGGAAAAATGAGCGAACTACCTACTCACCACGATGCTGAATTGATTCTGAAACTGTATGACCTTCGCCGCGAGCCTATAATGCGCGAAGCCCGCGCGTTTATGGCCACGTTTTCTCCCAAGTCGATCGACGACCTTATCGCCCTTGCAAGTTCCTTCGGCACCAAGGAGCAGACCTATTTGCGCCAGGTCGCCGGATATTGGGAGATGGCAGCGTCGTTGGTCAACCGTGGCGCGCTCAATCGCGAACTGGCGCTCGACAACTACCAGGAAATGTTCTTCATCTACGCCAAGCTGGAGCCCTATGTTGAAGAGTATCGGCAGAAGATGGGACAGCCCAATACGTTCAAACAGGTTCAGCAACTGGTTGAAAGTTCTGAGGAGAACAAGAAGCGCCTCAAGGACATGCAGGCCGTGCAAGCGGAAATGGCCAAACGGCGCTCGGCTGCGGGGCGGTAAGGAACACGGGGTGGAGTACCGCTTCAGCGATACAGCCTGACGCAACAACTCCTTTGTCTGTCATCCTGAGGCGACGTGAGTTGCCGAAGGACCTGCTGTTTTGGATCAACCGCGAAAAGCAGGTCCTTCGCTGCGCTCAGGATGACAGTCAAAGACAATCTGCAATGCACGCCTGAAGGCGCGCTCCACCCAATGCCGACCTGAAGGTTCGCGCTATCCACGTTCTTAGCTCAGGTACTCCCGAATATACGGATCCTTCGAGCGTAGCAGTTCAGGCGCGGTGCCCTCGAAGATGATGTGCCCGTCGCGCAGGATTAGGAAGCTGGTGCGGACATCCACCGTCTTGCCCGGCGGGATGGGCACCATCTTGTTTTGTTCCTGGTCGAAGTAGTGGCTGGCCATAGTAAAGGCATCCTGCAACCGATGCGTGACCAGCAGAGAGCTGGTGCGGTAAACATCGCGTTGCTTCACCACCAGCTCGATGATCCGGTCAGAGGTCACGGGGTCGAGGCCGCCGGTGGGCGAGTCGTAGAGCAACACCTCGGGCTGAGTGATGATGGCGCGCGCAATGGCCACGCGCCGCCGCATTCCACCCGACAGCTCAGCCGGAGACAGCGGCCAGGTGCGCTCCAGCTCGACGAAGCGCAAGACTTCCAGCACGCGTTCGTGGATTTCGTCGGTGATCCTGCCCGTCTCTTCGATCAGCCGATAGGCGACGTTCTCCTCGACGGTCATCGAGTCAAACAGCGCGCTCTCCTGAAATACCATGCCGATGTTGCGCCGGACCGCGTACAACTCTTGCTCGCGCATGGAACTGATCTCATCATCCAGGACGGTGATGCGGCCGGAATCGGGCTTCAGCAATCCCAGAGCGAGTTTCAGGATGAGCGTCTTGCCGGTTCCGGAAACCCCTAGCAGGATGCGAGTCTCGCCACGGTTCAGTTGAAACGAGATGCCGTCGAGCACCGGAGCCTCAAATGCGATGGAGACGCGATCGAAGCTCAACACGCAGCCGTCAGGGCGTGAGGCATAGGCTTGCGACTGTTCGACAGGAGGCGCGAGGCTCGACATTCTAGGGGAACAATCCCATCAGAAGTTTTGTGATGAACAGATCGCTGACCACGATCAGCACCGAGGCCGCGACCATGGCCTGAGTGGTGGCCCGGCCCACTCCCTGGGTGCCACCCTTCGCCGAAAGCCCGTAGTAACAACCGACGCTGGCAATGATAAAACCGAACATCACCGGCTTGGAGAGGCCCATGAAAACATCGCCGAATTTGAGCGACTGGTAAGCGGTAGTCCAGTACTGATTGGAGTCGAGGCCGAGCATGAAGCGGGAGATGGTCCAGCCGCCCGCCAGTCCTACCAGATCGGAGATGATGCTGAGAAAGAAAAGCATCACGGTGCTGGCGATGACACGCGGGGTCACCAGTTTCTTGGTCGGATCAACGCCCATGGCGCGCATGGCGTCGATCTGCTCCGTCACTTTCATGGAGCCCAATTCGCTGGCCATGCCGCTGGCGTTGCGGCCCGCGACCATCAGCCCCGTGAGCACCGGGCCTAGCTCGCGCACCATGGAGAACGACACCAATTGCCCGGTCAGCGAGAGCGAGCCGAATTGCTCCAGCGTATTTGAGGTCTGCAACGCCAGAACGGCTCCGGTGAAGAAGCCGGTGAGCACGACGATGGGTAACGACCCGACGCCGATCAGGTCGGCCTGCATCACGGTATCGGCGAAGTAGCGCGGATGACCAAAAAGGTTCAGGATCGAGCGCCACGCCAGCAGGGCGTAATCCTGGACCTGTACAACCTGCGTTTTGGCGAACTCAACTGGCGAAAAGACCGGCATGCGCCTTTCTCTAGTGCTGCAACCGAAATATATCAGGTATAGTGTCTGGCTCAGCAGGTTGAAGGCTGGACTTAGGTCCGGTGCGAGCCTTTGGCTGAGATGGGCATCGTCGGTTTGGCACAAATTTAGTATGCTGGTACTGCCCCGCAAGGCGAACGTGTGGTTTGGCCAGAGTATGGTGGTTCAACTTCCTGGGAGATGAGTGACCCATGGCATTTCAGGTTGACCGTAGTGCGTTCGACCCAGAATCCGGCTTTGAATACTACATCTGCTTCAAGCCCGAGAGTCAGGTAGAAGGGGATGAGGTTCGTTCGAGCATCTCGCTGCAGATTGGCGTATCGGTTACCGAGACCGGCGACATTGCAGACCTGAGCTTCATGCTGCCCAAGGCCTGCCGCAGCGACTTTGCCATGTCGTACCTCTTGCGTGACCCTTCGGTGACCTGCGTGGAGAACCGGGTGTTTGTTTCCATTCCCGGCCTCAGCGGTGATGCGGTGCTGGAAGCTCCCGGTACCCTCGAACTCGATAATGCAGGCCGTATCGTGGCCGTCGAGATCAACGGCTGCATCCCGCACACGACAACATTTCGGCCGGCAAGAGCGTAAGCGGGTATCATTTCTCCGTGAACGACGTTACGGCTTTCGTTCTCACCGGTGGACTCAGTTCGCGCATGGGCTCAGACAAGGCGCTGCTCTCCTGGGCCGACGGAACCCTGATTGAGCGAACGCTTGCGATTGCCCGAGAGGCGTGCGGGCACGTCTTCATCAGCGGTTCTCGCGAGCGATATGCCGGGTTCGGCGATGTGATCGAAGACGCGCAATCGGGGCTAGGTCCGTTGAGTGGTTTTCAGGCAGTACTGCACGCGACCGAAACCGACCTGAACCTCATCCTGTCGGTGGACCTTCCGCTCATGACCGCCGAGTTCCTCCTCTGGCTCTTGCAGCAGGCGCGGTCGGGTGAACAGCGCATCACCGTGCCGCAGGCGCAGGGACGATTGCAGCCCTTATGTGCGGTTTACCGTCGTCAGGTCTTTGATATCGTAGACCAGGCGCTCGCCGAGAGAGATTTGAAGGTGATGCGACTGTTTGCGCGTACGACAACGCGTATTATCGGAGAACGCGAAATTCGCGACGCGGGATTTGAGTCCTCCATCTTCACCAATGTGAATACGCCGGTAGAGTACGAATCACTGCTGCAGACGGTTTCCGGGCCTCGGCATGGATAATCATCACAACCACAACAGCAAGCCTTACATTGACTTCGATCACGTCTCCAAGGCGTTCGGCGACAAAGTCGTGCTCGACGACGTGAGCTTCAACGTGATGCCCGGCGAGACCGTGTGCATCCTGGGACGCAGCGGTGTGGGCAAGTCAGTGTCGCTGCACAACATCATGGGATTTCTGAAGCCGGACAGCGGGCGGGTGTGGGTCGCATACGAGGACATTACCGACATGTCCGAAGACGATCTGGAGCGTATTCGGAAGAAAGTCACCATGGTTTTTCAGAACGGCGCATTGTTCGATTCGCTAACCGTGGGCGAGAACGTGGCCTTTCCGCTGCGCGAGCGCGGTGGTTTGGAAGAGGAACAGATTTACCAGATCATCGACGGCCTGCTCGACATGGTAGGCGTGCGCGAGTTCCGCGACATCTTGCCCTCCGACCTTTCGACCGGGATGAAGCGTTCGGTTGCTATCGCGCGCGCGCTGGCGGCGCAGCCGGAAGCCGTGCTTTACGATGAGCCGACCACCATGGTCGACCCGTTGATGGCGCACCTGCTGGGAGACTTGATCAAGAAGCTGAAAAAGCAGCTTAAGCTGACCAGCATTGTGGTGACGCACGACATGGCGTTGGCGAAGAAGCTGGCCGACCGGCTGGTGTTCCTCCATGAGGCGCGCGTCATCTTCTTCGGGACGTTTGCAGAGATGGCGCGGTCAAACGAACCGATCGTGCAGGAGTTTCTCGAACTCGACTCGCTCGATTTCGAAGCCTACTTCGGCGAGCAGCGCCCGCCGCACACCGCGCGCACTTGAAAGCAAGCGCGGCTTAACGGCGATTTCGCGGATCAGAGAAGAGGACAAGGCATGAGCCCCTGATTTTTTTAATCCGATCCGCGTTCATCCGCGAAATCCGCGGCTCAGAACCCCTTCGCGACCAGCGCGTCCGCGGTCAACCCGGCCTCACTCTCGTCGCGCTTGGTCCACTTTTCCAGGTACTTCGCCACGATATCGGTTTCCAGGTTTACAGGGTCGCCCGGTTTCAGCGACGCCAGGTTCGTCATCTTGACAGTGTGCGGAATAATCGCAATGCTCAGGCGCAGACCTTCAAGTTTCGCAACCGTAAGACTGATGCCTTCGACCGCGATCGATCCTTTGAAGACCAGGTACTTCTCCAAGTCCTCCGGCACGTCGATATGCATCCAGAAGTCGTTAGCGTTGGGGATTGGTTCCAATCCAATAAACTTGCCCGTGCCGTCAACATGTCCCTGAACAATGTGGCCGCCCATGCGCCCGTCGGCCTTCAGCGGCAGCTCAAGGTTGACCTGCGCCCCCGAAGTGATGCGCGAGAGAGAAGTGCGCGTCCAGGTCTCTTTTGCCAGGTCGGCGCTGAAGGAATCGGGCGTGATGTTCAGCGCGGTAAGGCAGACTCCGCTGACGGCGACGCTGTTGCCTTCTTTCAGTTCGCGCGCGGTATTCGGCGCCTTGATGGTGATGCGGTGATTGTCGCCCGAGGCAACGATGGAGGCGATAGTTCCAACTTCTTCGACGAGGCCAGTAAACATTGATGAGTCCTTTGTGAATAAAGCTAATTTCTTTTGAGCCCCAAGGGCGTGCGATGACAGCCCAGGACCTAGCCGCAGGCGGAGTCCTGGGTAACGTTCGACAAACTCTCCCGAGTCCTCCGGGACGGAGCAAAGATTTCCGCCGCTCCGCGGCTCTGAAGCTTTTTCTTGATTTCAACCCAGCATTCCAGTCGCCTCGGCGACCTTCATGCTGGGCTGTCATGACACGCCCTTCGGGCCCAGATCCTACCGCTTACGGCGTCTTCCAAAAAGCGGCGACCTATGCAAATCTGCCGCTTACACATACGGGTCGCGCAACTGCCCTTCGACTGCAAAATCTTCTCCGAAGCGATGCAGCGTCACGTTCTTAACGTAGGCCGCGTCGCTTAGCCGCTGATATCCTGCGCCGAGCGCAAATGGAATCGATCCTGAGCCCGCCAGAATCTTCGGCGCGTAGAAGAAGAATACTTTGTCCACGATTCCGGTAGAGAGCGCAGTCCAGTTCACCATGGCGCCGCCCTCGATGATCAGGCTTGTGATCTGGCTCTTGCCCAATTCTTCCAGCACACGCTGCAGGTCGGGGCGCCCCTCGGGCGTTGCGCCGCTGGGGAAGGGAATGGTGCCATCTTCCAGTGCCTTAAATATTGGAACCTGCACCACGCGCACGCCGCGCGACTCGAGTTCCTGGCGTTTGTGCTCCTCGGCGAAACAGCAAAAGACGATGAGATCGTCGTGCGCGGTTTTGACTACCCGGGACTCCATCGGTATACGAAGGCGCGAATCGAGAATGACGCGCAGCAGCGGACGGCGACGCGGCAGGCCCGAGCGATCGGTAAGCAGCGGATCATCCGCAATGATGGTGCCCACGCCAACCATGATGGCGTCGTTCTCGTGGCGCATGGTATGCACGTGGGCGCGCGCGGTCTCACTTGTAATCCAGCCGCCGCTTGCTGCCGCTAGTACAGGCTCGCCGGGAAGCACGGTCTCCAGCGGAGGCGGCGCGATTTTGCCATCGAGCGTCATCGCTGTCTTCAGCGTGACGAACGGAATTTTGTGCCGGATGTATTTTGCGAACGCCTCGTTGAGCTTGCGCGCTTCGGAGTTGAGCAGGCCTTCGTGGACATCGATTCCCGCCGCCCGCAACTTCTCTAAGCCAGAACCGGCCACCAGCGGATTGGGATCGCGCATGGCAGCGACAACGCGCTTTATGCCAACTTTAATCAGGGCATCGACGCACGGGCCGGTGCGGCCGGTGTGCGAGCAAGGCTCCAGGTTGAGATAAACGGTCGCGCCGCGCGCGTGATCGCCGGCTTCCTCCAGCGCAAGAATCTCGGCGTGCTTCAGGCCATCGTAGGTATGAAGGCCGCGGCCAATGACTCGGCCGGCGCTGTCAACAATCACCGCGCCGACACATGGGTTGGGCGAGGCCAGCGCGGTCCCGCCGCGCGCCAGCTCCAGCGCTTCCTCCATGTACTTCTGATCATTGAAAATCAGCGGCATGTGATGTCCTGAACAACCCCACCCCTCCAACAGAAGGCAGAATGAGGTACCAAATCCCCACCCCGCCAAAAGATGGCGGAATGGGGCACCCACGCGCACACTAGTCGAACATCGAGTTCACAAAATCTTCTGCATTGAACGGCAACAGGTCGCCGACTTTTTCCCCGACACCGACATACCGCACCGGTAGTCCCAGCTCCTTCGAGATCGCTACCACGATGCCGCCCTTCGCCGTGCCATCGAGTTTGGTTAGCACGATGCCCGTTACCCGCGCCGACTGCGTGAACAGGCGCGCCTGCTGCAACCCGTTCTGGCCGGTGGTCGCGTCCATCACCAGCAAAGTCTCATGTGGCGCCGACGGGATGAAGCGCTGCGCCGTGCGTCGCATCTTTGAGAGCTCATCCATCAGGTTGCTCTTAGTGTGCAGGCGACCGGCGGTATCGACAATCACGTAATCGATCTTGCGCGCACGTGCGGCCTGCAGTGCGTCGAATAACACGGCCGATGGATCGCCGCCCGGCTTGTTCTTAATGACTTCGACGCCCGTGCGGTCTCCCCAAATTTCAAGCTGCTCGATGGCGGCGGCGCGAAAGGTATCGGCTGCGCCCATCAGGACGGTCTTGCCTTGCCCGCGCAACACGTGTGCTAGCTTGCCGATGGACGTTGTCTTGCCGACGCCGTTCACGCCGACGACGAGGATCACCTCCGGCTCGCCATCAACGCGTGCTACCGGCTGCTTGTCGGCGCAGGTCAGGATGTTGAGCAGCTCCTGTTTGAGGACGCGCTTCAGTTCGCTGGCATCGCCGATCTGTTTGCGGTCGACCTTCTCGCGCAATGCCTCCAACACCTGGTTAGTGGTGGCGGTGCCCAGGTCGGCGGCGATGAGTGAGGCTTCGAGGTCGTCGAGGGTCTCGCGGTCGATCTCGGGACGCAGGCCGACGACGTCTTCAATGCGCTCGCTCAGGCTTTCACGCGTGCGCGTGACCGCCTCTTTCATACGCTTAAAAAAACTAGGCTTCTCTTCTGTGCTGCCGAATAAAGTCTGGATCATGAATAGGTCCGCTGCGAACGCGCCGCATGGGCGCACGCGGTATTAGATGAGGTTGCTGGATGCACTCTTCATTATAAAAGCAGGGCTGAAAATAGGGACTCACCACGGAGACACGGAGGACACGCAGGTCAATTTTTTCCTAATTCTTTCGCGGTGGTCTCCGTGTCTCCGTGGTGAATGGTTTTCGATGGTAAAGCCAGGATGGGTGCATTTTGCCGTGGCCATTGCGCGTGCTGCTAGGATTAGCTCGTGGCTCAGGCTGCATCAGCGGGAAAATTCATCACCTTCGAAGGCCTCGACGGCTGCGGCAAGTCGACGCAGATGGAGAAACTTGCCTCAGCCCTGCGCGCCGAAGGCATTGACGTGCTGACCACACGCGAGCCGGGTGGCACCGAGATTGGCGAGCGGGTACGTGCGGTGCTGTTGGACTCACGGACTGCGGGGCTCGATCCCCGGGGGGAGATGGCGCTGATGTTTGCCTCGCGCGCGCAACTAATCGCGCAGGTAATTGAGCCGGCGCTCAACGCAGGGAAGTGGGTGCTGTGCGACCGCTATACCGACTCGACCGAGGCATATCAGGGTGGAGGCCGCAAACTGGGTAGCAGAGCGGTGTTGCAGATGCACAAGGTGCTGTGCCATGGGTTGTGGCCGGAGCTGACGATCCTGATGGACAGCGATGTTGCCTACAGTGTGCAGCGAGCGCGACGGCGAAACAAGAATGTAGGGCCTGGCGATGCTCCGGATGAAAATCGTTTCGAGCGCGAGAGCGCAGCGTTCTTCAATCGCGTACACACGGCGTACCTGAAGATTGCCGCGCGCGAGACGCAGCGGGTGGTGATGATTGATGCGCGGCCATCAATTGCGGAGGTGCATCGCGAGATTGTGAGCGTCGTGAGGGAACGGCTGATGGAAGACGCGAAGACGCGCGCGTTGGCGGAGCGACTATAGTGTTGTCATCCTGAGGGAAGCGAAGGACCTGTTCTTGAATCAAACAGGGAAGAAGAGCAATTGTGCTAACGGATTATTTGCTTCGTTCTCGTCCAGAAAGTATTCGGGCAAGATTCCGCTTGCTGTCATCTTGATCGACCCTTCCGTAACGATTCTGCTTTTGTTTATCTCAAAGCTGAAGGATCAGCACGGAGGGCTTCGCAGATTTTGTACGAATGCTCGCGCGTGGGATCTGCGGGGCGATTGTGCTCCTAGGCATACAGTTTCTACGTTGGGCTTTCGCGGAGCGGAGATGATATCTCATGCCCTTCGCTGAATTTCACGGCAATCCCGACGTAGTTCGTACCGCACGCGAGATGCTGGCGCACGACCGCTTTCCTCATGCGGTGATCCTGTCAGGGCCGCAAGGCTCGGGCAAGTTCACGCTGGCGCAGATGATTGCCAAGACGATGAACTGCCTGGAGCGTCCGACGACCGACGGGTTGCCGGACTACTGCGGACGATGTGCCAACTGCACCCGCATTGCCGAAGCAGACAATCTGGAAGAGCGTTTTGCCGAGGCGGTGGAGACGCGGGAGAACCTGCGCGATGCCGACAAGCGCGAGACGCGCATCTTGGTGCAGACCCATCCCGACGTGATGGTCATCCCGCCCGATCCCCCGCAGATGCTGGTGAAGGTCGACCAGGTGCGGCACGTTATCGGCGAGATTTACTACCGGCCGTCGGAAGGGCGTGAGCGCGTCTATATCTTCAGCGAGGCTGACTTCATGAAAGAGGCAGCGAACTCAGTGCTTAAAGTGCTGGAAGAGCCGCCCGACTTCGCGACCATTCTTCTGCTCACCGACAATCCCTCGGCGCTTCTGCCGACGATTCGTTCGCGCTGTATGCAATTGCGGCTGACGGCGCTTTCAGCGAAGGAAGTGGAAGACTACCTCGCGGAAGTCCGGCCCGAGTGGAAGGCGCGTGAGCGTGGGCTGGTGGCCCGCCTGTGCGGAGGTGGCCTCGGTCGGGCACGCAGCTTCGACTTGCAGCAGTATCTCGCCGCACGTCAGGATGCGCTTGCGCTGCTGGCTCCGGCAATGGGGGCGCGCGATCATTCCGATCTCTTCAAGGTCACGGAGAGCTATCGCGCTGGCGCTGACGGTAAGTCGAAGATGGATTCGACCATTCGCGTGCTCTATTCGCTACTGGAAGATTGGCTGTTCCTGAAGTCGGGTACGCCGGAGATGGTTCGCAATCAGGACATCCTGGGCGAGCTGAAGCGCATGGCCGAGCAGGTGGACTTCGACTGGATCGTCTCGGCCACGCAGCGACTGGGTGAGTTGGAGAGCGGTATGCGGCGCAACCTGCTCCGCAGCTTGGCGCTGGATTCGTTTGCGGCATCATTAGAAAAATCCTGATCACCACCGAGGCACGGAGAATCAGAAAATAAATTCTGATTGCTGGCCGATCCTCAACATTTCTGAGCCCGAAGGGCGTGCGATGATAGCCCAGGACGGAGCGTAGCGGAGTCCTGGGTACAGGGCGTGGAAATGTAA
>Ga0335083_10008598_pt1 | contig 12451 bp, 13 predicted proteins | sample Lox_Sample_42_FD_206716 | JGI IMG/M metagenome (GOLD analysis project Ga0335083, IMG submission 206716) | Soil microbial communities from Loxahatchee National Wildlife Refuge, Florida, United States - Lox_Sample_4.2 | ecosystem: Environmental > Terrestrial > Soil > Wetlands | place: USA... | reverse complement strand
ACCTGAAGCACTCCTCGGATAATTTCACCGTCGCGCCGGGCATCAGGGGAATGGTGATGCTGGTCTTCACGCTGCCCTCCTTCCCCTACGTCTTCAAGGTGATCCGGGACCGCTTCGCGCCGCCCAAGGAGATGGACCCCCAGACCGTCAAGGAAAAGTACCTGCTGGTGAAGTACCACGACCGCGTCGGCCGGCTCGCGGATACCCTGGAGTACTCGCTGGTCGCGCTGCCGCGGGAGCGCTTCGAGCCCGCGCTGCTCGAGGAGCTGAGGCAAACGGCCGAGTCCAACATCGAGTTCGAGGACGACAAGGTCGTCATCAAGCACGTCTACATCGAGCGCCGCATGCAGCCGCTCAACCTCTACCTCGAAGAGGTGGCCGCCGACGGCGACGCCGAGCGGCTGCGCCACGCGCTCTGGGAGTACGGCTACGCCATCAAGGAGCTGGCGGGGGCCGGCATTTTCCCCGGCGACATGCTGCTCAAGAACTTCGGCGTCACGCGCCACAACCGGGTGGTGTTCTACGACTACGACGAGATCGCGCACATGATCGACTGCAACTTCCGGCGCATCCCGCCGCCGCGCTCGATCGAGGACGAGATGTCGGCCGAGCCCTACTACTCGATCGGCGCCAACGACGTCTTCCCCGAGCAGTTCGCCAAGTTCCTGGTGAGCGACCCGGCGGCGCGCGGCGTCTTCCTCGAGCGCCACGCCGATCTGATGCAGCCGGAGTTCTGGGCCGCGAAGCAGGCGCGCGTGCGCGACGGCGTCGAGGAGGACGTGTTCCCCTACCCCGAGAGCGTGCGCTTCAGGCGCTAGGCGCGCGCCGCTACGGCTGCGCGAACAGCAGCCCGATGTAGGCGTCGGCCAGCCCGGAGCCCGTCTTCGCGTCGTAGGCGGAGAGCGCCCTTGCCGCCAGGTCGGTCGAGCCGTAGTTCTCGTGCAGGATGACCGCGAGCTTGAGCAGCCGCTCTGCGCGCAGGTCCTCGAAGCGGCGGAAATCGGGCACGTAGACGGCCTCGCCCCACATCGCCTGGCTCACCGCGTCGGTGAGCTCGACCTCGATGCCGGGAAGCCTGAAGCTCGCCGAGCGCAGCGAGGACAGCCGGTGCACGACGAAGCCCTGGGCGCGCAGAAAGGCGTCGATCTCGGCGAACAGCGGCTGGCCCCGATACATCGGCAGGAACTCGACCTCGGTGTGCAGCACCGCGAGGTCGCGCAGCAGGGCAGTCGCCCCCTCGAGCGCCATCAGCTCGCCGCCCTGGATGTCGAGCTTCAGGTAGTCGGCGCCGTGGACTTCCGCGAGGTCGTCCAGCCGCACCGTCTGCACCGGGCGCCGCGCCACGACCTGGGTCACCTCGCCGAGCTGATGGAACATCCCGAGCAGTTCCGCGTCCGGGGCGAGCAGCGACGAGGTCATCGGGTAGTTGCACTCGTGGAAGGTCTGCGCCGTCCCGTCGCCCACGGCGTGCGGCAGGTAGCGGCAATTCGGCTTCGCCTCGCGATTCAGGCGCTCGCACTCCGCGAGCACCGGCTCGAAGCCGATCAGCTCGCACGGAACCGATGCGACCAGCCTGGCATAGGGATCCTTGCCCTCGCCGAGCGACAGCGCCCCCACGTCGACGATCTTGAGCCGGGGCGGCGCTTCGAGAAGGGCGCTGATCGGGAACATGCTGCGCTCGGGCGGGTCGCGGGCGCGAGCCTCTCAGAACAGGACTGCGACCCGCCCCTCGGCGGCGTCCAGCACCAGCAGCAGCACCTGCAGCAGCACCAGCAGCACGAGCGGCGAGAGGTCGACGTTGCCCAGCAGGGGCAGCACGCGCTGGATCGGGCGCAGGAACCGTCGCGTCACCTGGTCGAGCACCGGGCCGATCGGCGTGTGCGGGTTGACCCAGGAGAGCACCGCCTGCACCACCACGGCGAAGACGAGGATGTGGAGGCTGAAGCGCACCAGCTCCATCAGCGCGAGCACGGCGAACAGGGCGACGGCCGCGCCCGGCGCGGAGCCAAGCTCGTGCCCCTGAATCGAAAACAGGGCGAATTCGGCGAGCAGCTGGATCGCCCAGGCGAGCAGCAGGCTCGCCAGGTCGAGGCCGCCGGCGGGCGGGATCAGGCGGCGCGCCGGCACCACCATCCAGCCGGTGGTGGCGATGACGAAGTCGCCGATCGGGTTGCGGAACGACACGCGCAGCCACTGGAAGTGGAAGCGCGCGAGCAGCAGGTAGACGAAGAACGACGTCGCCACGCTGACCAGGAACGAGAAGATGTTGGCGAACATCGGCCTCAGTCCCGGTCGAGCTCGCGGCCGAGCTGCGCGCCGCGGTCGCGCGCCGCCTCGAGCGCGCGGAACAAGCGCTCCGCGAGCCGCTCTTCGTCGAAAACCCGCAGCGCCGCCTCGGTCGTGCCGCCTTTCGAGGTGACCCGCTCGCGCAGGCGCGCGGGCGAGTCCGGGCTCTGCGCCGCGAGCTTCGCCGCCCCGAGGACGGTCTGGATCGCGAGCGCGCGCGAGGTCTCCGCGGGCAGCCCGAGCGCGGCGCCGGCGGCGGCGAGCTGCTCGACGAACCAGAAGACGTAGGCGGGCCCGCTGCCGGAGACCGCGGTCACCGCGTCCATCAGCGCTTCGTCGTCGATCCAGGCGGTCGTGCCGACCGCGCCGAGGATCTGCTCGGCCTGCTTCTTCTCCGCCTCGCTCACGCCTGCGGCAGCGCACAGGCCGGTCGCGCCGGCCCCGATCAGGGCGGGGGTGTTCGGCATGGCGCGCACGATCCGGGTATGGCCGCCGAGCCAGCGCGACAGCGCCGCGATGGTGGTGCCGGCCGCGATGCTGATGACCAGGTTGCCGTTGCGGCGCAGGCCGGAGAAGCGGGCCGCTTCCCGCATCTGCTGCGGCTTGACTGCGAACAGCACCACGTCCCCGGCCCGGTAGGCCTTCTGCGGTGCGTCGAAGCAGGCGATGCCGTGCTTGTCGTGCAGCCTGCGACGCGCCGCGCCGTCGATCTCGACGGCGCGCAGCTGCGCCGCGGCGAAGCCGCTCGCCCGCAGGCCGCCGATCAGCGCGTCGGCCATGTTGCCGCCGCCGATGAACACCACCGTGGTGGCGACGTTCATGCCGCCGACCGGACTTTCTGACGGGCGCCGAAAATCGCGGTGCCGACGCGCACCAGCGTCGCGCCCTCGGCGATCGCGAGCTCCAGGTCGTCGGACATTCCCATCGACAGCGTGTCGAGGCGGAATTCGTCCTTCAGGCCGTCGAACAGCGCCTTCAATTCCCGGTAGCGCGCCGCGGCCGCGCCCGCCTCGGGAACTGCCATCAGGCCGCGCAGCCTGAGCCGCGGCAGCATGCCGATCGCCTTCGCCACGGCGGCGACGCGGCCCGGCGGGACGCCGCTCTTGCTCGCCTCGCCCGAGATGTTCACCTGCACGAGCACGTTGAGCGGCGCGAGCCCCTCGGGACGCCGCTCCGAGAGCCGCCGCGCAATGCGCTCGGCGGCGACCGTCTGCACCCAATCGAAGCGCGCGGCGGCGAGCCGGGTCTTGTTGCTCTGCAGGGGGCCGATCAGGTGCCACTGCACGCCGCGCTCGCGCAGCGCGTCCATCTTCTCGAGCGCCTCCTGGACGTAGTTCTCGCCGAAAGCGCGCTGCCCGGCGGCCACCGCCTGTTCGATCAGCGCCGCCGGATGCGTCTTCGACACCGCCAAAAGCGTCACACTGCGCGGATCGCGCCCGGCCGCGCGCGCCGCGCGCTCGATGCGCTCGCGTACGGCTTGCAAGTTGTCGTGGATTGACGCCATACTTCCGCCACTCTAGTCCGCGGGAGATTGTAATGGATCTCACTGAATTGCTTGCCTTTGTCGTCAAGAACAAGGCGTCCGACCTGCACCTGTCCTCGGGCCTCCCGCCGATGATCCGCGTGCACGGTGACGTGCGGCGCATCAACGTGCCGCCGCTGGAGCACAAGGACGTGCACTCGATGATCTACGACATCATGAACGACGGGCAGAGGAAGTTCTACGAGGAGAACCTCGAGTGCGACTTCTCCTTCGCCGTGCCCAACCTGGCGCGCTTTCGCGTCAACGCGTTCGTGCAGAACCGCGGCGCCGCGGCGGTGATGCGGACGATCCCCTCGAAGATCCTGTCGCTGGAGGACCTCAAGTGCCCGAAGATCTTCAAGGATATCTCGGAGTATCCGCGCGGCATCGTGCTGGTCACGGGGCCGACGGGCTCGGGCAAGAGCACCACGCTCGCCGGCATGGTCAACCACATCAACGAGAACGACCATGGCCACATCCTCACCATCGAGGACCCGATCGAGTTCGTGCATGAGTCGAAGAAGTGCCTGATCAACCAGCGCGAGGTCGGGCCGCACACGCTGTCGTTCTCCAACGCGCTGCGCAGCGCACTGCGCGAGGACCCGGACTCGATTCTGGTGGGCGAGATGCGCGACCTCGAGACCATCCGCCTCGCGCTCTCGGGCGCGGAGACCGGGCACCTGGTGTTCGGCACGCTGCACACCTCGTCCGCCGCCAAGACCATCGACCGCATCGTCGACGTCTTTCCGGCGGCCGAGAAGGAGATGGTGCGCGCGATGCTGTCGGAGTCGCTGCGCGCGGTGATCTCGCAAACGCTGCTCAAGACCAAGGACGGCTCCGGGCGCGTCGCCGCGCACGAGATCATGATCGGCACGCCGGCGATCCGGAACCTGATCCGCGAGAACAAGATCGCCCAGATGTACTCGGCGATCCAGACCGGCGCGCAGCTCGGCATGCAGACGCTCGACCAGAACCTGCAGGACCTGGTCAAGCGCAACATCGTCTCCCCGGCGGAGGCGCGCGGCAAGGCGGCGAACAAGGACTTGTTCCCCGGCTAGGCCCCCACTTCACTTCTGCGGAGTCCCGCATGGAACGCGAACAGGCAACCAAGTTCATGTACGACCTTCTGCGGGCGCTGCTCGCAAAGAAGGGCTCGGACCTCTTCATCACCTCGGGCTTCCCGCCGGCGATGAAGATCGACAGCAAGATGACGCCCGTCTCGCAGCAGGCGCTCACCGGGCAGCACACCGCGATGCTCGCCCGCTCGATCATGAACGACAAGCAGGCGGCGGAGTTCGAGGCGTCCAAGGAGTGCAACTTCGCCATCAACCCGGCCGGCATCGGCCGCTTCCGCGTCAACTGCTTCGTGCAGCAGGGTCAGGTCGGCATGGTGCTGCGCGTCATCACCACCACCATCCCCGGCTTCGACGACCTGAAGCTGCCGCCGGTGCTGAAGGACGTGGCGCTCACCAAGCGCGGGCTGGTGCTGTTCGTCGGCGGCACGGGCTCGGGCAAGTCGACCTCGCTGGCGGCGATGATCGGCTACCGCAACGAGAACTCGTACGGCCACATCATCACCATCGAGGATCCGGTCGAGTACGTGCACCCGCACAAGAACTGCCTGATCACGCAGCGCGAGGTCGGCGTCGATACCGACTCGTGGGAGGCGGCCCTGAAGAACACCCTGCGCCAGGCGCCCGACGTGATCCTGATCGGCGAGATCCGCGACATGGAGGTGATGGAGCACGCCGTCGCCTTCGCCGAAACCGGCCACCTGGCGCTCGGCACCCTGCACGCCAACAACTCGAACCAGGCGATGGACCGGATCATCAACTTCTTCCCCGAGCAGCGCCGCCACCAGCTGCTGATGGACCTGTCGCTCAACCTCAAGGCGGTGGTGTCGCAGCGCCTCATCCCGGTGAAGGAAGGCAAGGGCCGCGCCGCGGCGGTCGAGGTGCTGCTCAACTCGCCGCTGATCTCCGACCTCATCTTCAAGGGCGAGATCCACGGCATCAAGGAGATCATGAAGAAGTCGAGGGAGCTGGGGATGCAGACCTTCGACCAGGCGCTGTTCGACCTCTACGAGGCCGGGCGCATCAGCTACGAGGACGCGCTGCGCTTCGCCGACTCCACCAACGAGGTGCGGCTCAACATCAAGCTGCACGGCAAGGAGTCCAAGGACAAGGACATCACCAAGGGCATCGAGCACCTCGATATCGTGTAGCTCGGGCCGTGATCGTCACCGCATACCATCGTCGAGTTCGCCGGCGAGGAGACGCACCGCGCCTGGGCCGAGCATCCGGAGCACCGGGAGGCGCAGAAGCTGGGGCGCGCCAGCTTCTACTCGGAATACAGCATCCACATCTGCAAGGCGGTGCGCTCGAACAGCTTCAAGCGCGGCGGTGAGACCCCGCAACGATCCTGAACTCGTAGAGGCGGCACTCGAGCGCGCCGTTGTAGAGCGGCGTGCGCCTTGAGGCCTGCAGCCGGATCAGCTTCTCCAGGCGCCGGTCGGCGGTGAAGAAGTACGCCCGCCAGCCGGCGAAGCTCCTCTTCAGCGCGTCGCCGAGCTTCGGGTAGAAGGCGGCGAGCTCGTCGCTCGCGCCGATGCGCTCGCCGTACGGCGGATTGGCGATCAGCACGCCCGTGGCCGCGGGCGCCGTCCGCTCCAGCACGTCGGCGCGCTCGAGCTTCACCCAGCGCTCCACGCCCGCCTCCGCGAGATTGCGCCGCGCCTCGTTCAGGGCCCTCGGATCGCTGTCGCTGCCGAAGAGTCGGGGGGATTCTGAATTCTGCGAGTTCCTGGAGTCCTTTTTGATTCTCTCCCATCCGGAAGAGTCAAAAACCTTCAGTTTTTCGAACCCGAAAGACCGGTTCATTCCCGGCGCCCTGCCGCGCGCCATCGCCGCCGCCTCCGCCAGCAGCGTGCCGCCGCCGCACATCGGATCGAGCAGCGGCTCCTCCGGCTTCCAGCCCGAGAGCATGACGATGCCGGCGGCGAGGTTCTCGCGCAGCGGCGCCTCGATGCGGCCGCGACGCCAGCCGCGCTTGAAGAGCGGCTCCCCCGAGGTATCCAGGTACAGCGCTCCCCGCGCTTCCTCGAGGAAGGCGTGGATGCGCACGTCCGGCGCCGCGCGCTCGACGTCGGGCCGGCGTCCGACCGCGTCGCGGAAGCGATCGCACACCGCGTCCTTGATGCGCAGGGTGGCGAAGTCGAGGCTCTTGAGCGGGCTTTTCTGGGCGCTGACGTTGACCCTGATCTTGTTGCTCACGGAAAAGTATTCAGGCCAGTCCACCGAGCGCGCCGCAGCGTACAGATCCTCCTCGGTCCGGCAGGGAAAATCCGACACGCGCCAGAGGATGCGCGAGGCGATGCGCGAGCCGAGGTTGGCGCGGTAGCACGCCGCCCAGTCGCCGCCGAAGGCGACGCCGCCCGGTACCGCGCGCGGCTCGCGCGCGCCGAGCGCCGCCAGCTCGCCCGCGAGCAGCGCCTCCAGCCCGCGCGGGGCGGTGGCGAAGAACCGCTCAGAAGGGCTTGACGACAACCAGCAGCACGATCGCGAAGAGCAGCACCGTCGGCGCCTCGTTGAACCAGCGGAACCAGACGTGGCTGCGGCGGTTGCGCCCGGCGCGGAAATCGAGCATCAGCTTGCCGCACCAGACGTGATAGGCGACGAGCAGCGCCACCAGCGCGAGCTTGGCGTCCATCCAGCCGCCGGCATGCCGCCACCAGCCGAGCCACAGCCAGACGCCGAACACCACCGTCAGCACCCCGCCCGGGGTGGCGATGCCCCAGAAGAGCTTCCGCTCCATCACCTCGAAGCGCTCCTGCGAGATCCTGTCCTTGGCCATGGCGTGGTAGACGAACAGGCGCGGCAGGTAGAACAGGCCCGCGAACCACGTCACCATGAAGATGATGTGCAGAGACTTGAGGATCAGCATCCCGGTTCCTTCAGCGCAGCAGGCGCCGCCGCGTGAACACCGCGGCGAGGTAGAGGCTGCCCAGCGCGTACGCCGCGAGCACCGCGAGGTGCAGCGGCGCAGCGGGAGGCCACGCGCCGCCGAGCAGCGGGCGCACCAGCGCGACGCCGTGGTAGAGGGGCAGCGCCTGCGCCAGCGCCTGGATCGGCGCGGGCAGGCGGTCGACGGGGAAGAACACTCCCGACAGCATCATCATCGGCGTGAGCAGCAGCGTCATGTAGTAGCTGAAGAAATCGTAGCCGGTGGCGAGCGAGTTGACCACCAGCCCCATGCCGGCGAACGCCAGGCCCACCAGCACGATCACCGGGATCGCGGCGAGCGCGGCCGGCAGGCTGGCATAGCCGAAGGCCGCCACCACCGCGAACATGCACAGGCCCGCGGCGAGGGCCTTGGTCGCCGCCCAGGCCCACTCCCCCGCCACCACGTCGTCCAGCGTCATCGGCGCGTTCAGGATCGCCTCCCAGGTCTTCTGCACGTGCATGCGCGAGAAGGCCGAGAACAGGGACTCGAACGTCGCCGCGTACATGGTGGCCGAGGCGAGGAAGCCCGCGGCGAGGAACGCGAAGTAGCTCGAGCCGCCCATCTTGCCGAGCACCGCGCCGAGGCCGTAGCCGAGGCCGAACAGCATGATGAGCGGGTCGGCCAGGTTGCCGAGGATTGAGGGCACGGCGAGCTTGCGCCAGACGAGGAAGTTGCGCCGCCACACCGCGAGGCAGCGCGGGCTCAGCTCCGGAAACGCGTAGAAGCGCGTCATGCGCGGCCTAGTCGCGCAAATCGCGGCCGGTGAGCTTGAGGAACACGTCCTCCAGGTTCGCCGGCCGGAGCAGGTAGGCGAGCTCGGGCTCGGCGCGCAGGCCGGCGATCAGGGCATCGGCTTCCTGCACGTAGCAGAACACCGTCTCGCCGACGCGCTCGACGCGCGGCGCGAGGCCGCGGGCGCGCTCCGCCCAGGCCTCGAGCCCGGGCCCGTGCACCTCCACCACCTGCGCCGCGACGTGCTCCCGGATCAGCGCCCGCGGCGAGCCTTCCACGATGATGCGGCCTCGGTCCATGATGGCGACGCGCCCGCACAGGCGCTCGGCTTCCTCCATGAAGTGCGTGGTGAGGACGATCGTGCGGCCTTGCTGCGCCAGCTGCTTCAGCCGCTCCCAGATCAGGTGGCGCGCCTGCGGATCGAGCCCCGTGGTCGGCTCGTCCATGAACAGCAGCTGCGGGTCGTTCACCAGGGCGCGTGCGAGCGTCAGGCGCCGCTTCATGCCTCCCGACAGGGGTCGTATGGGAGCGCGCGCGCGCGCGCCGAGGCCGGCGAACTCGAGCAGGCCGGGGATGCGCGGCGCGATCTGCGCGTCGGCGAGGCCGAAGTAGCGGCCGTACACCGCGAGGTTCTCCGCCGTGCTGAAGTCCGGGTCGAGGCTGTCGAACTGCGGCACCACCCCCACCTTGGCCCGCGCCTCGCGCGCGCGCTCCGGCACGCGATGGCCGAGCAGGTCGATGTCGCCGCCGTCCGGGTCAACGAGGCCGAGGCAGAGCCTGAGTGTCGTGGTCTTGCCGGCGCCGTTGGGGCCGAGCAGCCCGAAGCACTCTCCCGGCGCGATGTCGAGGTCGACCCCGGCGACCACCTCGAGGTCGCCGTAGCGCTTGCGCAGGCCGCGCACGCGCAGCGCGCTCATCGCCAGCCGTTCTTCACGATCGCGCGCAGCACTGGCAGGCGGTGGTGGAAGAAATGGTCCGCCCCGGGCACCACCACCACCGGCAGGTCCTGCGGCCTCGCCCACTCGAGGACCTCGGCGAGCGGCACGGTCTCGTCGCGCTCGCCGTGGATCAAGATCGTGTCCGCCGGCACGGCCGGCGTGCCGTACTTGCCGACGGCGATGCCGACCAGGACCATGCGCTCGGGAGGCACTCGCCGCGCGAGCTTCGCCTGCATCGCGGCGCCGAAGGAGAACCCGGCGAGCACGGGGCGCTCGGCGCCGAGGTGGGCCAGCACCGCGGCGAGGTCTTCCACCTCGCCGCGCCCCTCGTCGTGCACGCCCTCGCTCGCGCCGACGCCGCGGAAATTCGGGCGCCAGGCGCTGTACCCCAGGTCGACGAAGGCGCGCGCCAGCGTCTGCGCCACCTTGTTGTCGAGCGTGCCGCCGAACAGCGGATGCGGATGCGCGATCAGCGCGATGCCGCGCGGCGGCGCCGCGGGGTCGTCGACCGCGCATTCGATCCGGCCCGCCGGCCCGGCGACGAGCTCGCGCCGCGTGCTGGCGCGCATGGCGCCGGCGTCAGATGCGCAGCCGCTCGACGATGCGGCCGTGCTGCAGGTGCTCGTCGATGATCTCGTCCACGTCGGCGCGGTCGACGTAGCTGTACCAGACCGCTTCCGGGTAGACGACGACGCAGGGCCCCTCCTCGCAGCGGTCCAGGCACCCGGACAGGTTGATGCGCACCTTGCCCGGGCCCGCCAGGCCGAGCGCCTTGACGCGCCCCTTGGCGTAGTCGCGGATCTCGCTCGCGCCCTTGCCGTTGCAGCAGGTGCGCCCGCCGTCGCGCTGGTTGCAGCAGAAGAACACGTGACGCTCGTAATAGGACATGGGCGCGATTTTACCGGAGCGCGGTCATGCGCCCCGCGCGCGTTCGCGCCCGGCGGCGAGCACCATCAGCCAGGCGAGCGCCGCGAACGGCCACGCCGAGGACACCAGGCGCGTAAGGCCGTTGAAGTGCAGGAAGTGCCCCTGCGACCAGACGCGCAGCGTATCGGCGAGGTACGGATTGGGCGGCGCGAGATTGACCAGCACCGTGGCCGCCATCAGCAGCACGGCGGCAAGCGCGAGGCGCGCGACGCGCGGCAACGCGAGCGCGGCGAGCGCGGCCGCGAGGCCCGCGGCGAGCCCCAGCTGCGCGCCAGGGGTAAGCCATGCCAGCACGTGCTCGGCCTTCATCAGGATCGCCGCCGCGAGCGTCTTGACCGCGAGCGCCGCGGCGAGCAGCGCGACCAGCGCCAGGCGCAGCCGCGCCGGCGCCAGGTCGGGGCGCAGCACCGCCGAGGCGAGCAGCGCCACGGCGACGAGGTTGGCCGCCGCGGTCGCGGCTTCGATCGCGACGAACAAGGTAGCACCGTGCACCTGGCCGACGGTGTCGGCGACATAGTCGCGCAGGTCACCGGCGCCGAAGGCGAGGGTCGCCGGGTTGAGCTGGGCGAACAGCCACAGGCCGAGCAGCGCCAGCCCGACGTCGGCTGCGGTCCCCGGCGCAACCAGCGAGGCGCGCAGGCGGCGCAGCGGCCCGGTGTCGAGAAGCCACGGCGCCAGCCATGCGCCCGCGAACCCGCCGGCCGCCGCGCCGCAGGCGTTGGCGAGCAGGTCGAGGTTCGAGGCGACGCGCGCGGGCAGCCAGGCCTGCGCCGATTCCATGCCGAGCGAGAGCGCGCCGCCGGTGGCGAGCGCGAGCAGCGCCGCGCCGACCCGCCCGAGCGCCGGATAGACGGCGAGCGCACACAGCAGTCCGTAGGGAACATAGCCGAGCACGTTCACCGCGACATCGAAGCGCGTGACCCAGCGCGGCCAGGGCGCGAACAGGAAATCGAGCGTCGAGCCGGCGGGGGCGCGCCAGCCCGTCCAGGGATAGAGCGACGCGTACACCGTGAGCAGCACGTACAGGACCAGCAGGAAGCGCGCCAGCGGCGCCCGGCGGGCACGCGCCTCGGCGCCGCGCCGCGCGCTCATCGCACCTTGATCTCGACCCAGAGGCGGTTCAGCATGCGCCGCGTGCGCCGGTCGTAGTCCCGCAGCATCTCGAGGTGCTCGAAGGTCCCGGCGTCCGGGAAGATGGCGTCGTTGGCCGCGATCTTCGGGTCGATGAGCGCGGTCGCCGCCTGGTTCGGGCTGCCCGAGCCGATCGAGTTGGTGAGCTCGGCGGAGGCCCGGCCCTCGAGCCAGAAATTCACGAACTCCTGCGCCAGGTCCGGCCGCGGGCCCGACTTCGGCATCACCAGGTTGTCGAGGGCGAACACCGCGCCTTCCTTCGGGATCGAGAAGCCGATCGAGAAGCTCCGCCCGGCCTTCAGCGCATCCTGCTGCGCGGTATAGAAGTCGTTGGAATAGCCGTGCGCCAGCCAGATATTGCCCACGGTCAGCTCCTTGAAGTACGACGCGGCGTTGAACGCGGCCCAGTACGGCTTGGCGCGCAGGATCAGGTCGCGCGCCTGCCGCAGCTTCGCCTCGTCGGTCTCGTTGGCCGAGTAGCCGAGGTACTTGAGCGCGGCGGCGAACAGCTCCCTTTGCGAGTCGAGCACCGTGACCCTGCCCTTCACGCGCTCGAGGTACTTCGGCTCGAAGATCGCGGCCCAGGTGTCGGTCGGGATGCCGAGCGCGCGCATCTTCTGCACGTCGTAGCCAAGGATGGTGAGCGAGTAGGCGTACGGCACCGAGTAGACGTTGCCCGGGTCGAACCAGGTGTTGAGGTACTGCGGCTTGATGTTCTTCAGGTTCGGCACCCTGGAGCGGTCGAGCGGCCGCAGCCGGCCCGAGCGGATCAGCGCCTCTACCGCGTTGCCCGTGGGCACCAGCAGGTCGTAGCCAGTGGCGCCGGCGGCGAGCTTGGCGAGCATCTCCTCGTTGTCCGAGTAGTAGTCCTGCAGCAGCCGGCAACCGCACTGCTTCTCGAAGCGCGCGACCG
>Ga0335083_10008597_pt1 | contig 12452 bp, 5 predicted proteins | sample Lox_Sample_42_FD_206716 | JGI IMG/M metagenome (GOLD analysis project Ga0335083, IMG submission 206716) | Soil microbial communities from Loxahatchee National Wildlife Refuge, Florida, United States - Lox_Sample_4.2 | ecosystem: Environmental > Terrestrial > Soil > Wetlands | place: USA: Florida... | reverse complement strand
ACGAGAGCGGCTATCGCATCAACGTGGACACCAGCGGCATCCGGGTGACATCGCGCACGCCGCGCGGTGCGTTCTACGGCAGCGTCACCCTGTGGCAATTGCTGACGCCCGCTGGATGGACGCGCGGTGCGCCGGTGGCAGTCGCGCATGGCGTCATCGATGACCATCCGCGTTTCGCGTGGCGCGCGCTGCTGCTGGACTCCGGGCGGCATTACCAGAGCGTGGCCGACATCAAGCGGTTGATCGACTGGATGTCGCTGCACAAATTGAACGTGCTGCTCTGGCACATTACCGAAGACCAGGGTTGGCGCCTGGAGATTTCCAAGTATCCCGAGCTCACCAAGATCGGCGCCTGTCGCGCGGCGGTGGGCCTGGACAGCGAACTGGTCGATTCCCCCGGGAAGCCGTATTGCGGCGTCTACACCGAAGCCGACGCGCGAGACATCGTGCGCTATGCCGCCGAGCGTTATGTGGACGTGGTGCCGGAGTTCGATCTGCCCGGACATTCGCAGGCCGCCATCGCCGCGTATCCGCGGCTGGGCGTTACCGGCAAGCGCCCGTCCGTGTGGACGGATTGGGGCGTCAGCCCGTGGCTGCTCAAGCCCGACGAGAAGACCCTGCAGTTTGTCGATGACGTGCTCGACGAGATGATGCAGCTGTTTCCCTCGCGCTATATCTCCATCGGTGGCGACGAGGCGGACAAGCAGCAGTGGAATGCATCGCCGGAAGTGCGCGCGCAGATGCACACCCTTGGCCTGAAGAACATGGACCAGCTGCAAAGCTGGTTCACCAACCAGGTTGCCGCGCATCTCATCAAGCATGGGCGCACGCCGGTGGGTTGGGACGACGAGCTGGTTGCCGGCGCGACGCTTCCGACATCGGAACTGGTGATGTCCTGGCACGGCGACGACAACGAGCGCGTGGCGCTGGATGCCATCCGGCAGGGCCACGACGTGGTGATGACGCCGCAGGAATCGCTTTACTTCGACCACGTGCAGTCCGATCTGCCGGACGAATGGCCGGGGCCGCCGCCCGCGGCGAACTTGCGTCAGGCCTATGACACGGTGGTGATCCCGACGGGTGCGAGCGCAGCCGAAGCGCGGCACGTCGTCGGTGTGCAGGCGGGCCTGTGGGCCGAGCAGATGCTCACCTTTGCGCACGACCAGCACGCGGTGTTCCCGCGTATCGCGGCGCTGTCCGAACTAGGCTGGTCGCCGTCGGACGCACGCGACTGGAACGGTTTCCTGCAGCGCCTGCCCGCGGAGCTGGCGCGTTACCGCGCTCTGGGTATCGACTATGCCGACAGCGCCTTCGCTCCCGTGTTTCAGGTGGCGGCGGAGGGCAGGAGTGGTTTCCGTGTCGCGCTATCCAATCAGGCGGCGTTCGGCACGATCCGTTACACGACGGATGGTTCCGTGCCGAGCCGGCAGTCCACCGCATACGCCAAGCCGCTCACGCTGGCGCTCAACACCACCTTGCGTGCGGCCACGTTTGCGCCGGACGGATTCGAGCTTGCGGCGCCACGTTCGCAGGTGCTGGACGAAGCCACCTTGCTCGGCCGCGATGGCAGCGCGTTGGCAACGTGCTCCACGCAGCCGGCCTCGCGTCTGGATGGCGCCAAGCCGGCGCAGGGGCCACGGCCGATCTATTCGGTGGACATCGGCAACGCGTGCTGGCTATGGCCGCGCGCGCCGCTGGATGGTGTCAGCCATGTCGCGATCACTGTCGAGCGCATCCCCTGGCGCTTCGGTGACGAAGCCAAGGACGCCGTGGTGCGCCGCAAGGCCAGCGCCGCCGGCGAGTTCGAGATCCATGCCGATGCCTGCACGGGGCCTCTGCTTGCCCGCTTGCCGCTGGAGAACGCGGTGCAGGCACACGGACAAGTGCGTATCGATGGAAACGTCGCCTTGCCGGCGGGGGCCGGCGTTCGCGACGTGTGTGTCTTCGCCACCGGCGATCCACGCGATGGCCAGTGGGCGTTGGCGCGGATGGTGTTTTCGAAATAGGCAGCAAGCGGGACGGGGGTCCCGCGTAGTGCAACGGGAGAGCGGCCGGGGCTCGCGTAGTCGCGGTTGGGGATATTGAGAGGTTGCATCACGACGGCGTGCGGAACGGCAGGAACCGCCGGGCTGTACGCGTTCTGCAATTCCACGAAGCACCTGAGGTTAGACAGGCAACACCAACGAGGTCAAAGCCCATGTCCACCGTACTTCGCAAGCATCCATTGTCATTTGCCATTACCGCGTCGTTGTTCGCGATCGTGTCGACATCGGCGTCTGCGTCGACCTTCGCCGATATGCAGGCGGATGGCCCGGCACCGCAGGTTTCCGCGGCGCAGACGACGCCCGCGCAAACCGCGCCGGCACCGTCATCGCCCGACGCCAGGAAGGCCGACACCAAGGCCACCACCGACGCCGAGAAGAACGCGGCCACGCTGGCGACCGTGAACGTCTCCGGTGTGCGCGCATCGCAGATGCGCGCCATCGACCTCAAGCGCGATGCGTCCAATATCCAGGACAGCATCACGGCGGAGAACATCGGCGCACTGCCCGACACCACCATCACGGACTCGCTGCAGCGCGTTACCGGCGTGCAGATCAACCGTGACGCCGGCGTGGGTACTTCGGTCGATGTGCGCGGCCTGCCGCAAGTTGGCACCATGTTGAATGGCGAAGTGTTCATCACCGCGGACCAGATCGACTCGCAGCAGCCCGACTTCACCATGCTGCCGTCCACGCTGTTCCACGGCGTGGACGTGATCAAGTCGACCACGGCCAGCACCACCGACGGCGGCATCAGCGGCGCCATCGACCTGCACACCTACCGGCCGTGGGATCTTCCCACCGGATTCACCTACAGCTATTCCGCCAACGGGCAGCGTGGCAACACCACCGACCATCTGGGGCCCGAAGCCAACGGCCTTGTTTCGTTCAACGACGATGGCCATTGGGGCCTGCTGGTTGCCGCCGACTTCTCCAACACGCGGCGCATGAACGCCACCGAGGGCCTTGACCAGTACGGCGTGGTGCTCAACGGCGAGAACGCCGCCGGTGCAGGCGGCTACAACGGATTTCTCACGCCGTGGAATGGCGCGCCGATTCCGTCGAAGATCGTGCAGAACGCCGACGGCAGCGTGGATGTCAACGGCGATGGCAAGTCCAACGGCGTGTTCATGGGCAGCCAGGACATCGGCCTCAACGACATCACCACGCAGCGCAAGCGCAAGTCCGGCAATGCCTCGTTCCAGATGGACCTGGGCAGCGGCTTCAGCGTGACCAGCGATTACTTCTACTCGCAGCAGCGCCAGTACGATCGCAACGTCGGCATGCAGATCAACTCCACCAACTGGCAGGGCGCCACCTACGTACCGCTGCAGTCGCGCAATACCGGCAGCCCCGCGCTCGGCTCCTACGGCACGCCGGAGCCGGGCTGGGAAGGCTCGCAGATCTACACCACGCAGGTGTACGAGAAGTGGCCGGGCGACGTGGAGTCGTATTCGTCGATCATCCAGAAGAGTTCCGTCGCCAAGAACTTCAACCTGCAGCTGGACTACGACAATGGCGGTCCGTTCACGGCCAGCCTGCGCGGCATCCACGACACCGCCTCGCAGTCGAACCAGGAAACCGACATCAACGTTTCCGATTCCGATGGCGCGCTGTGGCCCAACGTGCTGATGGACGGCGTGCCCGATGACGCCGTGCCGCCGGGCACGATGGTCTATCCGGCGGAGCTGGGCGGCAACCGCGTGTTCAACGCCAACGGCATTCCGCAGAACACGGTACCGGTGATCGCGAACTTCGGCGGTCGCTACATCAAGATCAGCATGCCCTCGTCGCTGGCCGCCGATTTCGCCAACCCCAACGCCTGGACGATGAAGACCATCGAATCCTCCGGCGACTACGACCGCAAGGTGGCGTTGAACGCCTTGCGCTTCGACGGTGCCTACGATTTCCAGGACGGCTTCAAGTTGAAATTCGGCGTGCGCAACAGCATCCGCAATGCCGACAACGAGGGCTGGACGCTCGAGGCACCGGTCTACGCGGGCATCGGCGCCAGCGATCCGAACGGATGCCTGGTGCGCTACGTTGGCGCTGACGTGGTGTTGAACAGCGGTTCGTGCACGGCGGGCAACGACGTGGGCTACTTCCGCGCCGGGCCGCTGTCCGCGTTGCAGATGCCCAATACGGCCACGCCGCTGTCGAGCAACTGGAAGCAGTACAACAACCTGCTCGGCTCGGGCATCAATTTCTGGGCGATCGATCCGTCGGCGATGATCAATCCGGTGTCGTACTGGAATTCGCTGTATCCGGGCACGCAGAAGGTGGCGGAGCCGGGCACGACCTGGGGCGTCCGGTTGAAGGAGTTGACCGGTTACCTGCAGGGCGACTTCAACGGTACCCTCGGCGACATGACCTACAGCGGCAACGTGGGCGTGCGCCTCATCCGCACCAACCTGGACGTGACCCAGCACTTGAGCGGTGACCCGGGCGCTTATGGCGATGAGCCTGCCGATGTCGGCAACGCCGTCACCAAGCGCAGCTACCAGGACGTATTGCCCTCGGCCAACTTCTCGCTGGATCTGACCGAGGCCCTGAAGCTTCGACTGGCCTATTCCAAGAACATGATGCCGCTGGATCTCAGCACCTGGGGCGGCGGACTGCAGTTGAACTACTCGCTGGCGGAGACGCCGGACGGACCGATCTTCCGCGTGTCCAACGGCCAGTCGAGCGGCAACCCGAACCTTGATCCGTGGCGCTCCACCAACTACGGCGCATCGCTGGAGTACTACATCAACCCCACCAGCATGCTCAGCCTGGCGTTGTTCCGCATCAACGTGGACAGCTTCATCAAGAACGGCAGCGTGACCAACTGCACCTTGCCGGACGAAGATGGCGTGGTCCGCGATCACTGCATCGTGATCAACGAGCCCGTGCAGGGCACCGGCAACAGCATCCACGGCGCGGAGTTCGATTACCGCCAGGGCTTCACCTTCCTGCCGAGCTTCCTGTCCAAGACGGGCATCGAGATCAACGCCACCTATGCGCCCAGCAATTCGGGCGAGAAGGATCTTGCCGGCAAGGACATCCCGTTCCAGGACAACTCCACCAAGTCCGGCAACTTCATCGTGTGGTACCAGGACGACCACTTCCAGGCGCGCCTTGCCTACAACTACCGCTCGCGTCGCGCGGTGATGGACAGCGTGGGCGGCATCACCGGCATGGAGATGTACGAAGCGCCGCAGAAGTATCTCGATGCGTCGATCTCGTACAAGTTCAACAAGTACGCCGAAGTGTTCCTCGATGGCACCAACCTCACCAACGAGTACCAGAAGTACTACCTGGTGTGGCCCGACCAGCCCGGACACTCGACGTTCTCCGAACGCATGTTCATGCTTGGCGTACGCGGTCAGTGGTAACGGAGCATGACCCCTCGCATGTTCCGGCGTGACAGCGGACCCATTCCCGCGTTTGCGGGAATGGGTCCGGCCTGACGTGGGCTCGAGTACGCGGTAACCGATTCGTTCTTCGGGGCATGGTGTTCGATGCCCCGTTCGCCACCCATCACGACAAGGCAAGCATGCAGGACTCCAGCGCGCCCAAGCCCGTTCGCGACAACGCCTTCCATCGTTCGATCGGGGTGTTCTCGGGAACCGCGATCAACATGACCCAGATGTGCGGCATCGGGCCGTTCATCACCATTCCCATCATGGTCGCCGCGATGGGTGGCCCGCAGGCGGTCATCGGCTGGATTGCCGGCGCCATCCTGGCCATGGCCGATGGCCTGGTGTGGGCCGAACTTGGCGCGGCCATGCCCGGTTCCGGCGGCACCTATGTGTATCTGCGCGAGGCGTTCCAGTACCGCACCGGCAAGCTGATGCCGTTCCTTTTCATCTGGACGATGCTGCTGGCTATTCCCTTGCTGATGTCCACGGGCATCATCGGCATGGCGGAATACCTGGGGTTCTTCTTCCCCAACCTGGGCTGGTGGACGGTGCATCTGGTGAGCCTCGCGGCAACCGCCGTGGTCACCTGGCTGTTGTATCGCCGCATCGAGTCGGTGCGCGCGATCACCATCGCGTTGTGGATCATCATGCTGGTCTCGGTCATCGGCGTGGCGGCGGCGGGTTTCTCGCATTTCAATGCGAACTACGCGTTCGCTTATCCGGCGGACACCTTTGGCAGCCATTTCTTCGTGGGTCTGGGCGCGGGCCTGATCATCGGCATCTACGACTATCTCGGCTACAATACCACCGCCTACATCGGCGACGAGTTGCGCAACCCGGGTCGGACGATGCCGGCCTCCATCATCATCTCGGTGATCGCGATGATGTTCGTCTACCTGCTGCTCAACATCAGCGTGCTGGGCGTGGCGCCGTGGCAGGAGATCGCGCAGTCCAAGTCGGTGGCCTCGCTGGTGGTGGAGCGCAGCTGGGGCCACCTGGCCGCCGCCGTGATGACCGTGCTCATCATCGTCACCGCCTTCGCGTCGGTGTTCACCGGCCTGCTGGGCGGCTCGCGCGTGCCGTTCCAGGCGGCGCAGGACAAGGTGTTCCTGTCCGTGTTCGGCAAGCTGCACGCCAGGCATGGTTTTCCGCACGTGGCCCTGCTCACCATGGGCGTAGTGACGGCCATCGGCACGTTCTTCGACCTCACCGAAGTCATCAACATGCTGCTGGCCGCGACCATCATCGTGCAGTCCCTCGCGCAGATCGCAGCGTTGGTCGTGCTGCGCAAGCGCCAACCGAATCTTGAACGTCCGTACAAGCAATGGCTTTATCCGGTGCCCTGCGTGATCGCGGTGGTGGGCTGGATCTACGTGTATGTCTCGGCGTCCACGCTGTCACTGATCCTCTCCGGCCTGTGGATCGTTGCCGGCCTGGTGGTGTTTGCGATCTGGGCCAGGGTCAACCGATCCTGGCCGTTCGCGCCGGTGGAAGTACGCGAAACCTATCTTGGGAAACAGTGACGCCATGCAGACTCCAGCCAGGCACGCGTTTTGGATGATGGCCGCGATGGCGGCGCCGCTTGCGGTCGCGCAGACGGCCTACGTGCCCACGCAGGTGGCTGCGGATGCCGGCACCGTCACCGCCATAGACCACTGGCAGATCCAGGACAGCGCGAAGGCGCAACAGGGCGGCGCCGATATTTCCGCGGCCGGCTTCTCCACCAAGGAGTGGTATCCGGTGAGTGGCCGCGCGACGGTCATGGCGGGGCTGCTGGAAAACAGCGCGTTCAAATTCGATGTGTTCCACAGCGACAACCTGCGCGCCGTGCAGGTGCCCGAAGCGAGCGGCAACCTGTTCGTGACGCCCTGGTGGTACCGCGCTGGATTCACGCTGTCGAAAGCGTCAGCAGGGCGGCACACGCTGCTGCGCGCGAACGGCATGATCGCGAGCGCCGACCTGTGGGTGAACGGACATCCGGTGGCGGACCACGCGGAGTTCGCCGGTGCTTATCCGGTGCGCGAGATCGACGTCACGCGTTGGGTGCGCGCAGGCGCCAACACGCTCGCCATGCAGGTGCATCCAGGCGATCCACGGGAGAGCCTGTCGATCGGCTGGGTGGACTGGAACCCCACACCGCCGGACAACAACATGGGTCCGTGGCGTGGCGTAGACATCGTGCAGACCGGCCCCGTCCAGTTGAGTTATCCCCACGTACGTTCAACGCTGCCGCTGCCCGATCTCTCGCGCGCCACGCTGGACGTGACTGTGGAGGCGAAGAACCTTGACTCGACGGAACACGACGTGACCGTCTCCGGCACCGTCGCCGACGTTTCCCTCCAGCAGACCGTGCACCTCGCACCGGGACAAACGCAGGTCGTTTCGTTCTCGTCCAAGACAACCCCGGGCCTCGCGCTGGATCACCCCAAGATCTGGTGGCCGGTCGGCATGGGCGACCATCCGCTCTATCAGTTGGAGATGACTGCCACCGTCGACGGCGCCGTTTCCGACCGGGCGAAAGCGACGTTCGGCATACGCAGCGTTACCTCGAACCTCACCAAGCAGGGCTATCGGCAGTTCTTCGTCAACGGCAAGCCCTTGCTGATTCGCGGTGGCGGCTGGGCGCCGGACATGTTCCTGCGCGATGACCCCGCCCGCATGGAAGCCGAGTTCAGCTATGTCCTCAACCTCGGGCTCAACACCATCCGCAGCGAGGGCAAGCTGGAAAACCAGCGCTTCTACGATCTCGCCGATCGCAACGGCATCCTGATCCTGGCGGGATGGGAATGCTGCGACAAATGGGAGTCGGCGGCCAAGACCGGCGGCGCCACCTGGAGGGCTGCCGACTTGAAGGTGGCCGAAGCCTCCATGGCCAGCGAAGCACGTCTGCTTCGCAACCATCCTTCCGTGATCGGCTTCCTGATCGGCAGCGACAACGCACCGCCGCCAGCCATCGCGAAGATGTATGTCGACACGCTGCACGCCGCAGACTGGTCGTTGCCCATCGTCTCGGCGGCCGTTCCGCAGGGCACGGCCGAAACCGGCCCCTCCGGCCTGAAGATGGCCGGGCCGTACGACTGGATACCGCCTTCGTATTGGTATGCCGACAAGCTGGGTGGTGCGTTTGGCTTCGATTCCGAAGTCAGTGCGGGCGCCGACATACCGCGGCTGGAAGACGTGACCCGCATGTTGTCGCCGCAGGAGCAGGAAGCGCTGTGGAAATATCCGGAACAACGGCAATACCACGCCTCCGCGGACTGGTCGACGTTTGCCGTGCTGACGCCGTTCGACAGGGCACTGGCCGCTCGCTACGGCGCGCCGACGAGCCTTGCCGACTATGTCGCCAAGGCCCAGCTCGACAACTACGACAACGTTCGCGCGCAGTTCGAAGCGTTCAACGCGCGCATGGATGCCGCCAAGCCGGCGACCGGTGTCATCTACTGGATGCTCAACAACGCGTGGCCGTCGTTGCACTGGCATCTGTACGACTACTACATGAATCCCGCTGGCGCCTACTTCGGCGCCAAGAAAGCCAACGAAGCGGTGCATATCCAGTATTCGTACGACTCCAGGGCCATCGTGCTGGTGAACCACACACTGGATGATGCCCACGGCCTGCAGGCGAACATCCGCGTGCGCAACCTGGACGGCAGCGTGCGTTACGAAAAGCACGTGCCGGATATCGACGTCACCGGCAACCGCACGCGGCAACTGGAAACACTGCCGGCCATCGCCGGTCTGTCCGCCACGTATTTCGTCGAGCTCGACCTGAGCGCTTCCGATGGCGCGCCGGTCAGTCGCAACGTGTATTGGCTGTCCACCAAGGCGGACGTGCTCGACTGGGCGAATTCCAACTGGTACCTCACGCCGCTGACGCAGTACGCCGACTTCACGGCGCTCAAGTCACTGCCGGCCGCCACCAGCGAGGTCCACGCCACCACGCGGCATGACGGAAAAGACGACGTCACCACGGTGACGCTGTCGGTGCCCGCGTCGTCCAAAGCCGTGGCGCTGTTCCAGCACGTATCGATCAAGCGCGGTGCGAAGGGCGATCTTGCGCTGCCCATAACGTGGAATGACAATGACGTCACGCTGTGGCCAGGTGAATCCATCGTGCTGACTGCGCGATACGCAGCCCAGGGAATGGCGGTACCGGTAGTCGAAGTGAGTGGATGGAACGTTCCCGCTCAAAGCGTTCCGGCGGCCGCCGCGAAGTGACCAGAACATTGAAGAGGCAGGGGCTTCCATGTCGCGCGTGACCATCAACGATGTCGCCCGTGCCTCGGACACCTCGAAGAAAACCGTGTCGCGCGTGCTCAACGACGAGCCGAACGTGCGCGACGAAGTACGGCAGCGCGTGCTTGCCGCGGTGGCGCAGCTCAACTACCGGCCGCTCACCTCGGCGCGCAGCCTGGCGACCAACCGCTCCTTCTCCATCGGCCTGCTCTACGACAACTTGTCGCCGAGTTACATCATGGAAGTGCAGGCCGGCGTGCTCGAGGCCTGCGAGGCCAGGCAGTACAGCATGATGGTGCAGCCGCTGGTGTCGACGGCGCCGGACTTCGTCGAGCGCGTCGAGGGCATTCTTTCGCGGCACCAGCCCGACGGACTCATCCTCACGCCGCCCATCACCGATCATGCGAAGTTGCTGGAGCACCTGCGCAAGCTCGATCTTCCGTTCGCCTCGATTGCTCCGATCCGGTCCAAGGGCTGCATCGGCGTGATGCTGCGCGAGCGCGAAGCGGCAGCGGCGATGGTGGATCATCTCGTGTCGCTGGGTCATCGCCGCATCGCGCATATCCTTGGCGACCCCAAACACGGCGCAGGTATCTGGCGCCTCGCCGGCTATCGCGATGGCCTGCAGCGCGCGGGGCTGAAGGAGAATGCGTCGTACATGGTGCAGGGCCAGTTCTCCTTTGCCTCCGGCGTGGCCGCGGCCCGGCGGCTGCTCGCGTTGAAGCAGCGGCCAACAGCCATCTTTGCGGCCGACGACGATATGGCCGTCGGTGCGATCTGGGCGGCGGCGGAAGCAGGCGTATCCGTTCCTGCCGAGATATCCATCTGCGGCTTCGACGACACCACCATTGCCACGCAGGTGTGGCCGCCGTTGACCACCATCCACCAGCCCGTGCGGGAGATGGGCAAGCGCGCCACCGAAGAACTGCTGCTGCGCGTGCTTGGGAAGGGAGAGGCCCGCATGGTAGAAGTCGGTTACGAAATCCGCTTGCGCGCATCGACGGCACCCGCGCCCTGAGCCGGGGCCATCCGGCAACCACGCGACCGATTCACGGGAGAACCGCTAGATGACAGCCACGCCAGACGCCAGCCACCCGCCGCGGAAGTTCCACTTCATCTCCGGGTTGCCGCGCGCCGGCACCACCTTGCTGGCTGCCATCCTCAACCAGAATCCGCGCTTTCGCGCCGGCATGACCAGCCCGCTTGCCGACATCATGGGCGTGGTGATCGCCGAAGCCAGCAGCAAGAACGATTTCTCGTTCGACGTCTCCGACGCGCAGCGCGTCGCCGTGTTGCGCGGGCTGGTGGAGAACTTCTACTCGGTGGATTCCAGCGCGGGCGTGGTGTTCGACACCAGCCGGCTATGGTGCAGCCGCATGCAGCTACTCAACACGCTGTTTCCCGGCGTCAAGGTCATCGCATGCGTGCGCCAGCTGGCGTGGGTGCTGGACAGCATGGAGCGCCTGGTGCAGCGGCAACCGGTCAGCGTCAGCAAGGTGTTCCGCTTCGACACCAACACCACGGTGTACTCACGCGTGGAAGCCTTGACCGACCCGCGCGGCATGGTGGGCTTCGCCTTCCAGGCCACCAAGGAAGCGTTCTTCGGCCCCTATGCGCACGACCACCTGCTGATGCTGACCTACGAAAGCCTGGTGCGCGATCCGGCCACGGCGCTGCGCGCGGTCTACCGGTTCCTCGACGAACCCTGGTTCGAACACGACTTCGACCGCATCCAATACAACGCGGATGAGTTCGACGCGCGCGTCGGCATGCCCGGCCTGCACTCCGTTCGACCCAAAGTGGAATCGATCGAACGCCAGCCCATCCTGCCGCGCGACGTCTTCGGTCGCTTCGCCAATGAGGCGTTCTGGATGGATCCGAAGAACAACGTCAACCAGGTTCCCATCGTGTAGGTAGTGGGGCCTCGGCCGCAGGGTCTGGATCTGGAAATAGGGAGGGTCCAGATGGGTTCCATTTTGGCAATTCTCGTTGTGGTCCAAGGGGGAAGTGGCGGGAACGGCGAGGTTAAGCTCACGAGCTCTGGCTTGCTCGATGTGGTCAGCCAACGGAAACCCGAGGTGGTTGCTTGGCGGCGAACTGCCCTTGACCCCTCGTCGTTGTAACGACTGCGAAACGTCCATGTGTCGTTGCAGCGGTGCACGGTGTGTTGAGGTGTCGACCTCACTCAGATAAGTGCCGCGAATGACCAGAAGCTTCCGGGTCTGTTCCGGACACGGAATTCGCGCCCATGAGAAAGAGCGGCATAGCTGCAGACTGCTGCCACCTCGTGTCAGCAGAAGCGGCGATGCGGCGCTCCAGATGATGGGTATGCACCGCGCTTGCTGGCATCATGGACTTCCCCACCCTACGTCTTGACCACGAACATGTCGTCCCGTTCTCACGTTGCGCAGATGGCGCTGGCCGTCGGCGCGCTGCTGATCGCCATGGTGTCGTACCAGTGTGGCGCGTCGCTGGCCAAGCATCTGTTTCCGCAGGTCGGTGCGCAGGGCGCCACGGCGTATCGCCTGGGACTAAGCGCGCTGTTGTTGTTGCTGTGGCGACGGCCATGGCGTCGATGGGGCGGTCGTCGGGATCGCATGGCCTTGTGGGGCTACGGTCTCTCCATGGGCGTGATGAACCTGGTGTTCTACATGGCGCTGCGCACGATTCCGCTGGGCATCGCGGTGGCGCTGGAATTCACCGGGCCGCTGGCGCTGGCGATGTTCGGCTCGCGGCGGCTGATCGATTTCGTGTGGATCACGCTGGTGGTGAT
>Ga0335083_10008596_pt1 | contig 12454 bp, 12 predicted proteins | sample Lox_Sample_42_FD_206716 | JGI IMG/M metagenome (GOLD analysis project Ga0335083, IMG submission 206716) | Soil microbial communities from Loxahatchee National Wildlife Refuge, Florida, United States - Lox_Sample_4.2 | ecosystem: Environmental > Terrestrial > Soil > Wetlands | place: USA... | reverse complement strand
CGTGCTGCTCGCGTCGATCTTCATCGCCGCGTCGCTCGCGCTCGCCAAGCGCGCGCCGTGGCCCGCGCTGATCCTGCTGCTGGGCTTCGGCTGGCAGCTCTACACCAGCCACGCCAGCCCGCACGGTCCCATTGCCTTCGGGCTGCTGATCGCGGCGTCGCTGTGGACCTGGTGGTGGCGACGCCGTCGGGCGAGCTAGCTAGCTCGCCTTCTTGAGGTGCGGGAACATCGCGATCCGCGCCTCGTCGTCCATCTCGGTCTTGAACGCGTGCTTGTCCTTCAGCGCCAGCGCCTTCTGCGCGGCGGGGCGGGCCGAGATCTCTTCGAGATGGCGCTTGAGATTGGGCAGCGTGGCCATCGCCTCGGGGCCGAGCACGTTCGGCACCAGGCGCGACCAGCCCCAGACGGCCATGTCGACGATGCCGTACTCGGTGCCCACCATGTAGCGCTGCGTGCCGAGCCGCTCGTTCAGGATGTTCCAGTGACGGCGCGCCTCGAAAGTGTAGCGCGTGACGGCGTAGTCCTTGGGCTCCGGCGCGAAGTTGCGGAAGTGCACGGCCTGGCCGGAATAGGGGCCGATGCCCGAGGCCACGAACATCAGCCACGAGAGCAGCTCGCCGCGCGCCTTGTCGGTCTTGGCCGGGAGGAACTTGCCGGTCTTCTCGGCGAGATAGAGCAGGATTGCGTTGCTGTCGAAGACCGTCGCATCGCCGTCGACGATCGCCGGCAGCTTGGCGTTGGGATTGACCGCGAGAAAAGCAGGCTTGTGCTGCTCGCCCTTGCGCGTGTCGACGGGGATCAACTCGTACGGCAGACCCATCTCTTCGAGGGCGAGCGCGACCTTGGTCGGGTTGGGAGCGAGATTGTAGTAGAACTTGATCATGGGGTTCCTCGTGAACGGTTTTCCGCCAACCATCGTAGGAGCGGGCAGCCCTGGCTTCAATCCGATCAGGAACCGCCGTCGGCCTTGATGCCGAGCTGGGCGATCAGCTTGCCGAGCCGCTCGTGCTCGGCCTGCATCGCCGCACCGAGCTCCTCGGGCGTCATCGGCAAGGGCGTGATGTAGGCCGCTTCGAGACGTTTCACGGTTTCCGAATCGGTCAATGCCACGGCCATCGCCTTGTTCACCTTGTCGATGATCGGGCGCGGCAGGGTCTTCTGGCCGAAGAGCGGCAGCGAGGAGCGGATCTCGGCGTCGCCGACGCCCTGCTCGGCCATGGTGGCGACGTTGGGCAGCTCCTCGAGCCGCTTGGGGCCGACCACGGCCAGCGCCTTCAGGCGGCCGGCCTTGACGTGCGCCATCACCAGCGTCGTGCTGATCATGCCGAGATCGAGGCGGCTCGCCAGCAGGTCCTGGATGCCGGGCGGCAGTCCCTTGTAGTTGATGGCCGCGACGTCGAGCCCGAACCTGATCTTCAGGAGCTCCGGCACGAGGTGCGCGCCGGTGCCGTTGCCCGAGTTCAGGTAGTTGAGCTTGCCCGGATTCTTCTTCGCATGGGCCACGAAGCTCGCGATGTCGTTGGCCGGCGAATCGGGCGGCACGCAGATCAGCGCGGTGCTGACGCCGATCATGGCGATCGGCTGGAAGTCGGCCATGGCGTCGAACGGCGCCTTCATCAGGAAGTTGAGCGCGACATGGCCCGACACCGTCTGGAAGAGCGTGTAGCCGTCGGGCGCGGCGCTCAGCACGAGCTGGCCGGCGACGATGCCGTTGGCGCCCGGCCGCGGATCGATCACCCAGAGCTGGCCGAGCTCGCGTTGCATCGCGTCCGATATCGAGCGGCTGCCGACATCGATCAGGCCGCCGGCCGGTCCAGGCAGCACCACGCGGATCGGCTTGCTCGGATAGTTGTCGGCGCGCGTGGGGAAGGGCGCGGCAAGGGCCGCACCCAGCAGCAGTCTGCGGGACAGCATGTCAGTTGGCGCGATAGAACGGCTTGTCGCCGCACACCGTCACGCGATGGCCGTAGCGGCGGTGCGGGAAGTAGTCGAACATCGCATGATGCTGGGCGCAGCGATTGTCCCAGAAGGCCACCGAGTTCGGCCGCCACTTGAAGCGGCACTGGAACTCCGGCGTCTCGAGGTGGCGATAGAGCATCTCGAGCAGCGCGTCGCTTTCGTTCTTCCTGAGCTGCGGGATGCGCAGCGTGAAGCCGCGATTGACGTAGAGCGACTGCCGACCGGTCACCGGATGGGTGCGCACGACCGGATGCTCGGCATTGGGGAACTGGATGTTGTCGCGGTCGGTCGCCTTGACGCGGTAATAGTGCGCCTTGGAACTGTCGTGCGTCGCGGTCAGGCCCTGCAGCAGTTTCTTGATCGGCTCCGACAGCGTCTCGTAGGCGCGGTACATGTTGGCGAACAGCGTGTCACCACCGCCGTCGGGCGGCACCTCGGTGAGATGGAGGATCGAGCCCATCGGCGGCTCGGCATCGCACGAGACGTCGGAATGCCATTCCTCGCCCGCGACGCGCTTGGACTTTTCGTCGGCCTTGATGACCAGGATCTCGGGATGCTCGGGAAAGGTGATTGGGGCGTTGGGATGGACGTGCAGCGGGCCGAATCGGCGGCCGAAATCCTTGTGCTGCTCGATGCTCATCTTCTGGTCACGGAAGAAGATCACCAGGTTGTCCATCAGCGCATCGTGCACCTCCTGGAACTGCTGGTTGCCGAGCGGCTTGGCGAGATCGACGCCATAGATTTCCGCGCCGATTACGGGCGTGAGCTTGCGCACTTCGATGGTCTGGTAGCCCATGGGTCGTTTCCTCCGTTGCCCGCACCCTACGCCGGCCAATGCGCGGCGCCTGCGGGAAGTGGACGAAGTCCGTATTACGGACTAGGGTCGCCGCCATGGCCGAAGCCGTCATCGAGCCGGTCCGCCGCAGCCTCGCGGTGCTGGAGGCGCTGAGCCGCCGGCGCAGCACGACGCTCTCGCTGCTGACCGGCGAGACCGGCCTGCCGCGGCCCACCGTGGTGCGACTGCTGCACACGCTGATCGCGCTGGGCTATGCGGCCCATGTCTCGCGCGAGCAGGGCTACCGGCTGACCGACCGCGTGCTCGGCCTCGCCGAATCGATCCGCTTCGTCGATCATCTGGTCGATGCCGCCATCCCGCACATGCGCCGCTTCACCGAGGAACATGGATGGCCGCTCTATCTTGCCACGATCAGTCACGGCGCGATCGTCATCCGCCATTCGACCGCGCCCGAATCGCCGATGGCGTTCGAGGGCGCGGGCCTCAACCTGCGCCGGCCGGTGCTGATCAGCGCGCTCGGCCGCGCCTGGCTCGCCTACTGCCCGGAGGAGGAGCGCCGCGCCATCCTGCGCGATATCGGCGGCCTCACGCGCCGGCAGGAGGCGGCGCTTGACCTCGTGCTGGAGCGCGTACGGCGGGACGGCGTCGCCTTCACCCAGCCGCCGCGGCCGACGCGGCTGCACGGCATGGCCGTCGCGATCCAGCGCGACGCGCGCATGCTGGGCAGCCTGTCGATGCGCTTCCCTCGTTCGGCGATGACCGAGGAAGTGGCCGCCCAGCGTTTCGGAAAGCGGATGCAGGCTCTGGCGCGGGCGATCGCGCGCGATGTCTGATATCAAGATGCAAATAAGGGAGGAACAAATGTCATTCCGCGCGCTGGTGCTCACTCAAGGAGCCGACCGCAAGGTGAGCGGCTCGATCGAGACGCTCGACGAAAGCAGGCTGCCGGCGGGCGACGTCACGGTCGCGATCGACTATTCGACCTTGAACTACAAGGACGGGCTGGTCCTCACGTCGGGCGGCGGGCTCGTGAAGACCTGGCCGCATGTCGGCGGCATCGATTTCGCGGGAACCGTCGAGACGAGCGACAACGCCTCGTTCAAGCCGGGCGACAAGGTCGTGCTGAACGGCTGGAGGGTGGGCGAGCTGCATTGGGGCGGCTATGCGACCAAGGCGCGGGTGAAGGGCGATTGGCTGGTCAAGCTGCCGGGCTCGATGTCGCCGAAGCGCGCCATGGCGATCGGCACCGCCGGTTACACGTCGTTGCTTTGCATCATGGCCTTGCAGAAGCATGGCGTGCGGCCCGAATCGGGCGAGGTGTTGGTGACGGGCGCAGCGGGCGGCGTGGGCTCCGTTGCCGTCGCGATCCTGGCGAAGCTCGGCTACCAGGTCGTGGCCGCGACCGGCCGACCGCAGGAAGGCGACTATCTGAAGGGGCTCGGCGCCGCGACCATTCTCGATCGCAAGGAGCTGACCGAAGCGCCCGACCGGCCGCTGCTGTCGGAGCGCTATGCCGGAGTCGTCGACACGGTCTCGGGCGTGATGTTCGCGCGTGCGCTTGCGCAGCTGAAATATGGTGGTGCCGCCGCGGTCTGCGGCCTCGCGGGCGGGCCGGCGTTCCCGGGCTCGATCCTCCCGTTCATTCTGCGCGGCGTGTCGGTCTACGGCATCGATTCGGTGATGCTGCCCAAGGCACCGCGCGAGGAGGCGTGGAAGCGGCTCGGCGCCGACCTGCCGCTCGACAGGCTCGACAGCACGGTGAGTGAGGCAGGCCTCGGGGATCTGATGGGACTGGCCCCAAAAATCCTCAAAGGAGAGGTACGTGGCCGCGTGGTTGTCGACGTGAACAAATGATAGGTTGACCGATCTGTCGTCCCGCGCTGAAGGCGCGTCTGGATGCCCCGCGCTCGGGACGACGCCGTTTTTGCATTTTACGTAGGGACCCCGCATGACTCCGCCGAAATCAGCGCCCGTGGCCAACAACATGGACGCCTTCTTCATGCCGTTCACCGCGAACCGGCAGTTCAAGAAGAACCCGCGCCTGCTGGCGAAGGCCAAGGGCATCCACTACTGGACGCCGGAAGGCCGCAAGATCATCGACGGCACCGCGGGCCTGTGGTGCGTGAATGCCGGCCACGGCCGCGAGGAGATCAAGGCGGCGATCGCCCAGCAGCTCGAGGAGATGGACTACGCGCCCAGCTTCCAGATGGGCCATCCGAAGTCCTTCGAGCTCGCCGCGCGTCATGCGGCCCTCCTGCCGGGCGACCTGAACCACGCCTTCTATTGCAACTCGGGCTCGGAAGCGGTCGATTCGGCGCTCAAGATCGCGCTCGCCTATCACCGTGCCGCCGGCCAGGGCACGCGCACCCGCTTCATCGGCCGCGAGCGCGGCTATCATGGCGTCGGCTTCGGCGGTATCTCGGTCGGCGGCATGGTCAACAACCGCAAATGGTTCACCTTGCTGGCCGGCGTCGATCACCTGCCGCACACGCACCTGCCGGAGAATGCCTTCTCCAAGGGCGAGCCGGAGAAGGGCGCGCATCTCGCCGACGAGCTCGAGAAGATCGTCGGCCTGCACGATGCCTCGAACATCGCTGCCGTCATCGTCGAGCCCTGCGCGGGATCGACCGGCTACCTGCCGCCGCCCAAGGGCTACCTGAAGCGCCTGCGCGAGATCTGCGACAAGCACGGCATCCTGCTGATCTTCGACGAGGTCATCACCGGCTTCGGCCGTCTCGGCGCCTCCTTCGCTGCCGAGAAGTTCGGCGTCATCCCCGACCTGATGACCGTGGCCAAGGGCATCTCCAACGCCACTGTGCCGATGGGCGGCGTGTTCGTGCGCAAGCACATCTACGAGGGCCTGATGCAGGGCCCGGACAGCGCCATCGACCTGTTCCATGGCTACACCTACTCGGCCCATCCGCTCGCCTGCGCCGCGGCCTCGGCGGTGCTCGACATCTATCGTGACGAGGCGCTGTTCCAGCGCTCGGCCGACCTGTCGCCGTACTGGGAGCAGGGCGTGCACTCGCTGAAGGGCCTGCCCAACGTCACCGACATCCGCAACCTGGGCCTCGCCTGCGGCATCGACCTCGCGCCGAAGGGCGCCGTCGGCACGCGCGGCTACGAGGCCTTCACCAAGGCCTTCGAACTCGGCCTCATGGTGCGCCAGTCGGGCGACGCGATCGCCATGTCGCCGCCGCTGATCATCGAGAAGAACCAGATCGACGAGATCATCGAGATCACCGGCAAGACGATCAAGGCGATCGCCTAAACGGACTGTGACCCTCACGTCCCACCTCGCCTGGCTGATCGGCGAGATCGCGGCGATGGCGCATTTCGTCATCGCCGGCGGCGTGACGGTCCATGTCCTTCTGTACAAGCGCAATGTCGGCACGTCGGTCTCGTGGATCGGCGTCGCCTGGCTGTCGCCCTTCCTGGGCGGGCTGCTCTATTTCGCCTTCGGCGTGAACAGGGTGAAGCGGCGCGCCCAGCGGCTCCGGCGCGAGCGCTCGCATCTCTTCGTCGTCGAGGATCTGGCGCCTGACGCGCCCGATGCGGGTCCGCTGACGCCGCTCGAATATGCCGTCGGCCGCTTGACCGGCCTGTCGATCGAGACCGGCAACTCCGTCCAGCTCCTGCGCAACGGCGACCAGGCCTATCCCGCCATGCTGGCGGCGGTCGACGGCGCCGAGAGGAGCGTCGGCTTGTGCAGCTACATCTTCCGCAACGACGAGGGAGGCGATGGCTTCATCGAGGCGCTGATCCGTGCCCATGAGCGCGGTGTGCAGGTGCGTGTGCTGATCGACGGCATCGGCAGCGGCTATTTCTGGTCGGGCACCAACCAGCGGCTGAAGGCGGCCGGGGTGCCGGTCGACCGCTTCCTGCATTCCTACGTGCCGTGGAAGACGCCGTTCCTGAATCTGCGCAACCATCGCAAGCTGATGGTGGTCGACGGCAGGATCGCCTTCGCGGGAGGGATCAATATCGGTGCCGAGAACCTGCTCTCCACCAATCCTCCGCATCCGGTGCGCGACACGCATTTCCGCATCGACGGGCCCGTGGTCGAGCAGCTTACCGAGGCCTTCGCCGACGACTGGCTCTACCAGACCGGCGAGCGGTTGCTGAGCAAGGACTGGTTTCCGCCGCTGCATCCCGTGGGCAACTGTGCCGCTCGGGTCGTGACCTCGGGGCCCGACGAGGATCTCGAGCAGATCGAGTTCGCGATCCTGCACGCCATCTCGTGTGCGCGCCGCTCGATCCGCATCGTCACGCCCTATTTCCTGCCGCCCGACGTGCTGACCACGGCGTTGGGCCTGGCCTCCATGCGCGGCCTCACCGTCGATGTCATGGTGCCGGAGCGATCGAACCACACAATCCTGGACTGGGCGCGCCGGGTGCCCTTGCGGGCATTGCTCGAGACGGGCTGCCGCATCTGGCTGATGCCGCCACCCTTCGATCACTCCAAGCTCATGACCATCGACGATGCCTGGTCCCTGATCGGCAGCGCCAACTGGGACACGAGGAGCTTCCGCCTGAATTTCGAGCTCAACGTCGAGGTCCAGGACGAGGAATTCGCCCATCGTCTCGGCGAGGTGACGCAGCAGGGCCGGCAATTGACGCTGAGCGAGATCAAGTCGGATCCGCTGCTGGCGCGCCTGCGCAACAGCGCGGCGCGGCTGATGCAGCCCTATCTCTAGATCGGAAGCGCATTGATCGACGCGCCTCGACCGTCGGCATATTCCGTTCGGCTGATTCCAGCCGAACGGAATATGCTCTAGCGCAGCGCCGCCCTGATCTTCACCAGCCGGCGGCGCGCGCGATAGAGCGGCCGGCGTCGGCTCTTGGCTTCCGCAACCTGCAGGTCGAGCACGATCGGCTTGTGGTCCGAAGGGCCGAAGTCGAGCGTGCTCGCGAAGGTGCAGGCGAGGCAATGCGCCAGGCAGCGATCGAGGCGAAAGGGCACGATGTTGCTGCCGAAATGTGTGGTCTCGCGTGGGCCGACATCGCTGAAACCCGGGATCAGGCTCGGGCCCACGGCATTGTAGTCGCCGATGATGGCCGACGGCTGGCCGCGTAGCGCCCCCGCGATGCGCAAGAGCTGGCGGCGGTTCAAGAGCTGGCCGTGGCTGAGATGGACGTTGGCGAATGTGATCTCGCCCACCTTCACGATCTGGCTGCGCCGTCGCGGCAGGCGGCCGGGCAGCGATGAGGCGGGCAGCGGCAGGATGTGCGGCTGCGCAAAGTGGTGCCGGCTCCAGGCCGCGAGCCCGTGGATGCGGCCCGGCCAGGGCAGGCGGTGATAGTGGCCGGCGACCATCGTCGGCAGCACGTCCATATGCTGCGTCACCTCCTGCATGAGGAGCAGGTCGGGCTTCTCGCGCTCGATCAGCGCCGCCACGTCGCGCGCCGCGGCGCCTTCGAGCCGGAGCAGATTCCAGGAGATGACCCTCATCGCCGACAACATAGACGCTCGCCCGCGATCTGTGCACACTTTCGTCCGGAAACATCACGGGTGGAAACGACATGAAGGTGGTCATCACCGGAGGCGGCGGCTTCCTGGGCAAGAAGCTGGCGCGGCGCATCCTGCAGCAGGGCACGCTGGCAGGGCCCGACGGCAAGCCGGAGAAGGTGAGCGAGCTCCTGCTGTTCGATGTCGGCAAGGCGAGCGGCCCCGGCCTCGACGATCCCCGGGTCAAGGCGATCGCGGGCGACATCGCGAACTCGGCGACGGTCTCGTCGATCGTGCAGGGCGCCTCGACCGTGTTCCATTTTGCCGCCGTGGTGAGCGCGGGCGCCGAGGCCGACTTCGATCTCGGCTATCGCGTCAATCTCGACGGCACGCGCAACGTGCTGGAAGCCTGCCGCGCGCTCGGTACGAATCCGCGCGTTGTGTTCACCAGCTCGCTCGCGGCCTATGGCGGCGACCTGCCGCCCGCCGTCACCGACGACACGCCTCTCACGCCGCAGACCTCGTACGGGTCGCAGAAGTCGATCGGCGAGTTCCTGATCCGCGACTACACGCGCAAGGGCTATTTGCGCGGCACGGCGGTGCGGCTGCCGACCATCTGCGTGCGCACGGGCCTGCCCAACAAGGCGGCCTCGACCTGGGCGAGCTCGGTGGTGCGCGAGCCGCTGACCGGCGTCGACGTCGTCTGCCCGGTGACGCCGCAGACCATCATGGTGGTCTTGAGCCCGCGCAAGACGGTCGATGCGTTCGTGAAGCTGCACGACCTGCCGCCCGATGCCTTCGGCCCGGGGCGAACCTTGCTCCTGAACGGCATCAACGTCACCGCCAAGGACCTCGAGAAGGCGGTGACGACCCATGCCGGCAATCGCAAGGTTGGCAAGGTGCTCTGGCAGCACGATCCCGCGATCCAGAAGATCTGCGACGGCTGGCCCCAGGGCATCGATTCGGCGCGGGCGCGCCGGCTCGGCTTCGAGATCGACCGCGATCTCGACGAGGTCGTGCGCAACTTCATCGCCGACGATCTCGACGAGCAGATGAGGATCGCCAAGCCGGCCTGACGAAGCGGCTCAGCGGGCCGGCCGCAGCGTCGCCGATCGTACCTCGATCGCGCTCTTGCGGCGCGCCTCCATGCCGCGCACGGCAAGCGTCGCGGGCTTTTGCGCGCCCATCGATCGCAACGTGAGAGGTCGCCAGTCGGGACCGGCCTCGACGACCGTCTCCCCGCCCGGGAGATAGGCGCCCGCTTCATCGACCAGGCCGAAGCCGATCGCGCCGCTCGTCACCTTCACCTCGAGATCGAGCGCGACAGCCTCGAACGATGCACCAGCGTCGCGGAGATCGACCGTCGCGCCCGGCCGGAACAGGCCGGCCGGAACGGAGAGCGCCCACCGCGTCCCTGCGAACACGGGGCGCTGGCCCGACTTAAGCTCGAACTTTGCCGTGGCCATCAGGTCGACCGGTGTCGCCTGCGGTGCTTCGGCGGCCATGCCGAGATATTCGAAGTCGATCCAGCGATAGTTGTGCGAGCAGAACTCGAAATCGAGCACGGCACGCAGCCGTGCGGGCTCGAGCCGGCGCCGGATCTTTTCGGCATCGTGCCACTCGGCCCAGGGCGTGCGCTCGCCGTCGGTCAGCTTGCCCCAGTCCTCGAAGGCCGGTGCGCCCTCGCGCAGCCAGCGTTCGCGTGGATAGACCAGCTCCATCCAGCGGCCGCCCGCCTTGAGATGCGGCAGCACGGCCAGCGCCTCGCGGCGGGCGATCTCGAAGGGCACGTGATGGATCGAGCCGAACACCCACACGGCGTCGTAGTCGGATGGCAGCGCGCCGAACGAGAGATCGTCGGGGATCAAGTGAAAGCGCGTGCGCTCGGCGAGGCCCTTGAGCGTGGCGATGCGGCGAATGACCTGAAGATTGTCGGGCACGATGTCGGCGAAGGTCCAGTGCGCGCCGAGGGCGGCAAAGCGCAAGCCGTCGAAGCCGAGTCCCGATCCCAGCTCGAGGACTCGGCGGTCGCGGAAGTGATCGCCGTACAGGGGGCCGAGCCAGCCGAGCTCGCCGACATAGCGGCGCTCGGCCATCTCCTGCCAGGCCGCGAGCATCGCGTCGTCGGGAAGCGTCAGCAGATCGGACGAGAAGATGCGTCCGTCGGTGTCGCTGCCGCGCGGCGCCTCACGCCACTTCTCGCGATACCGGTCGAGCGACACGTCGATGGCCCTACCTCAGGCCCATCAGCTTGAGGATCTTGAGATGTAGGACACGTAGCGGTCCCCAGACATGCTTGGTGCGGATCATGTCCCAGCGATAGGGTTCGTTGTCCGCACCGGCGACGGGCCCCACGCCATCGAGATAGGCGACGATGCCGACGGCGTCGGTATCCCACGGACCGGTGGTCTTGAAGATCGTGCTCGGCGCGCCGTACTTCAGCAGCGCCTCCGCCATGCCCGACGACATGAACTCCATGTATTTCGGCAGCGCCTCAGGCCGACAGAAATAGGCCTTGTTGTAGCCGACGGCGAGAAAGCGGAAATGGAACGGGTTCTTCTCGAGGTACCGGATGGCCTCGGTCGTGTTGGCGGGGTAGCGCTCGGAGAAGAAGTCGTCGATCACGACCAGCCCGTCGTCGTTGGCGATGCGGTTGGCGAGCTCGAGCTCGCGATAGACGGCGGGACCGGTATGCTCGCCGTCGATATGCACCCAGCGCACGCTGCGGTGCATGGTCCTGAGGTCGAGGCGGGAGGCGAGGTCGGCCGACGAGGTCTCGATGGGCACGAGATTGGCGGGCTCGATGCCGGTCGATCGGATCGCGGTCTGGATGGCTGGCTCGTCCATTTTGATGTCGCAGAGATAGATCTTCTCCCGGCCCTTGCGGTAGTTGGCGAGCACCGAGGCCGACCGGCCCTTCCAGACGCCGATTTCGAAGAAGTCGCCGGTCGCGCCCATGCGGGTCTGCTGGTCAAGCAAGGCGCGCCATATGCAATAGGAGCCGAACCCGAACCAGCCCGGAATGGCGTCGATTTTCTCCCAGCTCAGCATTGCGGCTCCCGCTTTCGAGGCGCCTTGCTAACAGCGCCCTATCGACGCTGCAAGCCGTCCCGCTTGCGTCAAAAGCAGGCCTCCTGTAGAGCCCGGCATTGTCGGAGATGCCGTCCACCACCCTCGCATATCGCGCCACCGTCGGACTCATCTGGGCGCTGGCGCTCTGGCACAGCTGGACATGCCGCGGCCTGTTCGTCGACGGATCGGCTTTCCTGATCCAGATCGTGCGGCGCGAGTGGTTCTTCGATTTCTATCCGCCGCGCCTGTACGCCATGATCGTGGGCCAGATCCCCATCATGACCGCCGTCACGCTGGGCATGACCGATCTGCACTGGCTGGGCCGGCTGCTGTCGCTCGGTCTGTTCGGCCTGCCGACGCTCGTCTACACGCTGGCGCTCGCCCGCGCGAAGCGCGACCCTGTGCTGCTGGCGGTCGTCATCACGGCGATCGCGCTCGTCTTCATGACCACCTCGTTCTTCATCGTGGGTGAATACAACACGCTCTATGCGGTGACCTTGCTGGTCGCGGTGCTGCTGGCGACTTCCGACCGGCTCCGCCTGTCGGAGAGCCTGTTCATCGTGCTGCTCGCGGCCTTCGCCATGCGCACCTACGAGACCATGATCTACCTCGGCCCCCTGCTGGCGGCGATGACGCTGTGGCAGGTCTGGCGTCTCTCGCCGCGGCCGATCGTTCCCGTCGCGCTGCATCTGATCGCGGCCGTGCTGTTCCTCTACGGCTGGTGGATCGCCTTCGACTCGGTGGTCATCCATCCCTGGTCGACGGCGCATCTCGACGAGACCTGGGAGCAGGCCAAGTTCTTCTGGCAGAACATGCAGTTCGACTGGGTGCTGGGCGCCACGCTCGTGATCGCGGTCTGGGCGCTCCTGCGGCCGGAGGATCTGGGGGCCGCCAAGCCCTATCGGTGGGCTGCGCTGCTGCTCATGGCGCTGGCGCTGTCGCCGCTGCTGGCGCTCTCGACACGCTGATCCGGCCGCTGGCCAAGTCGCAGTACGTCGCGCGTACCGTGAGCGGGCTGATCATCGCGGCCATGCTCTGCTTCATCTGGCTCTACGCTTCCCGCATGCTGCCCGACTGGAAGCTGCGAGCCGCGCTGCGGATGCCGGAGGTCCGGCGGCGGCTGCTGGCCTTCGTCGTCCTCATGCCGCTTGCCATGGTGCCCTCCGATCTCTTCCTCA
>Ga0335083_10008595_pt1 | contig 12455 bp, 10 predicted proteins | sample Lox_Sample_42_FD_206716 | JGI IMG/M metagenome (GOLD analysis project Ga0335083, IMG submission 206716) | Soil microbial communities from Loxahatchee National Wildlife Refuge, Florida, United States - Lox_Sample_4.2 | ecosystem: Environmental > Terrestrial > Soil > Wetlands | place: USA... | reverse complement strand
CGGCTGCGTCAGCAGTTGCGTGCGCTTTCGTAGAAACGCTATCGCTTCGACGCCCCATACAGCGTCGAATCGGCGAACCCTTGCGCCGTCAGCACCCGCCCCACGAGAATCAATGCCGTGCGCTCGATGTCGGTGGCCTGCACCTTTTCCGCGATGTCCGCCAGCGTGCCCGTCACGCGTTCCTCGTCGGGCCAGCTCGCGCGATAGATCACCGCAACCGGGCAATCCTCGCCGTAGTGCGGCCGCAATTCCTCGACGATGCGCGCGATATGGCGCACGCCCAGGTGTATCGCGAGCGTCGCCTTGTGGCGCGCGAGGTCTCCCAGTTGCTCGCCTTCGGGCATCGACGTTTTCGTGGCGTAACGCGTGAGGATGAGCGTCTGCGAGATGCCGGGCAGCGTGAGCTCCGCGCCGAGCGCCGCGGCGCACGCTGCGGTGGCGGTCACGCCTGGCACGATTTCATAAGGAATGCATAGCGTTTGCAGGCGCCGGATCTGTTCGCCGATTGCGCCGTAGAGCGATGGATCGCCCGAGTGCACGCGCGCGACGTCATGGCCCTGGGCGTGCGCCGCCTCGATCAGCGCGACGATCTCGTCGAGCGTGAGCGGCGCGGTGTCCACGACCTGGTGCGCGCGGTGCCCTTCGAGCACGGCGGGCGGCACGAGCGAGCCCGCGTAGAGAATGACCGGGCAGCTGCGCACGAGGCGCTGGCCCTTCACGGTAATCAGCTCGGGATCGCCCGGACCCGCGCCGATGAAGAAAACTGTCATGCGTTGGAACTCCGCTGAAGGTAAGCCGCGAGCGCCGCGATCGCTTCCCGCGTCGAAACGAATTCGCATTGCGCGTGCGGCAGCGGCGGCCGCCGCATCATTACCACGGGCAGGCCCATCTCGCGCGCGACCGCGAGCTTCGCTTCGGTCGCCGCGCCGCCGCTGTTCTTGCTGACCACGACGTCGATGCGCGCCTCGCTGAAGAGCGCCCGCTCGCCTTCGGGCGTGAACGGCCCACGTGCGTCGATTACGCACGCGCGTGCGTGGCCCCGGTGAGCGTCGAGGCAACGAATCGTCCAGTGCTGCTGCTCGGGCACCTCGTCGAGATGCGCGAGCGGCTCGCGCCCGAGCGTGAAGAGCGGCCGCGCGAACGGCGCGAGCGCTTCGATCACGCCGGTCCAGCCGCTCACCATGCGCCAGTCGTCGCCGGGCTGCGGCTGCCAGGGCGCGCGGCGCAGCGTCCAGTACGGCACCCGCGCCGCTTCGCAGGCTTGCGCCGCATTGGCGCTGATCTGCGCCGCGTAGGGATGCGTGGCGTCGAAAACGAGCGCGATGTTTTCGTCGGCGAGAAAGCGCGCGAGCCCTTGCGCGCCGCCGAAGCCGCCCACGCGCACCGCGCAGGCCAGATCGGCGGGCACGCGGCCGAGGCCCGCGAGCGAGTAGACATGCTGGGAGCCGAGCGTGCGCGCGATCGTGAGCGCGTCGCCGGTGCCGCCCAGCAGCAGGACACGCGCCGTCATGGCTTGACGGCCTCGTAGAGCGTGACGGGCAACGCCTGGCGCCACGTATCGAATCCGCCCAACGGCTGCGCCTCGCCGATGCCGATGCGCGTGAGCGTGCCGCCGTGCTGCGCGCGCCACGCCACGAGCACCGCTTCGCTCTGCACCGTCACGGCGTTCGCGACGAGCCGGCCGCCGGGCGCGAGCGCCGCCCAGCACGCATCGAGCACGCCAGGCGCGCTCACGCCGCCGCCGATGAACACGGCGTCGGGCGTAGCCAGCCCCGCGAGCGCCTCGGGCGCGCGGCCCGCGACGAGCTGCAGCCCCGGCACGCCCAGCGCCGCGCGATTGTGCTCGATGAAGCGCTGACGCTCCGCGTGCGCTTCAATCGCGATCGCGCGGCAGGCCGCGTGCGAGCGCATCCACTCGATGCCGATCGAGCCGCTGCCCGCGCCCACGTCCCAGAGCAACGCGCCGGCCGTCGGCGCGAGACGCGCGAGCGTGAGCGCGCGCACGTCGCGCTTCGTGAGCTGGCCATCGTGGCGATAGGCTTCGTCGGGCAGACCTGGCGTGAGCGTCCAGCCGCGCGCGTGCGCTTGCGCATCGCTCTCGCATTCGAAGGCGACCAGATTGAGCGCCGCGACTCCATCGACGTGCCATGCGTCGGCGCGGCCGTCGATGCGGCGCTCGAGCGGGCCGCCCAGATGCTCGAACACGGCGAGACGCGTCGCGCCGAACCCCGCGTCAGCCAGCAGCGCGGCGAGCGCTGCTGGCGTACGCCCGTCCGCGCTCAACGCGAGCACGCGCGAGCGTGTGTGGAGATGGCGGCGCAGCGCATCGACCGGACGGCCGACGAGCGAGACCATCGCCGTGTCCTGCAACGCCCAGCCCAGCCGCGCCGCCGCAAGCGAGAGCGACGACGGCGCGGGCAGCACGCGCATCTCACCGGGTGCCACGCTACGCGCGAGCGTCGCGCCCACGCCGAACAGCATGGGGTCGCCGCTAGCGAGCACGCATACGCGCACGTTCGATTCGCGGTGCGTGAGCAGTGCATCGACACTGAATGGCTGCGGCCACGGTTCGCGCCGCGCGCGCACGCGCGCCGGCAGCATCGCGAGATGGCGCGCGCCGCCCGTCACGATGGCCGCGTCGAACAGCGCACGCCGCGCATCGCGCCCGAGCCCCGCGTAGCCATCGTCGCCTATGCCCACCACCGTCAGCCATGCCTGCCTGCCCTGCATTCGTACTCCGCTTCCGTGCACCGCCATGAACCCGCGCCCCGCCCATGAGTCGGAACGCGTCTGAAAACGGGCATAATACCGTGTCCGCCGGCGCCGTTTAGGCATAAAAGGGAACACAGCAAGCTGTGGCCGCCCCCGCGACTGTGAGCAGCGAGACCGCATCCACCCGAGCCACTGGATTTACCGGGAAGGCCGATGCGGCCCACGACCTGCGAGCCAGGAGACCTGCCGGCCGAACTGTACGTGCGAACCCATATCGGGCGGGGTGTACCGATACTGCAGCCGTTTCCCGCATGCGTTGCGTGAAGCGTGCCGCCCTCGCGCGACACTGACCCGTATTCCCTTTGAAACACGAAACGAAGCCCGTCTCGCCCACTGCTGTGCTGGCCGCAGTCCGCCCATCCGCGTGCCCAGGGCTCGTGCGCGTGGTCGCGGCGCGCGATGGCGGCCTGTGCCGCATCCGCCTGCCCGGCGGCGTGCTCGACGCCGCGCGGGCGCGCGCGCTCGCCGATGCCGCGCTGGCCCACGCGAACGGCGTGCTCGAACTGACGAATCGCGCCAACGTGCAGATTCGCGGCGTACGGGCGGGCGAGGAAGCAGCGCTCGCCGCCGCGCTGATCGGCGCGGGCCTCGGCCCGGCAGGCATCGATGCCGCGAGCCCGGTCGAGCACGCCTGCGCCGCCGACGAATTGCGCAACGTGATGCTGAGCCCGCTGGCGGGCCTCGACCCGGCCGCCGCGGACGGCACGACGGCGCTCGCCGCGGCGCTCATCGACATGATGCAGCGCGAGCCGCGTTTCGCCGCGCTCTCGCCGAAGTTCGCGCTGCAACTGGACGGCGGCGAGCGCATTGCCATGCTCGAACATCCGCACGACATCTGGCTTGCCGCGCAGCCGCATGGCGAGACCGTGCGCTTTGCGCTGGGCCTCGCGGGCTGCCCCACGGCAAAGCCGATCGGCGCGCTCGCGGTAGAAGACGTGTGCGCTTCGATACGCGCGCTGCTGCACGCGTTCCTCGATCTCGCCGCTCCGGACGAAACGCGCATGCGCGATGTCCTTGCTGCGCATTCGCTCGACGCGCTGCTACACCGTGCCCAACAGCATGGCGAATTTGCGCTCACACGCGACGATGCCGCGCTGCGCGCATGGCGGCGCGGCGGGAGCGATCCCGATCTGCGCCTCGGCGCGCATGCGTTGCACGCCGACGGAAGCGGCTACGTCGGTGCCCAGCCCGCGCTGGGCCGCATCGACGCCCGGACGCTGCACGCGCTCGCCGCCGTCGCCGAAGCATCGGGCGACGCGACGCTGCGCGTGACGCCGTGGCAAGGCTTTCTGCTGCCCCATGTCGCAGCGCACGCCATGTCCGCCACGCTCGCGCGGCTACGCGCACTCGGCCTCATCTGCACGCGCACGGAGCCGCTTGCGCGCCTCATCGCCTGCACGGGTTCGACGGGCTGCGCGAAGAGCCACGCGAATACGAAGGCCGACGCGCTGCGCCTCGCGGCCCTGCTGCCGCGCGACGCCGAAGTCCACCTGAGCGGCTGCGAGCGCTCCTGTGCGGCTGCGCACCTTGCGCCGTACACGCTGCTCGCGCGCGGCCCGAACCACTACGACCTTTACCGGCGCGACGACACTGCAAGCGGCATCGGCCAGCACTTTGGCCAACGCTTTGGCCAACTCCTCGCGCCCAACCTGACGATCGAAGCCGCTGCGCAAGTGCTCGCGCAGCAGCCCCGGAGCACCCCCGATGTCTGATTACATTCGCGACGGTCAGGCGATCTACCGCGAGTCGTTCGCGACGATTCGCGCCGAAGCCGACCTCTCGCGCATTCCCGCCGACCTCGAAAAACTCGCCGTGCGCGTGATCCACGCCTGCGGCATGGTGGATGTGGCCGCCGACCTCGCGTTTTCCGAGGGCGCGGGCAAAGCCGGCCGCACGGCGCTCGCCAACGGCGCGCCGATTCTCTGCGACGCGAAAATGGTCGCCTATGGCATCACGCGCGCGCGCCTGCCCGCGAACAACGCCGTGATCTGCACGCTCGACGACCCCGCCGTGCCGGGCCTCGCGCGCGAGATCGGCAATACGCGTTCGGCGGCCGCGCTCGAACTGTGGCGCTCGCACCTCGCGGGCAGCGTCGTCGCCATCGGCAACGCGCCCACCGCGCTCTTTCACCTGCTCGACATGATCGCGGCCGGCGCCCCGCGCCCCGCGCTCATCCTGGGCTTTCCCGTGGGCTTTGTCGGCGCGGCCGAGTCGAAGGCTCAACTCGCGGCCGAGAGCCACGGCGTGCCTTTCGTCGTCGTTCATGGCCGGCGTGGCGGCAGCGCGATGGCCGCCGCCGCCGTCAATGCGCTTGCTTCGGAGACCGAATAAATGACCCGTAAAGGACGTCTGCACGGCATCGGCGTGGGCCCCGGCGACCCCGAGCTGCTCACGCTCAAGGCACTGCGGCTCATCAAGGCCGCGCCCGTGGTCGCCTACTTCGTCGCGAAGGGCAAGAAGGGCAACGCGTTCGGCATCATCGAGGCGCATCTCGAAGCGCAGCAGGAGCGCCTGCCGCTCGTGTACCCGGTGACAACCGAAGCGCTCGAACCGCCACTCTCGTATGAAGCGATCATCGCCGACTTCTACGACGGCGCGGCCGAAGTGCTTGCGCGCCATCTGGACGCCGGGCGCGACGTGGCCGTGATCTGCGAGGGCGACCCGTTCTTCTACGGCTCGTACATGTATCTGCACGACCGGCTCGCCGCGCGCTACGAGGCCGAAGTCGTGCCCGGCGTGTGCTCGATGCTGGGCGGCGCGGCGGTGCTGGGCGTGCCGCTCGTGTACCGCAATCAGAGCCTCGCGGTGCTTTCGGGTGTGCTGCCCGAAGCGGAATTGCGCCGCCGCCTCGCGGAGGCGGACGCCGCGGTGATCATGAAACTGGGCCGCAACTTCGACAAGGTGCGCCGCGTGGTGGGCGAGCTCGGGCTCGCGCATCGCGCGCGCTATGTCGAGCGCGCGACCATGGCGAACCAGCGCATCGTGCCGCTCGACGAAGTCGATCCGATGGCCTCGCCCTACTTTTCGCTGCTCGTCGTGCCGGGGGTGAAATGGCAGTCATGACGCCGCCCGCCATCGTGATACTCGGGCCCGGCGCGCTCGCCACGGCGCGGCGCGTGCAGGCGCTATACGCGGGCGCGCAGGTGCATGCGCTGCAGGGCCGCGTGCAAGGCGACATCGCATTCAGCGAACTCGGCGCGCATCTGCGCGAATGCTATACACGCGGCACGCCCATCGTCGCGTTGTGTGCGGCCGGCATCGTGATCCGCTGCCTCGCCCCGCTGCTCGCGAACAAGGGCGCGGAGCCGCCCGTGCTCGCCCTCGCCGAGGACGGCAGCGCCGTCGTGCCGCTGCTGGGCGGCCTGACCGGCGTCAACGTCATGGCGCGCGAAATCGGCGCGGTGCTCGCCGTCGCGCCCGCCATCACCACGAGCGGCGAACTGCGCTTCGGCACCTGCCTGCTGCATCCGCCCGAAGGCTATGCGCTCGCGAGTCTCGCGCAAGGCAAGCGCTTCGTTTCCGATCTGCTCGCGGGCGCGACCACGCGCATCGACGGCCATGCGCCGTGGCTCGACACCGTCGAGCTGCCGCGCGACGCAGCCGCGCAGCACGCGATACGCGTGAGCGCGCAAGCGTGGGACGGCAATCCCGACGACCTGGTCATCCATCCGCGCAGCGTCGTGGCGGCGGTGGGCGCGCCGCGCGAAGCGCTGGCCGAAAGCGTGCGATGCGCGCTCGAAGCGCACGGCCTCGCGCCGCTCGCGCTCGCTGCGCTCGTCGCCCCGGCCGCGTGCATGTGCGACGCCTCGCTCACCCAAGCGGCAACGGAACTCGGCGTGCCGCTGCGCTTCGTCGATACCGCGCAGCACACGCCCGACGCCACGCTTTGCACACTCGCGTTCGAAACGCCTGTCGAGCGCTACGCGCCCAACGAAGACGGCATCGCGCTCGCCAACGCCAGCGCGCCGCTCGACGCGCTCAAGCTGGGCCGCGCGCGCGGCAAACTCACGGTGCTGGGCCTCGGCCCCGGCCGTGCCGACCTGCTCACGCCCGCCGCGCGCGCAGCGCTCGACGACGCCACCGATATCGTTGGCTACGCAACCTATGTGGACATGGCAGGCCCGTTTCGCGCGGACCAGCAGCGCCACGCCACCGACAACCGCGAAGAGTTGCAGCGCGCCCGTCACGCATTCGAAATGGCGAGCGAGGGGCGGCGCGTCGCGGTCGTCTCGTCGGGCGACCCCGGCGTGTTCGCCATGGCGGCCGCCGTGCTCGAAGCGCTCGAAGGCTCGGAGGATGCACGCTGGCACGCCGTCGAACTCGCGATCGTGCCCGGCGTTTCCGCGGCGCTCGCCACGGCGGCGCAGGTGGGCGCACCGCTCGGCCACGACTTTTGCATGCTCTCGCTCTCCGACAACCTGAAGCCATGGGCCGTGATCGAAAAGCGTTTGCGGCATGCGGCGCAGGCCGATCTCGTGATGGCGTTCTACAACCCGATCTCGCGCGCGCGGCCCTGGCAACTCGACCGCGCGCTGGAGATCGTGCGCGGCGAGCGCGCGCCTGAAACGCGCGTCGTGCTGGGCCGCGACGTGGGCCGCCCCGCGCAGACGCTGCGCGCCACGACGCTCGGCGCACTGCGTTCGGCGGATGTCGACATGCGCACGATGGTGATCGTCGGCTCGTCGGCTACGCGCGGGTTTGCGCGCAGCGACGGGAGCGAGTGGATCTATACGCCGCGCTGGTATCGCGAGGAAGCAGGCTCGAGCTGATTGCGCGGCACCCGGATCCGCCTCGAAGCTGCTGCTCTCACGCCGCCTGCAAGGTGGGAAGCGAATCGCGCGGCCGGGAGGCGCGCCCCGCCCTAAACTTCCCCGACGTTGCGCCGTAAACACAGGGAAACCACGAAGTGAACCCGTCTACCGCCCGACAATGCGCCAATGACCACCCAGCCCGCCGAAGCCGACTCGCCCATAGCCGACGTCGCCCCGCTCACGCCCGACGCCGTTCCGGTCGGCAAGCCGCTCGCCTGGCCCCTCGTCGATCGCGACGGCACGCTGCTGCTCGATGCCGGTTCGGTACTCGTCGGGGAAAGTGAGCGCAACTTCCTGTTCCAGCATTTCGCGCCGCACCGCGGCGATGTGCAGAGGCCCGATGCCTCGCCCGAGGCCGCCGAATCGGCTGACACGCCCGACGCGGCCACCGCTGCGCGCGACATGCACCTGAACATCGGCGCGTTGATGGGGCTGCGCCGGCAGATGGGCGCGAGCGGCGCACCCATGCAGCCGTGCCGCCTGATCGGCTTCGCGCCAAACGAGATGTTCTTCGTTACCGCACCTTATATCGATGGCCGTCCGATCGGCGTTACGCCCGGCGAAAACGTCGAGATCGTTGCGATCGCGAGCCAGGCGGTCTATCGCTTCGTATGTACCGTGGATGCGATCAGCCAGTCACCGCTCGACTACCTCGTGCTCTCGAAGCCCGCCAACATCCGCCGCCTGCGCGAGCGCCGCTCGATTCGCGTGCGTGCGCAGTTCCCGGTGCGCTATGGCATCGGCGAGGAAGGCTCGGGTTATGACGGCGTGGCGCTCGCGCGCGGCATCAGTTCGCTCGGGCTCTCGGTCAGCGCGGCGTGGGCGGTGGGCAAGGTCGGGGAGCGGCTGCGTATCGCGTTCCGGTTGCGTTCGGGCGAAGCCGACACGCCGATCGAAACCTCAGCCATCATCCGCAACGTGCAGACCGAGCCCGGTGAGAACGCACACGCGACGCTCGGCCTGGAGCTGGATCGACTCACGCCCGCCGAGCAGATGGCGATGAAGGTCTACGTGTTCGATCGTCAGGACGACGTACTGTACTGGACCGGCAGCATGCGCTGAAGCGCACATGGGTCTTTCACGCGAGTAGCGCCTGCGCGTCGAGGCACTCGCCGGCCCAAGCCTGCGCGAGCGCTTCGCAGCGCCCCACACGCACGGCGCCCAGTTCGCAGTCGATCACGGTGACGTGATCCGCATGACGCGGCCGCGCGGGCCACTGCGTGGTGCGGCCGTCGCTGAACAGCCACAGATGCCGCGCTCGCGACGCATCGCGGCGCGCCGCCGTTTCGAGCAGTTGCGCCGCGCGGCCGATGCCCGCTTCGAGCGGCGTGCCGCCGCCCCCGGCGATGGGCTCGATCCAGCGCTCGTTCCACCAGCGCGGCACCGCGGGCCCGAAACGCAGCTCCGCGCGGGCCCCGCCGAAGGCAATCAGCGCCACTTCCACACGCTCGGCGCGAGCGCGATCGAATAGCGCGATCAGCAGGCCCTTGGCTAGCGCGAGCTGGCCGCGCGCGAGCATCGAGGCCGAGCAGTCCAGCACGAAGCAATGGAGCGCACCGGAACCCGTCTTGCGTTTCGCGAAGCGCAGATGCCGCGCGTGCAGCGGCGCGGCGCGCTTGGCCGCGAGCGTGGGCGGCCAGGCAATGCGTGTGCCGTGCGCTGCGATTTGCGCAGCGCCATGGCCGGGGCCTTCTCGCCGTCGAACGCCACCCTGTACGTAGGCGGCGGCCCTTGCCCGACGGGTCAGCGTTTTTTTGCGGGCAGCGGGATCACACCCTTCACCGCCTTCGCGGCGACAGGCTCGGGCGGCAGCTCGCCCCAATCGGCGTCCTGTCCGGCCATTGTTTCGGTATGCTGTTCATTTCGCCTGGGCGGTTCAATGGGAGAGGGTGCGCTCGCCTGCTCCGACACCGCGCGTCGCCGGTGCGCAAGCACGCTGTCCGCTACCTGGTCGACATGATCGGGGCTCACCGCATGCGCGCCTTCGAACGCGGCGAGCGCACGTGCCGCACGCAGCATCACGAGATCGGCGCGCAAGCCGTCCACAGCCGCCTCGATGCAGCGTTGCGCCGCGCGCTCGTGCACCGCATCGCTCCAGCCAAGCGCGCCCAAGCCAGCGCGCGCGGAGACGATACGCTGCGCGAGTGCGCGCTGCTGCACCTCGTGCGCCGCGCAAAATCCATGCGGATCGGCGTCGAACGCAAGACGCGCCTTGACGATGCGCTGCCGCTCAGCAGCGTCATACGGCGTGCCGAGTTCGACCACGAGGCCGAAGCGATCCAGCAGTTGCGGCCGCAACTCGCCTTCCTCGGGATTCATCGTGCCGACCAGCACGAAACGCGCGTCATGCGTATGCGAAACGCCATCGCGCTCCACGGTGTTCACGCCGCTCGCTGCCGCGTCTAGCAGAACGTCGACGAGCGCATCGGGCAACAGATTCACTTCGTCCACATAAAGCACGCCGCCGTGCGCGCGCGCAAGCAGCCCCGGTGCGAAGCGCACCGCGCTCTCGCGCAGCGCGGCTTCGAGATCGAGCGTGCCGATCAGCTTGTCCTCGCTCGCGCCGAGCGGCAGCGTGACGAACGCGCCCTCGGGCAGGAGCGCCGCGAGTGCGCGCGCAGCCGTCGACTTCGCGGTGCCGCGCGGCCCGCTCACGAGCACGCCGCCAATGGCGGGGTCGATGGCCGCGAGCAAGAGCGCGCGCTGCAGCGGCGCCTGCCCGACCAGCGCGGTAAAGGGAAACGCGGGACGCAAGGCCGTTGCGCTCATGGTCCTGATCCTTCCTGTTGCTGCCCGGTTTCGAGCAGACGTTGTTCGAGTTGCGCGCGATGCTCGCCCGGCTCCTGCCAGAGACCGCGCTGGATCGCTTCGAGCAGGCGCTCGCACACCGCGTGCAGCGCATGCGGATTGTGGCGTTGCATGAAGGCGCGGGTGTCGTCGTCGTGCACATACGCGTTCGCGACGAGCGCGTACTGATGATCGCCCACCACGCGCGCGGTCGCGTCATAGCCGAACAGATAATCGACGGTCGCCGCCATTTCCGCGGCGCCCTTGTAACCGTGGCGCTTCACGCCGTCGATCCACTTCGGGTTCACCACGCGCGAGCGGATCACCCGCGCGATCTCCTCGTGCAACGGACGAATTCGCGGCGCTACGGGGTTGCTGTGGTCCGCGTGATACAGCGCGGGCTGCGCCTGCGAGAAGTGCCGCGCCGCCGCGGCCATGCCGCCCTGGAACTGATAGTAGTCGTTCGAATCGAGCAGGTCGTGCTCGCGGTTGTCCTGATTCTGCAGCACCACGTCGAGCGTCGCGAGGCGCGCGCGGAACGCTTCGCCCGCTTCGTCGCCCGCGCTCTTTTGCGCGTAGGCATAGCCGCCCCACGCCTGGTACGCGTTCGCGAGATCGGCGTCGCTCTGCCACTGGCGATGGTCGATCATCGTTTGCAGGCCCGCGCCGTAAGCGCCCGGGCGTGCGCTGAACACGCGCCAGCCGGCACGGCGGCGCGCCTCGTCGGCGGCCATGCCGCTCGCGATCAGCGCGTCGCGCTCGCGCTGCACGCGTGCGCGCAGCGGGTTCTGGTGCTCCGGCTCGTCGAGTTCGGCCACGGCCTGCACGGCCGCATCGAACAGATGCATCACGTTCGCAAACGCGTCGCGGAAAAAGCCCGACACGCGCAGCGTCACGTCGATGCGCGGCCGGTCGAGCGCCTCGACCGGCATGATCTCGAAGTCGATCACGCGCTGGCTGCCCGCGGCCCATTTCGGCCGCGCGCCAATCAGCGCGAGCGCCTGCGCGATGTCGTCGCCGCCGGTACGCATGGTCGCCGTGCCCCACACCGAAAGCCCCACCGCGCGCGGATAGTCGCCGTGCTCCTGCAAATGCCGCTCGATGAGCTGCTGCGCCGATTTCATGCCGAGCGCCCACGCGGCCTGCGTGGGCACCGCGCGCGTATCGACGGAGTAGAAGTTGCGGCCCGTGGGCAGCACGTCGGGCCTGCCGCGCGAGGGCGAGCCGCTCGGGCCAGGCGGCACGAAGCGGCCTTCGAGCCCGCGGCGCAGCTGGCGCATTTCCTCGCGCCCGCATGCGTCGAGGCGCGGCAGCACGTCGTCGCGCAGGCGTTCGAGCACCTGGGACGCGAGCGGGAACGCCGCCAAAGCCTCGCTCTGCGGCGAGCCTTCGCAAATGCCTTCGATGAGCGCGGCCGCAAACGCTTCGAGGCGTTCGCGCGTATCGCCCGCGTGACGCCAGGGCGCCTCGCTCACGCCGGCGAGCTGCACGGGACGCGGGCCACCCCATGGCGCAGCCCAATCCACCGTAGCCGGATCGAGCAGATGATCGATGCGCAGATCGCGTGCAAGCGCGTCGATGAGGCCCGCGTTCGCGCCCTGGCCGTCCACGCACGCGTAACGCCCGAGCGCGAGCAGCGTGTCGCGGCGCTGCTCGCCTTGGGGCGATTGGCCGAAGGTATGCAGGCCGTCGCGGATCTGAGCTTCCTTCAATTCGCACAGGTATGCGTCGGCACGCGTGAGCAATTCGTCCTCGCCCGCCTGGTCCTGCGGCGCGCCGATACTCAACTCCTCGTGCAGGCGATGCTCGATGATGGTCGCGAGAATGGTCTTGCGCAGCAGCTTCGAGCGGCGCGGGTCGACCATCAATGCTTCGTAGTACTCGTCAACCTGACGTTCGAGGTCTTGCAGCGGGCCGTAGTTTTCGGCGCGCGTGAGCGGCGGCATCAGGTGATCGACGATCACGGCCTGGGCGCGGCGCTTGGCCTGGCTGCCCTCGCCCGGATCGTTGACGATGAACGGATACAGATGCGGCAGCGGCCCGAGTGCCATGTCGGGCCAGCAGGTGTCGGCGAGCGCCACGCTC
>Ga0335083_10008594_pt1 | contig 12457 bp, 11 predicted proteins | sample Lox_Sample_42_FD_206716 | JGI IMG/M metagenome (GOLD analysis project Ga0335083, IMG submission 206716) | Soil microbial communities from Loxahatchee National Wildlife Refuge, Florida, United States - Lox_Sample_4.2 | ecosystem: Environmental > Terrestrial > Soil > Wetlands | place: USA... | reverse complement strand
TCCGCCTTCCACACTTCGTCGAGGTCGGCGTACTCCCGCTCCAGTCGCTTGATCTCCTCCTCGATCGCGGCCAGGCGCTTCCTGCTCGCTTCGTCCTTTTCCTTCTTGACCGCTTCGCGCTCGATCGTGAGCTGGATCATGCGGCGCTCGATCTTGTCCATCGCCTCCGGCTTGGAGTCGATCTCCATCTTGATGCGCGCCGCCGCCTCGTCGATGAGGTCGATCGCCTTGTCGGGCAGGTAGCGGTCGGTGATGTAGCGATGCGAGAGCTCCGCGGCCGCGACGATGGCGGGGTCGGTGATCTCCACGCCGTGGTGGAGCTCGTAGCGCTCCTGCAGGCCGCGCAGGATGGCGATGGTCGCCTCCACCGACGGCTCGTCGACGAGCACCTTCTGGAAGCGCCGCTCGAGCGCCGCGTCCTTCTCGACGTACTTGCGGTATTCGTCGAGCGTGGTGGCACCCACGCAATGCAGCTCGCCGCGCGCAAGCGCGGGCTTGAGCATGTTGCCGGCATCGATGGCGCCTTCGGCCTTGCCGGCACCGACCATCGTGTGCAGCTCGTCGATGAAGACGATGGTGCGGCCCTCGTCCGCCGCGATGTCCTTCAGCACGGCCTTCAGGCGCTCCTCGAATTCGCCGCGGTACTTGGCGCCGGCGAGCAGCGCCGCCATGTCGAGCGACAGCACGCGCTTGTTCTTGAGCGTCTCGGGCACCTCGCCGTTGACGATGCGCTGCGCGAGGCCCTCGACGATGGCGGTCTTGCCCACGCCCGGCTCGCCGATGAGCACCGGGTTGTTCTTGCTGCGGCGCTGCAGGATCTGGATCGTGCGGCGGATCTCGTCGTCGCGGCCGATGACGGGGTCGAGCTTGCCTTCGCGCGCGCGGGCCGTGAGGTCGATGGTGTACTTGGCGAGCGCCTCGCGCTGGCCTTCGGCTTCCTGCGAGTCGACGCCGGCGCCGCCGCGCACGACCTGGATCGCGTCCTCGAGCGCCTGGCGCGTGAGGCCCGTCTCCTTGAGGATGCGGCCGGTGTCGCCTTTGTCCTGGGTCAGCGCGAGCAGGAAGAGCTCGCTCGAAATGAACTGGTCGCCGCGCTTGACGGCTTCCTTATCGGTAAGGTTGAGCAGGTTGTTGAGGTCGCGGGAGAGCGTGATCTCGCCGCCGGTGCCCTCGACCTTGGCGAGGCGATCGATGGATTGCTTGAGCGCGCTCTGCAGCCGCGGAACGGCCACCCCGGCGCGGGCGAGCAGCGACGCCGTGCCGCCATCCTGCTGCGCGAGCAGCGCAGCCAGCAGGTGCTGCGGCTCGATGAAGCCGTTGTCGTTGCCGAGCGCGAGGCTCTGGGCGTCGTTGATCGCCTGCTGGAATTTGGTGGTCAGCTTGTCGAAGCGCATGACTTACCCTCGGTTCGATTCGATTTGGGTCCTACGTGGGGGAAAAACCTACAATTTCAACAGGGAAATGCGGCCATGTTAGGCTGTTTCGCATGGACACGCCGCCTGACGAGCCGCCGCCACGCGAAGCCACGCTGCGCGATGTCGTCGCCACGGTGTTCTCGAGCTTCCTCGGCATCCGCAGGGGCTCGGCGATGCGCAAGGACGCCGTCCGGCTGCGGCCGCATCAGGTCATCCTGGCCGGGATCGCGCTGGCCGCTGCGTTCGTGGTCGCGCTGATCCTCGTCGTCCGCATCGTCATCCGCTCGGCCGGAGCTTAGCGACCGCTTCGGCCGCCGCGACGAGCTCCGCCTCGGTGGTCAGAACGTCCGGGCACAGGCGCAAATGGCGGCCGCGCGCGTCCGTGACGACGCCCGCCGCGCGGAGGCGGTCGGCCCAGGCCTCGGCGTCCGCGGCGGTCACCACGACGAACGCGCCTCGGCACTCCTCGCCCCCCACGGCTGCCACGCCGCGATCGGCGAGCAGCGATACGAGGCGCCGCTGCATCGCAAGAGACCACGCGCAAAGACGCGGGACGCCGACCGCCAGCGTGAAGACCTGCCCGGCGCGCGCCTGGAAGAGCGGCAGCACCGGGGGCGTCGATTCGAGGAAGGCGTCGCCGCCCTCGGCCAGGATCGGCGGATCGGGCCGCAGGTAGGCGAACGGATCGCGCTTGGCGAACCACCCCGTGTCGAGCGTGCGCAGGCTCCCGTCGAGATGGCGCGGGGCGAGGTAGAGAAAGCACGCGCCCGGGCCGCCGCGCAGGTACTTGTAGGAGCCGCCGACCGCGAAGTCGACGTCGAGGGCTCCGACGTCGACCGGAAAAACGCCGAGCGAGTGGTACACGTCGAGCAGCACGCGCCCGCCCGCGGCACGGGTCGATGCGATGACGGCGCCCAGGTCCGGCAGGCGCTCGCCCGTGCGGAACAGCACCTGCGAGACGACAACCAGATCGACAGCGCCTGCGACCGCGCGCACGACGTCGTCCGGCTCGACCATCGACAGCGCGATGCGCCCGCGCCGCGCGTACTCGCGCAGGATCACATCGAGCGAATCGAATTCCGCACGCGTGGCCACGACGCGCGGCACGCCGTCGTAGGTATTGAGAATGGCGCGCAGGCCCTGACCTGCACTCGTTTTCGGCACGACGCAGTCCGCGCGCGGCGCGCCCATCAAGCGGGCCAGGCGCGCGCGGAACGCCGTCATCTCCTCGAACCAGCCGTCCCAGGCGTCGCCCAGGTCCGCGTACCATGCGGCGAGGCCCTCGCCGACGTCGTCCGCGGCCGCGTCGAGCGGACGGCCGAGCGAGTGATTGGCGAGATAGATCCGGCCGCGCCAGCGGTCGATCACGCGCGAGAAGAGCGGCGCCACGTGGCGCGCGATAGTCTCTTCGTCGAGCGGCGCCGAACCGAGCGCGGCGACGGCCGCTTCGATGCGCTCGACGGTGCGCGTCACGGCCGCCCGATTACCGTCCGCACGTCGATGAGCTCCGGAAAGAACGGCCTGTCGAGCGCGCGTTTCAGGTAGTTGACGCCGGACGATCCGCCCGTCCCCGTCTTGTAGCCGATGATGCGCTCCACGGTCTTCATGTGGCGGAAGCGCCAGAGCTGGAAGCCTTCCTCCATGTCGACCAGCTTCTCGCACATGTCGTACGCGTCCCACCATTGCTTCGGATGCTCGTAGACGGTCTTGAAGACCGGCACGAGATCGGGATTGCGCTCGTACGGCTGGGTGAAGTCGCGCGCGAGGCACGCTTGCGGGACCGGCAAGCCGCGGCGCGCGAGGTGGCGCAGGAACTCGTCGTACAGCGAAGGCGCGTGCAGGAGCGCATCGAGCCTAGCGAACGTCGCCGGTTCGTGACGGAAAACGTCGAGCGTGCCCGCATGCTTGCTGCCGAGCAGGAACTCGATTGCGCGGTATTGCGCCGATTGGAATCCCGACGAGCTTCCGAGGGAAGGGCGGAACGCATCGTACTCCGACGGCGTCAGCGTCTCGAGCACCGCCCACTGCTCGAAGAGCTGCTTCTGGATGAGCTTCACGCGCGCCAGGATCTTGAAGCACGGCTCGAGCGCGTCGGCGCGCACGTAGCCGATCGCCGCCTTGAGCTCGTGAATCATGAGCTTCATCCACAGCTCCGACACCTGGTGCTGGATGATGAACAGCATCTCGTCGTGGCGCGGCGGATGCCCCTCGCCGCCGGACAGCGGCTGCTGCGCCGCGAGCAGGCGGTCGAGCTTGAGATAGCCGCCGTAGGACAGCCGGTCGGCAAGATCGGTGACGATGCCCGGCTCGAGTGGCTGGCTGCTCATGCGCGCCGAGTATACGCGCGGCGTTTGCTACCATCGCGCACCATGCGGCGGGCCCTCCTCGTCCTGTTGTGCGCGATCCTGCTCGGCGCCTGCGGGAGCGACGTGGCGCAGCATCGAAGCCTTCGCCTGTCCGAGTGCCGCCTGCCGTACCTGCCGACCGCCGCGCAGTGCGGCACGCTGCAAGTGCCCGAGGATCGCACGAAGCCGGAGGGCCGCAAGATCGACATCTTCGCGGCGATCCTGCCGGCGAACACGGTCACCCCGAAGGACGATCCTCTCGTCATCCTCGCCGGCGGGCCTGGCCAGGCGGCGTCGACGCTCGCGCCGTTCGCGGCGCGCCTCGCCGAGCTTCGCCGCACGCGCGACGTGGTGCTGATCGATCAGCGCGGCACGGGCCGCAGCTCGCCGCTCACCTGCGCGGCGTTCAAGCCTAGCGAGAGCGAGGCCTTCGAGACCGACCCGCGACCGAGGGCGCGCGAATGTCTCGCGGAGCTTATCGGCCGCGACGTGGACCCCGCCCAATACACGACCGGCGCGTGGATCGCCGATCTCGAGGCGATGCGCGAAGCGCTCGGGTACCCGCGCTGGAACCTGTGGGGCGGCAGCTACGGGACGCGCGTCGCCCAGGAATACCTTCGCCTGCATCCGCAGCGCGTGCGCACCGTGACGCTCGACGGCGTCGCGCCGCCCGGCATGATCATCTCCCTCGACGTCTGGCGCACTCGGGAGGCCGCGCTCGACGCCATCGCGAGGGCGTGCGCCGACTCGAGGCCCTGCCGCGCAGCGCACCCCGACGTGCGCGCCACGCTGCACGACATCGAGCGCTCGCTCGGATCGGCTGGGCGCGAGATCGATCTGGTCGACCCGCGTACCGGCACCGCGCGGCGCGCGCACATCACGTTCGACGTGGTCCTGGGCGCTCTGCAGCCGCTCACCTACGCGCCCGAGACGGCCACGCTGCTGCCCGAGCTGCTCGCCCTCGCGGCGCGCGGCGAATACGCTCCGCTCTTCGCCGCGAATCCCGCGATGTCCGGGCGTGATGTCGACCAGATCAACGCGGCGCTGCACTTCTCGGTGACATGTGCCGAGGACGTGCCGCGCATCCAGCCCGGCGCCGAGCAGAAAGTGCTCGAGGGCCTGCCGACGCGCCGGCTCGCCGAGCAGACGCTCGCCGTATGCGAATTCTGGCCGCGCGGGACCGTCGCGCCCGACTTCGCGCAGCCCGTGAAAAGCGCCGTTCCCGCGCTCATTTTCTCCGGCGGAATGGACCCCGTGACGCCGCCCGCCAACGGCGAGGCGGTGGCGAAGGGCCTGCCGAACGGCCGCCACATCGTCGCCCCCGGCTACGGCCACATCGTATCGGTGCACGCCTGCGCGCCGCGCCTCATCGCGTCGTTCGTCGAGGAGGCGCGCAGCGACCGGCTTTCGCAGGCGTGCGTCGACCACTTCGAGAAGAGCGTGCCGCCGCCCTTGTGGCCGAACCGCCTCGCGCCGCAGCCATGATCCGCGTCGACGGGTTGACCAAGTCGTTCGGCAGGAAGGGCGAAGTGCATGCGGTGCGCGAGGTCTCGTTCGACGCGCCCGACGGCGAGATCACGGGCCTACTCGGCCCCAACGGCGCCGGCAAGACGACGCTGCTTCGCATGCTCGCCACACTCGTGGTCCCCGATGCCGGCACGGCGAGCGTGGGCGGCCGCGACATCGGCCGTGACCGCTACGCCGTGCGCGAGCGCATCGGCGTGCTCTCCGACGCACGCGGCCTGTATCCCCGGCTCACGGCGCGCGAGAACATCCGCTACTACGGCGCGCTGCACGGCCTCGCGGGGCCGGCGCTCGAGACTCGAATCGATGCGCTCATCGCCACCCTCGGCCTCGCGCCGCTCGCCGACCGCCGCGCGCAGGGCTTCTCGCAAGGCGAGCGCATGAAGGTCGCGATCGCCCGGGCACTCGTTCACGACCCCGACACCATCCTCCTCGACGAGCCGACCAACGGCCTCGACATCATGAGCGTGCGCGCGCTGCGCGAGCAGCTTCGCGCGCTGCGCGCCGCCGGACGCTGCCTGCTGTTCTCGTCGCACGTGATGCAGGAGGTGGCGGCGCTGTGCGACCGCATCGTGATCCTCGGCGAGGGGCGCGTCGTCGCGCAAGGCGCGGCGTCCGAGCTGATCGCACGAAGCGGCGCCGCCACGCTCGAGGACGCCTTCGTGTCGCTGCTGGGCAGCGGCGAGGGGCTCGCCGCATGAGTAGCGCTTCGAGGGTCGCGACCGTCGCGGCCAAGGAGATCCGCGATGCCGCGCGCGACCGCCGCACGCTCCTGGTCTCGCTCCTCACCGCGGTCGCCGCCGGGCCGATCTTCCTCGTGCTGATCTTCAATCTCATCGCGAGCCAGGCGGACCGCGCGCGCGACCTGAAGCTGCCGGCGGTCAACCTGTCGATCGCGCCGGCGCTCGCCGATTTCCTCGCGCGAAACCAGGTGGCGCTGCCCGAGGCGCCGGCGGACTACGAAGCGAAGATCCGCGCCGGCGAGTTGGACGTGGTGCTCGTCGTCGATCCCTCGTTCGCGGCCGACGTGGCCGCCGGCAGGCAGGGCACCGTGCGTCTGGTCTCCGACCGCTCGCGCGACCGCGCGCAGCCTTCGATCCGCCAGGCCGAGGCGCTGCTGCGCGCGTACAACCGGCTGTGGGGAGGCCAGCGTCTCCTGCTGCGCGGCGTGGCGCCCACGGTCGGCGATCCGCTCAACGTGGAGGACTTCGACCTCGCCACCCCGCAGCAGTCGGGCGCGATCGTGCTCTTCCTCGTCGCGTTCTACGGCTTGCTCGCGTCCGTGATGGGCGGCATGGCGGTCTGCCTCGACACGACCGCCGGGGAGCGCGAGCGGCAGTCGCTCGAGCCGCTGCTCATGACGCCCGCACGCCCCGGCGAGATCGTGGTGGGCAAGTGGATCGCGGCGTGCGCGTGGAACGCGATCGTCGTGGCCATCACGCTCGCCGGCTTCTACGTGACGCTCGCGTTCGCGCCGCTTCCCGCGGTCGGCATCCCGTTCCTGTTCACCGCGCGTGAGCTGCTGCGATTCCTGGTGGTGCTCGCGCCGGTCATCCTGCTCATCCCCGCGGCGCTGCTCTACATCGGCACCCGCGGCAGGACCTACAAGGAAGCGCAGGCCAACGTCTCCCTGCTGATGTTCGCCGTCTCGCTGGTGCCCGTCGTGCAGCTGTTCCTCCAGCAGAAGGAGCCTGCGTGGCTCGTGCTCGTGCCGGTGTCCGGGCAGTACACGCTGCTGCGGCTCGCGCTGCGCGGCGAAGCGATCCCGTCGCCGCAGCTCGCGCTTTCCTACGTCGTGCCGGGCGTGCTCACCGCGTGCGCGCTCTACGCGATGGCGCGCCTGCTGTCGCGTGAATCGGTCCTCGCCGGCAAGTAGCGCTCGCGTGCGACAATCGCCGCGTGCCGCGCGCCAAGCCTCCTTCCTCGCCTCCCTCGCCTTCCGCGATGATGGACACGCGCGAGGTCGCGGCGTATCTGCGCCTCAAGGAGCGCCGCATCTACGGCCTCGTGCGCTCCAACGCGCTGCCCCACGTGCGGGCCACGGGCAAGCTTCTGTTCCCGCGCGCCCAGGTGGATGCCTGGCTCGCGTCGAAGGCGGGAGTTGCGCCTGCCCCGGAGACCCGCGCGCCGCCGATCGTGGCCGGCAGCCACGATCCTCTTCTCGAGTGGGCGGCCCGTGAATCGGGGAGCGGGCTCGCCGTGCTCGCATGCGGCAGCCGCGGCGGCCTCGACCGATTCTGCGCAGGCGCGGCGACCGTCGCGGCGATGCACTGGCTCGACACTGCGACGGGCGAGTACAACGTGCCGCTCCTGCGCACCCTCCTCGCCGGTGCCGACGTCGTCGCGATCGAATGGGCGCGGCGCACGCAGGGTCTCGTGACCGCCCCCGGCAATCCGCTTCGACTCCGAACGCTCGTCGATCTCGCGCGGCGCAAGGCGCGCATCGTCGACCGGCAGAAGGAGTCGGGCAGCCACCAGCTGCTTTGGCACCTGCTCGCGCAGGCGCACGTCGCGCGCGATGCGCTAACGCTCGCGGCCCGCTCCGCGCTCTCCGAATCGGAGATCGCGGCGACCGTCGGCGACGGCAAGGCCGACGCCGGTCTCGCGATCGAGGCGGCCGCCCGCGCACACGGCCTCGGGTTCATTCCGCTCGCCGCGGAGCGCTTCGATCTCGTCGTGCGGCGGCGCGACTACTTCGAGCCTCCCATGCAAACGCTCCTCGCCTTCGCGCGCACGGCGGAGTTTCGCGAGCGCGCGGCGAGCCTCGGAGGCTACGACGTCGCCTGGACAGGCCGCGTCGTGTTCAACGCGTGACGGGGAACACGCGGCGCACACCGGCCACTTCGGTCACCCGCACGGGCACCTTGTAGAGGGCGCTCAGCGCCTCGTCGGTCAGCGCGTCGGCGACCGCCGCGAGCGCGAGAACGCGGCCGTCGGCCATGAGCAACGCGCGATCGGCATGCGCGAGCGCGTGATCCGGGTCGTGGGTCGAGAAAAGGATGGTGCGGCCTTCGCCGCGCAGCCGCTCGATCTCGCGCAGCACGCGAAGCTTGTTGCCGTAGTCCAGGTTGGCGGTCGGCTCGTCGAGCACCAGCACGCCTGCGCCTTGGGCAAGCGCGCGAGCGATGAGCGCGAGCTGGCGCTCGCCGCCGGAGATCTCGGTCATGGGCCGCCGCCCGAGTTGCCCGATGCCGACGCGCTCCAGCGCCTCGGCGGCGAGCAAGCGGTCGTCCGCCGTCGGCTGCGCGAACCAGCCCACGTCCGCGGCGCGCCCCATGAGCACGGCGTCGGTCACCGTGAACGCGAACGGTGCGGCGTGCTGCTGCGGAACGTAAGCGAAGCGGCGTGCACGCCCCTGCGGCGACATCCGCGCGACATCGAGGCCGTCGATGACGACCTTGCCGGCGAGCGCGGGGAGCAGGCCCAGAAGCGTGCGGAAGAACGTGGTCTTGCCGCAGCCGTTGCCGCCGAGGACGGCCAGCACTTCGCCTCGCATGAGCGTGAACGCCACACCCTCGCCGACCACGCGCGCGCCGTAGCCGAAGCTCAAGCCTTCCACGTCGAGCATCAGTCGCTCCTTCGTACGCGCGCGAGCAGGTAGACGAAGACGGGCGACCCGACGAGCGCCGTAAGCACGCCGGGCGGAATCTCGATTGCCGCGATCGTCCGGCCCAGGGTGTCGACCGCCAGCACGAACGCCGCGCCGAGCAGCGCCGCGACCGGCAACAAACGCGTGAACCCGGGTCCGACCAGGAGCCGCGCACAGTGCGGCACGACGAGCCCCACCCAGCCGATGATCCCGCTGAAAGCCACGGCCGTCGCGGTGGCAAGCGTCGCTGCGCATACGACGTAACCGCGCAGCGCGGTGACGTGGATGCCGAGCGCGCGCGCCTCGTCGTCGTCGAGCGTGAGCAGGTTCACGCGCCAGCGTACGAGCCAAAGCGCGACTATGGCGGCCGCGATCGGCGTGAACGAGGCGAGGAAATCCTGGCGGCCGAAGCTCGCGAGGCTGCCCAGCAGCCAGAACGTGATGACGGGAAGCTGGTTGTACGGATCGGCGAGGTACTTGAGCAAGGAGATCGCCGCGCCGATCAATCCCGCGACGACGATGCCTGTGAGGATCAGGGTAACGAGCGGGTCGAGCGCGCGCAGGCGCGACGCGATAAGCCACACGAGCGCAACCGCCGCGAGCCCGCCCAGGAACGCGAGCGCCTGGATCGCCACGACCGACAAACCCATGAAGATCGCGCCGACCGCGCCGAGCGCTGCACCCGCCGAGACGCCGAGCGTGTCCGGCGCCACGAGCGGATTGCGGAACATCTGTTGGAATGCGGCGCCTGCGGAGGAAAGCGCCGCGCCTACGAGCAGCGCGCCGGCGACGCGCGGCGCGCGCACGTTCCACACCACTTGCGCATACGACGCTGGGAGCGACGCATCGTCGCGCCACAGCACGGCCCAAAGATCGGGAAGCGAGATCGGGAAGCGGCCGAGCGTCATGGCCGCGATCGCCAGCGCGGACGTCGCCGCCAGCCCGAACAGGATCGCCCCGGCGTATCGACTGTCGTTCATCAGCGCGGCAACCCGGCCGTCGCAAGGAGCGCTGCGACTTGCGCGTCGGTCGGTGTCTGATGATAGAAGCGGCGGTGGAACTCGACGATGCGCGGCCCGAGCGGCTCCGGAAAGGCGGCTGGGTGCAGGATGCGCACCAGCCACTCGAGGCCGAGGATGCGGTTGAGCGCCGGCGGCGCGTCGATCCAGCCGAACGGCAGTTCGGGCGCAACGTAGACGCGGTTGTTCCTGACCGCGGCGACCGCCTGCCACTCCGGGCGCGAGCGCACGGCGCGCGCGAATTCCGGATCGATGGTCACGATCACGTCGGGCTGCCACAGGAGCACTTGCTCGAGCGACACGTTGACGAGACTGCCGGGGAATCCGGGGGGCGGCTCGGCGACGTTGCGCGCGCCCGCCAGGTCGAGCACTTCCGATTGCAGCGAGCCGCGCGGCGCCGTCGCGAGCCCGTTGGGACCGCGCGCGTAGAACACGCGCGGCCGCCGCGCCTCGGGGATCGTCGCGATGCGGGCGGCGATCCGGGCAAGCGACGCCTCCACCGACGCCGCGAGCGCTTCGCCTTCGGATGCAGCGCCGATGGCGCGGCCGAGCTCGCGCAGAAGGCGCGGCGTGTCGGCGAGCCGGCCGTCGAACAGCAGGTACGGGATGCCCGTGGTCTCCTGGACACGCTCGGCGAGCGACGCGTACGTCGGCGACGTCGAGCCGATGTCCACCACGACGTCGGGCTTCGCCGCCATCAGCACTTCGACGTTCGCCGTGCCGCCGCGCCCGGTCAATCGCCCGAGCTCGGGCAGCCGCGTCACCGAAGGCGACAGGAACGGAATCTCGTCGGGACGCAGCGCGCGGGTCCATCCCGCGAGCTTGTCGGGCGCAAGCGCGAGCACGAAGACCGACGCGGGCGGACCGGCCGCGTACACCTTGCGGATCGTCGCGGGTATTGCGACCGTGCGGCCGGTCGCATCGGTGATCGTCGTTTGCGCGATCGAAGGCGGCGCGAACGCGGCGACGAGCGCAGCGCAAGCAAGCGCCGATCTCACGGCGGCGCGAATCCGTACCGCGCGAGCGTTCGCTGACCCGCGGGCGACATAACGTAGGCCGCGAACGACCTCGCCCCGGCGGAGGCGTCGTGCCGCGCAGCGAGGCCGTAGAGCGCGCCGACGCGCAGCTCGGCGGGCAGCGACACCACGACGAGCGAGGGCTCCTCCGCGATCGCCTGCTTCGCGTTCGTGCAATAGGTGAGGAAGATGTCGGCCTCGCCGCCGGCCACGAGCACGCCGTACACGCTCTTGTCCGCGGGGAGCGCCGGCGTCTGCGCACCGCCGGTGAGCTGCCTCGCCTTCGTGCTGAGCATGGCATAGGCCCCGGGACGCAGGGCATCGGCGCGGCGAAACACTTCCCACGCGTAGTCGCCGGACGGATCGGCCTTCGGCGTGGACGTTCCGAGCTTCCATCGCGGGTCGAGCATGGCGGCGAGCACGTTCGCCGAATCGAGTCCGACGCGCGGCTGCGCGAGCGCGCAAAGCTCGTTGCGCGCGAACGGCACGACGGACGCCGCCCATCCGCCTGCGACCAGGGTCTGGGGATGCTCCATGTTGGCCGAAGCCAGCATGTCCGCCGGCTCGCCGGCGACGATGCGGTCGCGCAGCAGGCCGGATGCGCCGAAGACCAGCCTGACCGGCTGCCCGTGCGCCATTTCGAAGTCGGCGGCGATCGCCGACATCGGCGAGCGCAGGCTTCCCGCGGCGTACACGACCACGATCGGCTGCGCGCCCGCGGTCGTGGCCATCGCGATTCCGAAGCCCCACGCGGCGAAGCGGACGAGGCTCATCCCTTCGCAGCGTTCGGAAAGAAGAGCTGTTCGCCGCCGATCTTGTAGTCGGCGATGACCGCCTGGCCGCGCGGGGAGATCACCCAGTCGACGAACTGCTGCCCCAGGTCCCTCTTGACCTGCGGATGCTTTGCTGGGTTCACGAGCATCACGCCGTACTGGTTGAAAAGGCGCTTGTCGCCTTCGACCAGGATGGTCAGGTCACCGCGGTTCTTGAACGACAGCCACGTGCCGCGATCGGCGAGGATGTAGCTGCTGGTCGCCGACGCGGTGTTGAGCGCAGGACCCATGCCGGAGCCCGTATCTTTGTACCAAGGCCCCTTCGCGGTGTCGATGTCGATGCCCGCCTCCTTCCAGTAACGAAGCTCGGCGGCGTTCGTGCCGCTCTTGTCGCCGCGCGACACGAAGGGCGCCTTCGCCGCGGCGATCTTGCGCATCGCCTCCAGGATGTCCTTGCCGCCTCCGATCTTCGCCGGATCGCTCCTCGGTCCGACGAGCACGAAGTCGTTGTACATGACCGGGTAGCGCTTCACGCCCCACCCCTCCGCCTCGAACTTCTCTTCGGCCGGCTGGTCGTGCACGAAGACGACGTCGGCGTCGCCGCGGCGCGCGAGGTCGAGCGCCTGGCCCGTGCCCACCGCGACCACGCGCACCTTGATGCCGGTGTCCTTCTCGAACGCGGGAAGAAGATGCGAGAACAGACCCGACTGCTCGGTCGAGGTCGTCGACGCCACGACGATGAACTTGTCCTGCGCATGCGCGCACAGGCCGAGCGC
>Ga0335083_10008591_pt1 | contig 12460 bp, 9 predicted proteins | sample Lox_Sample_42_FD_206716 | JGI IMG/M metagenome (GOLD analysis project Ga0335083, IMG submission 206716) | Soil microbial communities from Loxahatchee National Wildlife Refuge, Florida, United States - Lox_Sample_4.2 | ecosystem: Environmental > Terrestrial > Soil > Wetlands | place: USA: Florida... | reverse complement strand
GGTGCGGGTGCGCCGAACCGTCGGCGCTCCACGAAAAGAGCTTACGCCGTTGCGGCGGCTCGCGCGGCATGCCGGGCGGGGGAATGTGCTCGTTCACGAACCAGACGTCGAAGGAGACGAGCTCGTCCTCCGGCTTGCCCGTGATCTCGTGATAGTTCCGCAGCATGTCGCGCACGCCGTCGAGATAGCCCTCGAAGCGCTGCTCGCCGATGCGACGGTGAAAGTCGCCCCAAATCTGATTCATCCGAAAGCCTTCCTTCGGCTGAACTTCGAAGCTCGGTTCCTTGCCGGTCAGGGGATCCAGGCGCCGGCCGTCGCGCGTGACGCCGTCCACGACGACGCGGCCGTCGTCGCTCGGCGGTGACGGCGCGAACATGCTCCAGCCTTGAAAGAGACGCGGATAGACGACGATCGACGTCATCCACTCCGGCCGGTGCTCGGGTTTGAGCCATTTCGGGATGGCGCGGTTCTCGATCAAGACCTGACTGCCGCACGCGACCATCACCGTGAGCACCGCGAGCTCGCGCAGCGTGGCGACGCCCCGGCGCCAGAACAGCCGCGCGGCGCTCGGCTCGGGCGGCCGGCTTTCGGCGCGTCCCGCGAGCCGCTCGACTTCGAAGTAGGCGTCGGCGCCCGCGCTGTCGGCCGAAGCGCGCTCGAGCCGCCGCTCGATCGCCATGTCGAGCCCGGGCAAGCGTGCCGGCAGCACCAGCAAGCGACCGAACGGAATGGCGTCGGCCAAGCGAACGAGCGCGCTGATCCCGTGAAAGCGCTTTCCGCTGGCGGGATCGACGACGACGAGCGAGCGCGCGACGGCGACCCCGAGCGGTTCGGCGTCGCTCGAGGGTTTCGCGTCGTCCTCGTCCTCTTCGTCCGGGGGCTCGATCGGAGTGACGGGACGAAACTCGACGTGACCGAGCACGTCGAAGCGCTTCACGACGCGACAGAACGAGACCCAGAAGCCGCTCTCCGCCTCGAAGCAGAGCTCACGGCGCGGGTAGCGGGCCGCGACCTTCGGCCCGAGCCAATCCCAAGCCTCGGTCGGGATGAGCACCCAGAACATCGTGACCATGGCCCAGGAGAAGGGACCGAGCTGCACCACGGAATCGATCGACAGGTGGAGCGCGCAGCAGAGCGCCCACGCCGCCATGCGAAAGAGCGGCGTCCGGAACGGCGACGCGAGCAAAATCGCGATGCTCGACTCCATCGCGAGCGCCGAGAACGTCATCACCTTGAAGACGACGACCGGCAGGCGATCGCGGAGCCACGCGCCGAAGAGCGTGACCATGCGATCCTGCTGGAAGAAGTAGTAGACGGCCGTGCCGTCACGCCACTCGCGCCCCGTCTTGTGAACGACGTTGAAGTAATAAATGATGATCCACTGCAGGATCAGCGCCGCGACGGCGAGCGAGACGACGGGGGTCGTGTCGCGCGGCGGGTCGTCGCGGTCGTTCAAAGCGGCGGGCGCGGTCTCGCGGCGCGCGCGCAAGGAAGCGCGCACGGCGTCGACGCTGAAGCGGCGGCCGAGCGGCAAGAACATCGACCAGACGGTGAGTAGCGTGAGCACCACCCAGCCGCCGTTCTCGAGCATGATGTTGCGGCTGTTGATGCTCACGAGGAGGAGCGCCGCGAGCACGTGCATGATGCGCGTGCGCCACCCGATCGCGAGCAGGAAGCACACGAGCAGGTGGAACGCCATGAGCGTCTTCACCTCCCCGGGCGTGCTGCACGCGAGGTAGATCGAGAACAGGTGGTCGCTCATCGGGCGGAAGAGCATGTAGTGGTTCGTGAGCCACCCGGTGTTGGCGTAGTGCGCCTCCACGTCCGGCCAGCGGCGAGCCACGTCCACGAAGAGCAGGATGCCGAGCGCGATGCGGAACAGACCGAGCGAGCGCGGGTCCGCCGTCGCGTAGGTGTCGCGCAAAAACGCCCAGAGACCCGGGCGCGAGCTCGAGTTCGAGCCGCGCTCGGACGACGGCGGCGCGGAGTCCGGCGCGTCCTCGTCCACGGACGGCTCGGGCGGCGTCGCGGGCGCCTCCGCCTCGGCGCGCGCCGCGTCGCGCTCGCGCGGCGCGTCTTCGGCGTGCTCGCTCGGACGCACGGAGTCGGTCATGGCGACTCCGTTCCGGCGCCGCGCTTCGGATTGAGCCAAGGCGTCGCGAGCGAATCGTAGATGTAGCCGTAACTCACGAGCTTCTGGGGTGGGAGCGGCTCGGGGCGCTCTTGACCCGGCGGGGGCGACTTGTCGTTCACCCACCAGACGTCGAAGGCGACGAGCTCGTCTTGCGGGCGCCCGTAGTACTCGTGCCAATGACGCAGGTATTCACGCAGGTGCTGGCGATTCGGCACGTGGAAGTCGAAGCGAATCCGGTTGTTGTAATCGCACCAGAACTGCTCGTGTCCCCAGCCGGTGCGTGAATACGGATCGAAGTCGGGGAGCTTGCCCGTGAACGGGTCGAGCTTGCGGCCGTCCTTCGTGCGCGCGTCCACGACCACGTGACCGTCGTCGTAGGGCGGCTCCGGCGCGAACATGCCCCACCCTTCGAGCAGCCGGAACGTATTCACGAAGCGCACCACCCAGTCGGGCCGGTGCACGCGCAGGCGGCGATTGACGAATTGATTGTCGTTGCCGGCCTGAATCACCAGCATCACGACCATGACCGCGATGAGCGACTCGCGCAGCAAGGTGAAGACACCGCTCCGCGTCGCGCGGAAGGTGCCGGCGTGTTCCGGCGGCGTCTCGGCGACGGCGCCGCCGGCGGGCGCGCCGAGACCACACGCGCCGAGCCCGAAGAACGTCGAGATCGCCACGCGGTTCTGCGCGACGGTTCGATACCCGAGCCGGCCGAGTTGCTCGAGCCCCGGGATACGCAGCCAAAAGAAGAACAGCACGCCGAAGGGCAGCGCCCGCGCGATCTCGAACACGGCGCGCTCCTCGAGGTGAACCTTGCCCGCGGCGTCCACCACGACGACCGTGCGCTCGGCGGTGGCGGCATCGACGCCCGGAGGGAACTCCGCCGCCTGATCGTTGCCGACGAAGGTGAGCCGCGCGCACGGGTCGAGACGCTTGAGCAGCCGGCACAGAAACAGGCAGATGCCGCAATCGACGTCGAAGATCACCGTGCGCTTGCGCGCCGCGCGGCCGAACCAGCGTGCGGCGAGTCCCGCGTCGGCCGCGCCGAGCAACATCACGTAAAACAGCATCATCGCGTACGAGAACGGCCCGAGGCGGGACGTGAGCGCGATACCGCCGTGAAGCCCGACGCCGAGCAGGAACGCGAGGCGGATCACCCAGGTGCGGAAAAACGGAAAGAGCAGGATCCAGGGCAGCGAAAATTCGATGCTGAGAGCGCCGTAACAGAAGCTCCTGATGACCGGGTACGGCACGTGCTCGCGCAAGAAGACGCCGAGGTGCGTCACGATGCGGTTTTGCTGCAAAAACCACCAAATGGCCGAACCGTTCTTCCAGCCGACGCCGTCCTTGTGCACGGCATTGAAGAAGTAAATCGTGGCGAGCTGGAGAAAGAGCACGAGCACGACCAGCGAGACGACGTTGTTCTCCGGAGGGGCGGGGCGCGTGCGGTCGTTCAGCGCGGCGGGGCTCTTCTCGCTCGTGGCGCGCAGCGAGGCGAGCAAGGCGTCCACGCTGAAGCGGCGGCCGAGAGGCAAGAACATCGTGATGCCGGCCATCAGGTTCACGAGCACGTCGCCGCCGTTTTCGACGAAGAGGTCGCGCGCGTCGAGGCTCGTGATCGAAATGAACGCGAGGACCTGCATGAGCCGCGTGCGAAACCCGAGCGTGTAGCTCACGAACACCGCGAGCATCAGCGCCATCACCGTGCGCACCTCGGCAACCGAGGAGAAGGCGTGGAGAAACGAGAAAACGCCGTCGCCCATCGGCCGAAACAGCGAGAAATGGTTCGGCAAAAAGCCGTCGTTCGAGTAGTACTCGCGCGCGCCTTCGAACCTTCGGCCGCCGTCCCAGATGAGGAGCGAGCCGAAACCAAGGCGGAAGATCCCGAGCCAGCGCGCGTCCGCCGTGAAATACCGGGCCTGGAAGAAGTCGCCGACGGCGCCGGACGCCCTCACCTCTCTATGCTCTTTTTCCACGATTGCTTGGTCTTTTGCGCGTGCGAAGCTCGGGGCAAGCGATCACGATCGGCATGCGAGGGAGCGCGGCATCGACGGGGCACTCTAGCAGCGGCCTGGCCGTCTGGGGTAGGCTCTGGCGCCTTCGGCCCCCATGAATATCGCCTGTACCGCATGCTCCGCGCGCTATGGCGTGGCCGACGACAAGCTCATTGGTAAGCGCGTTCGCATCACGTGCAAACGTTGCGGCACCGTCCTCATCGTCGATGGGAATACGAATCCGCCGACGGTGACGGCCTCGACGAGCATCGCACCGAGCCCGCCCACGTCCCCCACACCGCCGCCCGCCGAGGAGCGACCGCCGTCCCCCGCGCCCGAGCCGCCCTTCACGGTGCTCTTCGCCGACGGACGGCAAGAGCAGGCGGACGTAGCGCAAATTGTGCGCTTTCACCGCGCAGGTCAGCTCGGCGCCGACAGCCTGGTTTGGCGCGACGGCATGTCCGATTGGACGAACCCTTGGGACGTCGAAGAGATCGCCGCCGCTTTCAAACGCATGGGTTATTCGCGGCCCGTGCCGCCCCCCGAGCCGGCGCCGGAACCTCCGCGGCAGGAGCCCTTGCGCGAGGAATTCGAAGAAGAAGCGACGCAGGTGGTGGACAGCAATCCGCAGCACCGCCCGCCCGCCTACGACGACGGCGGCGACACCAACGTCGTGAGTCCCGCCCGCTTGGCGGCGCCCGCGGCCGGACGGCGCAGTGCGGCACAGAGCGGCGTCAAGGAAGAAGACGAAGATCCGACGCACGTCGGCACGCCCGAGCGCGCTTCGACTCAGGCGACCGCCACGGCACGCGAGGCGCAGCGCGCCCGGCGCGCGAGCTCGCAGCCCCCGCGCGAGACGCGACCGAGCGAACCGGCGCGCGCCACGCGCGAGGAGCAGGCGCGCGCCAAACGCACCTCGACGCGGGCGCGCTCGGCGCGTCCGGTGGAAGAGCCGCGGGAGGATCTGTTCGCGCGCCAAGCCCACGCCGGGAGCGAAGAGGACCAGCAGGCGCAAGCCGCCACGGCGTCTCCCTACGAATACGACTCCCCGCGCCTCACGGGCGCCCGCAACGAGACGTCGGTGCTTTTCTCGCTCGATTCGCTGCTCAAGCAGGAGCAGAAGCGCCCCGAGCGCGCCGCGCCGCCCGCTCGCCGCGATGAATCGCTGCTCGTCGATACGGGAAGCTCCCTGCCGGCGGGCGGCGGCATCGCGCCGGCACTCGCCGCACCCGACTTCACCGCGCCCATCACCGCGCCGCCGCCCGCGCTCGCGTCGCTGACGCCCTACGCCGACGAGGGCGGCAAGCGCTCGTCGCGCGCCTGGCTCTACGTGCTCGTGCTCGTGGCGTTCGGCGGTGCGGGCGCGATCGGCTGGCGAACGGGAGCGCTGCGCGAGCTCTTGCTCAAGGCGGGCCTCGCGCTGCCGGCGCCCCCGACGAGCGCGGTGAGTCAGCCGGCCGCGAGCGCGTCGGCGAGCGCGAGCGAAACGGCGAGCAGCGCAGCGCCGTCGGCATCCGCATCGGCGTCGGCGTCGGCGTCCGCCGTGGCGTCGGCGAGCGCGGCGCCGAGCGCGAGCGCGGCCCCCGCGGCGAGCGGCTCGAAATCAGCCGCGGCGGCGAGCCCTCACGGTGCCACCACCACGCACGCTCCGAAAGAAGCGGCAACGCACGAAGCGACCGCGAAGGAAGCCGCAACCCACGAAGCGACCGAGCACGAAGCGCCTGCGAAAGAAGCGCCCGACCACGAAGCCGCCGCCTCGACCGCCGCGTCCGCGCCGTTCGACACCGCCACCGCGAAGGAAGTGCTCACGGCGGCGTCGGGCAACGCCTCGAGCTGCAAAGAAATGGGGGGCCCGGTGGGTAACGGCAAGGTGTCGATCACCTTCGCGCCGAGCGGCCGCCCCACCTCCGTCGCGGTCACGGGCGATCTCGCCGGCACGACGGTCGGCTCGTGCGTGGCGCGCCTGTTCCGCGGCGTGCGCGTCCCGGCCTTCGCGGGGGATCCCGTCACGGTCGCGAAGAGCTTCTCGGTCGAGTGACCGCAAATGCACGACAGGCGCCGCAAACGCGACGCCCGTCATGAAAACCCGCGGCGAGCGCCGCAGGGTCGTTGCCTCACTCGGCTGCGGCTTGGCTCGGCGAGAACGTGGCGCGATCGCCGAGCACCGTCGTCCTCTGATCGACCCAGCGCGTGCGGTCGAAGGCGTCCATGTTCTTGTTGAGGACGACCTGGAAGCACGCGGCGTTGCCCTGCTCCGCGATGAGCACCGACCAGGCGAGGAAGAAGTGCCAGATGCGGTACCAGCGATCGCCGTAGGCCGCCGTCACCGCGGCGCGGTTCGCGATCCAGTTGTCGTGCCAGCGCTTGATCGTAAAGCCGTAGTGGATGCTGATGTTCTCGACGCTGTGCGTCTCCCAGCCGGCCTTCTCCATCGCCTTCAACATAGCGGACGGGCAGAGGCTCGCGTCGGCACCGGGGAAGACGTACTTGTTCATGAACAGGCCCCAGATCAAATCCTCCGGGCGGAGACCGCGGCGCAACCCGGTCCACTGCAAGAGGAAGAGGCCGTCGTCCTCGAGCAGGTCGCGCACGAGCTCGTAGAAGGAGACGAGGTTTTTCACGCCCACGTGCTCGACCATCTCGAGGCTCGAGATCTTGTTGAAGCGCTGCTTCGGAATGTCCCGGTAATCACAGCAGAGGATGCGCGCGCGATCGGCCACGCCGGCCTGCTGGATTCGGTTGTTGCCGAACTCGGTCTGGCGCTCGGCGATGGTGACGCCCGTCGCGTCCGCGCCGAAATTCACCGCCGCGTGACGCGTGAGCGTGCCCCAGCCGCAACCGATGTCGAGCAGACGCTCGCCCTTTTTGAGGCCGAGCTTGCGGCACACGAGGTTCATCTTGTTGTCCTGCGCCTGCTCGAGCGAGTCGGCGCGGCTCTCGAAGAAACCGCTCGTGTAAACCATGCGTTCGCCGAGGAACCAGCCGAAGAAATCGTTGCCGCGATCGTAGTGCTCGCGGACGATGCGCTGATCCTGGCTCTTCGAGTGGATCGTGACTTCCGGAATGAAATTCGTGACGGCCCAGCGCAGGTGATCGCGCGTGAGGCGCCAGCTCACGAAGTCGTTGCGGCTGCGCAGAAGCGCATAGATGTCGCCCGGGATGTCCAGGTCGCCGTCGAAGTAAGCCTCGTACAGCGTTGCCATCGGGATCGGCGAATTCGCGTAGCGACGGGCCAACTTCTGATCATTAAAGACGACGTAATCGGTAAGGCGCGGCATGGGCTCCTGGGTCCTCGCTCCGGGATTGGAGCGAAACGACCGGGAGAGGAGCATGACCCCGCTTCGTTTCGCAACTCGCAAAACGCCCGGGCCCGGCTGCAAGGCCGGCCGCGCGCCGTAAAATCCTGGTTGAAGACGGGAGCTTGCGGCCCAAATCTGAGTGAAGTCTCGCTTTGGCCCACCGCATGCTAGGTGAACCCCTCCGGAGGTCCCTGTGAGTCGTTCACGCGCGATCGACCTCCTTCTCGTCGGGCTCACGGCCTTCGCCGGCCTCTGCGGCGCCCCGCGCGACGCCTTGGCGAACGGCGCGTTTCCGACCGTGAGCCAGCTCGTTCCGGACCCGAGCGACCCCGACCACCTCGTTCTCCGTTCGACGTTCGGGCTGCTCGTCACGCGCGACCACGGCGCGACTTGGGATTGGTTGTGTGAAGAAGGCATGGGCTACAAGGACGTCGAGCCGCCCATGGCCGTACTGCCGGGCGGCGTGATCCTGCTCGCGACGCCGAACGGGATCATGAGGAGCGACGCGGCCGGCTGCGATTTCCAGCCGGCGAGCGGCGTCACCGCGATGGTCCTCGACCTCGCGCGCATTCCGACCGATCCGAACGGCGCCGTCGCGGTCAGTCTGTCGGGAACGGACACGCAATTGTGGCGCACCGACGACGGCGGCATGACGTTCGCACCGGTCGGCGACGTCGTCTCCGCGTTCATTCCGGCGACGGTCGACGTCGCTCCGACGGATGCCGGCGTCGTCTACGTGAGCGGTCTCGCCGGCACGCAGGGTGCGCTGCTCCGTTCGACGGACGGCGGCGTGACGTTCGCCACGCTGCCCGTTCCGAACACGAGCACGTCGCACCGTCCTTACATCGCGGCCGTCGACCCGACCGACTCGAAGACCGTCTACGTCCGGCTCGACGGCGAACCCTCGATGGTCGAGGTGACGCACGACGGCGGGGACACCTTCGTGGCGCCGCTCATGACGAAAGTGCCGGCGCTCGGCCTCGCGGTGTCTCCGGACGGCGCCACCGTCATCGCGAGCAACTCGTACGACGGCACCTTTCGCGCAGACGCGCAGACGCTCGACTTCGAGCAGGTCGCCTGCGGCGGTCCGTCGTGCCTGAGTTTCAGCGCGTCGGGCCTCTTCGGCTGCGGTGACCAGGGCGTCGACGGCTTCATCGTCGGTCGCTCCGACGATCTCGGTGCGAGCTTTCAGCGCGTCGTCGATCTCACGTGCATCCGCGGCCCCGCGGCGTGCGGCTCGGACACGAGCATCGGCAGTGCGTGCCCCGACGCGTGGCCCGCCGTGCGCGATCAAATCGGAGCGAGCGAGTGCGCTCCGCCGGACGTCGAGCCGTACACCGGCTGCTTCGGCGCCGCCGGTGAGGGCAACGCCGGCTCGGGCACGTCGAGCAACGGCGGAACCGCCGCGACTGGCGGCAGCGGCACGAAGGCCGGCGGCGGCGGGAACGCCGGCGGCGGCACGCCCGCTCCGTCGAGCACCCCGGCGACGAAGAGCGGCGGTGGCTGCGCCGTGCGCGCGCCGGCACGCGCGCCGGACGAGGCCGCGTGGGCACTCGCGTTCGCGGTCGCCGCGTTCGTGCGGCGCCGTTCGGCGCGCGCGGGGCGGTCGGCGTAGTGCCGCGCTGCGTGCCGAGGAGCGAGCGCCATCGCCTCTCGGCGCTCGTGCTCGCCGCCGGAACGGTGGCGCTCGTCGCGTGCGGCGCGCCCCAACCCAAAAGCGGCTCTCAGTGCGTCTCGGGGCTTCGCGCCGATTGCGCCCCACTCTACGATCCGCCCGTGTTCGACACGATCTTCACGAAGATTCTGCAGCCCACGTGCGCGCAGGGCATGGGCACCTGCCACACGGCCGACGCCGCGATGGGCAACCTCGTGATGGAGGACCCCGACGACACCTACGCGCGCCTCCTCGGTCAAGTGGACGGGCGGGCGCGAGTGATCCCGGGGGATCCGAGCTGCAGCTTGCTGGTCGAGCGTCTCGAGGCCAATAGCTCCGATGTGCGCATGCCGCCCGGACCCACGCCGCTCGACGCCGGCGCCCGCTGCGACATCGAGCAATGGATCGCGATGGGAGCGGCGCGATGAAGAGAACCCGACTGCTCGAGCTCCGTGGATTGGTGTTTTTGGCGAGCGCCGTGAGCGCGGCGTGCGGTGACGGCAGCGCGCCGAGCAAGCCCGGGCCGACGTACTTGGATCGCGACACCTTGCTCGACCCCCAGACGTGCGCGAACTGCCACCCGAATCAATACGCGCAGTGGGCGAACAGCATGCATGCGTACGCCTCGGACGACCCGCTCTTCGTCGCGATGAACGCGCGCGGCCAGCGCGAAGCGCAGATCGGCGATTTTTGCGTCAAATGTCACGCGCCGATGGCCGTCCGCACCGGGGCGACGACGGACGGGCTGAACCTCGCGGACGTGCCGGCGAAGCTCAAGGGCGTCACCTGCTTCTTCTGTCACACGGTGAACGAGGTCACGGGCAGCCACGACGACCCGCTCACCCTCGCGACCGACGACACGATGCGCGGCGAGTACACCGACCCGGTGGCGAACACGGCGCACGCCTCCACGGGTTCGAACCTGCACGATCGTGACCAGCTCGCGTCGGCGACGTTGTGCGGCGCCTGTCACGACATCGTGAACGGGCACGGCGCCCACATCGAACGCACCTTCGCCGAGTGGAAGGACACCGTTTTTTCCCAGCCGGCCGTGGGCGACACGTGCGGGCAGTGCCACATGAACGAGAGCACGAACCTCGAGCCCGCGGCGGACGCACCCGGCGTCTTCGCGCGGCGCACGCACGACCACACGTTTCCCGGCGTCGACGTGCCGCTCACCGGCGCGAGTGACGACCTCAAGACCGCCGTGCAGTCGTTTCTCGACACCTCGCTCCAGAGCGCCGTCTGCGTGCGCGGCGCGGGCGCGGTCACGGACGTGCGCGTCATTCTCGACAACGTCGCGGCCGGACACAGCTTCCCGAGCGGCGCGGCGCAGGATCGGCGCGCCTGGGTCGAGGTCGCGGCGTACTCGGGCCAGGATCAAATCTACTCGAGCGGCGACGTCCCGGACGGCACCTCGGTGACCGAGCTCGACGATCCCGACGTCTGGTCGATCCGCGACTGCTTGCTCGACGAGAACGGCGCGCCCACCCACATGTTTTGGGACGCGGCCTCGTACGAGACGAATCTCTTGCCCGGGCAAGCGACGTTCGACCAGACGGACCCTCGCTTTTATCAGAGCCACGTGCTCCAGAAGTATCCGCGGGACCCGAACGGCTTTTTGAGCGCGTATCCCGATCGCGTGACCGTCTCGCTCAAGCTCGCGCCGTTCGGCCTCGACGTCTTCGACGATCTCGTCGCGAGCGGCGACCTGGTCGATACGGACACGTACACCGTGTCGGAGCTCCGCGACGCGCTCGCCGCTTACACGCTCGGCAACGAGCTCGATTGGACGCCCGACACCGCGGCGCAGTCGTTCGTCGCGGACGGCTTGCCGATGTCGTGCAAGAGCGACACGGCGCTGAACTTCATGGCCGACACGGTGCCCGCGACGAACCACACGATCTGCGTGCCGTAGCGGCGCTTCAACCTTCGACGCAGAAATAGAAAATCGCTTCGTCGAGCGGCTTCTTGTCGGTCGGCTCGGCGAAGTAATCGAGCGTGATGCGCCAGACGCCCGGCATGAAGAGGTAGACGGGCTTCACCGTGTACGTCCCGGCCGCGTCGTCGAAGGAGACGACCGGCGGCACGGAGGTGCCGTGACCGTGATCGGGCATGAAGAGATCGACGGCGAGCGTGCCGTTCATCGCGTTGCCGTCCGCGTCGGTGATCGTGAGCGTCCAGGTGTTCGCGCCCTTCGCCGGCGGCGCCGGGTCGCTCTCGGTGAGCTCGAAGCTCAGGACGCCCTTGTCACCCGGCTTCACGAGCTTCGCCGTGTAGGTGTCGACGCGCGGGTCGTCGGCGCAGGAGACGGTGCCGGAGAACGAGCCGCCCTCGCCGCCGAGCGCACCGGCGTCGTCGGCGGAGAGCGTCGGCGACGTGCTCGAACAACCGCCGGTCGCTACGAGCGCGGCGGCGCTGAAGATTCCGAGCAGGAAGGCGAAACGCAACATCACGCGGCACGCAAGCGTACCCGGAAACGGCGCGGTCGCCATGGGTCCGCGCTTGCACCGAGCCGGGCTTCGGCACACCCTCGAGACGTATGCTGCGCACGAGTGCTCGTTTTTTTCGGGCGCTCGTCTTCGTGGCGGCCACGAGTTGCGGGACTTCGCCGGGTCCGGCGAGCACGCCGCCGGACTGCAAGGCTGGCCTCCCGACCAAGGACGCCTGCGCGACGAACGCTCCGAGCTACGCGACGGACATCGCGCCGCTCGTCGAAGCGCGTTGCCTCGGGTGCCACTTCAAGGGCAACCCGAATTCGAGCGTGGTGCTCGAGACCCAGGCGGAGATGAGCCAGCAAACGCAACTCGTCGAGACTCAGATCTATCGCTGCGAGATGCCCCCGGCTGACGGCGGCATCCCGCTCACGGACACCGAGCGCACCGAGCTCTTGCAGTGGCTCGTGTGCGGCGCGCCGAACAATTAGCAACTCGGCCGTCAACGGGCCGATGGACCCGCATGTCCGTTTCCCTCGACGGCGTCCGCCTCGACGCGGGAGCCGCCCTCGCGCCCCCGGCGCCGGAGCAGGCTCAGGCCCCGCCGGCGGGAGCGTCGAACGCCAATTTCGCGCGGATTTGGCGGCAGCTGGCGCGCGAAGTCGACCACGGCGAGACGCTCGTCCGCGGGGTCGCGCACGCGGCGGGCGCGCCGATGGATGCCGGCACGTTAATCGCGCTCCAAGCGGGCATCTACCGCTACAGCGAAGCGATCGATCTGACGGTCAAGCTCGTCGATCGAGCGAGCACCGCCGTCCGGACCATTCTCGAGAGCGGGCGGTGAGCTTCTCAGCGACGACTTGGCCCTACTGCACCAGCGAATTGTTGCGGAACGGCTTGAAGTACATCTCCGATTGAACGTTGGCAGCGGCAGCGACGAGCGT
>Ga0335083_10008590_pt1 | contig 12460 bp, 9 predicted proteins | sample Lox_Sample_42_FD_206716 | JGI IMG/M metagenome (GOLD analysis project Ga0335083, IMG submission 206716) | Soil microbial communities from Loxahatchee National Wildlife Refuge, Florida, United States - Lox_Sample_4.2 | ecosystem: Environmental > Terrestrial > Soil > Wetlands | place: USA: Florida... | reverse complement strand
ATGTGGAATATCCGGTCCACCTGGCCGCTCACCGAGGCGATGGCGGCGCCGACGGCGTTGGCCGCGTCGAAGTGCTCAGGCCGGATGATCTCGCTCACGCCCGGAATCTGGTCCGGGACGAGGATGCTGCCGCCGCCGACGGCGATGAGCGGGCGGGCGTCCTTAGAGGTCTTCATCCGGTCGATCGCATCGGCGAGCATCGTGTCGGCCAAGGCTAGCGCCTCGGTCAGCCGCGCGCGGTACGGGCCGATCCTGGCCACCTCCCCTAGCGCCGCCCGGCCGGCCGCCACCGCGCAGTCGGTCAGCGTGGCCGTCGTCCCGCCGAAGACGAGCGCTTCGGCGGGCAGCCGGTACCCGACGCTGCGCGGCCCGATGCGGAGCCCGGCCGGATCGCTCTCGGACACCACCGTGCCGCCGCCGAGCGCGATCGTGACCAGGTCCGGCATCCGGAAGTTGGTCCGGATGCCGCCGATCTCGACCCCGTAGGAGGACTCCCGGGGGAAGCCGTTGACCAGCACGCCGACGTCGGTGGAGGTACCGCCCACGTCCACCACGAGCGAATCGGAGATGCCGGTGAGGAACGCGGCGCCGCGGACGCTGTTGGCCGGGCCGCTGCCGATCGTGAGCACCGGGTACCGCAGCGCCTGATCCAGGCCCATCAGCGTGCCGTCGTTCTGGGCGAAATACGTCACCGGCTGCAGCCCGTGCGCGGTGAGCGCCTCCCGCATCGCCTGGGCGACGTCGCGGGCCACCCCGGCCAGGGCGCCGTTGAGGATAGTGGCGTTCTCCCGCTCGAGCAGCCCGATCGAGCCGATCTCGTGGCTGAGCGACACGTGGATCTCGCCGAGCTCGCGCTTGACCACGTCGGCGGCTTCGAGCTCGTGCCGCGGCGAGACCGGGGCGAACACGCTGGTGATCGCGATGCCCTCGGCCTGGTCGCCGACCTGGCCGAGGAACCGGGCGATGGCGTCGGTGTCCAGCGGGGACAGGTCCTGCCCGTCGAACTCGATGCCGCCGTCCACGACCGCGGCCCCCACCGAGACGGTGCCGGCCAGCTCGGCCGGCCACCCGAACATCGGCCTGATGCTGAGCGTGGCCGGCCCGCCGAGCCGGAGCACGGCCACCCGCCGCAGGTTGCGGCGCTCCAGCACGGCGTTGGTGGCGTGCGTGGTGCCGAGCATGACGTGGCTGATCCGGCCGGGCTCCACGCCGGGCGCGGCCAGCACCGCGTCGATGGCGGAGGCGACCCCGCCGGTGATGTCCGGGGTGGTCGGCACCTTGGCCTTGGCGATCACCCGGTCGGCGGTGTCCATGATCACCGCGTCGGTGTTGGTGCCGCCGACGTCGATGCCGAGACGGCAGTCAGGCGCTGGCACCGGCGAGCTCCTCCACTGGCAGGTAGTCGAAATCGTAGCCGAACGCCCGCGGTCCCGCGATCGCGATGCCCGGCTCGGTCCGCCAGAGCGGATCGCAGCCGAACGCGATCACCGTAACGCGCTGCCCGTACCTGATCCGTTCGGTTGGTATGGCGTCAGCGGTCTCGGTGTCCAGCACCGTGATCAGGTCCGGGACGGAGGCGAGCACCCGGCCGCGCTCGAGGGCGACCAGGTTCTCGTTCTGCAGCTCCAGCCTGATCAGCTTGCCGGCGTCCGCGCCCAGGCCCTCGACGATCACCGAGCCCCGGACGAAGCCCTTCGTGGTGCGCCGCTCGACGTCGACGACTTTCCCCGTGACCAGCCGGAACGCGCCGATCTCGGTGAGCAGGGCGGCCACCGGATCGGACTGGGCGGCCCTGAGTACCTCACCGATCCTGATCGCGAAGGAGATCGAGTTCCGTATGGTGCCCGTGTACGCTTGCGCGACCGTCAGGACGTACTCGGTGGACGCTGCGTTCCCGCCGAACTCGACCGCGGCGGCCCGCTCCAGCCGCTCGATCCAGTGGCCGGAGATAGTACGGAAGGCGATCAGGTTGCCCCGTTCCTCGGTCATCACCGCCGGGCTGGGCGAGATCCCGGCCAGGTGCATGGCGACCTGGGGTACCTCGGGGAACGCCCGGCCCATGCCGTCGGCGTCCAGCACCGGCATGCCCATCCGGGCCGCCCAGGAGATGGGCACCAGGCCGTTGGACCCGCCGATTTCGGCGGGCATCAGCGCCGCGACCTTGCGGCCGGTCATGAACTCCAGGTTCTCGCGGAGGCGGCCGCCCTCGTCGCCGTTGAGGATCTTCTCGATGCTCACCGTGGGCGCGCCGATCATGCCGCAGGGCATGATCAGCTCGTCGTCCGGGAGTTCTTCCAGGTCGACCAGGGCTACCGGGCCGTAGTCCTCGGTGGCCTGCAGCGCCTGCATCATGCCGATGTAGGGGTCGCCGCCACCGCCGGCGCCGAGCACCGCGCAGCCGCGTGCCAGCGCCCGCAATGACGAAGGATCGAGCAGGCGTTTCATGATCGGAACTAATGATCTCAGTGAAAGAAGGGCAGGTCAGCGGTTACGCGCAATAATCCCTGAAACGTGACCGGGCTGGTACCGCCAGCCGCGCCATCTCAGCCCGGCTGATCTCCCGCCGCAGGTCCTCGGTGTTCCGGGCGCGCACCACGCGCGGGGGGCTGGTCCGGGGCACGCGTGCGTAGTACTGCCCGGCGACTCCACGCCAGACGTACCACTGCGGGAACTCGCGAGCATAGGCCTTCCACTCCGGGAGCACCGCCGTATCGTGCTCGGTACCCGGTCCGGATTCCGTCTCGCGCTCCATCGCTGCCCCTTGGTAAGCACCTAGATCTGCGCCGTGCGCCGCAAGCACGTCGCATGCGGAAGCTGGGATTGCACAGCAATGCTCGCAGTCCTGGGAGCGGAAGGTAATAGGCAGATTGCACCACGATGGACACCGATGTGTGCGATCCGCATAGGGTTAGCCTTGCCATGACTTCCGTTGATGAGATCCTCACCGGATCGCCCCTGTCTGGGCTGCGCCGAATCAGCCGCGGTGGCGGGGACCGCAAGGTCACCGCGGTCCGCCTGGCCGAGCGGTTCGGCGAGCTCGATGACGCCCCGGCCGACAGTTTCGTCGTGCTGTCCCGGGTGGCCTCGGCCGAGATCACCGGCTACCGGCTGGACATGGCCCTGCGCTGGGCGGCCATCAACGGCGTGGCCGCGGTCGCGGCGTTCGCCGCCGAGCAGTGGCGGCCGGCCGTGACCGCAATGGACATTGCCGGGACCGCCGAGATCGCCCTGATCTCGATCCCCTCCGACACCGACCTGGTCGCCCTGGCCCGGGCGATCTTCGCCGAGATCGGCGGTGGTGCCGGGCAGGCGCTGGCCCGCGCGCAGCAGGGCCTCGAGGCGGTGCAGCGGGCCGAGGCGGCCGGCACTGGACCCGAGGAGCTGGCCCAGATTGCCGGCCGGGCGCTGGGCGTCCCGGTGGTTTTCTCCGGCCTGCCGTCCCGGTCGGGGGTCAGCATGCCGGTGCTCACCGAGGACAAGCCAGCCGGCTACTTCACGACCCCGGACGCCGGCGGCGAGACGGGCATCGCGGCTGGCCTGGTCCTGCACGCCGCGGCGGCCGCCGCGGCGCGGTTCCTCGACCTGGCCCGGCGGGCCCGGGAGACGCCGGCCCGGTCCCGCAGCGAGCTGCTCGCCGAGCTGCTGATGTCGGAATCGGCGATCAGCGAGGACCTGCTCGAGCGGGCGCGGCAGCTGGGCATCCCGGTGATCGGCTGGCACCTCGCGGTCCGCATCGAGGCGGACGACCTGGACGAGGCGGAACAGGACGAGGTCCGCCGGTTCGAGCTGCTCGAGGCGGCGAGCCAGGCCGCGCTGCAGGCCGTGTCCGGGACCGGCGAGACGTGGTACCTGTCCCGGGTCGCGCGCGCCATCGTGCTGATCCGGGTGACGACCTCGGATCCAGGCCCGCAGGCGGGCGTGCGGGCCGCGCGTTCGGCCGAGCGGGCCCTGCAGGCCATCGGCGTCCGGCTGCCGTCGCTTCGGTTCCGGGCCGGGGTGGGCACGGCGCACGAGGGCCCGACGGGCCTGCGCGCCTCGGCGGCCGAGGCCCGGGGCGCCCTGGCCGCGGCGCGCGCCGGGCGCCGTCCGGCCGGCGTCGCCGCGCACGACGCGGTGGGGATCAGGCGGATGCTGATGGAATGGTACGCGTCGGACACGGTCCGTTCGTCGGTGCGGGACCAGCTCGCGCCGCTGGAGAACCTCGGGGCGGCCCGGGCCGACACCGCCATCAGGACGCTCGCCGCCTACCTGGACGAGCAGGGGTCGATCGTTAAAACCGCCGACCGGTTGCACCTGCACCGTAACGCTGTTACGAACCGGCTGAAGAGCATCACCGAACTGCTCGACGTGGATCTCGATGATCCGGACCAGCGCCTCGCGCTTCAGCTCGCCTGCCGGGCGCGCCTGCTGGGGTAGGAGTGGCTGCCCGGCCGGGGACGCTCTATTGGGCAGGGCGGCTCGGGCGGTTGGGCAAGGCTGCTGGGTTAGGTCTTTGCCCAAGATCTCGGGAAGCGTTCACGGTCGTCGCGCTCAGCCCCGTTCGTTATATATGGCGTTTCCATGATCGCGAAGGATTTTGCCCCCGGAAACGGCATAAGATCCTTCGTGATCATGAAATGCCTGGCCTGGCCCCGCGCCCGGAAGTCACATTCGCCTCCGCAGGCTCATTCTCCCCGCATTCTGGGCGCCTTCATGACCGATCACTTCATTGTGTACTTACCCCTCTATTTCTATTGCCTTCCGGGGGCAAGTACACACAATGACCGGCGCTGTTAAAGCAGCGACGCATGATGCGAGCAGTGGTTGCGCGGCGGCAAGGCCTAGGGCTTGCGGGCGACGCCGGCGTAGCTGTCGACCTCGCGGGGCTCCTCCTCGGCGTCCCTGAGGTCGGGGCGCCAGCGGGAGGTGCTGACCACGCCGGGCGGCACGACGTCCAGGCCGTCGAAGAACGCGGTGATCCGCTCCGGGCTGCGCAGGTAGTAGGAGCTGGCCGAGTTCTGGTTGTAGACCGCGATGGCCTGGTTCATCTCGGGGTTGGTGTCGGTGCCGTCGGACAGGGCCAGGTAGCTGCCGGACGGCAGCGCGGCGAGCAGCCGGGACACGATCGAGCCGGGCTCGTCGGAGTCGTCGAGCTGGCCCATGATGCCCAGCATCATCAGCGCGACCGGCTGCCCGAGGTCCAGGGTCCCGGCGGCCTCGCTCAGGATCCGGTCCGGGTCGCGGACGTCGGCTTCGACGTAGCTGGTCTTGCCGCCGGGGGCGCTGGTCAGCAGGGCCTGCGCGTGCACCAGCACCAGGGGGTCGTTGTCGACGTACACGATCCGCGAATCCGGGGCCACCTGCTGGGCGATCTGGTGGGTGTTGTTGGCGGTCGGCAGCCCGGTGCCGATGTCGAGGAACTGGCGGATGCCCGCCTCCCCGGCCAGGTAGCGCACCGCGCGGGCCAGGAAGCGGCGCTGCACCCTGGCGTTATGGGCGATGGCGGGGAACATCTTCAGGATCAGGTCGCCCGTCTGGCGGTCGGCCGCGAAGTTGTCCTTGCCGCCCAGCAGGTAGTTCCACACCCGGGCCGAGTGCGCCTCGCTGGTGTCCAGCTGGGCCGGCGCCCCTTCCCCATCCGTCGGTGACGTGCCGTTCACGGCGTGAGCCTCCCCGTCTGCGTGCCCATGGTCCCGATCCCCCGGAACGTACCTTTCACCGGGCGAGCAAAGCTTATCCGCCCCGGAGGCGGATGCGGATACGGGTTTCCCCGCGGGCCGATGGTGGAAGGACGAGGCTCGTGAAACCTGGCTGCCGTGTCCTGGCCCGGCTGGCGGCCGCGGGGCTGATGCTGGCCCTGCTGCCGACGGCGGGTGCCGCTGCCAGCGTCAGGCAGGGTCACGCGCCGCTGGCGGGCAGGGTCATCGGGATCGACCCGGGGCACAACGGCCTGAACTACACCAGCCCGGCGTTCCTCAACCGCAAGATCTGGAACGGCCGGGAGTGGGAGGGCTGCGACACCACCGGGACCAGGACCGCGGGCGGCTACACCGAAGCCCGGTTCGCCTGGAACGTCGCGACCTACCTGCGCGCGGACCTCGTGGCGCTCGGGGCGCGGGTGGTGCTGACCCGGTCCGGCAACCACGGCCTCGGGCCGTGCGTGGACCAGCGCGCCCGGATCCTGGACCGGGCGCACGCGAACGTGTCCGTCGACATCCACGCCGACTACGGCCCGGTCTCCGGACGCGGGTTCTCGATCCTGGAGCCGGTGGCCGACGGGCCGAACGACAAGGTGATCAAGCCGTCGGCCCGGTTCGGCCGGGACATCCACGCCGCCCTGCTCCGCGGCACCAGGCTGCCGGTCAGCGACTACTACGGGCGCGACGGCTACGTCAGCCGCGATGACCTGGCCGGCCTGAACCTCACCACCATGCCGAAGATCCTGGTCGAATGCGGCAACATGCACAACGCGGCCGACGCCGCGCTGCTGGTGCGACCCGGCGTCCAGCGCGGCATCGCGACCGCGCTGGCCGCGGCGATCGTCCGGTTCCTCGCCGGACGCTAACCCTGCGGGCTCAGTCAACTGGCCTTGGGTACGGTCAGCGTGATCTGGCTGTCCGTAGCGACGCGCGCTCCCGGAGACGGGGCCTGGCGCACGACCACTCCCGCGGTCTGGGTGGCCTTGATGCGCAGGATGGTGATGTGCCCATGCGTGGTCACGGACAGGATGATGGTCTCGGCCTCCTTCAGCTTCATCCCGGTGACGTCGGGCATCAGGATGGTGGCCCGGTGGCGCTGCGCCGACGGCGTGACACTGGCGCTAGCACTGGCACTGGCACTGGCACTGGCACTCCCGTGCCCGGCGGCCGCGGGAACGGTCTGGATTCCGCCCTGGGCCCCGCCCCCGGACAGGGCTAGGGGCACGGCTACCGCGGTGGCGGCCGCCGCTCCGGTGCACGCGGCCAGCCCGGTGAGCGCGACCCGCCGGCGGCGGGCGGACCGCCGGATCCAGACCTGGGCGTCCGGCGGGGGCGTCAGGGACCAGCCCGGGTCGCGCAGCAGTTCGCGGAGCCTGCCCTCGTAGCTGTCGTCGTCACGCATGGGTATTACCTCCAGTTCCTGCCGTTTGCGCCGCCAGCAGCGGCCGCAGTGCGGTCAGCCCCCGGGATGCCTGGCTGCGCACGGTGACGGGCCGGCAGCCGAGCATCGCCGCGATCGCCTCGTCGGGCACGTCCTCCAGGTACCGCAGGACGAGCACCGCCCGCTGCCGCGGCGGAAGCTGGGCCAGCGCCCGCCGCAGCGCGTCCCACTCCTGGCTGCGAGCCAGCCGGGCGTCGTCGGCGACGGCTTCGGGCACGTCGCCGAGCCGGACGCGGCTGCCCCAGCGCCGCCAGCGGGTCAGGTGGGTGTTGACCATGACCCGGCGCACGTAGGCCACCGGGTCGTCGGCGCGGACCTTCCGCCACCGGCGCAGCGACTTGGCCAGCGCCTCCTGGACCAGGTCCTCCGCCTCGGCCGGGCTGCCGGTCAGCACGTGCCCGAACCGGAGCAGCGCGGGCAGCGCCCCGGCGGCGAACTCTTCGAAGCTCTTACGGCCAGCATCAGGCTCAGCCACGGGTTTCCTCTCTCTCACCACCTAGACCCGCCAGCCCGGCCAGCCGTTGCACGCCGGGACCGGTCAGCCGGCCGGGGCCCCGTCGGCGGCGCTGCGGAGGGCGGCCCGGATGGCGGCGGCAGGATCGCCGTGGTGGTAGACCCGTTCCGAGGGCTCGATGCCGTCGAGGAATTCCTGGTAGCGCACGGCGTAGGCGAGGTGGGCGAGCGGCGCGGCGATGCGCAGCGCGCGGGCCGGTTCGCACCCGGGCACGCACGCCGCCCAGGCCTCGATCCAGGCCTGGGCGGCCGCGGGGCGCTTGGCCGCGGGGAGGAAGTCACACGCCCGCAGCCCGTCGAGCACCGGGTTGCCGAGGTGGGCGTCGGCCCAGTCCACGACCGCCGGCGGCCCGCCGTCGCTGCGCCAGTTGCCGGGGTGGAAGTCGCCGTGCACGAGGGTGTCGGGCAGGCCGCACTCATCCAGCCAGGCGAACCGGCCCAGCAGGTCGCGCGCGGCGGCCGCCTCCCCGGCGCTGAGCTCGCCGGCGACCGGGCCGTCGAGCAGGGCGCGGATCTGCCCGGCGATAACCGGCGTGCGCCGGTCGAGCAATCCGGGCAGCGTCGACCCGAGTGGATCGGGAAGCCTGCTGGCCAGGGCGGCCTGGGCCGTGACCAGGCGCCCGACGGCGCTGGCGATGATCTCAGGGGAGGCCTCCCAGCAGTCCTCCCCGGGCAGGTGCTCGAGCAGGACCCGCCCGGGCCCGGCATCGATGACGGACGGGACGAGGGCCGGGTCCACGCGGGCAAACGCGGCGATGACGCTGGCCTCGTCGGCGGCGAAGCGGGGCGTGGCCTTCAGCCAGACCGGGGCGGGGTCGGTGGGCAGCTGGAACAGAGCGGCCAGGTTCCACGCCTTACGCTGCACGGCGGGCCCGGTCACGCGGCGGCCGGCTGCGCCGAGGACGTCGGAGGCCCAGCCGAGCAGTTCGAGGACGCCGTCAAGCCGGGCCCACGGCGAGCGCAGTTCGTCCGCCACGTCCAGCTCCGCGCGGATACCGGCCGGGACCGCCGGCCCGGCGGCCAGCAGGCCGGGGGCTGGACGGATGAGCGCGGCCACGTGGTACGTCACGTGACCATCCCGGCTGCCGTCCCCGCCGTCGACGCCCAGCAGGCGCAGCACGATCACGGGGACGCCGAGCACCTCGCGCAGGCGGGCCGCGACCGGTTCCGTCTCCGCCCACCACGGGATGTCCACGTCGAACGGACCGACGGCGCCGAGATAGTCGTCGCCACCGGTCACCAGCGCGCTGACGGTTCGTCCCACCCGGCCAGTGTGAACGAACCGGGCGGGCCCAGGCGACCGGATATTCGCGGCGCGGCGCGGCCGGGGCCGGTGAGCGCGGCGTAGCCTGGGCCGGTGAGCGCGGCGCGGCTGATCCTGATCGAGGGGATGATCGGCGCGGGCAAGACCACCACGGCCGGCTGGGTCGAGGACTGGCTGTCGGGACGGGGCGAGCAGGCACGGGCCTTCCGCGAGTTCGACGCGGACCAGCCCATCAGGACCAGGGCCGTGGACCAGCTGCGGGGAGCGCCGCCGCCGGAGCCGGGCGCGTACGACGTCAGCCAGTGGCGCCGCCTGGCCGGACGGTGCCAGCAGGGCCGGCAGACGTTCGTCCTGGAGAGCGTCTTCCTGCAGAACTCCGTCATGCCGGCCTTCATCGACGACGCCCCCGCGGACGCGGTGGCCGAGATCTTCGACGCGATCCTGCCGGAGGTAGCCCCGGCCGAGCCGTTCCTCGTCTACCTGCGGCCGGCCGACATCGCGGCGGCGGTGGCGCGCGTCCACCTCACCCGGGGTCCTGAGGCGAAAGAGCGGAACGTCACCTTCGTGGAGAACAGCCCCTGGGCGCGCCGCCGCGGCCTGCGCGGACCTGGTGCCGTCGCCGCACTCTACGAGGCCTGGGAGGCGTTCGTGGACGAACTGTGCGCCCGGTACCCCTTCCCGTGGCTCATGGTGACCGACCCGCAGCAGGACTGGCCGGCCGCGCTAGCCCGGATCGGCGCGGCCATCCGCCCGTGAGCCTCAGGGGTCAGGGCTGGGCGGTGCGCTCGTCCGATTCGACCAGCACGGCGCGGACGTCGTCGCGGCGGGGATGGTCCGGCAGCACCCCGATGACGTCACGACCCTGCCCGGCGCACAGGCTGACCAGGCTGATCCGGCCCGGGGGGCCCGGTCGATGGCGTCGGCGAGATGCGCCTGGACGCATCTCAGCCGGGCGCTCAGCGGGGAGGCGGGGTCGTCGTAGTGCTCGTGCCAGGCGGCCCAGTCCATCACCCGGACATTATCGCCTGATCCTGCCGTACCGCCCCTCAATGCAGATGGCCACCCCTCAATACAGAGGGTGAGCCGAGGCCGGGCGGGGTGTCACAATGTGCACGTGGGGCCTGCCGCTGGAATGGTGACGCTGTTGTTCACCGACATCGAGGGCGGCGTCCGGCGGCGGGAGGCTGACCGCGATGCCACCGCGGCGGCCCGCCATGACCGCATCGTCCGCGAGCAGGTCGAGGCGGCCGGCGGCCACGTCTTCAAGACGGTGGGCGAGGCGCATCGCGCGGTGTTCGCCGACCCGGTGGCCGCGCTGTCGGCGGCGGTGGCTATCCAGCGCGCCGCCGGCGCCGAGCCACCGGCTTCCCGCCTGCCCCTCGGAGTGCGCATGGCGCTGCACTCCGGTGCCTGCGCGGAGCGCGACGGCGATTACACCGGCCCGGTGGTGAACCGGGCCGCCCGGCTGCTCGACATCGGCCACGGCGGTCAGGTGCTGGTGACCGCGGCGGCGTACGCGCTGCTGGCCGGCCGGCTGCCGGGCGGCATCGGGCTCCGGGACCTGGGCGAGCAGCGGCTGAGAGACCTGGGACGCGCCGAGCGGGTCTTCCAGGTGACCGGACCGGGCCTGGCCGAGGGATTCGGCGCGCTGCGCTCGCTCGACGACCCGGCGCTGCGGCACAACCTGCCCTCGCAGCCGACCAGCTTCGTAGGCCGGACGGCCGAGCTGGCCGAGCTGCGCACGCTGGTGTCGGGCGGATCGCGGCTGGTCACGATCACCGGTCCAGGCGGGATCGGCAAGTCCCGGCTGGCGCTGCAGGCGGCGGCCGATGCCCTCGACGGCAGCGGCGACGGAGTGTGGCTCACCGAGCTGGCACCGGTGACCGAGCCCGACCTGGTGACCCGTACGGTGGCCGCCGCGCTCAGGATCGGCGAGGCACCGGGGCGGCCCCTGCTCGGCACCCTGATCGACGCCGTCGGCGACCGGAACCTGCTGCTGATCCTCGACAACGCCGAGCAGGTGCTCGGCGCGGTCGCCGAGCTGGCGGCGGCCGTCATCAGGTCCTGCCCCCGGGTCTGCCTGCTGGTCACGAGCCGGGAGCCGCTCGGCATCAGCGGCGAGCACGTCTTCCTGGCTCCCAGCCTGGCCGTCCCGCCGGACGACCTCGCCGCTCCTGACCAGCTGGCCGCGTTCGAGTCGGTGCAGCTGTTCGCGGAGCATGCCGCGATGTACCGGCGGGGCTTCGTCGTCGACGACGCCAACGCGGCGGCGGTCGCGGCGATCTGCGTCCGCCTCGACGGCATCCCGCTGGCCCTCGAGCTCGCCGCGGCCCGCCTGGGCTCGCTGTCGGTGGCGGAGATCAACGCCCGTCTCGATCAGCGGTTCAGGCTGCTGACCACGGGCAGCCGGACCGCGCTGCCGCGCCACCAGACCCTGCGGGCGCTGATCGACTGGTCCTACGACCTGCTCAGCTCCGAGGAGCGGATCGTGTTCGAACGGCTCTCCGTCTTCGCCGGGGGCTGGACCCTGGAGGCCGCCGAAGCCGTCGTCCACGGCGGCGACGTCACGCAATGGCAGGTGCTCGACCTGCTGGCCGCGCTGGTGGGCAAGAGCCTGGTCCAAGCCGAGGTGATCGGCGGCTCGACCCGCTACCGGCTGCTGGAGACGGTCCGCCAGTACGCCGCCGAACGCCTCGCGCTGCGGGCCGGCGCGGACCTGGAGGACACCCCCGCCGCCCACCGCGATCATTACCTGTCCCTGGTCGAGACCGCCGCCGCGCGGCTCCGCGGCCCGGACGAAGTCCGCTGGCTGGACACGATCGAGGCCGAGTTCGACAACATCCGCGCCGCGCTGGCGCTCAGCATCGCCGATCCTGACAGCGCCGAGCCCGGCCTGCGCCTGGCCGCGGGGCTGAAATGGTTCTGCTACATGCGCGGCCACAGCGCCGAGATCATCGAGGCGCTCAGCGTCCTGCTCCGGCGTCCTGACGCCCGTCAGCCGACTCGCTACCGGGCCCGGGGCCTGGCCGCGAGCTGCCACCTGCTCAACAACTTCAACCGCGACCCGTCGGTCCCCGTGATGGCGCAGGAGGCCATCACGATCGCCCGCGGCCTCGCCGACGACTTCGTCGCCTGCGACGCGCTGTGCGCGCTGTGCTGGTTCACGTTCCTGGCGGGCGACCTGACCGCCGCGCTGGCCATGGTCGACGAGGCCGTCGCGCTGGCCAGGTCAGCCGGAAGCGTCCATCTGCTCACCGCCGCGCTCAGCCACCGGGCGACGTTCAAGGGCGAAGCCGGTGACCTGGACGCGGCCGCGGCCGACCAGCAGGAGGTCCTCGCGCTCGCACGCGCGGCCGGAGACAATTACTTGTTCGTCATCACCCTGATGAACCGGGGGGTCGACCAGGTCGCGGCCGGGGAGCTCAAGGCTGGCCTGGTCTACCTGCAGGAGGCGCTCAGGGTCGCCGAGGCCCACGGATACCAGCATCTGGCGACCGCCACGGCGGCGAACCTGGGGTTTGTCGACCTCATGAACGCAGACGCCGCCAGTGCCCGTCCGCTGCT
>Ga0335083_10008588_pt1 | contig 12462 bp, 12 predicted proteins | sample Lox_Sample_42_FD_206716 | JGI IMG/M metagenome (GOLD analysis project Ga0335083, IMG submission 206716) | Soil microbial communities from Loxahatchee National Wildlife Refuge, Florida, United States - Lox_Sample_4.2 | ecosystem: Environmental > Terrestrial > Soil > Wetlands | place: USA... | reverse complement strand
GCCCTCTGCCACACTGGACAACATCCTCGCCACGCGTTGTGCGGTGGTGAATCTCACCGATGATGTGCGAGTGTTCGCTGGCTGCCTCACCGACAGGCGCGATTGGCCCACGACTGCTTGCCAGCAGATCGATTGCGTCCGCCTCGGGGCCGCACTCGCGCATCGCGAGCTGAAGCTGGCGCACATCGAAGACGACGAACTGCGGCCCCGCCTCTCCTTCGACGTCGTGCTCGAGCAGACACATCGGCCGTTTCGCGGTTTCAATCGCGCGCAGGCCGCGGTGATCGAAGCGGCAATCCTGGTGAGTCGCCTGGACCGCCTCCCGGCCCAGAAGATCGACGACGAGATGCGCTACCTCGCGATTGCGGTAGACAAGACGGCCGGTCCGGTCGAGCGCGAGGCTTGGTCCTGGCTGACTGAGCGCATCCGCACATACCGCAGCCAGGCGCGGAGCACGGCGTGATTCGCCTGCTGGCCAGCGTGAAGGACGAGAGCGAGGCGCAGCTTGCACTGGACGGCGGCGCCGACCTCATCGACTTCAAGAATCCCGCGCAGGGAGCGCTCGGCGCGCTCGCCCCTGACGTGATCGCGAGCGGGCTGCGGCGCCTCGCCGGACGCGCGCTCACCAGCGCCACCGCCGGGGATTGGCCGCTACAGCCGGCGGTCCTCATCGAAGCCGTGCAGCGAACGGGCGAAACGGGCGTGGACTACGTCAAGTTGGGCATGCTGCCCGGCGCAGCGCTCGAGGCTTGCGTCGAGGCGCTGGCGCCGCTCGCGCTGCGGTACCGCATCGTCGCGGTGTTCTTCGCCGATCGCGGCGTGCCTGCAGGCGCGCTGAACCAGGTGAGCGCGGCCGGTTTTGCCGGCGCGATGGTGGACACGTTCGACAAGCGCGGCGGCGGGCTTCGGCAGCATCTCAGTGACAACCGTCTGCGCGCATTTGTCGAGGAGAGCCGAAACCTCGGGCTGCTGACCGGACTCTCCGGTTCGCTGGATCTGGCGGATATCGCGCCGCTCGCGCGCATGAGCCCCGGGTTGCTGGGGTTCAGGGGCGCGCTGTGCCACGCCGGGGCTCGCGCCTCGACGCTGTCGCTCGAGCGCGTACAGCGCGTGCGCGCGAAGCTGGACGCGAGTAGCGTCCGCGTGCAGGCCGGTCTGGCTTCGGATCTCGAGTACGGTAGGCCGGCTCGACATTAGCCCGGCCGCGACGCCCCGCGCTTGACGCAGCGCGAACCTTCGAAGGCCGTCCACCTTCGCTTTCCGCAGTGCTTGAACGGCCTGGATCGCGCTGTGCGCGGGAACGACGTTCGGCCTAAAGTTTCCGCGCCGCGTGCCGTTGCGTCGTCCTACCCGCAAGACCCGATCCAACTCGCTGGAGATCTCCTTGGAACGACTGAGCATCCGACACGCGTTGTTGGTGTGTGCAGGCACCGCGGTCGGCCTCGATCTACTCGCCGCCTGGCTGTTCATCGGCACCGGGGCTATTGCCAATTCGGCCACACTCTGGGGGCCGCTCACCGGGTTGGCGGCTGCCCATGCATCGATCATCGTCCTGCTGGCTTGGTACGCCGGCGTCTACTTCGGGCGTCGCGGGGAAAAGATCGTCGGCGCGCTAGCCCTGATGGCGGCAGGCGACCTCAGCCAGAAGCTGAAGCTCGATGGCAGAGACGAGTTCGCGTGGATCGCCTACGAATTCGATCGCGCGCGCAAGGCCGTCGTGGAGCGGATCGGAGGGCTTACCGCGCACATCCGAGATGTAGCACAGTCCGCGGCTCAGCTCTCCGCCGCCTCGAGCCAGCTCGCCTCCAGCTCGCGCCAGCAGAGCGACGCCGCCGGCGCCACGGCGGCCGCCGTCCAACAAGTGACAGTGAGCATGAGCCAGGTGTCCGACCACGCGAAGCAGGTGCGCGCTCTGTCGGGCCAGTCGGGTGAGCTCTCGTCGCGAGGCGGCGAGGTGATTCATCGCGTTGTCGCCGACATGAATGCCATCTCCGAGTCGGTCGGGCGCTCCTCCGAGGTGATCCGGGGACTGGACAAGCATTCCGCCGAGATCCAGTCGATCGTGAAGGTGATCACCGACATCGCCGAGCAGACGAACCTGCTGGCGCTCAACGCGGCCATCGAAGCGGCGCGGGCGGGCGAGCAGGGCCGCGGCTTCGCGGTGGTCGCCGACGAGGTGCGCAAGCTCGCCGAGCGCACGAGCCAATCCACCAAACAGATCGCGGACATCGTATCCAACATCCGCACCGGCACCCAAAACGCCGTGGCCAGCATGAGCGAAGGAGTGGCCAAGGTCAGCGCGGGCGTGTCTCTCGCCCATCAGGCCGGCGTTTCTATCGACCAGATCAAGAGCAGCTCGGCGCAGGTGGTCACGGCGGTCGCGGACATCTCATCGGCGCTGGAGGAACAAAGCAGCGCGGCCGGCGAGATCGCACGCCACGTCGAGAACATCGCGCGGATGGCAGAACAGAACGACACCGCGATCCAGCAGGCCGACCGGACCGCGAACCAGGTCGCACAGCTCGGCGCCGCGCTCCAGAGCACGGTCGCTCGCTTCAAGCTCTAGCCCGCGGCCACGAGGCCGAGCGCGGGCTCCCAGCCGGATATCACTTCCCACGAAAAAGCACGGCCCGCCACGAACCGTGGAAAGCAGGCGTCGACGACGCCCGCCGCAGCGAGCGCCTGGGCGTCGCGGCGCTGAACGGGCAGCGTGCACGACTTGACCAGCACCAGGCGCGTTGCGCCTATGCGTTCGGCGATCCATGCCGCGAGGCTATCGGAGGTGACGTCCCACGACGCTGGGATATCCGCCGCAGGCATCACCATGGACGCGGGCAGCCAGATGGGCGTGAGGCCTTCGGTCCAAGCCGATTGGAACTGGCGGGGGCCCTCCGCTACGACGAAGCCGGGCGCGAGATCAGCCAGCAGCACCGCGACGATGTGCATGGCAAGTAGCGCCATGTGATGCGCGGCCCGCTCGGTGAGCTTATGCTCGGCTTGCGCGGCGCGCACGCGATCGGCAAAGGCGCCGCCTCCGGGCACGATCAGCAGTCCAGACGGAGGCCGATCCGCGAGGCCGCGCATGAGCCGCAGCGCCGCGTCGGACGCGGTCAGGCTGCCTCCGATCTTGAGCACCGTGACGGCACCCCCGGTGCCGGGAGCAAACGGGCGCGTCGGCGCCGTCACCGCGGCGGCGCCTCAGACGCCATGGCCCGCAGGGAAGCCACTGCGAACGCAGGACCGCAGACGTCCACCGCCGCCGCCTGCTCCGCCCCCGCGCCGGCCAAGGTCGCGAAGTCCACATAGGGGCGGCCCAGCTCCTTCGCGACGCGCACGGCGAGAAAAGCTCCCACACCCAGGCCGACGAGAGGCGCTTGCACATCGAGCAGTCCGCGGGAGAGATGGCGGTCGCATGCGAGACGCACCCGCTGTTGCTGCGCGCGCGCAAGCCAGGTTGCGAGACGGTCCCACGCGTGCTCGGGCGCCTGCTCGAGGTCCAATCCGATCATGCGCGCGAGCCGTCGCCTGCTCTCGAGCTTCGAGCGGCCGCGCCCGTCGGCGGTTGCGGCCTGGTCGAACGCCGGATCGAGCTCGCCTGTGAGTCGATACACATCTGCGGCGGTGGCGAAGTGCTCGGCAATCACGCTCACCCATTCGCCGTCAAAAGGCACGCGTGCCGCTACCGCCATGAGCGGTGTTCTCACCACCCCGGTGTACAGCAATTCCTCGCGTGCGAGGCGCCCGTGGTCATCGACCGCCTGCGCCCGCACTCTGCCATCTGAGACGAGCACGAGATCGGCCGTCGTACTGCCGATGTCGAGGATCAACGCCTGCGGCAGCAGCTGGGCCACCAGTTCGGCCGTGGCACGCCAGTTTGCCGATGCGACCTCACGCCAGTGCGGCGCCGCTTCCCGCGCGCTCACGAAGCGGGATCCCGCGAACACCGTGGTGTCGCGCGCGGGCACGACGCGCAGGAACGCTTCGACGATCGCAGCCACGCCCGAAGCGCGGTCGGGGAACAGATCGACGAGCTCTCCGGTCATGGTGATGGCATGCACCGCGCCGTGCACAGGCTCGCACGTCAGCTCGTGCAGCGCCGACTCCAGGCGCTCCAGCCCCTTCCACAGCTCGCAGGGCACCTGCTCGACCCGATCCAGCTGGCCGTGCGCGTCCAGAACCGCCAGCTTGACATGCGCCCCGCCCAGGTCCCACCCAAAGATCATTTTCCCGCGACCCCGACCGCGACGGGGCGACCCGGGTGCGGTCGAATCATGTCGAAGTCATCGCGATCGAGAAGCCTCACCACCATCGCCGCCACGCTCACGCCCAATGCGGCGCGTAAGCCGGCATAAGAGGTCGTCAGGCGAGGGTTTACTTCGACCACGATCGGACCCGAGTCGGCGAGGATCAAATCCACACCAAAATAGCCCCACAGGCCGGGGATGGCCTGCGTAACCCGCTCCGCAAGGCGCTGGAACACTCCGTCCGAATCCGCGATCGCGTTCACGACGCTCCCAGCAAAGCGCAGCGCGCCGTCCTCGAGTTCGATGCATTGCCGATTGACGCTCAGCAGCCAGGCGCGTCGATCGCGAGCGAGTGCGGACAGACTCGCCGCCTCCCCCTGCACGTAAGGCTGCAGGACGAAACGATGCGGATTCGGGCGCTCGGCGACCCATGCCGAGGCCGCTTGGAGGGTCGGGAACACTCGCGTGGTTTCGCAGCCGCAACCGTCGTCCGGCTTGGCGACCCAGGGGTGAGGGGCGCTCTGCCGCGCCTCGTGCAGCCGGAACGCGGGGATCGCGGGGACACCGGTGCGCTCGAGTGCGCACGCCGTCGCATGCTTGCTCGCCGCCACGCCGATGGCATCGGGTGAGCTGCCCAGCAGACGAGCGCCCGCATCGACCACGCGCCGGGAGAGCGACTCCAGCACGCCACCGGTCTCCGGCGCGATCACCCACACGGCATCGCTGGTGGCGACGAGCTCGTCGAACCGGGTCTCCCACTGCCTCCGGCTCGCCACCACATGGCGCTCGACATCCGCCAGCCCGAGAGCGACCCGGCGGTCGCATTGCGTGACCACCTCGGTGCCCGGCTGGCCGGCCAGATCCGAGACCAGCGAGCGCAACATCAGCCTCGCTTCGGGCAGCAGCGCCTGCGGGAGCGGAGCGTCGACGCAGCCGCCACCCGTGATATGCTCGTACGCGAATATCCTCACGGGTCGCTCATGCTGGTCATTCCTGTCATCGATCTGATGGGCGGCCGAGTGGTCCATGCGCGGCGCGGCGACCGCTCCAACTATCGACCGCTGCGTTCGACGCTCACGGCTTCGAGCGATGCGATGGATGTGGTCGTCGCGCTGCTGGAGGCTGCGCCGTTTCCCGTGCTTTACGCAGCCGATCTCGATGCGATCCTTCGCCGGGGCGACCACCGCGAGCTCATCCAGCGAATCGAGCAGCGATTTGTTTCACTCACGATCTGGGCGGATGCAGGGTTCGGCGAAGCTGCCGATATGCTGCCGTGGTTAGGCTCCGGCCGGATCGTACCGGTGATCGGCTCGGAGAGCCTAACGTCGGGGGAAGCGCTCGCCGGCATGCTGACAGCGGCACCCGACGCGGTGCTCTCGCTGGACACTCGCGACGATCAACCCCTCGGCCCGCCGGCGCTGTTCGACCAGCCTGAGCAGTGGCCGCTGCGCGTGATCGTCATGACGCTGGATCGCGTCGGCGCCGGCCGCGGTCCTGCGCTCAACCGCCTGCGCGACACAGTAGCGAAAGCTCCCGGCAAACAGGTGATCGCAGCAGGTGGCATACGTGATACCCACGACCTCGAAGCGCTCGAGGCCATGGGCGTCCACGCGGTACTGGTCGCGAGCGCGATCCACGACGGGACGCTGAAGCGCGCGACTCTAGCTCGCTACGCGTCCGGCTGAGCCGGACCGGCAAGTCTCCCGTCCGGCCGGATCACAGCCGGACCGGAAACCTTGCCCTCACTTCGGCGAGAACGGATGCTTGACCGAGTTGCGCTTTGCCACCACCTCTGCCGGCTGCGGGTCGCCGCGAACGGCGCGCTCGACCGACTCCTTGACCGCCTTGTAGTTGTAGTCGTAGATCTTCTGGTCGTCGGCGGCTTCCCAGTGGATGAACACGCCTACGCAGCAGAACACGTCGTTGGCTTCGTCAGCCGGGATCGTACCTTCGGCGACGCAGTCGGCGATGGCCCTCGCCACCGCGGCTTGCGCCGGACCGAACATCTGCACCGCCTGCTTCGCCCCCTTGATCGTGACCTTGTTGAACATCACCGTGTGCGGCTTGGCCGGCAGGTTGGGCGCGATCACGGCCAGCAGCGCCGTGAATCCATCCTTGTTATTGGTCAGGGAAGTGGCGAACGCCGTTTCGGCGGCGCTGCCGCGCGGCCCGATAATGAGGTCGATATGAGCAACCTCGTTGCCATCTCCGACCAGCGACTCGCCGACCATCATTTTGTTGATCTTTGCCATGTGAGCTCCTCCTATAGTCGATGTTGCATGCCTCGTGGGAAACCGCTCCCACTCCTTCACGAGCGACGAGACGAGCGCCGCGACGCGCGTAATCCTACCAGTCGCGCTCCAAGAGCGCACTCCAGAACAGCGTGGCCACCGCGAGGTCGGCGCTGGTGCCCGGATTGAGCCCGCGCGCTTTCAACGCAGCGTCCCACTCGCCCCACGCCGCGGCAAGCGTCCGGGTATCCCCGGCTTGACTCGCAGCCTCGGCCTGGACCTGCGCCGCCTCGCGCAACGCCTCCGCCTCGGCCCACCCAAACTTCCGCGCCACGTGCGTGTCGGGCAGGCTGCTCAGGAACGCCAGGTAAACCTCGGCTGCCGCCCAGCGCCGGTCGCGCCCACGCGCGCGGGAAGCCGCGAGGCGCGGCAGCCCGATCCGCACCACGTCCGCATACCCAGTGACGTACTGACGCGCAATACTATCGCGGTCTGCCGCCTCCCGCATCGCCTCCAGCAGCGTCACCTGGGCCGGCCGGTGCACGTCGTGCCGGGCAGACGCCCCGAGGCCGCCCGGGTTTGCCAGCCGTATGGCTTCGAAGGCCCGCTCGGCATCGGCCACGGTCAAGCCCGCCAGCACCGGAGCAAGATGCTCGGACAACGATCGCTGGCGCAGCGGCGTGGCTGCTGCGTGGACGGCGTGGGCCATCGGAGCGGCGAGCAACACGATGCCGAGGTTCGTGTTCGTGCCCACTGCGGCACGCGTCGCCGCGACGGCACGGTGAATGCGCTCGCCGACAGATGCGGCTTCGCCCGCAATGGCGGGAGCCGCGGCGCGTGCACTGCGCACGAAGTCGAGCACTTCCATGCCATGCCCGTCCGCGTGCACACCGACGTTACCCGGCTTGAGCGCCATGACATCCAACAGGCATGCATCGATGAACGCGTGCTCTAGGCGTTGTTGCAACCCGTTCTCATCCGCCGCGACGGGGTTCGAGACGATGGCCGTGACGCTCAATGCACAGCCCTCCCCGGCCGCGCTAAGTACCGCCTTACGAAGTCCTGGGCCAACCGAGCGGCGAGATCGAGCTCAGTCACGGACTGCAGGCCACGCCAGGCCGGGATGCCGTTGACCTCGATCACGAGCGCTGCACCGTCGCGGTCGCGCATAAGATCCACACCAGCGTAGTCCAGGTCGACCGCGTGGACCGCGCGTTCGGCGAGGCGGGCGAGCTCGTCATCGAGCGGCATGGCTTCGCATCGCGCGCCGAGGGCGACGTTGTGCACCCAGCCGGTTCCACGCCGCGCCATGGCAGCGACGGCTTGACCTGCGATGACGAACACCCGGTAGTCGCAGGCACGGCCTTCTGCACATTCCACGAACCGCTGCAGGTAGTACACACCGTTGTAGTCGGAGCTGGAGGGTAGCTCGTCGCCCGCACTGAGCAACTGCAGACCGCGGCCCTGCGATCCGAAGAGCGGCTTGATGACCACACGATTCCCCCGCGCCGTCTCGCGAATCAGCGTCGCACGCGCCTCGGCCGGCCGCTCGGTCACCCAGGTGGCAGGGGTAGCGATGCCGGCTCCGCGCAGCAGCATCGAGGTCATGGACTTGTCGACGCTGCGCTCGATCGCCCGGGCGCTGTTGTACACCGGCACGCCGCATTCAGCCAACGCATGCAATAGCCCCAAGCGCAACGTCACCTGCTCGAAGCTCCCATTGGCGATCTCGCGTACGAAGACTCCGTCCGGCAGCTTCCCATCGAAGCCGGGGATCACGATGCCCCAACGGTGGGCCTCCAGGTCCACGGCGCAGTCAGACAGCGATGCGAACGACGTCTGCACACCGAAGCTCCCGAGCGCATGCGCCAGCCGGCGCCCGTGCCAGCCGGGCTCATCGGTGAGTACGACGACATGCGCGGCGGGGCTCATACTCCGAACGACTCCTTCAGGCGCGCCGGGTCCCGAGCACCGCCGCGGAACGCATTCCCGGAGGCGACGTTGCAGACCAGCACCTCGGCGGGCGCGAACAGCATCGGGTCGATCTTGTAGAAGTCGAACTGAACGTCCTTGAACGTCTGGGCGAAAGGCTTGCCGTAGTCGCGCGAGGCAGACGCAGGCAAGGTGGCAGCGAGCTGTCGCGCCTGCTCGTCACTGCTATCGACGAATAAAGTGACGCTGCCGCCGAACAGGATCGCATCGTTGGTGCGGCCCATCGCGGTCAAGAAATCCGGGGCCGGCGGCGGCAGCGGCGCCAGGCCTGCGCCATCTACGATTTGCTCGAGCGGATACCCCAATGCATGCGCCTTGTGCAGCGCCACCTCCAGCGCGCGCGCAACGATCTGTACGGTGCCCGCAAGGCTGCGCGTCGGCGTGAGAATGAAGGTGATCCCCTGAGGCGGAAGCGCGCAGTCCCGTGCCACCTTCTCGACGACCGGCGTCGGGGGCGGTCGGTCGACTTCCAGCACGAACGTCGCCCGGTCGAAGCGATCGGCATAACCGAGCTCGTCGAACAGCGCCTCGCGCCGAGCGATCGCTCGTCCGGGCCCCGACGCAAGTGCGTGGAAGGCGCCCTTCCCTTCGCCCTGACTCAGGCTCCAGCCGGCGTACTGACTGGCGAGGCAGGCGAGCACCGGAGCGGCACTGTGCACGTGCACCTGCGTGAAGCCCCGCATCTCAGGATCGCCGGGAACCAGCGCCACCGTCCCGAGGCCGCCCATGCAAATCTCGGCGATGCGTCGCCCCGCTTCCAGTCCCGCCCGCGCTGCAATCCCGGCATCGACGATGGTCGCGCCCGTCTCGTCTGCGGACACGCGAAGGCGCAGCGCGTCCGCACCCGCCAGCAGCGCCGCCACGTGCGGCGCCGCCAACGCGTTCACGCTCGGCCGCGCGGCAGAACCCTGTTCCGCTGCCGTTGCCGGATTACTCCCGCTCATCGCGCGCACCCGTGGTCGACCCGGTTCGTCATGCAGGTTGGCCTCGCAAGTCGCGACCGCGATTCGGGTCTTCACCAGGCCAGGCCCCCTCATCACCCGCCCGCGGGCCAACCTGCCATCGCAATAGCATCCTGCGCACCTCGCGCTTTCGCTGCTCCAGGCGGCGTTGCGCGGCAGCCTTGTTCTCGCCGGCCGCGAACACGGACAGGACAGGGGCGCCGGCACCGATCCAGCTGCCGTCCATGGGCAAGTCGCGGCACCAGTCCGGGAATGCCACGTCGTCGGGGACCTGGAGCGCTCGCTCGGCATACAGCACGGAATAGGCACGCGCGCAGGCGGGACGGTGCCTCAATCGCTCGCCAAATTCCGGCACCGGTCCCGCGAAGCTGCGGAGATGCCAAGCCACCAGCCCTTCCGGAAAGTCCTCTTCGTACAGCTCGAAGGTGGCGGTCGGCCGGGGATTCACCTCCAGCGCGACCATGGACGTGCCGTCGAGCAGGAAGTCGAGGCCGTTCAGGCCGCGCAGGCCCGCTATGCGCACCAACCGGTTCAGGCGGGCCTGCACTTCTGCTGCGAGCTCGGGCGCCAGCCTGCACGTGGACGCGCCGGCGTAGCAGAACGGCGCATTGCCGATGGCATGGAAGGATTGAGCGTTGAACCCGAGCACCCAGGCGTGCTCGGCGTCGGCCAGGAACGTCACCGAGATCGGGCACCCGGACATGCGCCGCTGATAGTAGGCGCCTGAGCGTGCCGGTGCGCAATCCGCGCTGCGCACGTGGTTTCCGCCCGCCCCGCCGATCTCCTTCTGCAACCAACCGTGCCGATCGCCAGGCACGTCGCGTTGCGTCTCCGGCACCGACCAGCCAAGCGCGCGCAGCAGCTCGGCGGCCAGCTCCGGTTGTTTCAGTGCGGCCACGATCTGTGCGTCGTTGGCGCACAAGCGGCCATAGGCTGCCAAGCGCTCGAGCAGCTCGGGAGTGCGCTCGAATCCGCTTCCGGTTACCAGAATGCGCCCCCCGGGCCGCTGCGCCGGAGCGTCGAGCGCGGCGAATAGCCGTGCCGGGTCCAAACCAATGGCATGGTCGGTAGCGATACATGTGGCCTCACTCACCGCGCGCGTATCGCGATCCGCGAATGCATCCAGGACTCGAACGCGGCAACCGGTTTTCGCGGCCGACTGCGCCAGTGCACGCCCGGCCACTGCGATGACGACGATCTGGGTCGGCGCGGCGGTCTCAGGGCTGGCTCCCGTGAGTCCCGACCGACACAACGAGAAGGGCTCCATCGTTCAGCCGCAGAGCGTGCGGCTCACACCAAGACGGAGCGAGCCGCCAGCATCGGGCAGTGCCATGTCCATGTCAGGCTGCTTTCTGCTGCGAAAACCGTAGCGCATGCGACAGCTGCACAGCCGAGCTAACGGCGCGCCTGTACCAGCTCACGCGCTTTTGCGAATGCATGCCGGAAATCCAGAGTCAGCGGCTTTTCCGCGGCGAGCATGGCCTCGAACAGGCCGCGCATGACCTGGTATTTCACGTTGCCGATGGCCAGAGCGCCGATGCACCTGGCCTTCCCGGAGCCGGCGGCGGCCAGCGGCACGCCATCGTCCATCACGCCCACCCCCGCTATGCCGGCCGGCGGAACGGCATTCACGTCCGCGGCAACGAGCAGGTTCGAAGCCTTCGCGATGGTCGCGGCGGGCACCACTTCGGCGCCGGCCTTCGCCGCCGCGATGATTACGTCGGAGGCGCTGACGAGAGCATCCAAGGAGCTGCGATCCGCGAAGACAGGCTCGGTCTCCAGGCCATACCGATCGCGAACCAGCCGGGAGGCGGCGCGCGCACGATCCAGGCTGCTGCTGCTGGCCAGGCGCACCTGCGCTCCCTCCTGCGCCGCCAGGACGGCCGACGCAGTGCCCACTGGCCCAGTGCCGCCAAGCACGAGCACGCGCTTGCCGGCGAGGGTAGCTCCGAACGCCTCGCGCAGGCAGCGCTCGACGGTAGCGGCCACTGCAGCAGCGGTGGTGAACGCACCGCTCGGGTCGGCAAACACCGAGGCCTCGAATGGCGGCACCATCGCCTTCTTCGCCGCATCCAGCATCTGCAGCGCCAGGTCCAAGTCACGGCCGCCGATGAAGATGCCGGTGCGTCTCACGCCCTTGGGACCGCGTGAGAAGATCGCGTCCTGCGTGAGCGTGACGACGTCGGACACGCTCATGCCGGCGTAGGCAACGACGGCGTCATAGCCGGCGTCGTACGCCATGTTGACGTCGAACGGGCTCGCCTGCGCGGTCGGGGTAAACAGATGCAATATCTGACGCTTTTCCATCACCTCATCCTGTACGGTTGGACAGCCGATGCGGCGCAACCGTGCCATCGCGCCGCACGCTCTGAATTCCCGCTTCCGCCTCGCTCAGTAGCTCCATGCGATGACCGCGGTTGCGGCCGCGCACGACGGCAAACTCCAGGCCCTCCTGGGCCCCGAAACGCTCGCGTGCCTCCACGAGCAGCGCGTGCGCACGGACTTCGGAGTCCACCACGGCAAAGCCGGTCGGACCCCATGAGGTCTGTCCCGTGCCTGCAACGCCTCTGGATTCGAGCCAGGCCAGCGCATCGCCGACCGCCGGGCTGGCGAAGCGCCCGCCCTGCGCCGCAGCGAAGTGGTCGCCGACCGCGCGTTGGATCTCGCCCAGCGCGTCGCTGAAGCTGCCGAAATCTTCCTCCGCCAGCGCCGGCAGCAGCCGCATGAGCACCAGGTGTGCGAGGTGCGCCGCCCGCGGCTGTGGAAAGGCCGGCAAAGCACGAAATGCCGCGCGCTCCGCCTCGCCGTACAGACCGCGCCGAGCACGGTCGAAGACCAGCAGCACACGCCACGAGGCGGGAAAGGCCAGCCTGGCGATCACGGGCGGATAGCCGCCAGAGACGCTCCGCCCCCCATCGAGCACGAAGCCGCCCTCCTCGAAGGCGCCGATGCCGATGCCGGAGCGCGCGCCGCGGTCCAGACGCGCGGCGAGGGCGGCAACGGAAAGCGGCAGGTGGAACAACGCGCCGAAGG
>Ga0335083_10008587_pt1 | contig 12463 bp, 10 predicted proteins | sample Lox_Sample_42_FD_206716 | JGI IMG/M metagenome (GOLD analysis project Ga0335083, IMG submission 206716) | Soil microbial communities from Loxahatchee National Wildlife Refuge, Florida, United States - Lox_Sample_4.2 | ecosystem: Environmental > Terrestrial > Soil > Wetlands | place: USA... | reverse complement strand
GCAACCGGTCGGCAGCAGCTTCGGCGAGCCACGACGACACTGATTGCGCGCTGTGCTGCGCGGACTCCCGGATGGCCCTGCCGAGCCCGAGGTCGAAGGACACGCTCATCTTCTCAACGCCCATCATCACAATCCTACCAGAGAAGCACCTACCGCGGTAATACCGGTAGGCGGGGCGGGTGATCGGATCTGCGACCGCGATACTCCGGTATCGCTGCCGATCCTCGAGTCTCGAAACAAGAGTCACCGACGACCCTTGGATTCAAGGTCGCCCTGACCTCGTTTCCGCCGGGCCATGGATGGCTCGCTCCAATAGCGCTCGATCGGCACTCGCTCACCGGTGCCGGTCAGTTGGTCGTCGCCGTCGCCGAGCGATTCGGCGTGACCACCATGGGAACGATCGACCGGCGCTCGAAGCCTTGTCCGAACCCTGGTACCACGGTTGGCCATAGTTGCCCGCGACTGTGACACCTGATTTCAAGCTGAGGTCTCGCCGTGACTGTGGGGTGGGCTCTCACCCGACCAATCGTTGAGCGTCGCTGCGATCAGGGCTCGGGCCATCCATTCGAGGAGTTCGACCGCTTGGTCCCGCGAGAGACCCGCCATGTCGGTGGTCCAGACGATGGCATCGGAGCCGAACAGTGGGGTGAGCGCTGCGGCGAGGCGGTCGCGGGCCGGGGCCGGCACGTCGCTGGGGAGACCGTCAAGGAGCGCGCTTATCCAACGGTCGCGGTTGGTCATGAACCGTCGGGGTCGCCGGGCTTCCGGATCCGGGTTGAGGGAGAGCCACAGCATGGTGCGCAGTTCGTTTTCGCGGTCGAAGGCCCAGGCTGCAGTTGTCCGGATGAGTTCGGCGGCTCGGGCGTCGAGTTCTGCTGGTGATCCCGCCGCGGTCGGGACGGTATCGGCGACGGGGTCCACGGCCATGGCCATGGTCGCGTGCAAGACGACCGATTCGTTGCTCGGGAAGTACCGGTAGGCAGTCGCTCGCGAAACGCCCGCGAGCTCGGCGACGGCCGCGACGGTCAGCGGTTTGCCGGCGCGGAGCAGTTCCTGGGCAGCCTGTCGCAGTAGCCGCCGGGTGCGTTCCTTCGGTCCCGGCCGTGCGCTGCCGTCAGTCGACGTATCCACAGTTGCTCCTTGACAGGGAACCCTTGCAGGCCCATGATACTCGATGTCTCATGGTGAGACATGATGTCTTAGTTCGGACACACCAGCGCACAGACATCGGGCGAACCCCAGGAAGCGACGTGACCGAATGACCATCGCCACCGAATCGGCACCATCCACTCGGGCGGTCCCGGCGATTGCCGGGTTGCACCACCTCGGTCTTACTGTCCGCGACATCGACGCGAGCGAGGCTTGGTACTCCCAGGTTCTAGGCCTGGTCCGGGTCTTCGTCGAGCCGCACGGGACCGGTGACGGCTACGCCGTCGTGATGACCCGACCCGGCACGCGCCTGTTCCTTGGACTGGACCACCACCCGGAGGCAGAGGGGAAGACGTTCAGCCCGCTGCGCACCGGGCTCGACCACCTCGCGCTCCACGTGAGCAGTCGAGCCGACCTTGACGAGTGGTGCAGGCACCTCGATGCGCTTGGTGTGGAACACAGCGAAGTGACGGAGACGACGGAGCCGACAGCCCACGCCCTGTTCAGCTTCGGCGATCCCGACGGAATTCCCATTGAGCTGTTCTGGTACGGCGGCTGACATGACCGTTGAGATCGACCTGCCGGCACGGTCCGGGACCCGGCCGCGCACTACCAGCGAGATCCCGCACAGCCAGCTTGACCAGCAGCCCGCTGGCAGCCGGTACGTCGACGCCATCCTCGCAGAGGCGCTGACCTGGCCATCGGTGCAGGAAGGCCCTTCGAAAATCTCGGTGGAGGGCGCCCGCGCACTTTTCTTGGATGCCGACGCCGCTACCGGGCCGGCGGCAGCCCTGATCGAGCGGGAGTTCTGCCACGTACATGCGCAGGGCGACCACAGCCTGCATGCCGTCCTGCCGATCGAGCTGGCTCAGGCTGCCGAGCAAGCCGGTTGGGCGGAGCCTCATTTCCTCGTGCGCACTGGTCAGGTTCCCCCGACGGTCGTCATGATCTACGCTCCTCGTGACGAGATCGAGCGAGGCGTCGTCCTCGGGCTTGTCCGCGCATCATACGAGTCGGCCTGTGCGCCGAGCGCGCAACACAACGGGACCTAAGGTCCTGGTCTTCCCGCACCTCCAGCGATTGATGAGGAGTTCCCGTGGCCATCCACGTCGTAGGCCCGAGTGACGGTGAACAATCTGGCGGCGGCCCGGTCCGATGCCGCATCCTTGAGGACGGGTCACACACCCAGCACCGGCTCGGTCTGATCGAGGCAGTCGTGCCGCCGGGTCCGGGAGGTCCGCCGCAGCACATCCACCGGGAACACGACGAGGTCTTCATCGTGACGCACGGCAAGCTCAGGTTCATCTCGGGTACGGACACCGTCGACGTCGCGGCCGGCGCGTGCGTCACCGTCCCATCAGGCTCGCCGCACACCTTCGCCAACCCGTTTGACGAGCCGGCCACTTTCATCTGTACGCTCACCCCGGACCTCTATGTCGAGTACTTCCGCGACCTGAGCAAGCTCTCGACCGCCAGTAACGGTCAACTCGACCCGGCCGACCTCGGGCGGATCATGGCCAAGTACTCCACCGAGGTCAGCCGCTGAGCGAGGCGTCACGGCGAAGCGACGGCCCATCGATCTTTCCCTCACCTGCCCGATGTGGCACCCTCCCGGACGGGAGGCACCCATGACCACAGTGCGAGTAGCGGCTGTGCAGGCCGGATATGTGCTGATGGACCGCGAGAAGACCATCGATCGGGTCGCGGAGCTGACTGGGAAGGCACGAGCGGGTGGGGCGGAACTCGTCGTGTTCCCGGAAGTGTTCGTCCCCGGTACGCCGTTCTGGATCGACACCAACCCGATCTGGGACGGCGATGACGAGTGGTTCCGGCTTCTCTACGAGAACGCGGTCGTCGTACCCAGCCCGGCAACGCAACGCCTGGCGGAAATCGCGCGCGAGCACGAGGTCTATCTCGTCGTCGGTGTCGAGGAGCGTGAGGAGCACGGCGGCACGATCTTCAACACGTTGCTGTACTTCGCTCCCTCGGGTGAGCTCGTCGAAACCCATCGCAAGCTCGTGCCGACGGGTGCCGAGCGGACGGTGTGGGGGATGGGCGATGGCTCGACGCTCCGGGTCATCGACACCCCGTTCGGCCGGCTCGGCGGGCTGATCTGCTGGGAGAACTACATGCCGCTCGCGCGGTTCCACATGTATGCGCAAGGGGTCGACATCTGGGTCGCGCCGACGCTCGCCGGCGGTGACGGCTGGATCGCCACCATGCAGCACATCGCCCGGGAGAACCGGATGTATGTGATCGGGGTCAACCCCGTGTTCCACAAGGACTGGCTGCCGCAGGACTTTCCGCACCGTGACCGCGTCGTGCCGCAGGCGCACATCGACCAGTGCGGTGATTGGGTCGACGTCGGCAACACCGTGATCGTCGACCCGAACGGCGAGTTGCTCGCCGGGCCGGTTCGGGAGAAGGAAGAGACCCTGTTCGCCGACCTCGATCTCGGTCAGGTGCATTCGGCGCGACGGCTGCTCGACCCCGTCGGGCACTACCACCGTCCTGACGTCTTTCGGCTCTACGTCGACACCTCGCCGCGACCCGCCGTCGTGGAGACCCGCCTCGACTGAGCCGCGGCGGCGTCAGCCGCGCCAGTCCATCGCGGTCGACACCGGCAGGAGGATCGCGGACGGATGCGCCGGGTCGTGGAAGACCTCCTGTCGTCCGACCCGGATGGTCGTGGCCGTGGCGTGCGGCTCGCCGGCGCCGAGGTTCCGGGCGTAACGCGGGAAGGCGCCGCTCGACACCTGGACCCGGATCCGGTGCCCTCGCCGAAATCGGTACGCCGTTGGCCACAACCGAACCGTCGCCCGCCTGATGTCGCCGGCGTCGTCGAGGCTGACCAGTCCGTCGCAGATGTTGGACGAGTGCCCTGAGGTGTCAACGTCGCACAGCCGGACGAAGACGTCCGCATGGGCGAGGCTCGACCGGAACCAGACCTCGGCGTTGACCTCGCCGACGATCTCGACGTCCCGGTCAAGGGGGTTGGTTGTGTAGGTCAGCACGTCGGGGCGGGTCTCGAGGCGCCGGTTGTCAACCCGACCGCCGCGATGCCGCGGGTCCATGTTCATCCGCACCCCGCCGAGCGCGGGCGTCGGGTCGGCGGGGTCGTAGCGGTAGCGGCTGGGCGCGGACTCCGCCGGCATGCCGGTGGTGAGCCCGCCGCCGGCCTGCAGGTGCAGCCGTCGCGGGGAGTACTCGCTGGGCGGCCAGGCGTCGAAGTCGCGCCATCGGTCCTCGCCCATGACGAAGAGCCGTACGGGAGCGCGGACCGGGAGCGCGGTCCCGTGAGCGCAGGCGAGCCCGAATCCGAGCGCCTCCGCGGTCGCGGTGTTGTCTCTCGACAGGTGGGTCCACGGACCCACCGTGAGGCGCGCGGTCTTGCCCGCGTCCTGCAGTGTCCGGAAGTCGCGGAGCTGACCCGGCAGGAAGATGTCGTACCAGCCGGCGACCAGACTGACCGGCACGCTGACATCACCGACCCGATCGTGATGGTCGATGCCCTCCCACCTCGGATCTCCTGCGGGGCGGGAGAGGACGTCCTGGACGTAGGCCGAGTGCTCGCCCGCCGCGACCTCATCGGCCCCCCGCAGGGGAAGTGTCGTGAGGGCCCTGGTGCCGCGGAGCACTCCGGCGAGGACATGGACCGCCGGCCACTTCTTGCCCATGCCGACCATCTGGACGCCCCAGTTGAACGGGGTCTCGAGCGACAGGCCGTCCGCTCGCAGGAACTCGAGGGTGAGCGCCGATTCGCTCAGGTGCGGGATCATCGCCTTGACCGCGGGCGGCAGCGCGTCCGCCACCGCCCACTGGACGTAGCCCATGTAGCTGGTGCCGATCAAAACGATCGAGCCCGCACACCACGGTTGCTCGACGAGCCACTCGAGGGTGGCCAGGCCGTCGGCCCGCTCTTGCCGCATCGGGTCGAAGGTGCCCTCGGAGGTGAAGCAGCCACGCACATCCTGGATCAGCACCTGGTACCCGCGTTCGGCAAGCGGCCGCGCCATGCCGCCGCCGGTCAGCTTCTTGCCGTACGGCGTGCGGATGAGAGCAGTCGGGATCGCTGGGTCGGCAGCGGCCGGGAACCACCGGTCCGCCCGCAACGTCACGCCGTCCGGCATCGGCACGGCCAGGTCGCGCTCGACGGCGACCTCGCGGGTCAGCGGTGGCCCGAGCTTGAGCATGCGTTGCTGGACGTAGCTACCGAGCTTCACGAAACTCTCCCTGGGCGCGACCGTCGGAGGACCGACCGTACGACGTCGGGTGCCGGGAGACCTAGCCCTGCCGGTCTGGCGGCCCTAGTCGATCGTCGAGTTCGTGACGGTCGGCTTGCCCGAGCTGTGATAGTAGATGCCGGGATATCCGGGGGTGGAGAAGGTCCCGCTCGGGTTGTTGTGCAACGTCGAGTCCGAGATCGTCAGCGTGCCGGTCCTGTTGTCACTGACGAAGAAGATGGCGCCGGCACCTTCGTTGGCGACGTTGTTCTCGAACGTTGATCCGGCGACGCTCAGTGCGATCGCGTCGCCGTCCATATAAATGGCGCCGCCGCTGCCACCGCCCGGGGTTCCTGGCTCGGCGGGGTTCTGGCCGTGACCGATGGCCTTGTTGTCGGTGAACGTGCTGTTCGTGACGACCCACGAGGTCGAGATGCTCGACAGTGCGCTGCCGTTGGAGCATCGACCACCGCGGAAGGTGTCGTTGGTGATGTACACCGGCGGCTGGTGCTCCTGCATGATCGCCCGGATCGCGCCGCCGCCGAGGTCGGGTCCGACGTGGTAGCAGCGGTTGTTGATGAACGTCGAGTTGACCACCTTGAACCGCCCGCCGAGCTCGAAGATCGCCCCTCCACCCGGCGGGTACGTCGCGATGCCCGCGGTTGACTGCGAGTTCCCGGCGCGCATGGTGATGTTCTGGACGACGAGCCTCGGATAGGCCACCGCGTAGCAGTTGTCGCTCTGCACATGGCTCGGGCCGCACGTGTTCATGAACAGGATCCGGTGCTTGTGGTCGCCGCTCAGCGTGACCTTCCCCCCGCCGTCGATCACTACCCGCTTGCTGGTGTCGGTGACGTGTGCGGCCTTCTTAAGAGTGATCCTCACGTGCTTCGGGCCGCAATTGAACGTGATCACCCCGCCGGCCGCGACCGCCTTCACGAACGCCGACGAGCTACAGCTTTTCGGCGTACCGTGCCCGACGACGTGATCGGGGTGCGAGGTGTTGACCGCCCGCCCGGCCTTCGGCACCCGGACGTGGTGCGCCTTGGCCGGGACCATGCTGACGGCGCTTCGGTGGCGGGTCGCGGCGGGCGTGCCGGCCGCAGAGGTGGCCATGCCGATTGCCATCGCCGATCCTGCGAGCAGGGACACGGTCGCAACTGCGGCTCGTCGCGGAGTTCGCATCGTCCCAATTGTACGTGTTCATCCTCTGCAGACGACGCCCAAGCGCGGTCCTGGCGTGTCGCTGCCGGGTGTCACGGCAGGGATCCCCGATCTGAGCGCGGCCGTCCGTTACCTTGCGCGAGTGCACTGGCTCGGAGTGCTCGTGGGGGTCGACAGCGCGCGCTGGTCGGCCTGGTGGGGTGGCTTCGCCTCCGACATCCCCGAGTTCGCGATCTTGGCGGTGCTCTACCGCAAGTTCGAGTGTCACGCGCTCGGCTGCCACCGGATCGCTCTGCACCACGTGCAAGGGACGAGCTTCGTGACCTGCAAGAAGCATCACCCGACATCGGGCAACACCGCCGAGCAGATCATCGCGGCCCATAGCGCGGCGACCACCGGATCGAGCGCGCCGGTTCCGCAACCGCCACCGGCGGCCTGACCGGCTCGGGTGCGCTTAGCGGCGACGTCCCCCGTCGGCCGGACGCCAAAGGTTGGACCGGTGCGCCGAACGCCGGCGGGTCGCGAACTCGAAGGTCAGCATCGCCGCCGCTACCGGGACGATCTCTCGCAGTCGCAGCATGACGAAGCGTCGCTTGCCGAGCGCATGAAACTTCCGCAGGTACCGGTAGAGCGACTCCAGCCGAATGAACCCGTCCAGCCGGTGCGACCCCCAGTACGCGAGACGGGTCAGGCGCGTCTGCGGCGCGCTCTCGTACAGCTCCGGGAAGGCCGCGAACGACAGCGACACCCGCTGCCCGCCATGCTCCTTCGCCCAAATCACCACGTCGTGCGCGAGCCGTTCGTCGACGCCGTTGGGTGCGCCCTGCCGACGCCATGGCAGATCCTGGCTGATCTCTCGGCCGTTGTCCGCCGTACTGAACCGGTGGAAAGCCACAGGTCGACGGTCCTTGTCGAACGCGACCGCGATCAGCGTTCCGGGATGCGGGGAATCCTCGAGCAGCCCGTCGAGGATCATCGCGAAGCCGCGGTTGGGATTGCGATGACTGGCCGCGACGATCGCCTTGAGTTCTGATTCGACGTAGCTCGGGACGGCGTCGGCGGGGTAGATCTCGGTCGTCACCCCCGCATTGCGCGATCGGGAGACGGCCTGCCGCAGGTTGCGGAAGGCGCGCCCGGTCAGGTCGAACCGGTTCACGTCGATCACGACGTCGCGGCCGATCGGGACCCCTCGCAATCCGTGGCCGCGCCACCACTGGGCCCAGTCCTCGCCGGTGCCGAGTACGCCGAGACGCCACCCGCTGGCCTCGACCATCCGGATGAAGGACTCGGCCGCCGCCGGTTGCGACTCCGCGGCACCGACGGGATCGCCCGACGCGACGGCGACACCGAAGCGCACGCGATAGGCCACTGCGGCCATCCCGTCGGGGGAGAACACGTAGGACTTGTCGTTGCGCAGCGCGAACGGCGCGATGCAGTCCTGCGCCGTGGTGTTCACCAGGGTCCACACCTGCCGGCGCTCGCCCGCCGTGCCGGGGTTCGGAGGCGGCGGGGCCCACAGGGCAACAACGCCGGCCAGCACGATCGAGGCCAATTCGATCGATTCGTGACCGAGGTCGGCGGCGACCCGGGCGACCACGAGCAGCCCGACCGCGGCAGCGATGTGAACAGCGAGGACAGGACGTCGCAGTCCGATGCCTCGGCCGAGCGCGGCGGCGGCCAGGCCGACCGCGATCAGGTCGTGATTGGCGTGGTGTTGTTCGAGTACGGCGAGGAGCAGCCCGAGCGCAACGATGATCGCCCCGAGCCGAACCGAGAGTTCCGGGTGGGCGCGCAGACCCCGGGCGCGAGGGATGGGCGCTGCGGCGGTCGCGCGCTCGCCGTCGGGGCCCCACTCCGTCACGCCGTCTCCCTGCTCGTCACTCGTGGCGATTTCGGGCATTTCTCGCGGGACTGACCCGATGCCGAGCCGGGCCGCAGTGGTTCACGCCCGTGCCGCGGAGCCGTCCGGAGTTCCGCTCCAGTCTTTCACAAGCAGGATGTTCGTACGGTTTGGGGTGGCTCTGGGCGAGTTTCTGATCGCCGACGTCAAGGAGGTCACGCTCAAGGTCGATACGACACGGTGCAGACCTGCGAGCAGTGCGGCGCCTCCTCGGCAGATGAGGCCGCCTGGTGCACGCTGTGCTACCTGCCATTCCCGGCACTGGCTGCGTCCCGCGCGCCGTCGCTGATGCCGGTTCCCGCGCCCGCCTCTTCCACTCCGGCACCGCCCGCGCCGACCTCACCGTGGCCGGCGCCAGCGCCCGCGTCGGCGACACCGTGGCCGGCGCCGACACCGCCCTGGCCCGCTCCCGCGCCGACCTCGCCGTGGCCTCCTCCCGCCGCCGCTGCGCCGCCGCCCGTACCCGGCCCCGACGGGCGATTGCTGGATCATCGCGCCGCGGTCCTCGTTGTCGTGGCGATCGCGCTGGGCGGCGTACTCCGCTTGGTGACCTATCTCCTGGCGCGCGACACCTCGATCGAACCCGAAGCGCTGATCCGCTACGACCTGCTCTTGACGCTCGGCCTATACGCCGCGGTGAGCGTCTTGATCGTCAGCCAGATCACGCCGTCGGTGCGGTTGCGCTGGGGTGAGGGTTCGCTGCCGGTGCGGATCGGCACCGGGATCGCGCTCGGCGCGGGGCTTGCCGGTCTTTTGCTGGCCCTGATCAGCAGCGCCGCAGGTCACCTGCAGACCGATCCGCGGATCGTGCAGTTAATGAGCGCCGGCGACGCCACGCACATCATCGTCACGGCCGGATTGTGTTGCGTGATCGCGCCGCTGGTCGAAGAGACCCTCTTCCGCGGGCTGCTGCTCGAGTCGCTGCGGCCGCGCGGCACTGGGCTCGCGCTGGTGGTGTCGGCCGCGTTGTTCTCGATCTGGCACCTGATGCCCGCGTCGTTCGTCTACTACGTCGCTCTCGGTCTGACCCTCGGTGGGCTGTATCTCAAGCGTGGACTGGCCGGCTCGATCGCGGCGCACGCGGCGTTCAACACCGTGCTGACGGTCGCGGCCATCACCGTTGTTCTGGGGCCTGCGCACCCGATGACCGTCGATGGGCTGAGTTTTGTGGCACCCAGCGGGTGGTCGCGGGCCCAGGTGCCCAACGACCAACTGGGGGACGGACCCTTCGTGCTCACCGGGCCCGACGCCGCGAGCGTGGACATCGTCGCGAGCCCGTCTGCTTACGCTGCGGATCCGGACGAGGTTGTCGCCCGGATCCGCAGCGGCGCGCTCGACTCGCTCGGCGACTTCACCGTCGACCGCAGCGCGGTGCGTGAGGTGACCGAGCCGATCGGCGAGGTGGTGGAGGTGCCGATCACCGCGGCCGGGCGGTCCGGATCGATGGTGGTCTTCGGGGCCAACGGTGAGGGGTACGTGCTGATCCTGCTCGACGCCGGAAGCGCCCGCGCGCGGTCGGACTTCGCGAAGTTGGTGGACTCGCTTCGGTTCGCCTGAGCGCGCCGGCAACCTCAGCGGTGAGCGTGCAGCTTGAGCACCGTGCCGACGTGGATCAGGCTCGGGTTCTCGCCGATCGCCTTGCGGTTGAGGCGGTAGATCGTGCGCCAGCCGCCCTTCACGTGGTGGCGCGCGGCAATCGCGCTCAGTGTGTCGCCCGGCTTCACCCGGTAGTGCACGGCCCCGGCGCCCTTGTGGTGCTTGTGCTGGGCGGCGGTGGTGTGGCGCTGCCCCAGATCGTGGCGGTGGTGCGGTCGGGCGTGGCGGTGCACCGTTGCCGGTCCGGCCGGTCCGGCGTAGTGCGAACAGACGGGCCAGGCACCCCAGCCTTGCCGGGCGAGGACACGGTTAGCCACCGTGATCTGCTCGTCTCGGCGCGCAAGGTCGGCGCGGGCGGCGAAGTGGTTGACGTCGAAGGAGGTCCAGGTCGACGCGGAGAACTGCAGACCGCCGTAGTAGCCGTTACCGGTGTTGTCGTGCCAGTGGCCACTTGACTCGCACTGGGCCACCCGGTCCCACTGGGCCTCGGTGGCAGCGTGGGCGGCGGCGGGCGCGATGACCGACGCGGCGAGGGTGCCGGCGCCGACTGCGCCGACGGTTGCGGCTCGCTTGGCAGTGGGATTCTTGCGGTGGCGGCCGCGATACCGATCTGGGCGCATGGGTGTCCTTCCCCTGCGCCTTCGAAGTGAGCTGACGGGTTCGGGCTGGAAGGTGCCCGGTCGGCATGGCCGACTTCACCCCGATGCGAAGCGTCGCGACGACGATCCGCGGGTGGGTCCCCCGATCCTGCTGTGGTCCCTGCGCGCAACGGCCAGCAGGATTCGGCGCACCGTTGCGGTCTCAGGCGGTTGCTCTGAGCATCCACAGGATAACAAAGCGTTCACTGACGCAGCAAAACCTCAGGTCGGCCTGTGGATTGTCGCGCCGTGAGCAACACGAGCACCAGGAGGATCAGCAGCAGAACCGGAGCGACCACCTCGCGCATCCCGAAGGCGATCGTGTGCATCGATCCCACCAACGGGTACGCCGCTCGGCCGGGCAGATAGGCGAGCGCGAGGACGGTCGTGTGCGCGACCACCAGCGCGTCAATCCAACTTGCCGCGAGAAGGGGAAGCAGGACCCATGGCACCGCGTCGTACCAAGGAAGCGCGTAGGGGGCAGCGAGGGCGTAGGCGAAGGACAAGGCGAACGCCAGCGCCGCGGGCGCGCCGCTTCGGATCTCGGGATTGATCAGCATCAAGGCGCGCACCACCGCCGCGAACAGCACGAGCGCCGCGAGGCTGATGATCTGTCGCGAGGCGCCGGTGCCAAGTGTCGGGTCGGTCAGCCGAGCGAGGAGCTTCCACGGCGTTGCTAGCGAGACCTGATGCGCGGCCCGGCCGAGCTGGTGGCGCAGGCCGCCGCCCGCGATCGCGTACCCCCCGCCCGCGACCAGGACGAAGCCGGCCGCCAGGGCGAGGATCGCGGGTCGCGACCGCCGCGCGGACCACAACAGCGCGAACCAGACCAGCGCCGCGGGTGCCTTGATCGCCGCGGCCGCCCCGGCGAAGAGCCCGGCCGCAAACCGGCTGCGACCCGCGACCGCGACTGCCGCGAGCGCTGCCCCCGCCGCGAGCACGTCGAGATGGGCTCCCGCGACCAGCTCCAGCCAGAGCAGCGGGTTCGCCGTCCAGAGCAGGGCCGCCCGGACCTTGCCAGCCTCGGTGGTCGCGATCCGGGCGAGTCCGAAGCCGGCCGCGATGAAGGTCGCGCCCGCGGTCAGATCCAGCAGCAAGACGGTGAGCGCGACGTTCGGTCCCGCGATCGCTGACGCGGCCGTTTGCTCGGCGGTCGCCAGCGGACCGTAGACGGAGGGGGTGTGCTGCCACGGAACCTCGACCGCGCGTTCGACCTGGTCGCTTCCGGCGAGCGAGGAGGGTTCGGTTGTCCACGGGTTGTGGCCGGTGACGACCATCCGCCCGTACGCGGCATAGGACAGCGAGTCGGCGGACCCGATCGGGGGAAGGAAGGCGAGGGCGGCCGCGGCGAGGGCGCCTGCGTAGGTCAGTCGCCTGGCCTGTGGCCGCCATCGACCGGTGAGCCCGAGCCACAACGCCCCGACGGCGGCCGCGACCGCGACCACGAGCAGGGTCGTCACCAGCCAGGAGGGCGGCGTGGCGTCCAGATGCCACGGCGGAGTGGCGCCCCGGTCATTCGCCCCGAGGGGGGCCTCGGTGGCACTCGGACCGAGTGCGGCCGTGATCGCGATCGTCACGAACGCGATCAGGACAAGGGCGGGACCGGCGTACCGGGAGATCGGCGAGTTGGATCGGGCCGGCGGACCGGTGGGCGCGGCCGGCGGCTGGCTGGCGATCGAGACCTCCAGGTTGCCGTGAGCAGGTGCCCTCACCCTGCCGGACACGACCCGTACCGCACTGGCGGAGGATGCGAGATTCGAACTCGCGAGGGGTTGCCCCCAACACGCTTTCCA
>Ga0335083_10008586_pt1 | contig 12463 bp, 11 predicted proteins | sample Lox_Sample_42_FD_206716 | JGI IMG/M metagenome (GOLD analysis project Ga0335083, IMG submission 206716) | Soil microbial communities from Loxahatchee National Wildlife Refuge, Florida, United States - Lox_Sample_4.2 | ecosystem: Environmental > Terrestrial > Soil > Wetlands | place: USA... | reverse complement strand
TGGGATTCGCGCGGGCTGCGAGATCGCTCAGGAACTGGCCGATCGGGGTGGTCATGCCCTCTTGCTGGATGCTGATCGTCGGATAGCCGAAGCGCGCCGTGAACTCGAGCGGATAGATGCCGTTGCCGTTGACGATGCAGTTGAGATCCATGTAGCCGACGTAGCTTTCCTCGGCGAGGCGCGACTCCATCTTCTTCAGCGTCGAGTTGAACAGACGATTGGGCCCGCTCCAGAACATGGCCGTCCCCATCTCGCCGGTGGAAGGCCCGATGTTGCCGGGGAAGAGCTTCTTGTGCTCGAAGTTCACGTTGATGGGATAGATGAACTCCTTGCCGTTGAAAAACGCGCCGACGGCGATCTCTACACCCGTCACGCGGCGTTGCAGCTGAAAGATCTTGATCTCGTCCGGAAAGGACTTCTTGTACGCCTCGAGTACGCGGATCACGTCCTGCCCGTCCTCCTCGTCGCCGACGAACAGCCGCCGCTTGACGTTGCCGGCGGCGCCCGAGGGCTTGATGACGTAGCGCTCGGGGTTCGACTTCACGTAGGCGATCGCCTCGTCGAAGTTGTCGAACTCACGGTAAGGCAGGATGTTGACGCCGGCCTTCTTGAGCTCCTCCTGCCCGAACGAGCGATCGTCCTCGAGCCGGTCCGTGTAGGTGCTGCCGCCCACCACTTGCTTGCCTCGCGCGCGCAGGCTGGCCGCAATAGCCCCGAGGCCGAGCGTGTCGTCGAACACGATCACGTCGGCCCAGTCGATCTCACTTTCCCAGTCGGCGACCTTGGGCACGAATCCATCGGCGATGTCCCGATCTTTCTCGTCGCGGATGGAATACTTGACCTCGTGGCCTTCCTTGGCTACCTGCCATGCGATATCGCTGATGAGCCCTGTGAAGGATACGAAAAGGAACTTACGATGCTCGGAATTCACACCTGCACCTTGATGCGTTGTGTGGACTATGCATGAGAGCGCATGGGTTGGCGAGATGCGTGGAGCGGCTGCACACTTTCGGCGAGCCATAGCGCCCGCGGCACGACGCCGATGCTCCGCATCGGCCTGATCTCTGACACGCACGGGCTGCTGCGTCCCGAGGTCAAGCACACACTCGGGGGCGTCAGTCACATCGTGCACGCGGGCGATGTGGGTACGCCTGCGGTACTTGCGCAATTGGCCGAGCTCGCTCCAGTCCATGCGGTGCGCGGCAATAACGACCGCGGCGCGTGGGCGCGCCGCCTGCCGCTCACCACCTCCCTCGAGCTCGAAGGGGTCGGTATTTTCGTGCTGCACGACCTCAACGAGCTCGATCTCGACCCGGTCGCCACTGGGCTCGCGGTCATCGTCACGGGCCACTCCCATCGGCCACGCATCGAGCGACGTGACGGTGTGCTGTACGTCAATCCCGGCAGCGCAGGCCCACGCCGCTTCAGCCTTCCCGTGACGGTTGGTCTGCTGGAAGTGGGCGCGGGGGCGGCTCGGGCGCGGATTGAGCCGCTTCGATGAACCACTCGACGGCTTGGCGCGCGACCTCCGGAGGGATCCGATGACCACCGTCGAATTCGACGTACTGCACGTCGAGTCCCATGCGCTCGAGCTGCTCCAGTACCCGATGGCTGCAGGCCTCGAGGGACAGGATCTCATCACGCGTGCCGTGTGAGACGAAGACTCGTGGGCGGTCGGCCTCCTCGGCGAGCAGCACGAAACCGGGTGAGAAGGCAATGATGTGCGTGAACAGATCCCCGTTGGCGAGCCCGAGCGACAACGCATACGAGGCGCCGTCGGAGAAGCCACCGATCGCCACATGCGCCGGATCGACGGCATAGGTGGAGAACACCTGCCCAAGCGCCTTGTTCACGGTGATCAGATCCGGAGCTGACCGGCCGAAGACCACGTCCCAGGTGTAGTCGGCGGATGCCGGAGCGACGAGGATCAAACCGGTCTCGTCAGCCAGGTTCTGAAGGATGCCGAGGCCGTGATGGGCATGTCCTCCGGAGCCATGCAGCACCAGCAACAGCGGATTCGGTCGCGTATGGCGATAGCTTTGCGGGACGTACAGGTAGCCATCGTGCAGGCCGCCCGCTTCGAGCGGCTGCAGTCCGAGCGCGGCCGGCTTCTCCACGGCCGAAGGACGGGCATCCAAGTGGGCTCGACGGACCATGCGATGTTCAGCTCCTGTTGCCCCAAGCTGCAAGATCCAGGCCCGGGGTGCGCCGCTGCATTGCCCCCGGCGAGTCCCAGAGAGTAGGCTGCGCGCCATGCCGCCAACGCACCGCCAGGTCCTGCCATCGCGCGCCGAACGCCGCTCGCCGCTTTGGCCCTGGCTGTTGATGCCTGCCGTGGCGCTCGGAATTTTCTGGGCGCTGTACAAGGTGCGGCACGCGACCGCAGTAGGACCGATACCCGGCCCGACTGCCGAAGCTTCCACGGACAACGGTCCCTAGCGCCGTATGCCTACGCGCCGCACCCCCGCCTCCGCTCGTGTCCCGCGAGTGGGTTTCGTAAGCCTCGGCTGTCCGAAGGCCCTGGTCGATTCCGAGCGCATCCTCACCGGCTTGCGCGCCGAGGGTTATGGGATTGCCCCTAGCTATCGCGATGCCGATCTCGTCGTGGTCAACACCTGCGGATTCATCGACGCAGCGATCGACGAGTCCCTGCAGGCGATTGGCGAGGCGCTCACGCAAAACGGCCGCGTCATCGTCACCGGCTGTCTGGGCGCGAAGCCGCAGCGCATTCTCGAGCGCCATCCGCGCGTGCTGGCGATCACCGGCCCTCATGCCGAGCAGCAAGTACTCGATGCCATCCATGAGCACTTACCGCCGCGGCACGATCCGTTTTTGGATCTGGTGCCTCCGCAGGGCATCCGCCTCACCCCGTCCCACTATGCGTATCTGAAAATCTCGGAGGGCTGCAACAACAAGTGCAGCTTCTGCATCATTCCCCAGCTGCGCGGCCGACTCGCGAGCCGGCCGATCGATGACGTGCTGCGCGAGGCCGAGCGTCTGGTGGCGGCGGGCGTGAAGGAGCTGCTGGTCATCTCGCAAGACACCAGCGCGTATGGCGCCGACCTCCGTTATCGAAACGCCCTGTGGCGCGGCGAGCGCTATGCCACGCGCTTCATCGATCTGGCGCGCGCCCTCGGATCGCTCGGGGTGTGGGTGCGACTGCATTATGTGTATCCCTATCCGCACGTGGATGAGGTGATCCCGCTGATGGCCGAGCGGCGCGTGCTTCCCTACCTCGATATCCCGTTCCAGCACGGCAGCCCGCGCGTGCTCAAACGGATGCGCCGCCCGGCGGCGAGCGAGAACACTCTCGCCCGCATCCGGGCGTGGCGCGGCGCGTGCCCGGAGCTCACGCTGCGCAGCACCTTCATCGTGGGCTTCCCCGGGGAGACCGAGTGCGAGTTCGCCGAGCTACTCGCCTGGCTGGAGGAGGCACAGCTCGATCGCGTGGGTTGCTTCAAGTACTCCCCGGTGGAAGGCGCGGCTGCCAACGCGCTTGCCGATTTCGTGCCCGCCGAGGTGCAAGAGGAGCGCTACGCGCGCTTCATGGAACGAGCCCGCGAGATCAGTGCGCGCCGTCTGGAGCGGCGCATCGGCACGCGTCTCGAAGTGCTCGTCGATACCGTCGAGGTGGCCGAGGGGGCCGCTCTGGCCCGCAGCAGTGCGGACGCGCCGGAGATCGACGGCCTCGTGCGCGTGAGCAACGGAGCGCATCTGCGTCCGGGCGAATTCGCCCACGTCGAGGTGACCGCAGCGGACGCTTACGACCTTCAGGCCCGGCTCATCGAGCGGAGCGCTTCGCGATCGCACGCAACGTCCTCGGCGTCGCGAGCCAGTTGAGCTGTCCCTGACCTGCTCGCGCAGTCGTCGCGAACGAAAGCGCGATCACTCCGCCCTTCTTCAGCTCGCAACCGACGCGCGCGCCGGGCCCGGCAATGCACACGGCGAGCAGTTCCGTGAGGTTGGGTTCGTGGCCGACGAGTGCGAGGCACTCCACGCTGTGGCTGCGGATGAGTGCTAGCGCCTGCGCCGGCGTGCGCCCCGGCGCGAGCTCCGGAGCCTCGAGGGCCCGCGGCCATCCGGTGACTCGCGTCAGGATCTCGGCCGTCTGCCTCGCACGCACGAGCGGACTCGTCAACACGCACTCGACCGCGCCCGCGATGCACTCGAGACCGGGCGCGGCCTGGCGGAATTTTTTCATGCCCTCCGGGGTGAGCCCCCGCTCGCGATCGTCAGGCCATCGCTTGCGGTCGCGCGGGAAGGCCGGCGCATGCCGGATGAGGTAGACGCACAGCACACGCCGATTGTATGGTGCAGGTCTCCACCTGCGTGTAATTCCGTGCAGACGCTCCAGCTCGGCAGGACCGGTCCCACCGTCTCGCGCATCGGCCTCGGCTGCATGGGCATGTCCGACTTCTATGGCCCGGCCGACGAGGTCGAGAGCATCGCCACCATCCATGCGGCCCTCGATACCGGGATTACGCTCCTCGATACCGGCGACTTCTACGGCATGGGCCACAACGAGATGCTGCTCGGCCGCGCCTTGCGCCAGCGGGCGCGGGGCAGCTACCTGCTGAGCGTCAAGTTCGGCGCGCTGCGCACGCCCGAGGGTGCGTTCGCGGGCATGGATTGTCGCCCGCAGGCGGTCCGGAACTTCGCGGCCTACAGTCTCAAGCGCCTCGGCACCGACTACATCGACATCTATCGTCCAGCGCGCGTCGATCCCAACGTGCCCATCGAGGAGACCGTCGGAGCGATTGCCGAGCTGATCCGCGCGGGCTGGGTACGCTATCTCGGCCTCTCGGAAGCCGGCGCCGAGACACTGCGGCGGGCGCACGCGGTGCATCCGGTCGTCGATCTGCAGATCGAGTACTCGCTCATGAGCCGCGGCATCGAGGCCGGATTGATGCAGAGCGCGCGCGAGCTCGGCGTGGCGCTCACGGCCTATGGGGTACTGTCGCGCGGACTGTTGAGCGGTACTCTTCCGGCCCAGATCACGGGGCTGCGCACCCACATGCCGCGCTTCCAGGGCGAGAACTACCGGCGCAACCTGCAGCTCGTCGATGCGCTGAGCGCGCTGGCGCGCGGCAAGGGTGTCACTCCCTCCCAGCTCGCGATCGCATGGGTGCTCTCGCGCGGCGAAGACATCGTGCCGCTCATCGGCACCAAGAGCCGCGTGCGCCTCGCCGAGGCCGTGGCCGCCCTCGGCATGCGCTTGAGCACAGCGGAGCTCATCGAGCTCGAAAGGGCGGTGCCAGCTGCCTCGGTCGCCGGCACGCGTTACGCCAGCGAGCAGATGGCGCACCTCGACAGCGAGCGCTGAGCGGTCCGCCGCTCAGTTGACGGGTTCGAGCTCGGCGCGCGACCTGCGCCGCACCCGCTCGGGTGGCAGCGCCGGGCGGCCGAGGATCAGATCCGAGGCTTTCTCAGCGATCATGACGACGGCGGCATTCGTATTGGCGCCCGGGACCGTCGGCATGATCGACGCGTCGGCCACACGCAGACCCTCGACGCCGCGCACCCGCAGCTGCGGATCCACGACCGCCTGAGTCCCCGTTCCCATGCTGCAGGTGCCAACCGGGTGCTGCGTGACTGACGCACTCTCGCGGATATAGGCATCGAGCTCGGCATCCGATTGCAGCGCGGCTCCCGGACGAATCTCCTTGCCCACGATCTCCGCCTGGGGCGCGGTTCGATAGATTCTGCGGGCCGTGGCAATCCCGCGCCTGGCGATCTCGAAATCGGACGACTCGGCGAACGAGTTCAACTGAATGCGGGGAGGATCCAGCGGGTTCGCCGAGCGCAGCGTGACCCAGCCGCGGCTCTTTTGATGCAAAACGACGACGTCGGCAGTGATCCGATGGTCTTGTTTGCCCGTGAGGAGCGGAAACCAGAGCTTCGCATCCATGCGCACCGGGTTGCACATGAGCTGCACGTCGGGCTGTGTGAGGCCCGCATGCGTGCGCACGACCACATTACAGCTGTTGATTTGCGTGGCGAAAGCACCCGAGCCGAAGAGCGCCCACTGCATGACCGAAAGGGCGGCGCGATCAAAGCGCAGCTCATTGAGAAAGGTGACGGGCAGGCGCGCCACGAACTCGACCGGAATATGCGGATGCTCCGAGAGATTGCGGCCGACGCCCGGCAGATCGATGCTCGGCGTAATGCCGTGCTTGCGCAGCTCATCAGCCGGTCCGATGCCCGAGAGCATGAGCAGCTGGGGCGAGTTGTAAGTACCGCCGGCGAGGATCACCTCACGCTGCGCGCGTACCTGCTGTCGGCGCCCCTCGTGATGGAACTCGACACCGACCGCCCGGCCTCCTTCCAGGAGCACGCGTGTCACGAGGGCATCGAGCGTCACCGTGAGGTTGCGCCGGCCCATGACCGGATGCAGATACGCCCAGGAGCTGCTCGAGCGACGGCCACGCCGATCGATCGTCACTTCACCGCGCGCGAAGCCTTCCTCGATGTCGCCGTGAATGTCGTCGGTGGTGTTGAATCCGGCAGAAGCCGCCGTCTGCATCAGACGCTCGTGCAGCAGCCGCGTGGTGTCGATGGCACACACATACACCGGGCCGCGATCACCGTGATACTTGGTGGCCCCGCGCCAGCTGCTCTCGGAGCGCTTGAAGTAAGGCAGCACGTCCTCGTAGCCCCAACCCATGCATCCGAGCTGCCGCCACGTATCGAAGTCGAGCGAATGGCCGCGCATGTAGAAGAGTCCGTTGATCGAGCCCGAGCCTCCGAGCACCCGTCCGCGCGGCAGCGGTATCCGCCGGCCGTTCAATTGCGGTTCCGGCTCGCTGAAATAGCCCCAGGAAAAGCGCGGCTGCAACATGGCACGCAAGAAGGCGAGCGGCATGCGCAGCAGATAATGGTGATCGCGGCCGCCTGCCTCGAGCAGCAGCACGGAGCGGTCCTTGGCTTCACTCAGCCGGCTCGCCAGGACACAGCCGGCCGAACCCCCTCCGACGACGATATAGTCAAAAGATTGCGTGGGCTCGCTCATAAACCGGGTCCCCCGGCGGCGCGGCTGCCGCGTGCCTGCCACCGTCAATGCCGGGCTGTGCGCCGACGTCACTCGTGTTTTTGCGGCGGCTGGCCGGATTATGCCGTCCCGTACGCGGGGCCGTCGACGTCGTTCACCCCGAAGTCGATTACTCGACCGTCACGCTCTTGGCGAGATTGCGCGGCTGATCCACGTCCGTGCCCTTGAGGATCGCAACGTGATACGCGAGCAGCTGTAGCGGGACCGTGTAGACAGCCGGTGCCTGAAAATACGAGACGTGCTGAGGCATGGTGATGACCGTCACGCCGTCAGCCTCGGTGAGTCCGGCCTTCGGATCGGCGAACACGATGAGCTCGCCCCCGCGGGCGCGCACTTCCATCAGATTCGATTTGAGCTTCTCGAGCAGGTCGTTGTTGGGTGCGACGGCGATGACCGGCATCTCGGCATCGACGAGCGCCAGCGGCCCGTGTTTGAGCTCGCCGGCCGGATAGGCTTCGGCATGGATGTAGGAGATCTCCTTGAGCTTTAGCGCGCCTTCCATCGCAATGGGGTGCAGGGCGCCGCGGCCGAGGAACAATGCGTGGCGCTTGTCGGCGAAGCGTTCCGCCAGCTTGTGGATGGCCGGATCGAGCGCGAGCGTCTTCTCGAGCAGCGCGGGCAGCTCGATCAAACGGGTCACGAGGCCCCGCTCGCGCTCGCCGTCGGCGCCGTGATGCTTCGCCAGCGCGATCACCAGCATGCCGAGCGCGGCGAGCTGCGTCGTGAAGGCCTTGGTGGATGCCACGCCGATCTCGGGACCGGCGCGCGTCAGCATCACGAGCTCGGACTCGCGCACCAGCGAGCTCTCCGGAGCATTGCAGATGGCGAGTGCCGACAGATAACCCGCTTGCTTGGCGAGCCGCAGCGCCGCGAGCGTGTCAGCCGTCTCGCCGGATTGCGAGATGGTCACGAACAGCGCGTTGCGCGGCACGACCGGATTGCGATAGCGATACTCGCTCGCGATCTCCACGGCACAGGGAAGCTTGCAGATCTGCTCGATGAAATAGCGCGCTACCACCCCGGCATGGAAGCTCGTCCCGCAGGCGACGATGTGCACGTACTCGGTCTGCTTGAGGATCTCGGTCGCGCGCGGGCCGAAAGCCGCCTCGAGCAGACGGCCGTTGGCGACACGCTCCTGGAGGGTGTTCGCGACGGCGCGCGGCTGCTCGTGGATCTCCTTCAGCATGAAATGCCGATAAGGTCCCCTCTCCGCGGCATCGGCGCTCAGCTCCGATTCGCGCATCGGGCGCTCGATGCTGTTGCCCTCGCGGTCGATCACGCGCACGGACTTGCGTCGGATCTCGGCGATGTCGCCCTCCTCGAGGAAGATGAAGCGACGCGTGACGGGCAACAGCGCCGCCACGTCGGAGGCGACGAAGTTCTCCTCGACTCCGACGCCGATCACGACCGGACAGCCCTCGCGAGCCACAATGATCCGCTCCGGATCGCTCTCGCTGACGACCGCGAGCGCGTACGCACCTTCGAGCTCGGTAACGGTGGCGCGCACAGCCTTGAACAAGTCCTTGAGGGTGCGCAGGTGGTGGTGAATGCGGTGCGCGATGACCTCCGTGTCCGTTTCGGAGGTGAACTGGTAGCCGTGCTGCTCGAGCTCGGTGCGCAGCTCCTCGTGGTTCTCGATGATGCCGTTGTGGACAATCGCGAGCCCATCGTAGGAGACGTGCGGGTGCGCGTTGCGCTCGCTCGGTACCCCATGCGTAGCCCAGCGCGTGTGTGCAATGCCGATCTTCCCGTAGGTGGGCTGACGATCGAGCGAGTCCTGCAGCACCTGGACCTTGCCGACGGTGCGCAGCCGCGTCAGGCTCTGCGCGCCGTTGAGCACGGCGATGCCCGCAGAATCGTAGCCTCGATACTCAAGGCGGCGCAGACCCTCCATCAGAATGGGAACGACATTCCGTTCGGCGATCGCGCCGACGATTCCGCACATGATTGATTCCTTAACTTATCGCAGTCGCCACAGGCTCGGCCCAACCGCCGGTAGTTTGCCTCAAAGGCGCCGGCTGCGCCGCGCCCAGTCACGTGCGCGCGGCGCTCGGCGCTCCTCGCCCGCTGACCCATAACGACAGCTGTGCTGGCTCCATGGATCACTCGTGCGGTAAGGTCTCGATTATGTCGATCCCGCGGCAGAGCATGATCCTCGTAACCGGTGGGGCCGGGTTCATCGGCTCGAACCTCGTCGCAGCGCTCGCCCGGCGCTATCCGTACGTGGTGGTCTGCGATCGGCTACGTCGGGGTGAGAAGTGGCGCAACCTGCGCAAGGCGGAACTGCACGACATCGTGACCCCCGAGGCGCTGCTGCCCTGGCTAGCGGCTCACGTGGACAAGCTCGATGCGATCGTGCATCTGGGCGCCATCTCCTCCACCACGGAAGCGGATGCGGACCTCATCGTGGAGGTCAACTTTCGCCTATCGACGACACTCTGGAACTGGTGCGCGGCTCATGGCAAGCGCCTCATCTATGCCTCATCCGGCGCCACCTACGGTGCCGGGGAACACGGCTTCAGCGATGATGATTCCCCGGCCGCACTGCAGCTCTTGCTGCCGCTCAATGCCTATGGCTGGAGCAAGCACCTGTTCGACCGCTGGGTCGTCCGGGCCGTCACGAACGGCGAAGCGCGTCCGACACAATGGGTCGGACTCAAATTCTTCAACGTCTATGGACCTAACGAATATCACAAGGGCTCGATGCAGAGCGTCGTCGCGCAGAAATATCCCCTGGCGGCCGCCGGAGAGCCGGTGACCCTGTTCCGCTCCTACCGCGCCGATGTACCCGACGGCGGTCAGAAGCGCGATTTCGTGTATGTAGAGGATTGCGTGGAGGTGATGAGCTGGCTGCTGGAGCATCCCCACGTAAGCGGCATCTACAATCTCGGCTCCGGCCAAGCACGCAGTTTCGCGGACCTGGCACGCGCCATCTTTCGGGCGCTCGGCCGTTCGGACACGGTGCAGTATGTCGAGATGCCCGCGGGCTTGCGGTCGAACTATCAGTACTTCACCGAGGCCCGCATGGAGCGGCTGCGCCAGGCGGGCTACACACGCCCATTCACCCCTCTCGAGGAGGGCGTGCAAACTTACGTGCAGCAGTATCTGTCGCAGCCGGACAGGTATCGATAGGGCAGGCTGTCGCGCCTCCCGCCATGAGCATCAAGCATGTCATCCTCGACCGCGACGGGGTACTCAACCGAGAAGCCCCGGACGGGAGCTATGTGACGCAGCCGGGCGATTTTCAGTGGCTTCCCGGAGCGCTCATCGCCCTGGCGGCGTTGCGCGGAGCAGGGATCCGCGTCTCCGTCGCGACCAACCAGGCGGGCATCGGCCGAGGGATCCTGAGTCTCGAGCAGCTGAGCGCCGTGCACGAGCGCATGCAGGCCGAAGCCGTGGCTGCGGGCGCAACGCTCGACGCCATCCTCTTTTGTCCACATGCGCCCGAGGCGCACTGCGATTGCCGCAAGCCTGCTGCGGGACTGATCCGTAGTGCCCTGGCACGCTGCGGCATCGCCCCCGAGGAGACCCTCGTCGTCGGTGATGACGGACGCGACCTCGAGGCGGCGCGGCGCGCCGGAGTACGTGCGGCACTGGTACGCACTGGCAAGGGCCGGCAGGCAGAGGTGCAGCTGCAGGGCACCGATGTGCCGGTTTACGATGACCTGGCGCAGCTCGCGCACGCAATCGTCACCGGCGCGCTCTGAAGAGGAAACTGAGAATGTCTATCCAGCAAGTGTTCGCCGAGCACTCGCGTGTTGCGGCTCAAGCTGCTGAACAATTGCCGGCGGTTCTCGAGCGGGCACTGCGGGCCTTCGATGCCTGTCTTGCCGGCGGACACAAGATTCTCGCCTGCGGCAACGGCGGCAGCGCGGCCGACGCGCAACACCTCGTGGCCGAGCTCGTAGGCCGGTTCCGCAACGAGCGACGCGCCCTGCCGGCTATCGCTCTCAGCGCGGACACGGCCATCTTGACCGCGCTCGCAAACGACTACGGCTACGAGCGCGTGTTCGCACGGCAGGTCGAGGCGCTGGCGCGTCGTGGCGACCTGCTCGTCGCCCTCAGCACCAGCGGCAATTCGCGCAATGTGATCGAGGCAGCGCAGAGCGCGCGCGCCCTCGGATGCACGGTCGTGGCGCTGACCGGCGCGAGCGGTGGTCAGCTTGCCGCACACGCGGATGTGCTGGTGTCCGCACCCTCGGCCGTCGTCGCGCGCATTCAGGAGATGCACACCCTGTGCATTCACGCCATTGCGGAAGGCCTCGACGCATTGCTCAGTGAGCGCACGACGCCATGAGCGACGCAGCGCGCGCGGCGGACGTAGACACTCTGCTACCGATCCTGGATCGCTACAGCGCCATCCATGTGTGGGTTGTCGGCGATGTGATGCTCGATGAGTACGTCATGGGCGCGGTGGAGCGCATCTCGCCCGAGGCGCCCGTCCCGGTGGTGCGCGTGCGCGAGACCGAATATCGCCTGGGCGGCGCGGCGAACGTGGCTCGACAGATCGCCGCGCTCGGCGCGCGAGTCAGCCTGGCGGGAGTGATGGGTGATGACCGGGCGGGTAGTGAGCTGCTGCGGCTGTGTGCCGCGGCCGCGATCGATACGCGAGCGATCGTTGTGCAGGAGGGACGGGGCACGACGCGCAAGCTGCGCGTGCTCGGACACAGTCAGCAGTTGCTGCGTCTGGATTGGGAGAACGCGAGCGCGTGCGATGCGCGGGTGAGCGGGGAAATTGAGTCGCGGCTCGCGGAGAGCCCGCGGCCCGATGCCATCATCCTGAGCGACTACGCCAAGGGCGTCCTGACGCCCGCGGCCATCACGGCGCTCGCACGCGTGCGCGGCTCCGCGCCACTCCTCGTCGATCCGAAGAATCGCGATTTCGGCGTCTATCGCGGCGCGACGATCATCACGCCGAACCTGAGAGAGCTCGAGGCCGCGGCCGGGCGCGCGCTCGATGCAGATGACACCGCGGCAATAGTGGCCGCGGCACGGCCACTCGCGGCTGCCACCGGACTCGAAGCCATGGTCGTCACACTGGGTGACCGCGGCATGCTCGTGGTTCCCTCGCAGGGCGAGGATGTGCTGGTACCCGCCGTGCAGCGGGCGGTCTACGATGTCACCGGTGCGGGCGATACGGCGATAGCCGTCCTCGCTCTGTCGCTTGCGGCGCACGCGCCGCTCGGGGACGCGGTGCGCATTGCGAACGCGGCCGCGGGCGTCGCCGTCGGTCACGTCGGTGCCGTGGCGGTGGACAAGAACGCCATTCGCCATGCGCTCACGGCGCTACCGGAGAGCAAAGTCCTCACTCGGGATGAGCTTGCGGTACGCGCCGCGTCCTGGCGCATGGCCGGCAAGCGCATCGTGTTCACGAACGGCTGCTTCGATCTGCTGCATTCCGGACATCTTTCACTG
>Ga0335083_10008585_pt1 | contig 12463 bp, 27 predicted proteins | sample Lox_Sample_42_FD_206716 | JGI IMG/M metagenome (GOLD analysis project Ga0335083, IMG submission 206716) | Soil microbial communities from Loxahatchee National Wildlife Refuge, Florida, United States - Lox_Sample_4.2 | ecosystem: Environmental > Terrestrial > Soil > Wetlands | place: USA... | reverse complement strand
TGGTTCGGGTGTTCGGGTTCAGGTGAGGTTCCTCTTCGAGCTTGGCAGCCAGAGCGCGTGCCCTGTCTAAGGTCGCCTCGAAATCATCGACGCGAAAAAACAGCAGGAGGCCGTTCCCCGGAGTTGCACGCCCGGGATTGAGCAACGACGGATGCTCCTCGACACCCCACTCATGCAGACAGAGTAAGACCGTCCCGTCCGAGTCGCGGATGTCGCCAAAGTCCGGATGAGGCGGTCGGGACTCGGGCTGACCGAACAGGGATCCGTACCATCTGAAGCTGCGGGGCACGTCGGCTACCCCGATGATCGTCCATAGCCGCCTCACCTTATCCCTCCTCGCGACCAAAGAGTAACGCTTGCAGGCCGCAGGTCGGTTTTTCGCTGCGAACCTTCGCTTGCATGACTCAACCGCCCGGATTTGGAGATTGTGATCACCGCCCGGCAGCGTCAGGCGTGCGGCGGCAACTTCCGGTCAGCGACATGTCGGCGCTCCCGCGGGTTTGTTGTCGGCTTTAGAGCGTAGTCGTCTTTCGCGCGCGCGTCGATCCGATAACAAAAGCGGCATCTACCCCAGCAAATGATGCCCGGCAGGCAATTGATGGGCATACCAGGTCGCGAGCCGATGCCGTATCGTCTTCTCGCTGACCTGGTCTTCCGGCATCGGGGTAATGACCTTGTCGTGGACCAGCAGGCGATAGATGTACAGCGCCTTGGCGCTCGAGGAGTCGGTGGCCTCGAACTCGACTGCCTTGCGGTTTTCGGCATACTGAACGCCGGCGTGCAGTGCGGCCTTGAACAATTCCGCTTCGTGCTTGAGCTTCTTCATACGCCCGGCCAAAAGGTATACGAGCCAGCAATCTAGCACTCCGGCCGATGGACGGCAGCCCAGATAGATATTCCCGGGGAAATAAGAGGTGGGATTTCTCTTGAGTGAGCCTTGGGGATACCAAGACGGCAACGTATCCCTGGCATCCGGTGAACGGGGCGTGAGCACAACAGGTCAGACCGGCGCTCGCCGAATCTGATCAGCTTACGAGCGGAAATCGCTGCCTAACGACCGAGGCGCGAGCGCGCGGCTTACACGCGGGCCGGAGTGCCATCACCCCCCTACGATTGTTAGGGGGTATAGATATATCCCACCGAAATAAACGCACCAGAATGAAAGACTCCCTCGCGGTCCGAAACCGGGCGGCCGAGTCACGAGCCAATTGGGATGTGATCCGCTCGCGCGCGCTGCCCGCGGTATCCCATCCGGGCCCAGCGTTAACCGTATGTTTGGTCTGTGCTCTGTCCGACCTCGATAATATAACCGTCAGGATCGCGGATGTAGCAGCGAATCTCGCCGTACTTGGGAATCGGCTTCGTGATGAACTCGGCCCCCCGACTCTTCCATAGTTCATAGCACGCTTGAATATCCGCAACGCGAATATTCATGAAGCTGTTGATGTGATTCGGGTCGGGAATGCTGAGCGTTACCGTCGGCTTATCCGGGGTCGGCCCGCCCCCAACGTTCAGAATCATCCAGATGTTCGCAAGCTGAAGGTACCCAGGCGCATTTCCGTCACCCAGGCTCAGAATGCGAGCGCCGAATACCCTTTCGTAGTAGCGAGCCGATCGCTCGATATCGGCGACGGTGAGAAATTGCGCGATGCTGATCCCCTCTCGCGGGGGCATCTCATACTCCTTCTGCTCGATCTGTACGCTGCTCATTGACGACTCCAACGTCCCACGCTGTAAGCGTGAATGACCGACTCAGGTTACGATGCTCGCAGCCAAAAACCGTTGCAAAAAAGATAAGGAGACTTGGACTGAGCGTATCTGGTCCGACGTGCAGTGCGGGCCGCGCGTCAACCGTACGCAAGATCGGTGCTCTGTCCGACCTCGATGATATATCCGTCAGGATCTCGGATGTAGCAGCGAATCTCGCCGTACTTAGGGATCGGCTCTGTGATGAACTCCGCGCCCCGACTTCTGCATAACTCGTGGGACGCTTGAATGTCCGCAGCGCGAATATTCATGAAACTGCTGATTTTATCCGGATCGGCGGGGACGCTCAGCGTTACCGTTGGCTTGTCCGGGGCCGGGCCGCCCCCCACGTTCACGATGAGCCACGTATTCGCGATCTGAATATGCCCAGACGCACCCTTGCTATCGCCTCTGCTCAGAACTCGACCACCGAAGACCTTCTCCTAGAAATCAGCCGATCGATTGGTGTCGGTAACGGTGATAAAAAGTGTGACCGTGAACCCGTCGCGGGGGGCGGCATCTCATAGCTCTTCCCTTCGATCTGCACGCTGTTAATTTGACGACTCCATATCGGCGAGGTGAGGATCCAGTATCACGCGACGTGCTTATTCATCAGACCGACAATCAGCGAATCGAGGCTGTAGGGGCCGGCGCCGGCCGAGATGATTAAGACCAACATAAAGGCATAAAGCGTCTCCGGCAAATAGAGCCAATCGTCAATGCGATCCGATTCGTCGATCGGTTTGTTGAGTTTGATTCGCTGCCGCCCGGACGTCGCCATGGCGACGATGATGATGACCAGGAGGCCAAGTGCAGGGAGCCCGATAAGCACGGCGCCGCCGGCTGTGAACTCTACTAACGGCACCCACCATTGATTGAAGCCCACTGCTGGAACGCCGAGCGCTTTGAGCTCATCCAAGATTGAACGATGGCGCTCGGCGTTGAACAGCTTGTGATATCCGGACAGCATGAAGAATGTCCCGACCGCGATCCGGTTTAGGGTGAGCGCGAGATCGTTGTGCCCAATACCAACGAACAGTAAATCCATCACGCGCCTCCTCGCACCGCAAAGCCACGGGTCACCGCGCGGCGATGCCAGACAACACATCGATCGAATATTCTCCCGCACCGGTAACGTACAAGAGCAAGAAGCCTCCGATAATGCTGAGGTTCTTGTAGAAGGCCTCCATGGTTTCGACTTGAGCCGCGCCGGTCGTCGTCCAATAGCGATGCTCAATGAGCGAAGTTCCCAGCGTGTATAAGGCCATGAGGACGGCAGCCGGACGCGTAAAGACGCCAACAGCGACCGCGAACGCGACCGGGAGTTCCATGAAGATCGCGACGGCAGCAGCCAGTGACGGCATCGGAGCGCGATCCCGCACCAGCTGACTAACCGTGCCCGAATAGTCCCTGAGCTTTCTCCAGCCGAAGATCAGAAACAAGGTCGCGAGAAAAAGACGCGCCGCGAGAATGACCTCATCGTTGATGGCATTTTTCATCACGGTACGTGGATCCCCGCTTTTTTCTGATCTGCGCTAAGGTCTCACCGCATCTGCCAACGTGTCCGGCACGTCCACGAGGTTCCTCGAGCTGCACCTGCTCAGGCATATCGGACGTGTTGCCCTGATAGTTAACCTCGAGAGTGGAAAGAAAGCCACGGGCATCCGTAAAGACGAGCAAGGATACAGTTCGACGAGGCTCAGCGCTTTCCAGGGTGTAGTAGCTCACATCGAGCGCGAACCCGCCCCGGTCCGATGCTGACACCAGCGGTTCCAGGACGCTCCAAGCGTTGGTTAGCTGCCATGACTCATGAGCATTTCAGGAAATCTGGGCAACACGAATAAGATGAGCATCCCCGCCAAGATCAGCACGCCCCACCACCGCCGCGTCGAGATCAAATAGTACGTCAGATAAAAGGGCAGAAACATCACAAACCAACCATGGTCGAGCGATGGGAAGTAACGACCGGATGTCGGCGTATCAGCCACGACCCAGGTCGCCACGATACTCAAAACAGCGAGGTTGTGAATGAAATAGACGCCCCCGCCCAAGGGTACTCCGTGCGACCAGAGCCAGCCGCTAAATGCGGTGACTACAACCGATATGCCGCACGCGCTAAGGATGCTGACGCGCTTCAGCGTTGCGATCGACATGGCAGCTCACGGTGAGCTTGAACGGCCGGGCCAATGGGCTTGCTACGCTCCGAGGGGTAACGGGCCGCCCCAAGCGTTGGTTATGAGGCACGACGGTCTGATGAATGGTTGACGCCATCGCTTGTCGGTACATCGGGAATCTCGAAAGGATTCACATCCTCGAGGCATCCAACGTTGTAGCAGTACTGGTTGGGATTGGAGCGGCGCTGATGATGCGTATAGATTCCGCAGTTGGAGCAGAAGTAGTGCTTCGCGGTCATCGTGTTGAATTGATACAGTTTAAGAACCTCATGGCCCTTAAGAATTCGTAATCCAGTCAAGGGCAACGCAGCCATAACGGCTCCTTTCCTTCGACACATCGAGCAATCGCATCGGTGCAGATCGACGATGCCGTCTGGTAAGTGAAGTTCCAGAACCACAGCCCCGCAGTGACAAGAAGCCCTGTGCCTCTCACGAATCGTAGTCGGGCCAATCTTCTTAATCATGGCTCTGCATGGTCTCGTGCCTCATAACGGTGAAGTTGAGCGGCCGCGCTCATGAGTAAAGCGCGCGCAATGCGCGCACACTAGTCCGGCACGCATCGGGCACCTCCTTGGCTCTCACGGTCGCTCCAACGATTGTTAGAGCGCATGCCCAAACACGTGCGAACTACGGCGAATCCGCGGCCACGGGAGCCCGACTGGAACCGCGGGCGCACAGTCTCTTCCCGCGCCTGCGGCGACACTACCGAGGAGCACGGACCCCTCCAACGATTGTTAGACGTCGAGTCACGCGGCAACCCGTGATACGCGAAGGTCCTTGCGACGCTTCTCCGCATGCCACAGGTCGTACTGCGTCTGCTGGTTCATCCAGCTCTCTGAGCTCGTCCCAAACGCGATCGACAGACGGACCGCCATCTCAGGACTGATTCCGGCGCGCCCGTTCAAAAGTGCCGACAGGGTCTTTCGACTCACCCCAAGGGCACTCGCGGCTTCGGTCACCGACATGTCCAGAGGCTCAAGGCACGGCTGCCGAATAATCTCGCCCGGATGGGGCGGGTTGTGCATCTTCATGAGAGAAACCTCAGTGGTAGTCCTCGTAATCAACGTCAATGGCACCCTTACTATCGAATCTGAACGTGACGTGCCAATTGCCACTAACGCTTACCGCCCAGGAACCGCTACGCGTACCTTTCAACTCAGAGTTGCTGGGCGATGCGAGCGGGGCCATATGCATCCGATTCCACGTACGTGATAACGCTCTGCACCAGAAGGCGGAGATTTTCCTCCTCCGTACCTCGGACTAACTTTTCAAGGTCTTTTCCAACGACAGTGAACGGAGGAGTCAATTTCATTTCGCCCGGTCGCGGCACTGAACAAGGCGCGAGCATCGCTTCACGGAGCAGTCTAAGGAGGTCCGATTCGAGAGCTGACCGCACAGGTATCCGTTCATCATCGAAATAAAGCAGCCCGGCTCTCTGGCACGGCACGGAACTGCCATCTGAATAGAAATTGCGCGGAAGATAAACGCGACGCTCCGCGCCGTTTTCGTCCCAAGCGTAGAGCCTGGTTGATCCGCCATCAAGCGCGTACTCAGCGGAATAGAAAGTCAGACGCGAAGGTACGTTCATCGGAAGTGTTTGCCGCCTAACGGTGAAGTAGAGGGGCCGCGTAGAAGCGCTGATCAAGCGCCGCCGGCGCATACTGTCCTCCCGCGCCGGCGGCGCGGACACGCAGACCGATCACGGACCCCTCCAACGATTGTTAGAACGCAACCTCATTCCGCATCCTCAAGCGCAATCCCCCGACCGGCGCGTATGCTCGCGCGTGCCTTGGCGATTCGCTTAAGGAAGCGCGGGTCATTCTCTAGTCGATACTCCAGCCAATCGTCCTCGGACTCGAAGCCGATGAGGACCCCCGCCGGCTTCCCATGGCGTGTGATCACAATCTCTCGAGCTGCGGCCTCTTTTAGGTAGCGGGAGAAGTCGTCCTTGACCTCGGCCAGAGGGACTTCCTTCACAGTTTTCCGAATTGAGCGAGCCATGCTGCCGTCTCCGATTTGGGCACTATCGCCAGGACCTCAACCCTCCCCTCCGCCACGTCGTAGAAGACCCGGATATCACCTACCCGCAGCCGATACTGCGGCCGGGAGAGCCCTCGCAGCCGCTTGATTCGACTGCGGCTGGTCTTCTCCGGCTCGTGCCGCAAGTGCGTCTCCATCGCGCCCTTCACGGCACCGCGAACCACCGCCTTGAGGCGCTTCAGGTCCTCTACCGCTTCCGGGGCCAGAACTATGGCAAAGGGCATTCTGGCCAGATTATAGCCAAAATGAAGACGCCGGGCTAAGGGTGCGTTCTAACGGTGAAGTTGAGGGTCCGCACTCCAGCGCCCCATTGGAGCCGCGGGCGCACAATTGCTTCCTGCGCCCGCGGCAACACTACCGCGCCTCACGGCACCTTCCAACGATTGCTAGGCGTCATAAATGCGCGTCGCCCGAGCTGCAGGCTGGACGCGCTGCTCTGCTGATCTCAAAGCCTATTGTCTTTTGCGTGCGAGGCACGCTGACGATGATATACGGCTCCACAATCTCCGAGGCGCACAGACAGTTCTGGCCTGGGCTTTGATGTATTAGGTGAAGCGTAATTGCCTCAGGGCTCTCACTGACATGACTTAGAACATATCCATTGCAAGTGGAGTCGCTGTGCGCAAGAAAGAGAACCATCGTGGATTCATCAAAGTCTAGGCCAGGGAAATTTTGCGGCTGGTGAGATGAAGTTTCTGCTTGGAGCTTAGGCCAAATGCCTGCAAGCTCCGCCTCGCTGTGAATCAACAACACTCGAGGCTTCAGCGGCTCGTTGCGCGGTACCGTTACCGCAGACCTATAGTCCCGATTCGGAGCCACATGACCCGTCTGTAAAATCCGAAAAGGGACGGCCACACTGTTCTTAGCATCTTGAGCTGTAACCACAGCAGCGAAGAAGATCCAGCCGAGACTAAACAAGTGCGCCTTGGTATTCATGACGCCTAACGTCAAAGTTGAGAGGCCGCCTCGAAGCGCCCGAACAAGCGCCGTGGGCGCACAATCTCTTCCGCGCCCGCGGGGCTAACCTCATGCCCTTCACGGTCCCCTCCAACGATTGTTAGCTGCCGGCCTGCAGTTCTTCCCGAAGTACCCGCCGCAGTGTCGTTTCAAGGGACTCGTGCCTGCGCTTCATGTGCTCACGCAGAGCTGCGTTAATCAGTGACTGGTAGTTGCCGCCACCCGCCGCATCGACCTGTGCTTTAAACCAAGCCAGAATGTCGTCATCCAGCCGAATGGTGATTCGCGTCTTGCCCGCGGGGTGCGCAACGACTGCACCGCGCTTTGCCTTAGAAAAGTCGTACTGTCTGCGCATTAGCGTCTCTCGTAGCGTTTCCGCTCTCCAGGGCTCCCCCGGCGCGCGGAGATGATGCGAATGTTGGGCCCAACGTAAGCAAAGACGGTTACCAAGACTCGTCCGGTGGGGTCGGCACCCAGAGCCACGAACCGCTCTTCGCCCACAGCGTCGGGATCAGGCATGGCGAGCGCCCGTGGGTCCTCAAGTGATAGCGCCGCATCCGCGAAGTGAACCTTGTGCTTCGCGAGGTTTGCTGCAGCCTTGGCCGGATCCCACTCATACCCGTCCACGAAGCGGAGTGTATGCACATGTGTACACAGGCGTCAACCGAACCAGTAGCGTTTTCGGCCGCCAGCTAACGGTGAAGTTGAGGGGCCGTCTGCCAGCTCGTGATTGTAGCCGCGAGCGCACACTTTCTTCCCGCGCCCGCGGCGAGACCACCGAGCATCACGGACACCTCCAACGATTGTTAGGTGTCCCGAACTTATGCAGCGTCCCAAAGACTCCGATCCTTCCACGTGCAAATTACAAACCAGCCCGTGCTGCCAGTGTCCAGCGCAAACGCGACGATCCCCATTACGGCAGTCCCGATTGCGCCAAAGCCCACGACCAGGCCTATGCATATCAGTACGGTGCCAATGAGTGGGATCACCGAGACGTTCCGCGTAGAACGGAAAACGAAGGGAATCGGCCGACCGAAGGAAATTAGCAGATTGAGCAAGGCAAGAAATAGCGCCCCAATCATAAAACCCGCGCCGGAAAAGCGTGGGTACTCGGGATGAATCAGCCCAGCGGCAAGAGAGCCAAGAAGAGCCAACAATGGAGCAAAGCAAAGTGTTAGGCCAACGGCCCGTCGAGCGACGTTGGTGGGGATCTTTTGCTGCGTGTCAGGGTTCATGACCCGGGGGACACCTAACGGTCGCGTTGAGCGGCCGCGCTTAGGAGTCTGCTCAGCGACGCGGACGCATACTGTTTCCAGGTGCTCGCGGTGCTTTGCCGGCCACGCATCACGGGCCGCTCGAACGCTTTGTTAGAGGCCGCTGAGCGTATTTGTCCGCGTAGTTATCCAGAAGATTGCGAATCATCTTCTGATAGGGAACGCGCGATCGTGCGGCGTGCGCCTTAAAAAAATCGACGCTGCGCTTGCTGAGGGAGATGGTGACTTTCACCCCCGTTTCCTTCAAAACAAGCTGGTCCGGAGGTGGCAGGAAGTCCTCAACCACCTCTACACGACCTAGCTTTTCATCGGTGTATCTAGGAGTGCGTTTCATAGATCTTCCTGCCTCTGCGCCAATAGCCGGCGCCGATAATGCGAATGACCCGTCCGCGATAGGTAAACCTGACCGTCATGACGCGCGGACCGACTCGGCCGAAACAGTAGAAGCGTTCTTCGGAGCTGCTGTGCGTGGCATCACGAGCAATGACACGATTCGGGTCCAAGAAAGCCAGCTGTGCCTCCTCAAAGGAGACGTGGTGCTTCGAGCGGTTCTCCGCGTCCTTGACGGGATCCCAGTCGATGCTCGACATAGGTATCAGCCTAGCACGCGTATGGCGTAATGGCCATACCGAAGTATGGGCGTAGCTCCGCGACCTCTAACGATTAGCTTGGGCGGCCGTCTGCCGAATCAGATCGCGCGCTGTGCGCGCAAAATAGTCACGGCGCGCACAGCGCGCCTCCTCAGTTCTCACGGCCGCTCCAAGCGTTGGTTAAACCGCGGAATGGCGTGCCACAAACTTCGCACTTACCTGTCCTTTTTAGAGTCGCATAGTGGGACCCCAAGGCTGCGCCGCAGGAATCGCAGATGAGGCCGTGCTCAGTACTTAAACGACGCACAGCACGTCGGAAGTAAGACGCCGGAATTTGAGCCAGCGCGATCAGGCAGAGGAAACCAAGGACAGCCTTTGTCGAGTTGGCTCCAGGTAGGCGATCGCCGAAGTGCGAGTACGCCAACGCCGTAATGATGCCCACGAGGACAGACGTCCCCAAAACGGGCAGCACCGCACGAGCTAAATCGCGCTGGTATGCACTTAGCGTCGTGCGAAGGTCAGTGTGCGGCACAGAAGTCATGGGCGCGGTCTAACGATGAGCTTGAGCGGCCGCCCGCATACGCTTACTGCGCGACATGAGCGCAAGATAGCGCAGCGCGCTCATGTCGCGCCGCGCACTTAACATTACGGATGCTCCAAGCGTTGGTTAGATCACCGGCCTCGGCGGTTTCGATTAATTGCGTCGTGCGCAACGCGAGCAGCCTTTAGTCGCCTTCGCAATAAAGGAATGATCCTCCAGGCAGTGGCGCCGTCAAGGGTGCCTGAAGGGATCAGGTTCAAAATTACTAGGACGAGGCTCCAGTAACCAAGGATCAGAACTACTGGACCTAATATCCAGGGTGACGGGTTTAAAAATGCGTCGAGTGCGAGCAAAGGAATGGCCACAAGCAGCTGCGCGATGACGCCGCCCCATGCGATGAGGCAGCGCTCCCATTCGTCCGTCGGCGCATCAAATACGCAACGCCCATGAAATAAGCTAAACCAGACGGATTGAACCCTATAGCCGAAGTGATGAGCGACCGCCGCGTGCCCAAATTCGTGCCAATCTCGATGTGCCTTTTTAAAGAGAAAACCCACGCAAAGCCACCAATTGGCGGGGAAGCCGGCATTTCGTGATGGCTTCTATCTGTTGACCTCGCAGCGCTCTAGTGCAAGCTGCGCCACTCTCCGCGCAAGCTCCGGATTCATGCGGCAGACTCCATCGTGCTGAATCGAAAAGTCAGCACCCGTGAACGTGACCGTGTCGATTAGCTGAGCTCCAAGCGTTGGTTAGACAACTCCTACATCGTAGTGATTTTTTATCGCGTGACTAATAAGCGAGTCGCAATCCCTGCCGCAAGAATGCTCCCGAGTAGCACGCCGATATAACCGATCATGGTGATACGTCGGTCCCTGGACGAGCAAAACGGCGCCGCAATCTCCGGCGTCTGAGCGTAGCGTCGTAAAGAGCGAAATCGAAGGTACAAGACTACTCCCGCAGGCACCGTAAACCATGGCACCCAGTCTTTCGTAAGAAGGAGGCGGGGGAACAGCACGCTCATGAGTACCAGCAGCGCCAAGGTCGAAGGGATGCCTACGATGATCATGTACGGAGTAATAGCGTCGCGGCAGGCTTCGTCGGGCGTATTGCGATAGGTCCGGCCGAGCATGTACCCATAAAGTCGCGCAAATACGTATGGGGCTGTGCTCACTGGACCTTACGGCGCCGCCTTTTGGAGTTGTCTAACGGTGAAGTTGAGGGGCCGCCCAGAAGCGCCACCCAAACGCCGCGGGCGCACACTGTCTTCCCGCGCACGCGGCGCGTAACCACCAGCCGTTCACGGACCCCTCCAACGATTGTTAGCCGGCACCAAACCCCTTCTCAAGAGCTGTGATCATGCGCTTCAGAGCTACCAGCTTGTAGCTCTTCAGGATCAGCTCCCTGGCAAGACGCCAGTTCACCCGGCCGTCGGCCATCATACTGATCCATTCGTCTCGACCGTAGGGCGTGCGAGTAAACCCGCGGACCCGTGCGTACTTAGCTACATCTGCGCGATTCAGGCGGAACGCGATGCTGGGGCGCCTGTGTATCCACTCGTACGTTACGAATGTGCGTCTTCCGGCTCGGAAGTTAGGATGACCCCATGATCCGGTTTCGGTTGTTTCTGGCAGGGAAAGGCAGAGTTTCCTTACGCGGGACAGAACCGCGTCACCGTCTGACTCGCGGCCGGGGCGGGGGGTGTTCACAGGAGGTTCAAGTGCCGGCTAACGGTGAAGTTGAAGGGCCACCCAAAAGCGCCGATCAAGCGCCGCGGGCGCACACTGTCCCCAGGCGCCTGCGGCGCGTAAACCACCACCGTTCACGGTCCCCTCCAACGATTGTTAGCCGCCCGGCCTCAACGTGCATAGTAGCAATCGACCTTTGTGACCGCCTTTTTGCTATCGAAGTAAAAGCCCAGTTGCGGGAAGCCGCCGCCCATTTGTCCAAATGGCGTTGGGCTGGTGAAGAAGTACCACCATGAATGATGGTCTTCCTTATCGATGAAGTCGGGTTCTCCAAGGGTGTCGCGCAGTTGCCTCTGGGTTACACCAACCAGCGCAGTGGTGTTCGCCGGACACGCGCTGTGCGTGGGAGCGCCGACCGGGAGCACGCGAAGAGACTTGAGTTCGCTGGCCAGTTCGCTAAGTAACGGCGGGGTTTCCTGTGCCTGAGCCGGGAGCGCCGCCAAGAGCAACAGCAGAGCGATCAACTCGTGGCGCATAAGGGCGGCTAACGGTGAAGCTGAGGGGCCGTCTGTCGGCGGCTGATTGGAGCCGCGGGCCCACAATGGTCTTCCGCGCCCGCGGCGATACCACGGCGCCTCACGGCGCCCTCCAACGATTGTTAGGCCGCTGACTGGCGTTCTACGTCCCAACCCGGGAACACCAGCACGGCGGGATGGCACCGGAGAGCCCGAGCCAGAACCTTCGCCCGTTCCACTCCTAAGCGAACCCGCTCGTTCTCTATCGCGGAAATGGTCGTCTGCGGAATACCCGTTAGCTCGCTGAGTTGATTCTGGCTCAGTTCCTGCAGCTCGCGAAGAATGCGTACGGACTCCCCAACTGAGACCTCGATACGGCGCTTAGCGGGACGGAACTGATTCATATCAGCGCTTCCTATAATCGTGTGGCGTTACTTCAACGACTTGAAACAGCTGCTCCTGGGAGAGGGCACGATAGATAACCCTAAACTGGATGTTTAACCGAGAAGAGCGATAGCCATTCCAAGTACCCGACAAGGCCTCGTCATGAAAACCGCGGATGGCTCTCAGGCCAGGAGGGCCTGAAATCGCGGCAATGTCCAGCCACTTCTCATACCGTTTCTGTATCTCTAAGGGCGCCGAAGCGAGCTGCTTACCGATACGTCGGTGCTCTTCAACGCGCCACATGCCATATGATGCCTATATCAAATATGGCCTGTCAAGAGCGGAGTCGACAGCGCCGACGTAACGTCAGCGGCCTAACGGTGAAGTTGAGGGGCCGTCTGCCAGCTCGTGATTGTAGCCGCGAGCGCACACTTTCTTCCCGCGCCCGCGGCGAGACTACCGAGCATCACGGACACCTCCAACGATTGTTAGGTGTCCCGAACTTATGCAGCGTCCCAAAGACTCCGATCCTTCCACGTGCAAATTACAAACCAGCC
>Ga0335083_10008584_pt1 | contig 12464 bp, 12 predicted proteins | sample Lox_Sample_42_FD_206716 | JGI IMG/M metagenome (GOLD analysis project Ga0335083, IMG submission 206716) | Soil microbial communities from Loxahatchee National Wildlife Refuge, Florida, United States - Lox_Sample_4.2 | ecosystem: Environmental > Terrestrial > Soil > Wetlands | place: USA... | reverse complement strand
AGATCGGCCCGCACCCATTCATCGACGTTGCGTGCGCCCACCATCGCCGCATGCGCCGCCTCGAGCGCGCCAAAGGCGTCCGCGTTGTAGGACACCGCAGCCAGGCCGGCCGCATACGGCTCGATCATCTCGCGCATCTCCTGCAACTTGAGCGCAAACGCCATCGGCTCGGCCACGCGCGAGTACCAGTCGAGCACGTCGACATCGAGCAGATTCCACGCGTGCCTCGCCCGCACCCGCGTGCCAACGCGCGGGCGCGACTCGATCAGCCCTTTCGAGGTGAGGGTGCGCAGCGCCTCGCGCAGCACCGTGCGGCTGACGCCGAACCGCTCCATCAACTCGGCTTCGCGCGGCAGGATGGTTTCCGGCGCGTAGTCGCCGCGCAGAATGGCCGTGGCCAGCTGTTGGGCGACGCGCCCGTGCAGATCGTGCTGAATAAGGCTTCTCCCCGCCGTCTTTCGGCGCTGTGTATTGTCGGAACGACCGCGATTATCCGGCATGCCGGCCACAAGACCCACCCGCGATCACCGCACGCACGGCCAATAATACTATTAATAGTATTAAACGACGATTTTGCTGTAGCATGTGGCTCCTCAGATATCGCGCCGCCGGGACGCCGGCGTCCCATGCGGCGTCCGCCCCCCGGGGATTGGCCTCGTAGGCACAAGGAGATGCTCACCATGAAAATCACCAAGCTCGAAACCTTCATCGTTCCGCCGCGCTGGTGCTTCCTCAAGATCGAAACCGATGAGGGCATCGTCGGCTGGGGCGAGCCGGTCGTCGAAGGCCGCGCACATACCGTCGCGGCCGCCGTCGACGAGCTGTCCGACTATCTGATCGGCAAAGACCCGCTGCTGATCGAAGACCACTGGCAGGTGATGTACCGCGCGGGCTTCTATCGCGGCGGTCCAATCTCGATGAGCGCGATCGCCGGCGTTGACCAGGCGCTGTGGGACATCTTGGGCAAGCATCATGGCGTGCCTGTTCATGCGCTGCTCGGCGGCCAGGTGCGCGACAAGATCAAGGTGTACTCGTGGATCGGCGGCGACCGTCCGAGCGATGTCGCCAACAACGCGCGCGCCGTGGTCGAACGCGGCTTCAAGGCGGTGAAGATGAACGGCTCGGAAGAGCTGCAGATCATCGATACCTTCGACAAGGTGCAAGGCGTCATCAACAACGTCGCTGCAGTGCGCGAGGCGGTCGGGCCGAACATCGGCATCGGCGTCGATTTCCATGGCCGCGTGCACAAGCCAATGGCAAAGGTGCTCGCCAAGGAACTCGATCCGTACAAGCTCCTCTTCATCGAAGAGCCCGTGCTGTCGGAAAACGTCGAGGCCCTGCGCGACATCGTCAATCAGACCAACACGCCGATCGCGCTCGGCGAGCGTCTGTATTCGCGCTGGGATTTCAAACACATTCTCTCGGGCGGTTACGTCGACATCATCCAGCCGGACGCGTCACATGCAGGCGGCATTACCGAGTGCCGCAAGATTGCGTCGATGGCCGAAGCCTATGACGTCGCGCTCGCGTTGCACTGCCCGCTCGGGCCGATCGCGCTGGCGACCTGCCTGCAGATCGACGCGGTCAGCTACAACGCGTTCATCCAGGAGCAGAGCCTCGGGATCCACTACAACCAGGGCAACGACCTGCTCGACTACATCAAGAACCCCGAGGTCTTCAAATACGAAGCCGGCTTTGTGTCGATTCCGCAAGGCCCGGGCCTCGGCATCGAGGTCAACGAGGAGAAGGTGCGTGAGATGGCCAAGGTCGGCCATCGCTGGCGCAATCCCGTGTGGCGCCACACTGACGGCAGCGTCGCCGAGTGGTAAGCGCAGAATCGAACGCCGCCCGCGGGCGGCGTTTTTACGCTTGCTCACGCTCGCGACCACAACAACGACAATCAGAAGCGCCCCCAGGCAGCGACAAGCGCGGTTCAAATCTGAGCCACCCGCTTGCGACGCCGCTGCTGCTCGACCACCACGAGCGTATCCGTTGACTCGGCCGCGCGTTCGCACGGACGTTACGTGTGATGAAGCCAGCGCCGTCTCAGTTACGTAACACCCCTGACCGAATCGGCCGAAACCGCGCGCTGAGGCGCTCGAACTGCGCCAGCCTCGCGCGTCGAAAGTCTTTCTGGACAAGGCTTTTCGGCCGACCGCCCGAGCCCGCCACGCGCCCGGCCCAATCTTTGCTTTTTGCATTGAAACGACAATGCGAGAGGCAAATCATGGGCGAATTTCTTCCCGACTACCTGATCCGCGAACAGGCGGCTGTGGGCGCGCTCGTGGTGTTCGGCGTGCTGCGCCTGATCGGCGCGGCGCTCGCATGCCAACGCGGCTGGCACATCTCGACTGTGGAGAAGTGTTTTGTCGTCGCGGCCTTGCTCTATTGCGTACCGCAACTGATCGACTTGCTCACCCAGCTCTACGGCGCGCACGCCGCGAGCGCGGAACTCGAAGGCAAGGTGAGCGGCTGCGCCATCGCCCTCTTCTGCGCGCCGATTGTGGGCCACAAGCTCGGCTTCGAATGACCCGGGCCGACCGAATCTGCCCCGACCGAACGGATCAACAAAGATGCTTGTGCCGAAACGAACAACGCGAACGACCCGAACCACGTATCGCTCAGGCGACGTGGTCACGCTCAAATCGGGCGGCCGTCCGATGACGGCCACGTGGGCAGGCCCGGTGATCTTCGCGCCCGGGGCCTGGTTGATCTGCCAATGGTTCGACAACGATGGCGAGCTGCGCCAGGAGATGTTCCCCGAAAGTATGCTGGAACGGGTGCCGAAAGCGCTCGCAGCGTGACGGGCAGTAACCGGGCACCCGGCTCCTGCCGGGGCGACCGTGTGTCTTGGCGCCGCACACAACGGTTGTGCGGCGCCTTTTTTGCGTCTGCCTGGCGCCCTCGGAAGCCGCGCGCTCAGCCCAGCGCGGCAAAGACTGGCACGCTGTCCGACAGCACAGCCGCTGCGACGAACACGCCGATCATCGCCCACGCTTCCAGATACAGCAGGTTGCTGAAGGTATGGGCATCCATGGTCGACGCTGTGCGGCGCAGCCGCGGCAGCGCCGAGAAGCGGTTCAGCCCGGCGAGCACCAGCGCCATTGCGACGAGCGCCAACTTGAGCGTCAGCACATGCCCCCACGTGCTGCTGCCGATCGCCTCGAACGAGCCGCCCGAGCCGCGCACGGCGTTGAACACGCCCGTCAGCAGCACGAACCCGAGCGCAACCAGCGACACGCTCGACACCTGCATGGCCGTGCGAATCAGCACGCCGCGCGCCGTCGACGTGCCGAGCGCCGGCAGCACCGCGAGTCCGGCCGCCATCGCGAGGCCGCCCCACACGCTGGCGGCGAGCACATGCAGCGTGTGCACACCGAGCGCCGCCGTCGCCGGACCGCCGTCGGCCGCGTGTCCGAGCGACGCCTTGCCGGCCGCGACCGCGATCACCGCCAGCCAGAGCAGCGCGTTGCGCAACGTGCCCGCGTGGCTCGCGAGCGCGGTCAGCAGCAGCACCAGCGCCCCAATGAACGCGACGCTCCATCCATGGCCGACGTGCGTCTGCGACAGCACTGTGGGGATCACGCCAAACGCATGGGGCAACGCCACGCCGCTCATCGCGGCCGACTGATACAGCAACCAGCCGAGGTCGGCGAGCACCAGTACGACGGTGGCCGTCAGCATCGAGCGTTGCGCGCGCAACCATGCGGGACGCGCCGGCGCGATCTTGGCCTGTGCGTCTTTGGCAAGCCATGCGCCGAGCAACGCCGAACCCACGGCAAACGCAAACGCGACATTCATGAGCGCGGCCATTGCGACCTGCCCGATCCACAATCCGTCTACTCTCATTTCACAGTGAACGCGTAGGTGCCCTGGGTGCGGTGGCCGTCGGTGGCGACCGCCGTCCACTTGACCGTGTAGCGCCCGGGCGTGAGCGGCTGCAAGGCGACGTGTATCGTTTTTGAATCATGTGCGTCGACTTGCGCGGCTTCGGCCGTCGCGGCCTTGTCACTGGCATCGCTGACCGCGATCTTGCTGAAGGACGCTTCGAGCGGCTCGCTGAAGTGGATCGTCAACTGGCTGGGCGCAGCGACCTCGGCGTTGGGCGCCGGCTCGAGCACGGTAGGCCGCGCATGCGCATACGCGGTGGACGCCACGGCAAGCGCCGCGGCACTGACCGCCAGCGCGCACAGCGCCGGACGGCAAAAATCGGATAGCTTCATGTAAGGCGGGTTGCTTGTCGAAAAAACGTGAGGAAGGGTGCGGGCGGCGCAGCAAGACACCGGCGCCCCGGGAGTGTACGCTTCGATGGATCGCGTGCGTGTCGGTTCAACGCAGTCGCAATTTCACGCCGCCCGACGGTCGAAGAAGATGGAGGCGATTGATGCAGAAAGCATGGTGGACAGAGCCACTACACGCTGTGCCACACTTGTCACATCGGCGTTTACGAGAGGGCGCAACGGGCCTGTGGCAAATAGTCACCATCACCCTTCAATGATAGAATGCTGCGTCGCCGCAGCGCCAGCTGCCCTCAAGCCGAGCCGCTCGAAGTTCGGTCGGGTCACCGAATTTGATGGAGTTACGCGTGTCTTCAAGACGCATTTTCCGCCCGTTGCTCGCCCTGCTGCTGATCGGCGCTGCTGGCGTCTATAGCGGCGCTGCGAAAGCGCAGACTCAACCCAAGGCTCCCGACACGATTGAAGCGCGCGTGCAGGGTTGCACGGCATGCCATGGCTCGCATGGTCAGGGGACCGACAACGACTACTTCCCGCGCCTCGCAGGCAAGCCGGCTGACTATCTGTACAACCAGCTGAAGAACTTCCGCGAAGGGCGCCGCAAGTACCCGCCGATGAACTACCTCGTCACGTATCTCTCGGACGACTACCTCCATGAGATCGCGACGTACTTCTCGGAGCAACGCCCGCCGTACCCGGCACCGGCCAGTCCAACGGTGTCGGCCACGACGCTCGCGCGCGGCGAGGACATCGTGCTGCACGGCGACGCATCGAAACAGATTCCGGCCTGCGCTGCTTGCCACGGCAAGGCATTGACCGGCATGGAACCGGCTATCCCGGGTCTGGTCGGCCTGCATGCCGATTACATCAGCGCGCAGCTCGGCGCATGGCGCTCGGGCTCGCGTCACGCCATCGTGCCTGATTGCATGCACACGATCGCCACCCGTTTGACCGATGATGACGTGAACGCCGTCGCTGCCTGGCTGTCCACCCGGACGGCTCCGCAAAACCCCGTGCCGGCTCCGGCCCGCTCGATGAAGACTCCGCTTGCCTGCGGCAGCGAACCGCAATAGGGCACCGGGAGAGACAATCAAATGAAACGCAAGTCACTGTTCGGCCTTTCGGCAGTCGTCGTGGTTGCGGCCGCTGCCCTCGTTCCCGTCCTGTGGTCCAGCGGCGACAACCTGCATAACGGCAGCGCGGTGGCGGCCACGCCCGCTGACGAGGCAGCGCTGATCAAAAAGGGCGAGTACCTTGCCCGCGCCGGCGACTGTATCGCCTGCCACACGGTGCGCGGCGGCAAGCAATTCGCCGGCGGCCTGCCGATGGCCACGCCGTTCGGCACGATGTTCACGCCGAACATCACGCCTGACGACGAGTACGGCATCGGCAAGTGGACCCAGGACGACTTCTACCGCGCGATGCATACGGGCCGTTCGAAGGACGGCAGCCTGCTGTACCCGGGCTTCCCATTCACGAGCTACACGAAGGTCACGCGCGCCGACTCGGACGCGATCTATGCGTACCTGCGTTCGATTTCGCCGGTCAACGTGCCGAGCCGTCCGCACGAACTGAAATTCCCGTTCAACAACCGTAACCTGCTGATCGGCTGGCGTACGCTATTCTTCCGTGAAGGCGAGTTCAAGCCGGATCCGACCAAGTCGGTCGAGTGGAACCGCGGCGCGTATCTGATCGAAGGCCTCGGCCACTGCGGCATGTGCCACACGTCGATCAATGCGATGGGCGGCCCGGTCAACTCGGCGGCCTTCGCCGGCGGCCTGATTCCGCTGCAGAACTGGTACGCGCCGTCGCTCACGTCGAACAAGGAAGCGGGTCTCGGCGACTGGGACATCAAGGACATCCAGGACCTGCTGAAGACTGGCGTGTCGCCACGCGGTGCGGTGTTCGGTCCGATGGCGGAAGTGGTTCACAACAGTCTGCAATATATGTCGGACGAAGACATCCAGGCGATGGCGACGTACCTGAAGACGATTCCGCAGAAGAGCGAAGCGCCGGAAAGCCTGCAGCTGGAAACGTCGGAACAGTTCGGCAGCCAACTGTTGCAGCAAGGTCAGAAGATCTACGGTGACAACTGCGCGAAGTGCCACGAAGCGAATGGCCTCGGCCGGCCGCCGAACTTCCCGCCGCTCGCGAACAATCAGTCGATCCAGATGCAGTCGGCTGTGAACCCGATTCGCATGGTGTTGAACGGCGGCTATCCGCCGAGTTCGGACGGCAATCCGCGGCCGTACGGCATGCCGCCGTTCGCACAGTCGCTGTCGAATCAGGAAGTCGCTGCCGTCGTGACGTACATCCGTATGTCCTGGGGCAACCACGGTACCGCAGTGTCGCCGCAACAAGTGGCCGATCTGCGTTCCGCGCCGCTCGACTAAGCGGCGCAAGAGACAAGGAGGGCGCGGCTGCGGGAAACCACGGCCGCGCCCTTCGTTTTTCAGGATCATTGCCGGACAGGCGCGTGCACCATGGCGCACCTGAAACCGTGCGGGAGAAGAAGTCGTGCATGTCGGTGAGCGTTTCAACAGCATTACCCACCTTGTCGGCGCGGTGCTGTCGGTGGCGGGACTGGCTACGCTCGTGACGATGGGCGCGCTGGACGGGGATGCGTACAAGGTCGTCAGCTTCAGCGTGTATGGTGCGATGCTGTTCGTGCTGTATGCTATCTCCACCCTCTACCATAGCGTGCGCCACCCGCGCGTGAAGGCAGTCCTGCAGAAATGCGATCATTCGGCGATCTACCTGCTGATCGCCGGCAGCTACACACCTTTCACGCTGGTTACGTTGCGCGGACCGTGGGGCTGGTCGCTTTTCGGCGTAAGCTGGGGGCTTGCGGCCCTTGGCATCGTGCAGGAACTCACGCTCGGGCGACGCACCCGCAGCGTTTCGATGGTGCTGTATGTGTTGATGGGATGGCTTGCGCTCGTTGCCATCCGCCCGCTGGTCCACGCATTACCGGCCGCGGGTATCGCGTGGCTCGTGGCCGGCGGGGTCATCTACAGTGTCGGCATCTACTTCTTCATCAACGACGAGCGCATCCGGCATGGACATGGTATCTGGCACCTGTTCGTACTGGCGGGCAGTCTGTGTCAATTCGTCAGTGTTGCACGCTACGTCGCGTGACGCCCCACGACGGCGAAGTGCAACTTAAGGCCAGTCAACGTGTCTTGATAGCGCGTTGAAGCATTCGGCACGCGCTGGCGCGTGCCGCCGATTTCCCTGCGACCGGACCTGGGCTTTGGCCTCGAAGCGCGCCTGCTGGCTGCGCGTTTGCCGTTCGCGATACTGCATTGCAAAGAGTTTTTATGTCTTTTGATTCCCTCGGCTTGTCCGAACCGCTGGTCCGTGCTGTCCACGAACTCGGCTACACCTCCCCTACTCCGATCCAGTTGCAGGCGATCCCGGCCGTGCTCAACGGCGGCGACCTGCTCGCCGGCGCGCAGACCGGCACTGGCAAGACCGCCGGCTTCACGCTGCCGATCCTGCAGCGCCTGACCTCGATGCCGCCGGTCGCGACGGCCTCCGGCAAGCGCACCGTGCGTGCGCTGATCCTCACGCCGACGCGCGAGCTCGCCGCGCAGGTCGAGGAAAGCGTGCGCGCGTATGGCAAGTATCTGAAGCTGAAGTCGACGGTGATGTTCGGCGGTGTCGGCATCAATCCGCAGATCGACGCGCTCAGGCGTGGTATCGACATCGTGGTGGCGACGCCCGGGCGGCTGCTCGATCACATGCAGCAGAAGACCATCGACCTGTCGCATCTCGAGATTCTCGTACTCGACGAAGCCGACCGCATGCTCGACATGGGCTTCATCCACGACATCAAGCGCGTGCTCGCGAAGCTGCCGCCGAAGCGCCAGAACCTGCTGTTCTCCGCGACCTTCTCCGACGAGATCAAGACGCTTGCCGACAACCTGCTCGATTCGCCCGCGCTGATCGAAGTCGCACGCCGCAATACGACGGCTGAGACGGTGGCGCAGAAGATTCACCCGGTGGACCGCGACAAGAAGCGCGAGCTGCTCACGCACCTGATCAAGCAGCACAACTGGTTCCAGGTGCTGGTGTTCACGCGGACCAAGCACGGCGCGAACCGCCTCGCCGAGCAACTGACCAAGGACGGCATCAGCGCGCTCGCAATCCACGGCAACAAGAGTCAGTCGGCCCGCACACGCGCGCTCGCCGAGTTCAAGAACAACACGCTGCAGGTGCTGGTGGCGACCGACATTGCCGCGCGCGGCATCGACATCGACCAGTTGCCGCATGTGGTCAACTTCGACCTGCCGAACGTGCCGGAAGACTATGTGCACCGCATCGGCCGTACCGGCCGCGCTGGGGCGACCGGTGAAGCGGTATCGCTCGTGTGCGTCGACGAATTGCAGTTGCTCAAGGACATCGAGAAGCTGATCAAGCGCGCGGTGCCGCAGGAAGTGATCGCCGGGTTCGAGCCGGATCCGAACGCGAAGCCAGAGCCGATCCTGCGCCGCGGCCAGGGCGGGGGCGGCGGCGGTGGCCGTCAGCCGCGTCAAGGGCAAGGTGCGGCCAAGCGTGACGGCGGCGCGACCAAGCCCCCGCAGCGTTCGGGCCAGCGCCCGGCCGGTGGCCAGCAGCAGGCAAAGCCGCAAGGCGCCAAGCCCGCCGGTGCACCGACGCAACCGCAGGTGCGCAAGGACAACCCGCGCCACGAGACCACCCGTCATCACGACAAACCGCGCGCGGCTTCGCATGACGGTGCCGGTGCGACGCATGCGCCGCGCAAGCCGCAAGGCGGTAATCCAGGCGCCTTGCTCGGCGGCGGCAAGCCGCGCAGCGACGCTACGCGCAACACGCAACCGCCGCGCAACGGCGGTCAACGCGGCCGTTAAGTCGGGCCTTTTAGCACCGGCAGTTAAACCAGGCCGCGTTGTGCGCCCGGCTCCTGGCGCCGGGCCGCGGCAGCGGCCTGCTTCAGATGCTCGATCTGCTGTTCCCACCGGTCGAGCACCGCCTCCCCCCCCTCTTCCAGTTCAAACGTTATGCCGCCAGTTAGGTGTGCATAGCGCACGCGTTGCATTTCGCCGGTGTCGATCGAGCCGATAAAGTGAGCCAGCCCGCCGGTATCGCCAGCCCCGCTCGCCAGCGGCTCGAAGCACAACTGCACCTGATAAAAAGCATCCTCGCAGACGAACGTCAGCGCCGCGCGGCCGCTCCCCGCCAGCACGCCCGCCGCCCGCGATTGCGGCCACAGCGCGACGCACAGCGTGCGCGAGTCGGGCGCATAAAGCTCGCCCACGCTCAACAGCGAGGTGCGCACGTGGCAATTTGCGTCCACCGTCAACAGCGACGCGGTAAAACCCGTCTTGCTCGCGAGCGACGTGCCGTCGAACAACGCGCGCGGTGCGGCCGGCCATTCGTCGAACACCTGTTGTTCGAGCGGGCGCTCAGATTCGGGATCGTTCATCGCCTGACTCCGGTCGTTCAATCGTATTGAAGCAAGATACATCATGATCAAATACAAATGGCCCGCACAGGCGGGCCATTTGTTTCGATCGTCCGCTGCACCAGCAGCTTCGGATGGCTCGGAAAGCGCACAACGAACGTGCTGCCTCGCTCATCAGCGGAAAAACACGTGCTGCGTGATCTTCGCGAGCGGGTAATGCACGCCGGGCTGAATCCGCGCCGGCAGATCGAGCGGCTTGAGCAGCATCTTCACGCACATGTCGGCCGACAGGTTGCGCCGCACCAGCGCGTTGATCCGCGCCGCGCGCTCACGGTTATACGCCGAGTCATGCACGCGCTCCGGATAGCGGATCGCAAACACGTGCCGCAGCGCGATCTCGGAGTCTTCGTTCTTGATCTCCATCACGCGGCGCATCAGTGCGCCCAGCACCGCAAGGCGGCCATTGCCTTCGATCTTGTTGTACTTCTTGAAATACTTGAAAAAGTGCTTGTAGTGACGGACTTCGTCGATGCGGATGTTGTCGGTGATCTCCTTGAGCACCGGCTCGTCCGAGCACTCACCGATCGCCCGGTAGAGCGTCGCCGTTCCGGTTTCGACCACGCAGCGCGCCACCATTTCAAGTGCGCGGGTCTTCTCGAAGTCTTCGACGTTACAGGTCTTCGAATACTCTTCGAAGAAATTGCGGAAGGCCGTATCCCAGTCGAACTCCGGCCACACATAAGCGATGTAGGTCTTCAGGGCCCGGCCATGCTGCATTTCCTCCGGTTCCCACTCGTTGTTGAGCCACGCCGACACTTCAGGGTCGCCGTTGAAAAAGGTACTCAGGTTGCTGGTGTAGAGATCCGTACCGCTTTCGATAAATGAAGCGGCGCACAGCAGAAGCAGCAGATCTTCATTGGCCACGGCCTGCTGCCGGTCGATCCGGGTGAGGTCGATATCCTCAATCCGCCAGGGCATCACATGGGTACGCTCAGTGTGCATTGTTCCTTGCTCCGAAAGCTGTATCGACTCGTCAGGCGTGCCTAAAACCACGTGCGCTTCGCCCGGCTGCTGTCGTCTCGATACAGCGCCTTGATTTAGAGTTAACCCCTTGTATCCTGCATCTTAGCTGGTGTTCCGCAACTCTGCAGATAACACAGCACAGACCGTGCCGGCCCGTCTCAGTTCCAAAGACAAGCGCGCTGAAATTTTCCGGGACAAAACATGGCGAGCACAATGCATAAACACAGTGCATAAAAAGAGCAGCCCCTGGGGCTACCCGGTCTTGGCTCATGCCTCCTTCAAGCAGGCGGCATCAAGGCTTCAGTGGCCTTCGGCAAGGGGCGCCGCGCGCCTCACGACGGATGGGCAGGTAGCCGTCGCGCTGCGCCGACCACCTGCGCCACGCGACAACGACCAGCGACAACCCGGACGGCAGCGCGGCAATCAGCACGTAATAACTCGGCGCAAGCTTGTCGCTGGTCAAACGAACGAAGGTGTCTATGATCGTTGGGGCAAAGCCGCCGAAGATCGTCACCCCATGCTGTAACCAATGGAAAGGGAAAGGGAAAGGCCCGTCGAGCACACCTGGGTCGGAAAGATCTTCGACATCGAGGCCGGCAAGTGCAACGGCTTGACGGCGTACATCGGCATATCGACCGATAGCACGTACACCCCCACCGTCGACTACGCGACAATGCCGCTCGCAAGAAGCGGATTCACCCGCTCTCAGAACCCCGCGGCGAGACCGTCGCGGCGACTGTCGCTGGCCGCGACGTAGCCGCGTTCCGGTTCATTGCGATCGAGCTTCCAGATGTACTGGCCCGAGCCGAAGTCCATATACGGATCGTCGACCGACTTGATCGTATGGCCGCGGCTCTCGAGCGCGCGCGCCGTGTTCGGGTCGAGCGTCGCTTCGACGTCGATCGTGAAGTCGCGGTTGACCTTCCAGCGCGGCGCATCGCACGCCGCCTGTGGTTGCTGGCCGTAGTCGAGCATCCGCACGATCGACTGCAGGTGCCCTTGCGGCTGCATGTCGCCGCCCATCACACCGAAGCTCATCACCGCTTCCTGCTTGCCGTCGACCTGTTGCGTGAGGAACGCCGGAATGATCGTATGGAATGGCCGCTTGCCGCCCGCGACGACGTTCGGCGACTTCGGGTCCATCGAGAAGCCGCAGCCGCGGTTCTGCAGCGCAATCCCGGTATCCGGCACGACGATGCCCGAGCCGAAGCCCATGTAGTTCGACTGGATGAAGCTGACCATCATACCGCGCTCGTCGGCGACCGACATGTAGATCGTGCCGCCGGCCTTCGGCATGCCGAAGCCGAACTGCGTCGCGCGCTTCGGATCGATCAGCCTGGCGCGTGAAGTCAGATAGGCGTCGTCGAGCATCTGCTCGGGCGTCACGTCCATCGAACGCGGATCGGCGACGTAGCGATAAACATCGGCGAACGCGAGCTTCATTGCTTCGATCTGCAGATGCTGCGACTCGACGCTGTCGACCGCGAGCGAGGCGACGTCGAACTTCTCGAGTATGCCGAGCGCGATCAGCGCGGCGATGCCCTGGCCGTTCGGCGGAATCTCGTGGACCGTATAGCCGCGATAATCCTTGCCGATCGGCTCGACCCAGTCGGCGCGATAGTGGCGCAGATCGTCAATCGTCAGCGCGCCGCCGCCCGCGCGCGCGAACGCGGCGATCTGCTCGGCGATCTCGCCCTCGTAATAAGCTCGCGGACCCTGCTCCGCAAGCGTTCTCAGCGTCTTTGCATGGCCCGGGAAGCGCACCAGTTCGCTCACCT
>Ga0335083_10008583_pt1 | contig 12464 bp, 8 predicted proteins | sample Lox_Sample_42_FD_206716 | JGI IMG/M metagenome (GOLD analysis project Ga0335083, IMG submission 206716) | Soil microbial communities from Loxahatchee National Wildlife Refuge, Florida, United States - Lox_Sample_4.2 | ecosystem: Environmental > Terrestrial > Soil > Wetlands | place: USA: Florida... | reverse complement strand
GGAAGCGACGGCGCGGCGGTAATGGCGCGCGTTGGGATCGATGGCGCCGTGGGCACGGTCCACGCTGCCTCGTCGCTAGGGGGCACGGCGATCACGTCAGGCGCGCGGATGGGCGGGGGCACAGCGTTACCCTGCCGTTCAGCGCGCGCGGGTGCCCGCGCAGGGTCGGCGCCGGTCGCGACGTCGGTTCTCGGTGCAGTCTCTGTCGCCGGAGCGGCTTCGTGCGCGATCGCTCCGGCAAACCGCCCCGGGGCAGGCGCTATCGACGGCGTCGCTGCAGCCCGGCCGCCGACAGGCGGCTCGACTCCCTGGAACGGCTGGGCGGGCGCCACCGCCGGCTCCGCGGCTGCTATCTGCGGCCGTGCGAGGGCGACCCGCAGATCCGGAACCACGATCCGTCGATCCTGCCAGGGGAGGCTGAAGCCGAGCAGCCAGCTTCCCTGGCCGCCGAACGTGAGGCACAAAAGCAACGCGTGGATCGACAGCGAGAGCAGCAGCGCATACGCCAGTCGCCCGCGGTGAGGGCCGGCGCGTGGGCTCAGCCACGGGCCGCGTACCGGGGCTTGCGGAGGCGCGCTGCGGGAAGCCGTGGAACTCAAGCGCGCCCGCCGACCCGAAAGCACTCTTCATGAATTCGCCGAAACGCCGCAGCGACACTCGCGAACCGCATACGGTCCATGGTCATACGCACCGGTCAATGCCCGGGCATCGATTCTCACATGTTTGATCGAGGCGTCGATGCGACGGAGCGCTCGCGCGCTGAAGGCCCGGTTCGGACGAACAGCCGCAGGAAGCGTCAGGTGGTGCGCCCCGGGGTAGAAGCTTCAGGCTCGGCGTCGGGCTCCGTGACCCGGCCCCCGACGATCGCGGGGGCGCTAGATCTCGATCTTCGTCCCGAGCTCGATCACCTGCTCGGCCGGGATGTTGAAGTAGTCGCCCGCGGTGCGCGCATTGCGCGCCATCGCGGCGAACATGCGCTCGCGCCACAGCGCCATGCCGGCGCCCGGCGTCGGGATCACGGTGGCGCGGCTCAAGAGGAACCAGGTCTGCGAAGGATCGAGCACGAGGCCGCGGTCCTTGCCGAGCAGCAGCGCCTGCGACACGTCGGGGCGGTCCATGAAGCCGAAGTAGACGATCACGCGCCAGAATCCGTGGCGCAGCTCGGTGATCGCGAGGCGCTCCCTGGGCGCGACCCACGGCACCTCGCGGATGGTCACGGTGAGCAGCACGACGCGCTCGTGCAGTACGTTGTTGCACGCATAGTTGCGCAAGAGGGCGCGCGGGATGGCTTCCGCGTTGCCGGCCATGAACATCGCGGTGCCCGGGACGCGGGTCGGCGGACTCGTCTCGAGCGCCCTGAAGAATTCGTCCACCGACGTTCCCGTCTCGCGCTGCCGCGCCATCGCGATCTGGCGGCCGCGGTGCCAGGTCGTCATGACCGTGAATACGATCGCGCCCAACGCGAGCGGGAACCAGCCGCCTTCGTGGATCTTCAGCAGGCTCGACGAGAAGAACGCGGCATCGATCACGATGAAGAAGCCGGTCGCGGCGAGGCTCAGGAACAGATTGAAGCGCCAGCCGTATCGGATCACGAAGAAGGTGAGGATCGTGGTGACGAGCATGGTTCCCGTGACGGCCACGCCGTACGCGTTGGCGAGCCGGGCCGATGACCCGAAGCCGACCACCGCCGCGAGGATCACGACCAGGAGCATCCAGTTCGCACCGCGGATGTAGATCTGTCCCACCTCGCGCTCCGAGGTCTGCGTCACGTCCATGCGCGGCAGGTAATCGAGCTGGATCGCCTGCTTGGTGAGCGAATATGTGCCCGAAATGGTGGCTTGCGACGCGATCACGGTCGCCGCCGTCGCAAGGGCAACCAGCGGGAACAGTGCCCAATCCGGGGAGAGGCGATAGAACGGGTTGTCGATCGCCTCCGGATTGGCGATCAGCAGCGCGCCCTGCCCAAGGTAGTTCAGCACCAGCGACGGAAAAACGAGGGCGAACCAGGCGATGCGGATCGGCACCTTGCCGAAGTGCCCCATGTCGGCGTACAGCGCCTCCGCGCCGGTGAACGCGAGCAGCACCGCGCCCAGCACGACGAACGACGCGTAACCGTGCTGCGTGACGAAGCCGAGCGCGTGGATCGGGTTGAACGCCCACAGGACCTCGGGGGCCTTCGCGATGCCGGCGATGCCGAGCACCGCGATGGCGACGAACCATATCGCGGCGATGGGGCCGAATAGCGTCCCGACGAGCGACGTGCCCTGCCGCTGCAACGCGAAGAGGCCGATGACGACGCCGACGGCGATCGGAAGCACGTAGGCTTCCAGCGCCGGCGCGCCGATCTCCAGCCCCTCGACCGCCGACAGCACGGAGATCGCGGGCGTCAGCACGGCGTCGCCGTAGAAGAGCGACGCGCCGAAGACGCCGAGCACGAGGATCGTCGCGTTGGCGCGCGGGCGATGCCTGACGGCCGACGAGGCGAGGGCCAGCAGCGCCATGATGCCGCCCTCGCCCTTGTTGTTCGCACGCATGATGAGGATGACGTACTTGAGCGACACGACGATCATGAGCGCCCAGAAGATGGTCGACACGCCGCCCAGCACGTTGGCCGTGTTGAGCGCGATACCGTGGTCCGGGTTGAAGGTCTCCTTCGCGGCGTAGAGCGGACTCGTGCCGATGTCGCCGTACACGACACCGAGTGCGGCGAGCGTCAGGCCGGCCACCGGTTTTGACAGACGCGGGTCGATCTCGGCCATCGGTAGTTTCCCCAGAGTATGCGGACTTCGTTTCGGCGATCCGCTTCACTCCATTATGCACAACGATTGCACGATGTGATCGGCGCCCGGCCGAGCGCGTGCCAAACTATCGGCGTCCCGCGGTCGCGCGGGTGCCCGCGCGCGATCGAACCCCATGACCACCCGAGCCTATCCCGAGACGACCGGCCAGCAGCTCGAGCGCGGCTGGCGCTTCGGCTGGATCGACGCCGTCGTCGTCCTCGCGATCTTCGTGACGCTGTGGCTGCTGGTCGTGCTCGGCGGCGACATGCGCGTGCGCTTCGACGAGCTGCATCCGCCGCCGCTGCCGCTCGACGTGTCGTACGTCCCCTACTACACCGCGCGCACCGTGCTGCGCATGTTCATCGCGTTCGCGGCGGCGCTGCTGTTCACCTTCGCGTACGGCTACGTCGCCGCGAAGAGCCCCCGAGCTCGCAAGGTCATGCTGCCGCTGCTCGACATCCTGCAGTCGGTCCCGGTCCTGGGCTTTCTCTCGATCACCGTGACGGGCTTCCTCACGCTCTTCCCGGGAAGCCTGCTCGGCGTGGAATGCGCGAGCATCTTCGCCATCTTCACGGCGCAGGCGTGGAACATGACGTTCGGGTTCTACCACTCGCTCGTCACCATCCCGGCGGACCTGCAGGAAGCCGCGTCGGTGTACCGCATGAACCGGTGGCAACGCTTCACCAAGCTCGAGCTGCCCTCCTCGGCCATTGGACTCATGTGGAACTCCATGATGAGCTTCGGCGGAGGCTGGTTCTTCGTCGCGCAAAGCGAGGCGATCTCGGTGCTCAACAAGAACATCAAGCTGCCGGGGCTCGGCTCGTACATGGCCGCAGCCGTGGAGGCGGGCGACACGCGCGCCGCCGTCTACGCCATCGTGGCGATGATCGTCACCATCGTCGTCCTCGACCAGCTCGTGTGGCGGCCCCTCGTGGCATGGGCCGAGAAATTCAAGCTCGAGCAGACCGAGGGGCGCGACAATCCCACGTCGTGGGTGCTCGACCTCCTGCGCCGCTCGTACGTGCTCGAGTGGATCTCGGAGCACATCGGCAACGCGCTCGGCCGCGTCTCGCAGCGCACTTCGATCCTCGCCTCGGACGTGACGCAGACGATCACGGCGCGCATGCCGCAAACCGTGCGCAGGGCGCTCACCGTGATCTCCTGGGCGCTGGTCGCCGCCGCCGTCGTCTGGCTCGTGGTCGACGCCTTCGACATCGCGAGGGAGATCCGCACCGACATGACCGGGGCGGACATGCTGCACGTCGTGTGGCTCGGCGTGCTCACGTTCCTGCGCGTCGTCGCCATGAGCGTGATCGCCACGCTCATCTGGACGCCGATCGGCGTGTGGATCGGGCTGCGCCCGCGCGTGGCGCGCGTGGCTCAGCCGCTCGCGCAGATCGCTGCCTCGTTTCCCGTGAACATGACGTTTCCGTTCATCGTCGGCCTGTTCATCGCGATGCACCTGCCGATCAACTTCGGCAGCATCCTGCTGATGGCGCTCGGCACGCAGTGGTACATCCTGTTCAACGTGATCGCGGGCGCGATGGCGATCCCGACCGACCTGCGCGAAGCCGGGCTGCTCTTCGGGTTGAGCCGCTGGCAGCTGTGGAAGACGCTCATCATTCCCGCGATCTTCCCGTTCTGGGTGACGGGCGCGGTCACGGCCACCGGCGGCGCCTGGAACGCGAGCATCGTGGCCGAAGTCGCCACCTGGGGCAACGACACGCTCGTGGCCGACGGCCTGGGCGCCTACATCGCGCAGGTCACCCAGAAGGGCGACCAGCCGGCCATCTACTTCGCCATCCTCGTGATGGCGCTGTTCGTCGTCGTGATCAACCGCCTGTTCTGGCGGAGGCTGTACGATCTGGCCGAGCGCAGGTTCAAGCTCGACTAGCCAGCGCAATCGCCATGACCTCCGAAACGACCCTTGCCGACCGCCCCCGCGACAGCGCGCCCACAGCAGCCCCGCTCATCGAGCTGCGGCATGCGTCGAAGTCGTATTCCGACGCCTCCGGCGGCCCCCCGGTCACCATCCTCGACGACATCAGCCTCGAGGTCCGCGACGGCGAGATGCTCGCGCTCCTCGGACAGTCGGGCTCGGGCAAGTCGACGATCCTGCGCCTCATGGCGGGTCTCACCGAGCCGACCAAGGGCGTGGTGCTGAGCAACGGGGTGCCGCTGCGCGGCGTCAACCGGCGTCTGTCCATCGTGTTCCAGAACTTCGCGCTCTACCCGTGGCTCACCGTGCAGGAGAACGTCGAGATCGGCCTCATCCAGCGCCGCCTCGGCCGCGAGCGCGAGCAGGAGGAGATAGCACGCTCGCTGGAGCTCATCGGCCTCACCGGCTACGAGAACGCGTACCCGAAGCAGCTCTCGGGGGGGATGCGCCAGCGTGTGGGCTTCGCTCGCGCGCTCGTCGCGCAGCCCGAAGTGCTGTGCATGGACGAGCCCTTCAGCGCGCTCGACGTGCTCACCGCGGAGAATCTGCGCACGCAGGTGGTCGACCTATGGCGCGACACGAGCCATGCCGGCCTGCGCAGCATCTTCCTCGTCACGCACAACATCGTCGAGGCGGTGTTCATGGCGACCCGCATCGTCATCATCTCGTCGCATCCGGGGCGCGTGCGCAACGTGATCGTCAATCCGCTGCCCTACCCGCGCGACGTCAACTCGCGGCCGTTCGCGGCGCTGGTCGACCAGGTGCACGCGGCGATCACCGCGCTCGTGCTGCCCGACGAACCGCGGGAGGCCGCGATCGGTGCCGCGGCGGCCGCCGCCACGGCGACGGCGCCCGAGACCGGCTCGTCCGCCCGTATCGAGACCATCCCCAACGCGCCGGTCGAGACCATCGTCGGGCTGCTGGAGATCCTCGAGGACAGCGAGGAGACGATCAACGTGTTCGACCTGAGCGCCCGCATCGAGCGCGAGTTCGGCGAGACGATCGCCGTGGTCAAGGGGGCGGAGATGCTGGGCCTCGTCGACACGCCGAAGGACGACGTCGTCATGACGCAGGTGGGCTGGTACTTCCTCGCGGCGCCGGCGGCGGTGCGCAAGACACTCTTCCGCCAGGCGATCCTGAAGCTGCGCCTGTTCCAGATCATCACCGCCAACTTGGAGGCGGCGCCGGAAGGGCGCCTGAACGCCGACGCCGTGATGGAGGAGCTCGGAACGCTGCTGCCGTACGACCAGCCGGCGAAGCTCTTCCAGATGCTCGTGGCATGGGGGCGCTACGCGGAGCTCGTCGACTTCGACCAGAACGCCAACGTGCTCTACCTGCACGAGGCAAGCGAGGACGAGGACGACGACGAGGACGCGCGCTCGGCCTGATCGGAGATAATGCGGGCCGGACCGCGCGACACGAACGCATGAATCCCGTTGCCCAACTCCTGCGCGTCTGGGACGTCTACCTCGACGTCGACGCCGCCGACAAGGCGGCGCTGCTCGAACGCGCCGCCACCTTGCTCGCGCAACGCTCGGCGGCGCCCGTCGGCGACGTCCTGCAAAGCCTCCTGCAGCGCGAGCAGCTGGGGTCGACGGGCCTCGGGCACGGGGTCGCGATCCCGCACGCCCGCATGCCGCAATGCACAGCCGGCGCCGGCGTGCTGCTGCGCACGCGGGCGGGCATCGCGTTCGACGCGCCGGATCACAGGCCCGTGACGCTGTTCCTCGCCTTGCTCGTGCCGAAGCAGGCGACCGAGCATCACCTGAGGCTCCTCGCCGGAGCGGCGGCGATATTCAGCGACAAGGCGTTGCGCGACAAGCTCAAAGCCGCACCGGACCCGGCGGCCGTGGTCGATCTGCTGCGCAACTGGGACGAGTCGCCTCACGCTTGAGGCCGCGGCGGGGTGAAACTCCGCCGTATCTCTGCAATAATCTGCGTTGGCCCGGGTCCTGCCTAAGGAAACCGCGCCTAAAGCGATGGTCAGGCTCCTGCGCGCGCTCCTCGTAGCGTCGCTCGGATGTATCCCGGGCTTCGCCGGCGCTGCGCTGTCCTCGGTGATGGTCGTGCCGATCAACGGCGCGATCGGTCCGGCCAGCGCCGACTTCGTTTCGCGCGCGCTGGCCCGTGCCGCCGACGAACACGCCGAGCTCGTCGTGCTCGCGATCGATACGCCGGGCGGCCTCGACCGCTCGATGCGGCAGATCATCAAGGACATCCTCGCCTCGCCCGTGCCGGTGGCGGCCTACGTCGCGCCGAGCGGGGCGCGCGCGGCGAGCGCCGGCACCTATATCCTGTACGCGAGCCACGTCGCCGCGATGGCGCCCGGCACCAACCTGGGCGCCGCCACGCCGGTCAACCTGGCCGCGCCGGAGGCGACGCCCGCGCCCAAGAAGCCCGCCGGCAAGGACGACGACGCCAAGCCCGCCGAGGCCGCAGGGGAGGACTCCGCGATGACGCGCAAGCAGGTGCACGACGCGGCCGCGTACATCCGCTCGCTCGCGCAGCTGCGCGGGCGCAACGCGGAATGGGGCGAGCGCGCGGTGCGCGAGGCGGTAAGCCTGTCGGCGGACGAAGCGGTGAAGGCACACGTGGTGGACCTGACCGCGAGCGACGTCCACGACCTTCTCGCCAAGCTCGACGGGCGCGAGGTCGCGACCGCCGCCGGCAAGCACACGCTCGCGACGAAGGACGCCTCGCTCGTCGACGTCGAGCCCGACTGGCGGACGAAGTTCCTGGGCGTCATCACCGACCCCAGCGCGGCGCTCCTGCTGCTCATGGCCGGCATCTATCTCCTGATCTTCGAGTTCACAACCCCCGGCATCGCGCTGCCGGGCGTGCTCGGTGCGATCTGCCTCCTCACCGGCCTCTTCGCGCTGCAGATGCTGCCCGTGAACTATGCGGGGCTCGGACTCGTCCTGCTCGGCCTCACGTTCATGGTCGCGGAGGTCTTCTTCCCCGCCTACGGTTCGCTCGGCATCGGCGGGGTCGTGGCGTTCGCGTTCGGCGCGGTGATGCTGATCGACACCGACGTGCCGGGGTTCGGCATCCCGCCCGCGCTGATCGGCGCGCTGGTCATCGTCTCCGCGCTTTTCATCCTGCTCGTCGCGGGCATCGCCGTGAAAGCGCGCAAGCGGCCCGTGATCACCGGCGACGAGGGCTTGATCGGCAGCGTCGGCGTCGCGCTCGAGGACGTCGAGTCGGAAGGCTGGGCGCGCGTGCACAGCGAGCAGTGGCGCGTGCGCAGCGCCGTGCCGCTCAAGCGCGGGCAGCCCGTGCGCATCACCGCGCGCAACGGCCTCGTGCTGGCCGTGGAGCCGGCCAGCGAGGAACAAGGAGCCTAGATGGCAATCGGACTGGGGTTCGGCACGTTCGTCTTCATCGTCGTCGTGCTCGTGGTGATGTCGTTTCGCGTCTTGCGCGAGTACCAGCGCGCGGTCGTGTTCATGCTCGGCCGCTTCTGGAAGGTGAAGGGCCCGGGCTTCTTCCTCCTGATCCCGGTGGCGCAGCAGATGGTGCGCATCGACCTGCGCACGGTCGTCATGGACGTGCCGCCGCAAGACGTAATCACGCGCGACAACGTCTCGGTCAAGGTCAACGCCGTCGTGTATTTCCGCATCGTCGACCCCGCGAAGGCGGTGATCCAGGTCGAGAAGTATTACGAGGCTACGAGCCAGCTCGCGCAGACGACGCTGCGCGCGGTTCTCGGCAAGCACGAGCTCGACGACCTGCTCTCGGCGCGCGAGAAGCTGAACCTCGACATCCAGCAGGTGCTCGACGCGCAGACCAACGCCTGGGGCATCAAGGTGTCGACGGTGGAGATGAAGGACGTCGACCTCAATGAAACCATGATCCGCGCGATGGCGCGGCAGGCGGAGGCCGAGCGCGACCGGCGCGCCAAGGTGATCCACGCCGAGGGCGAGCTGCAGGCCTCCGAGAAGCTCATGCAGGCCGCCGAGATGCTCGCCCGCCAGCCGCAGTCGTTACAGTTGCGCTACCTGCAGACGCTCGCGAGCATCGCGGGAGACAAGTCGTCCACCATCGTCTTCCCGCTGCCGATGGACCTGCTCGCCGCGCTTGCCCCCAAGCGGGCGGAGTAGCCGCGATGGAGCTCGCGCGACGCGTGGCGGTCGTCACGGGCGGCTGCAGCGGCATCGGGGCGGCGCTCGCACGGCGCTTCCTGAGGGAGGGTGCCGCCGCGGTGGTCGTCGCCGACCTCGACCTGGCCGGCGCGCCGGAAGGCGCAGTGGCCGTCCGTTGCGACGTCACGCGCGAAGGTGACGTCGCCGCGCTGGTGGAGCGCGTTACGCGCGAGCACGGCGGCATCGACCTCTTCTGCTCCAACGCGGGCGTGCTGACGCCCGGCTGGGACGTGCGCGACGCAGACTTCGCCCGCTGGCATCGCGACATCGAAGTGAACGTGATGGCGCACGCCTACGCCGCCAAGGCCGTGCTGCCGGCGATGATCGCACGCGGCGAGGGCTGCCTCCTGCAGACGCTGTCGGCCGCGAGCCTCCTCGCGACCCCCGAGTCGCTCATCTACACGATCACGAAGCACGCGGCGCTGGGCCTTGCCGAATCGCTCGCGTTCACCTACACGCGCTTCGGCATCCGGGTCTGCGCGTTGTGCCCGATGGGTGTACGCACGCCGATGGTGGACAAGTTCGACGCCACCGGCGGCAGCGCGGGGCTCGACGGCCTGCTCGACGCCGACGACGTCGCGGCGGCGGCGGTGGCCGGCCTTCGCGACGAGCGCTTCCTCATCCTGCCCCACGCGATGGTCGGCGACTATTACGCGAGGAAGGCGGCGCAGCCGGAGAAGTGGCTCACCCGCATGGCAGCCATTCAGGCCCGCTTCACGAACGTCGATTAGATATCATGGCACCGGCGCGCACGTGTCGCGCCTTGCGGAGGAGGAGCCATGCAGCACATGAGCGCGAAGGGCCGCTCCCGAGCGCGAATTGCCCCGAAGCGCGGAAGCGCGAAGGGTAGTCCACGAAGACGTCGCATCGTCGTCGGTACCCTCGCCGCGCTGGGCCTCGCCGCGAGCGGCGCTGCGCTCGGGCAGCAGCCCATCGTGATCAAGTTCAGCCACGTCGTCGCCCTCGACACACCCAAGGGCAAGGGGGCCGAGCGCTTCAAGAAGCTCGCCGAGGAGCGCACCGGCGGCCGCGTCAAGGTCGAGGTGTACCCCAACAGCACGCTGTTCAAGGACGGCGAGGAGATGGAGGCGCTGCAGTTCGGCACCGTGCAGATGCTGGCGCCCTCGCTCGCCAAGTTCGGGCCGCTCGGCGTGCGCGAGTTCGAGGTGTTCGACCTGCCGTACATCTTCGACAGCTACGACGACCTGCACAAGGTCACCGAAGGGCCGGTCGGCCAGGGCCTGTTCAAGAAGCTCGAGGGCAAAGGCATCGTCGGGCTCGCCTACTGGGACAACGGCTTCAAGGTCATGAGCGCGAACAAGCCGCTGCGCGCGCCGGAGGACATGCGCGGGCTCAAGATGCGCATCCAGTCGTCGAAGGTGCTGGGCGACCAGATGAAGGCGCTGGGCGCAATTCCGCAGGTGCTCGCATTCTCCGAGGTCTACCAGGCGATGCAGACCGGTGTGGTCGACGGATCCGAGAACACGCCGTCCAACATGTACACGCAGAAGCACCACGAAGTGCAGAAGTACACGACGCAGACCAACCACGGCTACATCGGTTACGCGGTCATCGCCAACAAGAAGTTCTGGGACGGCCTGCCGCCCGACATCCGGGACATCCTCGAAGGCGCGATGAGGGACGCGACCGCCTACGCCAACGAGATCGCGCAGAAGGAGAACGACGACGCCCTCGAGGCGATCCGCAAGTCCGGCAGGAGCGAGGTGATCGCCCTCACCGACGCGCAGCGGGCCGCCTGGAAAAAAGCGCTCGTCGGCGTGCACAGGGAGAACGAGTCGCGCGTCGGCAAGGACACGATCGAGGAGGTCTACCGCCAGACCGGCTTCAAGCCTTGAAGCGCGCCTTTCCGTCGAGCGGAAGGCACCGGCGCCCATGACGGCGGGCGCTTTCGACGTGTGGCGCGGAGTCCCCGCGCCGCTCGGCGCCACGTGGGACGGCTCGGGCGTCAACTTCGCGCTGTACTCGGAGCATGCCGACCGCGTCGAGCTGTGCCTGTTCGATCCCGCGGGCCGACGCGAGATCGCGCGCGTCGACGTGCCGTACCGCACCGACTTCGCCTGGCACTGCTACCTGCCCGATGCGCGGCCCGGACTCGCTTACGGCTACCGCGTCCATGGGCCGTACGATCCCGAGCGCGGCCACCGCTTCAATCCGTACAAGCTCCTGCTCGATCCGTATACGCGCATGGTCGCGGGGCCGCTGCGCTGGTCGGACGCGCACTACGGCTATCGTGCGGACAGCAAGCGCGAGGACCTGTCGTTCGATGCGCGCGACAACGCCACGGGCGCGCTGAAAGGCGTGGTGGTCGATCCGGCGTTCTCGTGGGGCGACGACCGGCCGCCGCGGACGCCGTGGAAGGACACGGTGATCTACGAGGCGCACGTCAAGGGATTGACGCGGCTCCATCCTGACGTGCCGCCGCAGCTTCGCGGCACCTACGCCGGACTCGCCGGCCCCGCGATGCTCGACCACCTGCGAAGGCTCGGCGTGACCGCGGTGAGCCTCCTGCCGGTGCACGCGTTCGTCGACGACAAGCGCCTGGTCGAATCGGGGCTGCGCAACTACTGGGGCTACAACACGATCGGGTTCTTCGCGCCCGAGATGCGCTACTCGGCCACCGGCACGCTCGGCGAGTTCAAGACGATGGTCAAGCGCCTGCACAACGCCGGGCTCGAGGTCATCCTCGACGTCGTCTACAACCATACCGCGGAAGGCGATCACCTCGGGCCGACGCTCTCGTTTCGCGGCATCGACAACGCGGTCTACTACCGCCTGCGGCCCGGCGAGCCCCGCTTCTATCTCGACTACACCGGCACGGGCAACACGCTTTCCACCCAGCACCCGATCGCGCTGCGCCTCATCTTCGACAGCCTGCGCTACTGGGTGGGCGAGATGCACGTCGACGGCTTCCGCTTCGACCTGGCTCCCGCGCTCGCGCGCGAGCAGCACGCGTTCGATCCGTTCGGCGCTTTCCTCGACATCGCGCGCCAGGATCCCGCGCTATCCCAGGTCAAGCTCATCGCCGAGCCCTGGGACCTGGGCGAAGGCGGCTACCACGTCGGCGGCTTTCCGCCGGGCTGGTCGGACTGGAACGGCCGCTACCGCGACGCCGTGCGCTCGTACTGGAAGGGCGACGGCGGCCTCGTCGGCGAGCTCGCGAGCCGCCTCTCCGGTTCGAGCGACATCTTCGCGCCCGGCGGGCGCGGCCCCACGGCGTCGATCAACTTCGTCACCGCACACGACGGCTTCACGCTGCGCGATCTCGTGAGCTACGGGGTCAAGCACAACGAAGCCAACGGCGAGGACAACCGCGATGGCGAAACGCACAACCGAAGCTGGAACTGCGGCGCCGAAGGCCCGACCGCGGATCCCGCCATCCGCGCGCTGCGCAGGCGGCAGATGCGAAACTTCCTGGCCACCCTCTTTTTCTCGCAGGGCGTGCCGATGCTGCTCGCAGGCGACGAGATCGGCCGCACGCAGCGCGGCAACAACAACGCCTACTGCCAGGACAACGAGGTCTCGTGGCTCGACTGGAACCTCGACGACGAGGCGCGCGGGCTCCTCGCGCTCACGCAGCGCCTG
>Ga0335083_10008582_pt1 | contig 12465 bp, 9 predicted proteins | sample Lox_Sample_42_FD_206716 | JGI IMG/M metagenome (GOLD analysis project Ga0335083, IMG submission 206716) | Soil microbial communities from Loxahatchee National Wildlife Refuge, Florida, United States - Lox_Sample_4.2 | ecosystem: Environmental > Terrestrial > Soil > Wetlands | place: USA: Florida... | reverse complement strand
GCGCGACCACGACCCATTGGCTGGTGAAACATCGGGATGCCGCTATGCCTGCCGGCACGCAACTCACGCTGGAGTTGAATCGTCCGCTAACGATGACCAATCAAGCAGCGCCGCCACCAGCAGCGGAAGCACAAGCCCAAGCGCCGAACAGCGGCGGCAAATAGTCAGCTATTGATGAGAAATGCCGGACGCTAAGTCCGGCTTTTTCTTGTCCTGAAACCAATCTACGCGCCGAACAGTAGCTCGCCTTCACTCACCACTTGCAGTTCGATCCAGCCTTCCAGCGGCAGAGAATCCGCTGGCAGGCGGTTCTGCCACAGGCTAAACCGCAACCGCACCTTGCTCGTAGCTGCCGTAGGCGTAGATTTCGACTTACCTGCTGAGCTTCCATCTGACGAATCAGCCGGCACGGCCAGAAGCCACGACAGCGGCACTTTGAATTCGAAGTTGCGTAATAACGCCAGCGTCACGTGCTCATCTGGCTGCGTGGACGCCGCCAGCACACGTCCAGCAACTCCATTCTCGATCTTCCACGTCGTCAGCTTCCCATTGCTAGCGGCCGAATCGATCCGTAGGACTCGCCTCGGACGCGGCTCCCCGCTCGCCCACGACTCGATATTCACCACAATCTCGAAATCTTCCGTCGGAATCCTCCCGGCAAAATCCAGCCGACCGTAAAGGTGCGTTGCATCGATTCCGGCGTAAACGGCATCCAGCAGGAACTGCTTCCCATGCATCGCGCCTGCTCTGTGATCCGCCGTATAAACCGCAGCTCCCATCCACTCGAAGTACCGCACCTTATCTCCCGCAACTCTCGGATGGATATACGCCGTCTGCGGAATAAACGACGGCCGCACCTCCGCTCCCGTAATTGGCTGCGCGAGATAATCCGGGGGCACCGCGCCCAGCGCCTGATACACGTTCGACAGGTGCTTGCGATACAGTTCGTCGAAGTCGCGGTCGTTGGCCGAGTGATGCTCCGGACCATACCACCAGTTCCAGTCACTGCCTTCGGCGATCAGGATCTCGTCGAACGCCAGCTTCCGCTGCGCCTCGGTCGCGCGCGCCGCATTCTGCGCGTAGAACTCGCGCGCGTGATACAGATAGTCCCACGCACGGTTATCTTCCGGAGCGCCGATCCACACGTTGAAGTTCGCGCTAATCCACGATCCGGGCGTGAGCGAATTCATCTTGCCAAAGTCCTTGTGCCGCGCGATCGCCTCCGAGATCGTCACCGCCTCGATTGCCGGCTCCTGCTGCAACGCGTCATAGAACCGCCGCAGGAACTCGCGTCCCGACTTCGGATAGTATTCCCACGCATTCTCTCCATCCAGAATGATCGGCACGACCGCGTCGCGTCCCTTATCCAGCACCGGACGAGCCGCGTCCTTGATGTTATTGATCAGGTGCTGCGCCGCGTCCGCCGGAGGCATTCCCGAATATACGAATCCGATCAGGTCTGAGATCGTGTGATCGCGGAACACCATGTGCATCGCCGTCGATCCATTCTCATACCGATGGATGTTATAGAGCTTCTGCGCCTGGTCCGCAGGCAAACGTCCATTTCCATCGCGCGCAAAGAACGTTCCCGTACTTCGTCCCAGAACGCCTTCGTCGGTCGCCATCCATTGCACACCAAGGTTGGCCGCAATCGCCAGCACTTCCTCCGACACGCTGCCTTCCGACGGCCAAATGCCCTTCGGACGCATCCCGAAAACCTTTTCGTGCAGATCCATTCCGCGCATCAGCTGTTCGCGCGCGTCTTCCGTATGCCGATACCGATTCTGCGGCAGCGGCAATCCCGGAGACGAGACTGCTCCAGCGCTCGTGTCGCAGACCAGCGGCAGGATCGGATGATAGAACGGCGTCGCCGAGATCTCGATCGAGCCTTTCTTCGCCGCCGCGGCATGCGCAGGCAACACTCGTCCCAGCAGCTCGCGCTCTTTGGCGATGACGAACGTCTGGTCGTCCAGCGAATACTGCTGGCCTTTGGCGACCAGCGCCGCGACGTCCTTCTCTTCCAGGAAGAATTCATCGAACCACGCAACCTGCGACAGCACCTGCAGATCGGTGAAGTCCTGGTCCTGAAAGTAGCGCTCCGCTCGTTCCGGATGATCTCCATGCTCGCGGAACCGGTCGTAAAGTTGGCGGTATCGCGGATAGCGTCCGATGACGTTCTGCGGATTGGCCTGAAACAGGTATTGCAGCGCGAAGCGCCGTTCCTCGGGCGAGAGTTCCTTCGCGGGCTTCGAAGCCACGCGAAGAAACGGATCTTGCGCGGTTCCGTCGACATAATCCTGAATCTGCACCATCAGCGACGGAACCAGATTGAAGTTCTGATGGACCTTGGGAAACTCGTCGAGCAGCTTCACCATTCCGTAATAGTCCTTGAGTCCGTGCAAACGAACCCAGGGCAAACGGTATTCGCCGGAGACCAGGTCTTTATAAAAGGGCTGGTGCTGATGCCAAAGGAGGATGACTCGCAGAGACGGCATGACTGGGAGCAGTCAGTCTAGCACGCAGCTTGGTTCGGAAAGTGCTCTGGAAGTCGGTTAGCGGACGGGATTTCGAGCTTGGCGCGGCGAAGCGAGTTGCGTGGGCTTCGCCGCGCGTATGGAATCCACTCCAACTAGTGCCCCTGCTTGCACCTGAGAGCAACGACGCGCTCGGCCTCGCCGGAAAGTGAAGTGCCCGCATCGATGTTAACGTAATGCAGCGTGTTTCCTGACTGGGCCAAGGCAAATTGTGCGTGGATATCGGGTTGGTCTGGAAAGGAGATGGTCTCGGTGCCGGTGCAATCCGGGTTCACCGTATAAGTACCAGAGCCTGTGCGCCAGCCCGCTGGGACACCCCCGTTCACGCCAGACGCATCCAGTGCCGTTAGATGTCCCAAGCCGTCATAAGTCGTCTTGGTGACGCCAGTCAGAACCAGGCTAGTCCCATCAGGAAGGAAAATCTGGCCATGCAGGGAATTGACCCAGGTCCCCTTAATCGTCATGTTGGTGCAGCCGCTGGCATGGGCCGTCAAGGTTGACGATGCAGCCAGCGCGAGAATGAGCAGTGACAGCGAAATGCGGGACTTCATAGATGCCTCCAGAGAATTTGTGTTGATGAACTCAAGCCTTGAATGCTCTCGACCGGAGGTTTGATCCCCGGCCTGGAGTGCACAATCGCATGGGTCGCAAATCCGCACAATGGACGGCGGGTGAATCGGGGTGAACTGGAGGTGACCTGTTACAACTCCCGTGTAATACGATACTTGGCGACGCATGGAAAATCTAAAATGCCACCGTGTCGACCAAATTGAGGTACACTCCCTCTACTTAGTAAAGGGGTGAGTTAGCCACGCACCGTTCTCTCCAGTGGTCCTCTGTACGCTTCGACTCGTTCTCTGTAGATCTGAGGAGCGGTCAGTTATTTCGTTCCGGCGTGCGTGTGCCAATTCAAGACCAGCCACTCCAGTTGCTCCGGCTGCTTTTGGAGGCGGAAGGGAAAGTTGTAACCCGCGAGGAATTGCGCGCCGCCCTCTGGCCGCAAGGCACATTTGTTGACTTTGAGCATGCGGTGAACACCGCAGTGAAAAAGCTGCGGCAGGCGCTCGAAGACTCCGCCGAACATCCCAAATTTGTAGAAACTCTTCCGAGGATTGGCTATCGCTTCATCGGCACTTCGGAATGGGTGTCCGATGTGACTGACACCAGTTTGCTGCACCGGGTAGTGGCCATCGCACCGCCGGGAGCTACGGTCAGGCAAGACCCTCCGTTAACGACAGAGGCCCTTAACGGTGGCAAAGAGCGAGCTTCCACCTCACTACCTGAGGATGCTGTCAGGGAGGACACACGGCGTGAATCGCGCATTCGAACTCGAATGCTACGTTACTCGATTTTGTTGGCTGGAATACTGCTGCTCGCAGGTGTGGCGTTCAGGGTTGTTAGCCGCGATCTGGTTGCGCCGAGGGTCGTGCGTTTCACGCAGTTGACAAATGACGGTCAGGGAAAAGGCGGCGTAGGGGCGCTGGTTACGGACGGTTCGCGAATCTATTTCAACGAGACGTTGATCGACCAGCGCTCTATCATCGTTCAAGTTTCGGTCACGGGTGGAGAAGCCGTCCCTCTGGCGGTGCCGCTCAAGCAGCCGCGAGTACTCGATCTGTCGAGAGATGGAACCGAGCTTCTGATCGCGAATGACGATGGATTCAACTCTTCATCGCTTTGGGTGCAGTCGGTTGTCGGAGGATCACCTCGCCACATTGAGACAGCTCCAATCATGGATGCAAAGTTTGGCGCGGACAGCAAGACCATCATCTATGGCACCGATCACAACGTGTACTCATTGAACCGGGATGGCTCCTCTGGCCGAAAGATCATGACGACGGACGCTATCCCATTCGGCTTTCGAGTTTCCCCGGATGGACGGACTCTCCGATTCGCCGAGTTCGATCAGCGCGTCGATTCAATGACGATTATGGAGGCGGCCATGGATGGGACGCGGCTTCACGGCATAACTGGAGGTTGTTGCGGCGCATGGACTTCAGACGCCCGCTTCTTCATCTTTCAGAACAGGAGCGATCCTGCCCTGCTTAGAATCGATCTTTGGGCATTGCCGGAAGACAAGCGGTTCAGCTGGCGACATCGCGATAGTAAGCCAATCCAGTTGACCGCCGGCCCTTTCAGCTTTATGTCCCCATCACTGAGCAAGGATGGAAAGAAAATCTTTGCCATCGGCGAATCGAATCGGGCCGAAGTGATCCGTTATGACTCGCATAGCGGACAGTTCGTGCCCTACTTCTCCGGAATCTCCGCGGAAGGTCTTGCATTTTCAAGAGACGGTCAATGGGTTACGTATACTTCCTACCCTGATGGCACGCTTTGGCGGAGCAGAGTCGACGGAAGTGAGCGGCTTCAGCTGACCTTTGCTCCGTTGCGGGTCCTTCTGCCGCGCTGGTCACCTGATGGAAAACAGATCGCCTTCAATGCCCGTGTTCACGACGCGCCCTTCAATATCTACGTGATCTCGAGCGACGGAGGGCAGGCGCAGCGGATACTTCCGAGTGAAAAGACCCAGGTCGATGCGAACTGGTCTCCGGACGGAAACTCTCTGATATTCGGCGCCGACGCCGATGTCAGGAATAAAGAGCCGATTCAAATCGTCGACATCAGGTCCAAGCGTGTTCTCGCCCTTCCGGGCTCAAGTGATTTCTTTTCGCCGCGGTGGTCGCCGGATGGAAGGTTCATTGCTGCCATGACGAAGACGACTGCTTTCAGGTTGATGCTCTATGACTTCTCCAAAAAGAATTGGACCGAAGCATTCGGCTCTCCAATGACCTATCCAAGCTGGTCCCACGATGGAAAGTACATCTATTTTCAGGGCTGGCACGATCCCGTGAAGCACCTTGGCGAGCGCATCGTCAGACTCCGTTTGAGCGACCGCAAGGTCGAGAACGTTGTTGATGTCAAAAATGTGGGACGGCCGACAACCGGGACGATCGTAGACTGGTCCGGACTTGCGCCCGACGACTCTCCTTTGTTCGCCCGCGACATTAGCACGTCGGAAATTTTCGCACTGGATGTCGAATGGCCGTAGGGCTTGCCAAACTTCCGAAACTCGCGGGTGGCCCATCCTTTCGCGCAGTTTGCGAAAGGGTGGGGATTCCCGAAACTGAACAGCAGCAATCAGAATTTCTAGTTTCTTCTATATCCCGGCACGCCACTCCTCGTAAGTTAGGAACATGCCGAGCGGGTTGAAGCGGTATTACGGCGACGATCATCTGCACTATTTGACGTGGACCTGCTACCACCGCCAAGGCTGGCTTGCCGAGCCCAAGCGCCGCGACTTATTCTTGCACATCCTGGAAGAAGCCAGACGCCGCTATCGCTTCGTGGTGGTGGGTTTACGTGGTCATGCCAGAGCATGTTCATCCGTTGATCAGCGAGCCTGAGCAAGGGACTCCTTCGACGATTGTGCAGGTGCTGAAGCAGCGCTTCGCGCGCCGCATGCTACACCGAAAACGAAGGAAGTCGGGACAGTTGAAGTTATGGGCCGGCGACGAACCGCACGTCTGGCAGACTCGTTTTTATGATTTCAATGTTTGGAGCGAGCGCAAACGGACGGAGAAGTTGAACTACATGCATCAGAACCCTGTGAGGCGAGGACTCGTGCTAGAACCGGAGCAGTGGAAGTGGAGCAGCTATCGGAGTTATGCGTTCGGAGAAGAGGGTATGGTAAAGATCAATCAGTGGCCGAAGGCGGTGATGAAAGTTCGCGGCGCAGCGTAACAGCCCAACAGGGAGAGAGCATCGAATGCCCTATCCTTTCGCGCTTTTTGGCGGGTGGCCCAGGCTTTTGATCTGGTAGATTGCAACCACAAAAGCGGGCGCCCCGTCCTTGTGTTTTGTGCAAGGGCGAGTACGATGCTGCCGATAGCGTGAGGCTTCTGCCGTCGCGTTGATCTCCAAGGAGCGTCAACTTACATCTTCGACTCCGACAGGGTATGGATCCGTGGTACCCACCCTTGTAAAGAACGCAAGGATGGGGCACCCTCAGTCGTGGTGGAGATCACAAAACCCGAAGGGTGGGCCAGCCGCCGAAGTAAAAGGGCTGGTCCACCAGCCCGAAAGGAGGTCTCATGCAACCGATCGTCTCGTGGCTCGACGAGAACTTTATTCCTGCATGGAAAGCAGCCTCTATTCTGTTTACCGGGGCGTTTGGAATCCTCGGCCTTTTAAAAAACTTTAAAGAGAAAAGAAGATCTGATCACAGTGACATCACAGTGGAAAGGATTACCGTATGGGGATGGATCTCGCTGATCGGCATCATCATCTCGACGGGATTCGGAATGGCTGTGCAGTTAAAAGAGAGCCGCGACGACGCGAAGAAATCCTTGGAACTTTCGAGAAAATCAGAAGATACCCTGCGGGAAATCAAGAAAATATTGTCACCCATTGAGATCAGCAATGTGCATCTCATTTTCAGGGCGCAATGTGTAGGAGTGTTCGAACCCATCTGCGCTTCTGAAGAGGCCTTCCCAAGGTCGATGGCATATGAAAATTTAGATGTTTGGGTTCAGATTTATCCGAACGATGTTGACCTAGGGGATCCGAAGTACAGCAATATTACGAATGGTTACGGGAGTTCCATAAACTTTGCCATTTCGAGTGCACATCACCCCTCTGAGAGCGCCGTAGGTTTTCTTTCCATGATGCGACCGTTCGGAAAAATAAGAGATGCAACTGTTATAGGGAACGGTACACCCATGGTTTACAAAACAGATGGCAAGCTCCGCAGCATTGACGATCTGCAAGGAGCAGTGGCTGTCGTCAGGAACATATATGCCCAACCCAGTACCGGTGATGGGGCAGCGGGTGACGGAGCAGGTATAACGAGTCTTTATGAAATGCGCTTGGAAATGAAAAATGGCCGCGTGATAGAGATCATGAATGCGACTGCGTGTCCGTTGTATGGAGGGCTGAAAGGATTCCGAGCGAAGATCAACCTCAGTGATCCAGGCCCTGCGTTTCAAAACGAAGTTCCGACAGCTCCCAGCCCTGCTCCGCTAGACCCTGCAAAAGAGTAGTCAGACCTCGACAAAGGTTGCCGGGTGCCCCAGCCTTTGAAGTTTCCTAGAAACACCGATAACGAGGGTGCCCCGCTCTTGCGATTTTTGCAAGGGCGGGTACGATGCTGCCGACCCCAAGAGATTTTGATCTTAAGCCGCACCGGCGGGTGGCCCATCCTTTCGCGCAGTCTGCGAAAGGGTGGGGATTTCCTGAAACTAAACAGCGGGCCGTGGCGCCATTTTTCGAGCCCGTCGCGCAATCACACGGTGGTGTGATCCCGGTCCTTGCGGACCGCCATCCGGCAAGCCCAAACTAGCCAAGGCGAAAGCGGTATACGAGAGAATTTGCCGATAGGAGCTAACTCCTTGCGGCTCAAGATCTTACCTGTAAACTATTGAGCGCCTTAGATTACTTTGCAATTTCCCGCTAAGTTCATGATTCCAGAGATCCGGGGGGGAGGGGGGGTACCGCCGGAACCCCAGCCGTTTCCCAAAATGGAACTCGCGAAACCCGACACAAGGTCCCTTCGGCATTCGCCTCAGGGCAGGCTCTTCGACTGCGGTTGATCTTTGCGCTTTCGCGCAAAGATCAATCCTCGCTCAGGATGACAGTGCTGTGGTTACGCCAAGCTGCGGTGACGCCGAGAGATTCCCGCACTTGCTCACCTACGGTATTCAATTGGCACCAGTTCGGCTGATGGTTGGGTAAACTATCCGTCTGAGTTGCCATCATGCCTGAGACGATCGCCAGCACTCCCCAACTGCTTACCGAAAACGACCTCTACCTCTTCAACGAAGGCAGCCACTACCGCATTTACGACAAGATGGGAGCGCATCTCGTCTCCCACGAAGGACAGAGCGGCGCTGTCTTCAGCGTGTGGGCTCCGAATGCGCGCTCGGTTTCGGTGATCGGAGACTTCAACGGCTGGGATCCGAAAACGCACCGGCTGCACTCGCGCGGATCGTCGGGAATCTGGGAAGGATTTATCCCCGGAGCGAATCATGGCACGCACTACAAATTTCACATCGAATCGCACAAGCATGGATACCGCGTGGACAAGGCGGATCCCATCGGGATCATGCACGAGAAGCCGCCGCGCACCGCGTCCGTGCTGTGGGATCTGAATTACGAGTGGCACGATGCGGAATGGATGCAGAAGCGCTCCGAGCGCAACTCGCTGCGCGCCGCGCAGTCGATCTATGAAGTCCACATCGGCTCGTGGATGCGCGTGCCGGAGGAGCATAACCGTCCTTTGTCGTATCGCGAGATGGCGCCGCGGCTGGCGGAGTACGTTGGGCAACTGGGATTCACGCACGTTGAGTTTCTGCCCGTGATGGAGCATCCGTTCTTCGGTTCTTGGGGATATCAGACGACAGGCTACTTCGCTCCGACGTCAAGATATGGCACGCCGCAGGATTTCATGTACCTGGTCGACTACCTGCATCAGCATGGGATCGGAGTAATTCTCGATTGGGTTCCGTCGCACTTCCCTTCTGACGGTCACGGATTGGCGTATTTCGATGGCACGCATCTGTACGAACATGCGGACTCGCGGCAGGGATTCCATCCGGATTGGAAGACGCACATCTTTAACTACGGACGCGCTGAGGTTCGCAGCTTCCTGATGTCGAGCGCAATGTTCTGGCTCGACAGGTATCACGCGGATGGGCTGCGCGTGGATGCGGTGGCGTCGATGCTGTATCTGGACTACTCGCGGAAAGAAGGCGAGTGGATTCCGAACAAGTTTGGCGGGCGAGAAAATCTCGAGGCGATTGACTTCCTGCGGCGGTTTAATCAGGAAGCGTACAAGGAGCATCCGGAGATTCAGACGATAGCGGAAGAGTCGACGTCGTGGCCGATGGTGTCGAAGCCGGTGTATGTCGGCGGACTCGGCTTTGGCGAGAAGTGGGACATGGGATGGATGCACGACACGCTGAAGTACTTCCAGGCCGATCCCATTCATCGGAAGTATCAGCACAACCTGCTGACGTTCCGCATGCTGTATTCGTGGCATGAGAACTTCGTACTGCCGCTGTCGCATGATGAGGTGGTCCACGGCAAGGGATCGTTGATCGGCAAGATGCCCGGCGATGAATGGCAGAAGTTCGCGAACCTGCGGTTGCTTTATGGCTACATGTACGCGCAGTCTGGCAAGAAGCTGCTCTTTATGGGATGTGAGTTCGGGCAAGTCCGCGAATGGGCGCACGACACGAGCCTGGAGTGGCACGTCCTGCAGTATCAGGTGCATCGCGGCGTGCAGGCGTGGATGGAGCAACTCAACCGCTTCTATCGCAACGAACCGGCGATGCATGTGCTGGATAATGATCCGGCAGGGTTTGAGTGGGTCGATGCCAACGACAACGCCAACAGCACCGTCTCTCTGCTGCGCAAGAGCCAGAATCCGCAGGACACGATTCTGGTCGTGTGCAACTTCACTCCGGTACCGCGCATGGAATACCGCATCGGAGTTCCGCACGGTGGTTACTGGCGCGAGATGCTCAATAGCGATGCCCGTGAGTATGCCGGCAGCGGCATGGGCAATCTAGGCGGAGTGCACACCGAAGTGATTCCCATGCACGGCAGGCCGTATTCACTGAAGCTGACGTTGCCGCCGCTCTCAGCTTTATTTTTCAAGGCTGCGTGAAGCTGTGCTGCGGCGACGATGCAGCGTCTATCCGAAGGCCTGGAAGCTCTTCCAGAATTCGGGCCATGGAAGGCGCGGCGAGCCGCAGATGAAGATATCTGGATGGTCGCGGCTTTCCTCGTTTACCACGCCGAGCGAATTCCCGTTGTGACCTGCGAGACGGCAATCGGTGTATCGGCGATTGGCATTTTCAAACGATGTGCCTAGCACGATCAGAGTTGTTGGCGGAGGATCGGGATATCCGCGGAGCCAAGCTGTATTCGTGCCGCTGATTGGCGGCGGCAAGTGATAGGGCTGACCGAGGATCTCGATGGCGCCGGCCTCGCCGTAGTTTCTAACCACAATGCCGACGTGCTCTCGCTGCTCCGGCGGCAATGAATCGCGGATCGCTGCCACGTTTCGCACGAGATCGTCCCAGCCGATCTCTTCGCGGAGTTCGCCGTTTTTTTCGAGCGCGAATTTCTTCAAAGGGCCGTCGGATGCCAGCGGCACCAGCAATGCGCAGACGTACGCACCTCCCAAAATCAGGAGCGTGAAGAAGACGCCCGCGATGGAGACCCGCCACGGTTTCGAGATGGATATGAGCCAGCGCTCTGCCATGGTTGCGCCCATGGCGAGCAGCATGGGATAAGCGGCTGCGAGGTAGTAGTCGCGGCCTTTTCCGATTACGAAGAGTAGCAGCGGGATGACGTACATCCACGCCAACATTCGATAGCGGCGATTTCGAAAATAGCCGATGAGGCCGGCGATCCAAACGGGAGCGGCGAAGAGGCTCGCGCAGATCAGGAATTGGCCTTTCAGGAAGCCGTCGGAACGTCCCTCGCCCACATCTCGTGTGTGAATGCTTTGCAGGAAATGGAGCGAGATGAAATCGTGCCGGATTTGCCAGATCAGGTTTGGCAGGAAAATCAATATCGAAAGTGCGACGCCAGCCCACAGCCACCGGCTCAAGAGATACTTTCGGGCGTGCGTCAGAAGCACTCCACCAACGATTCCAGCGACATAGAAGCCCATTGTGTACTTCGTCTGCATGCCAAGGCCGATGATGGCTCCGATCGCTACCCACCATCTCGGATCATCGGTCTTGAGCAGCCGGATTGTGAAATAGGCAATCAGGACCCACCACAAATAGTCGAAGCTGGAATATTGGAATTCTGTCCCTTCGAAAATTGGCAACGGCGAGAGCGCGATGCACAAGGCAGCGCCCAGCTGCGCAAGACGATTTCCGCCGAGTTCACGAGCCATCAATCCAGTCATCACAATGGCGGCCGCCTGAAACAGCACGGAAGCGAGGCGCAGCCCGACAAGGGATAGACCAAATATCGAAAGGCTGATTCTCTCGACGAGCGGGGTAAATGGCGGATAGGCAACGAATCCCCAGTCGAGATGGCGCGCGTCGCTCAAAAACTGCAGTTCATCACGATGGAAGCCATATCGTCCATTGGTGGCAATGTGGAGCAGGGCGATGACGGCGGCGATTGCCAGCAGCCAGACATTGTCTCCTTGTAACCGGTGCTGCGCTCCCCGAGCGCCGGCATTCCCCATTGTTTCCAAACTGCTGATTGTCGCCATCGATCCTCCGACCAAACGGCACAGACTGTTACTGCTACGGACTTGAACGTGATTTAGTTCCGAGCTCCAATCGGCCGCATCCCCATGCTATCCTCGCGGTAAGCGGTCTCTCATGCGGATTCTGACCCGCTACATTCTCCGCGAAGTGACGGCGCATGCCCTGATCGGCGTGGCCATCTTCACGTTTGTCCTGTTCACTCGCGATCTGGGGCACATTCTCGAACTAGTGGTTCGCGCCAGCGCCCCACTGCCGAGCGTGGCCGAAATCTTCTCGTTCACCATCCCGCTGGCTCTCACTTATACCCTACCGATGAGCGTGCTGGTTGGGATTCTGATCGGGCTAAGCCGCCTGGCTGCCGACAGCGAAATCACCGCCATGCGCGCGAGCGGGATGGGAGTCTGGAGCTTCCTTCGTATCCTGTCGATTTTTGTTTTCGCGGCGTGGGCTCTTGCGTTGCTCAATGGTCTATGGGTAGCGCCACGCGCACAGGCCGCTCTTGGGCATCTGGAAGATCGACTGAAAGGCTCGCAGGTTTCTTTTGAAATCCAGCCACGGGTCTTTTACGAAGGATTCCCCAAGATTGTTGTGTATGTGAATGACATCAAGAGCGCCCAGGGAGCCGCCATCTGGAAGGGCGTATTCATGGCCGACCTGAGCGATGCGTCGAATCCGCGTATCACCTTGGCCAAAGA
>Ga0335083_10008579_pt1 | contig 12467 bp, 12 predicted proteins | sample Lox_Sample_42_FD_206716 | JGI IMG/M metagenome (GOLD analysis project Ga0335083, IMG submission 206716) | Soil microbial communities from Loxahatchee National Wildlife Refuge, Florida, United States - Lox_Sample_4.2 | ecosystem: Environmental > Terrestrial > Soil > Wetlands | place: USA... | reverse complement strand
GCGGCGGCCCCGGTCGCGAGAGCTGCGCCGCAGACGACGGCAGCGACGACCCTGAGCACGCGGTCAGCGTAGCAGCGTCGACGGTTCGGGTTGCGAGGCTTCCCCGGGTGCGTCAGGATCCTCCGGTCGGGTCGCCGTCAGTCCCGACAGGACAACTACGGGGAGGGGGAATCGCACCATGCAGTCGATTCGCCACGGGCGGGTCGTCGTCGCGCTGGCGGGCGCGCTGACGCTCGCAGCGCTCGTCGTCACCGCCGGCGCCTCGGCGCGGACGAACGGCCCGTTCGACTTCAGCCGGCACGTGCTGCCGGGGTCGAAGCCCGCCTGGACCGCCGCCGCGCCGCAAACCGCTGCGGTGCCGTCCGGCCAGGCCGTGCACGCACGCGTCTGGCTCACGCCGAGAAACTCGGATCAGCTCGACGCGCTCGCTCAGGCCGTCAGCGATCCGTCCAACGCCCAGTACGGGCAGTTCATCACCGCGGACCAGTACGACGCACAGTTCGCCCCGACGGCCGCGCAGGTCTCCCAGGTGACACAGTGGCTGACCCAATCGGGGCTCTCGGTCGACACGACCGGTCCCGACAACCACTTCGTCGAGGTCTCGGGCAGCGCGTCGGCGGCGGCGAACGCCTTCGGCTCGACGCTCGCCGACTACCTCGTCAACGGGACGCAGGCGCAGGCGCCGGTGACCGACCTGTCGGTGCCCGACTCGCTCTCCGGGATCGTCGCGACGGTCACGGGGCTCAGCACCTTCGGTCACGCGATGAAGCCGGCCGACTTCGGCGCACCCGCTGCCTTCGTGAACGCGACGCCGTGCTCGGACTACTACGGCCAGCAGACCGCGAGGACGCTGCCGAAGTTCCAGCACCAGACGCTGCCGTACGCGGTCTGCGGCTACACGCCGGACCAGCTCCGCGGCGCCTACGGCGTCGGCGGATTCGGCAACTCGCAGAACCTCGGCCGCGGCTCGACGGTGGCGATCACCGACGCATACGACGCGCCGACGCTGCTCGGCGACGCGAACACGTACGCCCTGCGGCACGGCGACCGGCCGTTCGCGTTCGGGCAGTTCCAGGACCGGAGCGTCCCCGAGGACGCGTCGACCGGCGACGAGTGCGGCGGCAACGGCTGGTACGGCGAGCAGACGCTCGACGTCGAGGCCGTGCACGCGATGGCGCCCGGCGCGAACGTCCTCTACTACGGGGCCGCGAGCTGCTTCGACGACGACCTGCTGGCGCAGCTCTCGCAGGTCGTCCACGACAACAAGGCGTCGATCGTGACGAACTCGTGGGGCTCGCCGACGTTCTACGTCGATCCGACCACCGGAGACCTCGTCCCGCTCGAGGATCCCGCGACGATCGCCGCGTACGAGACGGTGTTCAAGCAGGGAGCCGTCGAGGGGATCGGCTTCATGTTCTCCTCGGGCGACAGCGGCGACGAGTTCGACAACACGGGCTACGCCGCCCCGGACTACCCGACGAGCGACCCGTGGGTCACCTCGGTCGGCGGCACGTCGCTCGCGATCGACAGGCGGGACAACCGCATGTTCGAGACCGGCTGGGGCACCGAGAAGTACGGTCTCTCGTCGGGCGGGAGCAGCTGGACCCTGACCGTGCCGTTCCTGTACGGGGCCGGCGGCGGGACGAGCACGCTCTTCCCCGAGCCCCTGTATCAGAAGCCGGTCGTGGGCCGGACCACCGGCCGCGCGGTGCCGGACGTCGGCATGGACGCCGACCCGACGACGGGCATGCTCGTCGGCGAGACGCAGAGCTTCTCGCTGCCGAGCCGCTTCGGACCGCCCGGCGTCCACTACGGCGAGTACCGCATCGGCGGCACGAGCCTCGCCTCGCCGCTCTACGCGGGCGCCGAGGCGGTCGCCCAGGCGAACGAGGGCGGACGGCGGATCGGCTTCGCCAACCCGCTCATCTACGCGCTCGCGCGCATCCCGGGCGAGTTCTACGACGTCACGCCGCAGGGCGACCCTGGCAACGTCCGAGCCGACTACGCGAACGGGCAGAACGCGGCCGGCGGGATCCTCTACTCCGTCCGGTCGTTCGACCAGGACTCGTCGCTGATGACGAATCGCGGCTGGGACAACGTGACCGGCGTCGGCAGCGTCACGTCGAACTTCTTCGACTGGCTGTCCGGCCTGCGCCACTAGCACGAACCGGCGGCGGGGCCGGGGCATTGCGCTCCGGTCCCGCCGCTGTACGCTCAGGGCGGCGCCCGGATGCGGGAACGGCACACTTGCGGCCCGCCGTCGAGCGGGCGACCCTGTTCCACGCATCCGGCGCCGCGGATGCACGTCGACGGAGGGAAGCCGCCGCCTGAGGCGAACCCGGACGGGCGATGTCCGCTCCGCCCGCGCCGCTCACCGCCGAGCAGATCCAGGCGCGCGAGCGCTGGCAGGCGCGCTGGAACCTGCCGATCATCCTCGCCGCGCTCGTCCCGCTGTTCTTCACGTCGCCGAAGACGAAGTGGGCCGAGATCTTCGTGGGGTTCGCGTCGTGGATCGTCTTCGTCGTCGACCTCGTCGTGCAGCGGCGCATCGACGGCGCATACCTGCGCAGGCGCGACGGACGGATCGACGTGACGATCGTCGTGCTGACGTTCCCGTACTACGTGTTCCCCGGGATCAGTGGAGGCGCGGCGATCCTCATGCTCGCGCGCCTCGGGCGTGTCGCGCGCGTGCTGATGGCGACGAAGGGGCTGCGGCGGTTCGCGCAGCGCCTCGGCAAGGTCGTCGTGGTCGCCGCGTCGGTCGTGACGATCGCGTCGCTCAGCGCGTACGAGGCCGAGCACGCGACGAATCCCGGGTTCGCGACGATCGGCGACGCGTTCTGGTGGGGGATCGTCACGCTGACGACGGTCGGCTACGGCGACATCGTCCCGAAGACCTCCGCCGGACGCTTCGCCGGGGTCGCGATCATGTTCACGGGCGTCGCCGTCCTCGGCGTCCTCGCGGGCTCGCTGTCGGCGCTGTTCCGCTTCGACCAGCCGTCCGCGCCCGAGAAGGACGCGACGCCGTCGGTGCCGGACGAGCTCGAGGCGCTGCGCGCGGAGCTCCAGGCCGTGGACGCGCGCCTCGGCCGGCTCGCGGAGCGGGCGCGCGCCGACGCATAATTCGGGCATGGCCTACGACGAGGCGCTCGCCGGGCGGATCCGGACGCTCGTCGCCGACGAGCGCGGCGTGACGGAGAAGACGATGTTCGGCGGCCTCGCGTTCCTCGTCGGCGGGAACATGGCCGTCGCTGCGAGCGGGCAGGGTGGGCTCCTCGTCCGCGTCGACCCGGAAGAGTCGGACGAGCTCGTGCGCACGACGGCGGCCGAGACGGCCGTCATGCGCGGCCGCCCGATGCAGGGCTGGCTCCGCGTCGAGGCGAAGGACGTGACGACGGACGCGGCGCTGTCGGGCTGAGTCGCGCGCAGCGTCGCCTTCGCGGGCTCGCTTCCGGCGAAGTAGCTACACGCCGAGCAGCAGCACGAGCAGCGCCTTCTGCGTGTGCAGGCGGTTCTCCGCCTCGTCCCACACCGCGGAGCGCTCGCCGTAGAGCACCTCGGCGGTCACCTCCTCGCCCGGATGCGCCGGCAGGCAGTGCATGACGAAGGCGTCCGGCGACGCGAGCTCGAGCAGCGCACGGTCGAGCCGGTACGGCTCGAGCGCCTCGAGCCGTTGCGCCCGCTCGTGCTCCTGGCCCATGCTGATCCACGTGTCGGTGAAGACGACATCGGCGCCCTCGACCGCCTCCCGCGCATCGCGGAGCGTCTCCACTCCCGGCGCCTCGTAGCCGGGCGGGCACGCGGCGACGACCTCGTAGCCGAGCAGCCCGCCGAGCGCGGCGAGCGAGACGAGGACGTTCGAGCCGTCGCCGACCCACGCGACACGGACACCGTCGAGCGAGCCGATCCGGTCGCGCATCGTCAGCGCGTCCGCGAGTGCCTGGCACGGATGCTCGTCCGCGGTCAGCGCGTTGATCACCGGGATCGACGCCCACTCCGCCCACGCCTCCAGCTCCGCGTGCTCGCCGGTCCGCACCGCGAGCGCGTCGAGGTAGCGCGAGAGCGCCTGCGCCGTGTCGCGAAGCGACTCGCCGCGCGAGAGCTGGAGCTCCTCCGGCGTGAGCGGCATCGCGGAGCCGCCGATGTGCGTCATCGCGACGGAGAACGAGACCCGCGTGCGCGTCGAGTGCTTCGAGAAGTACATGCCGAGCGTCGCGCCCGGCGCGAGCGGCTGCTTCGGGTTCGCGCGCAGCTCGACGGAGAGGTCGAGGATCGCCTTCGCCTCGGCCGGCGAGAGATCGGAGATCTTCAGCAGATCGCGGCCCGCGAGGGACACGCCTTCGGACAACGCACTCATGACCAGCGCTCCTTCGCTTCGTTGACGGCGGCGGCGACATCGGGGAGGCGCGGCGCGGGCGGCGGCGGCTCGAAGCTCCCGTCGCGGACCGAGGCGGCGACCTGCTCGTGCGCGTCGCGAAAGGGGACGCCCTCACGGACGAGCGCCTCGGCGGCGTCGGTCGCGAGCAGCAGCGGATCCGACGAGGCGGCGGCGAGGCGGCCGCGGTCGAACTCGAGCCCCGCGACGAGCACCGCCAGCGCGCCGAGTGCGCCCGCGACATCGCGCCGCGCGGCGAACACGGGCGGCTTGTCCTCCTGCAGGTCGCGGTCGTACGCGAGCGGCAGACCCTTCATGGTCGCGAGCAGGCCCGCGAGCCGGCCGATCGCCGTGCCGGCCTTCCCGCGCGCGAGCTCGGCGACGTCCGGGTTCAGCTTCTGCGGCATCATCGACGAGCCGGTCGCCGCCTCCTCGGGCAGCCGCGCGAACGCGAACTCCGACGTCGTCCAGAGGACGATCTCCTCGCCGATCCGCGACAGGTGCGTGAACAGCGCGGCGGCCGCGTAGAGGTAGTCGAGCGCGAAGTCGCGGTCGGCGACCGCGTCGAGCGAGTTCCGCATCGGGTCCGGCGGCGCCGGGATCGGCAGCGTCGAGCCGGCGAGCGCGCCCGCGCCGAGCGGCGACGGCGACGCCTGTGCGCGCGCGAAGGCGAACCGCGCGCGGTCGCGCTCGAGCATCTCCGCCCACGCCAGCAGGTGGTGCCCGAGCGTGACCGGCTGTGCCCGCTGGAGATGCGTGTAGCCCGGCATCGCGGTGCCCGACTCGTCCGCGGCGCGGTCGAGAATCGCGCCCGCGAACGTGACGAGCGCGGCGTCGGCGTCCGCGCACGCGTCGGCGACGTAGAGCCGGAACGCGGCCGCGACCTGGTCGTTGCGCGAGCGGCCCGCGTGGATCTTCCGTCCCACCTCGCCGAGCTCCGCCTCGATGTACGAGTGCACGTCCTCGTCCCCGCCTTCGGCGGGGACCGGAGAGGTGGCGAGGGCGGCCAGCCGCTCGCGAACCTCCGACAACTCGTCCGTGGAGAGAAGGCCGGCGGCGTGCAAACGCTCCGCGTGGAGCACTGTCGCCTCGCAGTCGTACGGCAGGAGCTCCGCGTCGTCCGCCTTGAGGAACGCCCACACCTCGGGCGCGAGCTCCGAGCCCACGCGGCCCGACCAGAGCGTCACTGCTGCGCTCCCAGCTCGAACGGATCCGACGGCCGCGGCGGCGGGTCGAGGCTCAGGTGCCGGTGCTTCGCGAGCATCCGCCGCGAGTCGGCGATGTCGTTCTGCTGGAGCGCGAGCTGGCCGATCCGGTCGGCGGCGGTGAACGCCGTCGCGCTCCGCTCCATGCTCAGCCGCTCCGGGTCGTACGTCACGCCCTCGCCGCGCGTGTCGAGGATCGTGTAGTCGTCGCCGCGCCGCAGCTCGACCGTCACCTCGCCGGTGACGACGGCGGCGACCCAGCGCTGGAGCGAGTCGCGCAGCATCAGCGCCTGCGTGTCGAACCAGCGGCCTTCGTACAGCAGCCGGCCGAGCCGCCGCCCGTCCTCCGCGTAGCGCTCGAGCGTCGCCTCGTTGTGGATCGCCGTCAGCAGTCGCTCGTACGCGATGTGCAGCAGCGCCATCCCCGGCGCCTCGTAGATGCCGCGGCTCTTCGCCTCGATGATCCGGTTCTCGATCTGGTCCGACATGCCGAGCCCGTGCCGGCCGCCGATCTCGTTCGCGAGCCGGACGATCTCCACCGGATCGTCGAGCTCGATCCCGTTGATCGCGACGGGGATGCCGTGCGCGAACGCGACCGTCACGATCTCCGTCTCGATCTCGACGTGCGGATGCCAGTGCGCGACGCCCATGATCGGCTCGACGATCGTCATGCTCGTATCGAGGTACTCGAGATCCTTCGCCTCGTGCGTCGACCCGAGCAGGTTCGCGTCGGTCGAGTACGCCTTCTCCGTCGACGCGCCGTGCGGCAGCCCGCGGCCGGCGAGCCACTCGCTCATCTCGGTGCGTCCGCCGAGCTCCGAGACGAAGGCTTCGTCGAGCCACGGCTTGTAGATGCGGAGGTTCTCATTCGCGAGCAGCCCGTAGCGGTAGAAGCGCTCGATGTCGTTGCCCTTGTACGTCGAGCCGTCGCCCCAGATGTCGATGCCGTGGCCCGCCATCGCCTGGACGAGCAGCGTGCCGGTGACGGCGCGGCCGAGCGGCGTCGTGTTGAAGTAGCGCTTGCCCGCGGTCTGGACGTGGAAGGCACCGCACTGGAGCGCTGCGAGCCCTTCGCGGGCGAGCGCTTCGCGGCAGTCGACGAGCACCGCGTCCTCCGCGCCGTACAGCCGCGCGCGGTCGGGGATCGCCGAGATGTCCGGCTCGTCGTACTGGCCGAGATCGGCGGTGAACGTGTACGGCAGCGCGCCCTGCTCGCGCATCCACGCGACGGCGCAGCACGTGTCGAGGCCGCCGGAGAACGCGATCCCGACCCGCTCGCCGACAGGGAGCGAGTCGAGGATGGCGCCGCCGCCGAACGAGGAGACGTCGATGCTCACACGGCTCCCTGGAGCATGTAGCCGCGCAGCTCCTCGGCGAGCTCTGCGCCGGTCGCCGGCTCGCGCGAGACGAGCAGGACGGTGTTCTCGCCGGCGATCGTCCCGGCGACGCGCGGATGCCGCGCGAGGTCGATCGCCTGCGCGAGCGGGTTCGTGTACCCGTTCGGCGTCAGCACGACGACGATGTTCCCGCTCGCCTCGACGCTCAGCGCCCAGCGCGAGAACGCGACGGCGACGGCGTCGACGCGGTCCGCGGACGCGGCCTCCGGCGGCGCGTAGACGAGGCGGCCGCCCTCGCCGCGCACCTTGATCAGCCCGAGCTCCTGGACGTCGCGCGACACGGTCGTCTGCACGACCTCGTGGCCGTTGTCCGCGAGCGCCTGGGCCAGCTCGGCCTGGGTCGAGATCGGGCGGTCGCGCACGAGACGCAGGATCGCGGCGTGGCGTTCCGGGCGGTTCATGTCGCGGTCACCTCCGTGAGGGTCTGCAGGGCGAGGTCGACCTCGGCGGCGCTCACGACGAGCGGCGGCGCGAGGCGAAGGACGTTCGGGCCGGACGTGAGGCAGACGAGTCCGGCGTCGAGCGCGGCATCGACGACCGGCTGCGCCGGGCCGTCGAGCACCGCGCCGGCGAGCAGTCCCGCGCCGCGCACCTCGGTCACGCCGTTCAGGGTCGCGAGGCCGGCGCGGAGGCGCTCGCCGTTCGCGCGCACCTTGGCGAGCAGCTCGTCGTCGATCGTGTCGACGACGGCGCCGGCGGCGGCGCAGACGACGGGATTGCCGCCGAAGGTGGAGCCGTGGTCGCCGGGCGAGAAGACGCCGGCCGCGCCGTCGGCGACGAGGAGGCAGCCGATCGGGAGCCCGTTTGCGAGCCCCTTGGCGAGCGTGACGAGCTGCGGGCGGACACCGAGCTGCTCGAAGGCGAAGAAGCTGCCCGTCCGGCCGACGCCGGTCTGCACCTCGTCGAAGGCGAGCAGCGCGCCGAGCTCCGTTGTGAGCGCCGCGGCCGCCTGGACGAAGCCGCGCTCGAGCGGGATCACGCCGCCCTCGCCGAGCACCGGCTCGAGAATGACGAGCCCGACGTCGTCCGACGCCGCCGCCTCGAGCGACGCGACGTCGTTCGGCACCGCAAACCGCGCGCCCGGAAGCAGCGGCTCGAAGCCCTCGCGCTTCGCCGGCTGGCCGGTGATCGCGAGCGCGCCGGTCGTGCGTCCGTGGAAGCCCTGCTCGAGCGCGATCACGCCCGGCTTCCCGGTCGCCTTGCGCGCGTACTTGATCGCCGCCTCGTTCGCCTCCGCGCCCGAGTTGCAGAAGAAGGCCTGCGCGCCGCCGAAGCGCTCCGACAGCTTCCGGGCGAGCGCGAGCGCGGGCTCCGTCGCGAACAGGTTCGACGCGTGCCAGAGCCGGTCGAGCTGCGCGTGCGCGGCCGCGAGCGGCGCCGGATGCCGATGGCCGAGCCCGACGACCGCGATCCCCGCGGCGAAGTCGAGGTAGCGGCGACCGGCCGCGTCGGTGAGCCAGACGCCCTCGCCGTCGACGAACTCGACCCGCGGCGCCGGATACGTCGGCAGCAGCGCGCTTCCGAGGACGGCATTCACGCGAGCACCTCGGTGACGCCGATCTCCGCAACGAGCCCGTTGCGCGCGGCGTGCGCCGCGGCGAGCAGCTTCGGGACGATCCCGCCGTCGAAGCTGCCCTCGCCGACGAGCTGCTCGGCGCGGTCGGCGCTGATCGAATGGACGAGCCGTCCCTCGTGGAAGACGCCGGGTACGTCGGTGAGGAACAGGATCTGACCGGCGCCGATGCCGACGGCGAGCGCGGATGCCGCCTCGTCCGCGTTGACGTTCAGCGGCCCCTCGGCGAGCGGCGAGACGACGGGGACGAGCCCGGCCGCCAGCGCCTGCAGCACCTCGGCGGGCGCCGACGGCACCGGGTCGCCGACGAGCCCGAGCTCGGGGACAGGCGTCGCCTGCAGCCCGATCTCGTCGCCGGCCAGCGGCACCGCGTCCGACCCGATCGCGCCGCAGACCGAGGCGTTCACGGCGGCGAAGCTGTCGCGCACGACCTCGAGCGCCTCCGGCGTCGTCACGCGCCGGCCGCCGACGAACTGCACCTCGAGCCCGCGCCGCGCCATCTCCTCCGAGATCTGCGGGCCGGCGCCGTGGACGACGCAGACCGACGTGCCGTCCGCGCGCAGCCGCGCGACCGCGTCGGCCGCACCGCCGGCCGACGCGCCTCCGACCTTGAGGACGACGACGCTCACGAGCGGTAGTCCGCGTTGATGCGCACGTAGTCGTACGACAGGTCTGTGGTCAGATAGGTCGCCGCGCCGTCGCCGAGCGCGAGGTCGAGCTCGATCGCGCAGTGCCCGTTCATCAGCACCGGCTCGTCGCCCGACGGGGAGCCCGAGACGAGCACCGGCACGCCGTCGATCACGATCGTGAGCTTGTCCGGATCGAGGTGCGCGTAGCCGCCGCCGAACCTCGCCGACCCGGCCGCCGCGGCGATCCGCCCCCAGTTCGCGTCGTGGCCGTGCAGCGCCGTCTTGACGAGCGGCGACGTGGCGACGCGCTCGGCGATCGCGCGTGCCTCGGGCTCGGTCGCGGCGCCGCGGACGGCGATCTCCGCGAGCACCGTCGCGCCCTCGCCGTCGGCGACGATCTGCCTCGCAAGCTCGCCGCAGACGCTGCGCACGCACGCGGCGAATTCGGCGTCGCTCTCCGGGGTGCGCTCGATCCCGCTCGCGCCGTTCGCGAGGAGGATGACCGTGTCGTTCGTCGAGCACTCGCCGTCCACGGAGATCGCGTTGAAGCTCGCGTCGACCGCGGGCCGGAGGAACTCGATCGCCTCGCCCGGCTCGAGCGGGTAATCCGTCGTGACGACGGCGAGCATCGTCGCGAGGTTCGGGTGGATCATCCCCGAGCCCTTCGCCATGCCGCCGACGGCGAAGCCCGCGCCGGGCGCGCGCGCCTCCTTCGCCCGCGTGTCGGTCGTCATGATCGCGTCCGCCGCCGTCGAGCCGCCGCAGCGCGAGAGCTGGAGCGCGGCGCTCCGCACGCCCGCGAGCACGTTGTCGAGCGGGAGCTGCTCGCCGATCACGCCGGTCGAGAGGACGAGCACCTCCTGCTCCGCGACGCCGAGCATCCGGCCGACCTCCGCGGCGGTCGCGCGCGCGCCGGCGATGCCCTGGGCTCCCGTGGCGGCGTTCGCGACGCCGGAGTTGACGACGACGGCCTGCGGCTGCGCGAGCTCGAGGTGCTCGCGCGAGACGACGACGGGCGCCGCCTGCACGCGGTTCGCGGTGAACATGCCGGCGCCGGTCGCGGGCTCGAGCGAGCGGACGAGCGCGAGGTCGCGGTGTCCGTTCTTCCGGATCCCGCAGTGGATGCCGGCGGCGACGAAGCCCTTCGGGGCGGTGATGCTCAATGCTCCTCCCGGTGATGTTGGCGAGGCTCTGGTGCGTGAGCACCAAGCGATGCAAGGACGCATGGAGCGCTCGTAGCCTCAGCTACGGGCGCGACCGAGGACGCGGCAGCGCGCCGTGTGATCGCGTGCCAGAGACCGGAGGGCATCGCCGGGTGGAGCATTAGACCAACACTCCTGAAAGTCGGAGGCCGACGGTCTCGTCGAGCCCGAGTGCGATGTTCGCGTTCTGGAGCGCCTGGCCGGCGGCGCCCTTGCCGAGGTTGTCGAGCGCGCAGACGACGACGGCGAGGCCGGTGGCGCGGTCCTCGTACAGCGCGATCTCCGCCGCGTCGGTGTGCTGCACGCGCGCGAGCTCCGGGCCGACGCCCTCGGGCAGCACCCGCACGACGTCGCTCGACGCGTACGCGTCCTCGAGCAACCCGCGCAGGTCGCCGCCGCCCGGGCGCACGTAGCACGTGACGAGCAGCCCGCGCCGGACCGGGAGCAGATGCGGGACGAGGCAGACCGGGAAGCCGACCGCCTGCGCGATCTCCGGCGCGTGCTGGTGCGAGCCGACGCGATACGGCGCGAGGTTCTCGAGGACGAAGCCCGCGTGCGAGCTCTCCTTCGGCTCGCGGCCGGCGCCGGAGACGCCGGACTTCGCGTCGACGACGACCGCGTCCGGGTCGATCGCGCCGGCGAGCGGCGCGAGCGCGAGCAGCGCGGCGGTCGCGTAGCAGCCGGGGTTCGCGATCAGCCGGCCGGTCGCCGGAGAGAGCTCGGGCAGGCCGTAGCTCCACGCGTCGAGGGTCTCGGGCCGCGGGTGCTCGAACCCGTACCACGCGGGATAGAGGTCGGCGTCGTGGAGCCGGTGCGCGCCGGAGAGGTCGACCACGACCGCGCCCGGCGGCGCCAGCAGCATCGCCGCGCGCTCGTTCCCGAGACAGGCGAAGACGACGTCGGCGCCGGAGGCGAGCGCCTCGTCGTTCGGGACGAACGCCGGGAGCGAGCCGTTCAGCCGGACGTCGAGCGCCGAGGCGGGCTCGCCGCTGAGCGAGTCCGATCCGAGCGCGACGACCTCGAGCAGCGGATGCCGGAGCACCCGGTCCAGCGTCTCCTGGCCGGCGTAACCGGAGGCGCCGAGGATCGCGACGGACGGCATGGCCGCATTCTATGCGACAGGTTGCGTAATATGCAAATCCCTATGCGGCGGCGCCTGCCCCCTCGGGACACGCCCCGGTGTCAGACACGGTTCGCAGAACCGTCACGACTTGCCGGCGAGAGGCGCACAAACCGTCCACAGCTTCGCAGGAGGCCCGGAATCAGCGGCGGGACACGTCCCGGGCCGCGGACATGTCCCGGTGTCAGACACGGGGTTCGGCGGCGCTATGCGGACGGCGAGGCCTCCTCCGCGCCCCGGAGGCCGACCTCGACCGAGCCGTCCTCGTGCCGCTCGAGCCGGAGCGGCCAGAGGCCGCCGCTCGGGGAGCGGAGGTCGACCTCGACCGGCTTCGGCGGCGCCGCGCCGATCGTCCGCCGGGCCCCGAGCAGCTCGGCGTGGCGCACGACCGCGGTCCGGATCGCGGGCACGACGTCCGCCTCCCGGAACGGCTTCACGAGATATGCGAAGACGCCCGCGCCGATCGCGCTCTCGACGGAGGCGCGGTCGCCGTACGCCGTGAGCATCACGATCGGGATCGGCGCCTCCGCGTAGATCCGCCGCGCCGCCTCGATCCCGCTCAGGTTCGGCATCCGCAGGTCGAGGACGGCCACGTCGGGCCGGAGCTCCCGCGCGAGCTCGACCGCCTCGGCGCCGTCGCGCGCCTCCCCGCACACGACGAGCCCGTTCTTCTCCAGCAGCCCGATCAGGTCGAGCCGGATGATCGTCTCGTCCTCGGCGACGAGGACCCGCAGCTTCTCGTCGTTGCCGTCTGCCATCGCTGCCTCCTCGGACCATGAAAAAAGCCCCCGGAAGATCGCGATCGATCCCGGAGGCGACACCGCCTGCGGCCGGCCGCGCCATGGCGGCCGTCCACGATCCAGGCTAGCCGGACGCACGGACGGACGCAAGGACGCGGCGGATCCCGCGCACAGCCTGGCCGATCCGCTGCTCGTTCTCGACGAGCGCGAAGCGGACGAATCCCTC
>Ga0335083_10008578_pt1 | contig 12468 bp, 14 predicted proteins | sample Lox_Sample_42_FD_206716 | JGI IMG/M metagenome (GOLD analysis project Ga0335083, IMG submission 206716) | Soil microbial communities from Loxahatchee National Wildlife Refuge, Florida, United States - Lox_Sample_4.2 | ecosystem: Environmental > Terrestrial > Soil > Wetlands | place: USA... | reverse complement strand
AACGGCCTGGTCCTGAACGGCAGCCCGCTAGCTGGGGAGCACCCGCTGCACGACGGCGACTCGATTCAGTGGGGCCAGACTCAGGACGCACCGCAGTCCCGGGTAGAGATCGGCTGAGCCAGCCGTCGCCGGGCCGTGGCCAGCTTTTCATCCGGCCGGTGGCCGGCGCCGACTGGGTGCGCTGCCCGCGTGACGAGATCACCTGGCTGGACCGGGCGCTGCTCAGCGGCAACAAGGACCTGACCCTGCACCGGTCGCCGCGCTGCGCCGGGCTGCGCTACGTCCATCACCGGTGGGAGCTGTTCAGCCGGGACAGCACCTACCCGGTCTACCTGGCGCGGCACGCGGGCTCCACGCCCGGAGCGGCGGCGCCGCTGGACGCGCGGGGCGTGCAGCAGGCCGCGCAGCACATCCTGCCGGTCGCGCCCGCGCTGCACTACGAGACGCTGCCGGTCGTGCTGGAGGCCGGGACGTGGCTGGTCAGCGTGGGGAACTGGGTGCTGCCGCTGCGGCTGGAACTGGCCGCGCAGGGCGGCCCGGAGCCGGCCGAACCGGGCCAGGACGAGCAGCCGGTCACGGTGGAGAAGCCGGTCCCGGCCAACGGCGCCCTGACCCGCCGTGGTAGCCCGCCGCGGCCGGACGCGGCCCAGCGGGCCCGCACCTACCTGCAGCGCAACGTGGCCGCCCGGATGGCCATGGCCTTCCACTACCAGGAGTACATCCTGGGCCGGCCGGCCCCGCAGCCGGTGCCGATGATGGACGTGGTCGTCGCGCTGGATCTGAGCGGCGAGGGCACGGTGTCCGACTACAAGAAGCTCCTGCAGGACCTGATCTGGAAGGAAGCCGGGCACCAGCGGGAACTGGCCGAGTTCCTGCTGCGCAACAGCCTGCTCACGCTGGCCGACCTGCAGCAGGCCAGGAACGCGGCCGCGGACAACGAGCGCAGCGGCCGGAGCGAGCAGGCCCGGCGGCGGCTCAAGTACCGGCCGAAGAAGGCGCCCTAGCCCGGGCGCGGGTCTGGGGTGCGGGTCAGGCTTCGTAGTGCGCCGCGTGCCGGTCCCGGATCACGTTCTTCTGGATCTTGCCAGTGGACGTCTTGGGCAGCTCATCCAGCACGATCACCGCCTTGGGCACCTTGTAGCCGTCGAGCAGGCCACGCAGCGCAGCGAGCAGCCCGGCCGGGTCGATCGTCTCGCCCGCCTTGGGCACCACCACGGCGGTGATGGCCTCGCTCCACCGTTCGTGCGGCAGCCCGACCACCACGGCCTCGGCCACCCGCGGGTCCGCGGCGTACACCGCCTTCTCCACCTCGATCGACGCGACGTTCTCCCCGCCGGTCTTGATGACGTCCTTGTGCCGGTCGGCGAACCAGAGCACCCCGTCCGGGCCGAACCAGCCCACGTCGCCGGAGTGAAACCAGCCGTGCGCGAACGCCGCGTCCGTGGCACTGGCGTTATGCAGATATCCGGTCATGGTGCTGGGGCCGCGGTAGACGATCTCGCCCTGCTCGCCCTGGGGCAGCAGCGAGCCGCCGGGGCCCATGATGGCCACCTGCACGCCGGTGATCGGCGTGCCGACCGCGCCGATGTGCGAGAGCTGGTGCTCCGGGCGGAACAGCGTGGTGACCGGGCTCATCTCGGTCTGCCCGAACAGCAGCGCGAAGTCACAGCCGAAGCCGTCCAGGCAGCGCCGGATCAGCGCACGGTGCCGGGCGCCGCGGCCACCTCGGCCAGCGTGGTCCAGGCCCGGTCGGCCGGCTGGGCTTCGTAGTCCGCGCCGGTGCCCGGGGCCACGATCACGTCCCCGATCGCGGCCACCTTGACGATCGCCTCACGCACGCTGCCCACCAGCTGAGCCTCGGCCACCAGCCCGCGGGCGCCGGAGTGGTCCAGGACGTAGGCCACCTCCTCCGGCCGCCAGCCCAGGTTGACCGGCACGCAGACCAGGCCCAGCTTGGCGCAGGCGAAGTAGACGGCCAGGAACTCGGCGCTGTTCCCTGAGGCCAGGCCGAGCGCGTCGCCGCGGGTGAAGCCGCGCGCCGCCAGCCCGTGCGCGAGCTGGTTCACCCAGCGGTTGAACTCCTGGTAGGTCCACCGCCGGCCGCCGTCCACGACCGCGGGATGGTGCGGCCGGGCGGCCGCGGAGCGGGTCAGCGAGTCGCCCACGCTGATCCGCTGGATGAGGTTGCGCGCCAGATCCACAACCTTTTCCTTTCTTAACGCCAGTACCCGCCACCCCTAGTACGAGCGGGGCAGGCCCAGGCTGTGCTGGGCCACGAAATTGAGGATCATCTCCCGGTTGACCGGCGCGACCCGGAGTAGGCGGGCCAGGCCCCAGTACGGCACCAGGCCGTACTCGGCGGCGAAGCCGTTGCCGCCGTGGGTCTGCATGGCCGCGTCCACCGCGGCGATCGACGCCTCCGCGGCCGCGTACTTGGCCATGTTCGAGGACTCGCCGGCCGGCTCGCCGTGGTCGTGCTGCCAGCAGGCCCGCCGGATCATCAGCGCGGCCAGCTCGGTGTCGATCTTGGCCCGGGCCAGCGGGTGGGCCACCCCCTGGTGGGTGCCGATCGGGGCCTGCCACACCTGGCGCTCGGTGGCGTACCTGGCCGCCGTGGCCAGCACGTAGCGGGCGATGCCCACGCAGGTGGCGGCGCCGGTGATGCGCTCCGGGTTCAGCCCGTGGAACACCTGCCGGAAGCCCTGGCCCTCACCGCCGACGAGCGCCTCCGGGCCGAGTGGCACGTCGTCGAAGTGCAGCGTGAACTGCTTCTCAGGCAGCATCAGGTCGACCGGCAGCACGCTGGCCTCCAGCCCGGGCGCGCCGGTCGGCACGATGAACAGGGACAGCTCGGCGTCGCCGCGCGGGTCGGTGCCGGTCCGGGCCACCACCAGCAGCGCCCCGGCCTCGTCCACCCCGGAGATGTAGTACTTGGTGCCGCTCAGCCGCCAGCCCCCACCCACCCGCCCGGCACCTTTCTCGCGGGTCGCCTTGGTGCTCAGCCGGTGGGTGTTCGACCCGGCGTCCGGCTCGGTGATCGCGAACACCATCTTGGTGCTGCCCGTGGCCAGCCCGGGCAGCCAGGTCTTGCGCTGCTCCTCGGTGCCGAACTCGGCGATCAGCCCGGCCGAGATGGCCGCCGAGACCAGCAACAGCAGCAGCGGGGTGCCCTGGGCGCCGAGTTCCTCGCAGACCAGGGCCAGTTCGGTGAGCCCGCCACCGCCACCGCCATAGGCCTCGGGGATGTTCACCCCGATGAATCCAGCTTCACCAAGCTTGGCCCACAGCTCATCGCAGGGCGTGCCCGCGGCGGCATGGCTGGTGTAGTACTGCGGGCCAAACCCACTGGCTATAGCGGCTACCGCGGCCCGCAGGTCACGGTGCTCGGCGCTCTCAGCGAAATCCACGCCTGCTCCATCGAAGTGATCGCAGATTCACTAGGACTCTAGGCGGGTGAAATGCCCGGCGGCAAGCGGACATGTGCCTGGGGCTAACTACCACAGCCCCGGAAGGAGCCGTCTTGCCGAGTCCGCCACCCCGCGCGCCTCCGCCGGGTCTTTGCCCCGGTTGGTTAGCATCTGCCCGGCGGAGAGGCGGTGGGGCATGGCACGGGCACGGGCACGGGTGCGGCGGCCGCGGGACTGATGCTGGGGCATTCGCACGCGCTGTCCGGTGGGGTCACCGGCTTGGCCACCGGCCTGTTCCTGCAGTTCTCTTTCCCGCAGACGGTGGCGCTGGCCGGTTTCACCGCCGGCATGGCGCTGCTGCCGGACCTGGACAAGTGCGGCTCGTCCCCGGCCCGCTGCCTCGGCTTCCTGTCCGAGGCGGTGGCCTGGATCATCGGGCGGCTCACCGGCGGTCACCGGCATCTGACGCATTCCATCCTGGGCATCGCTGGCTTCACCACGCTGGCCTGGTACTCCTGCCAGTACCGGCACGACTGGATCGGCAAGGCCGGCCTGGCGCTGCTGATGACGCTCACCGTGTCGGGCGGTCTTGAGGCGCTGCGGTTGGCGCGCAGCCACACCGCCGACCTGATCGGGATAGCCGTCGCGTCCTGGGAGATCTGGTACGGGTATGGGCTGCGGCTGATCCCGATCGCGGTGTTCGTCGGCTGCTGCACGCACATCGCCGGGGACATGCTGACCGACTCTGGCTGCATGCTGCTGTACCCGCTGTCCCAGCAGCGCTACCACCTGCTGCCCGAGCCGCTGGCGTTCACCACCGGGACCCGGCCGGAGTTGTTCTTCGTGGATCCGCTGCTGACCGCGGCGCTGGTCCTGCTGACCGGCTGGGCCGCCGACCCGGCCTTCGTCGCCTCGCACTGGCGCGCCGTAGCCGGCTAATGGCCCTGCAGGGCAGCCCTGAATTCCGTACTGTTCATTTGGCGTAGCGGTTCCTATACTTTCTGTTGACCGGAGGGGCGGGAATCTCCGGCCGAAGGGGCGGGAACAAAGGGGGGGACGGAGATGGCACGAGCGTGCCCGGAATGTGGCTTACCACTCAACACTGACGACGCATTCTGCGGGAACTGCGGGCGGCCAACCGGAATGGGGGGCCCCGACGGGACGGCCGGGCCACCGTTCACGGACGGTGCGGCCCGGATCCGGATCGACGAGCGTTCCGCGGCCGGGCTGGTGCCTGCCGCGGTGCCGGTCCCGCCCGAAGAAGTAATAAGGGAAGCCACGGCCGCCGCCCAGCGGCTGCGCCATTACGACCTCAGCGGCGAGCCGAGCTTTGATCCGCTGCGGAACAAGCGGTTCGGCTGGCAGCTCGTCCGGCGGGCCGCGCTCTTCGGCCTGGTCGGCCTGGTCGTGGATTTGGTGATATTCCTGTTCCTGCTCCTCGTGGCCGCGGTAACCCGGAGCCTGGCCGTTCTCGGCCTGGACTCCATTGTCGGTTTCCTGGTCCTGATCGGCGTGGTCGTCGCGTACCTGTTTATGCCGGTGCCGGCGCTGCTCTCGCAGTGGAGCCGCCTGCTCGGGCACCGGGCCGGGATCGCGGACACCGCGTTCCAGTACATCGGCCAGGCGCTGGAGCGGCACGCCACGCCGTACGACAGTTTCCGGCCGAAGACGTTTCTCCTGCCCGGCGATGGCACGCGGCAGTACCTGGAACTGCGCCGCGGCGTGTTCGCCTGCTATATCTCCTGCTTCCGGCACGGCCGCGACCTCTACATCGGCTGGTCGCTGTGGATCTACATGTCCCCGTTCCGGCTGGTGATGATGAGGATCGGCCGGCAGATCCAGAACTGGAGCGGGCGCGGCAACGACATCCACCAGACGCTGCGCTACGAATCGACCAGGGCCACCGTCGGTGCGGTGCACGCCTGCATGCTCGAAGGCGTGGACGTGGCCATCCGCATGTCCGACCCGGAGGCCGAGCTAGTGGGTGGCGAAACCAGCTTCTCGATCAGCTAGCAACCAGCCGAACGCCGAGATCGAGGGGGCGACGTGAGTTTCTGCACCCGATGCGGCCACGCGGTGGGCGGGACCCTGAAGTTCTGCACCAACTGCGGAGCGCGGCTGCCCGAGGCCGGCCGCGAGGACACACCGGTCACCTCCGCGCCTGCTGCGCCGCCGTTGCCACCGGCGGTCACCGCGCCGGCGCCGCCGCTACCGCCGCCACCGCCGCGGTGGCCGCAGCGCCCGGAGCCGCAGCATCTGGAGCCGCAGCATCTGGAGCCGCAGCGCCCGGAGCCGCCGACTCTGACCACCGGCTTCCCGCCGGCTGGCCCGGCCGACCCGTTCTCGCGGCCACCAGCACCGCCCGGTCCCGGCCGCCGCGTCCCGGCCTGGGGCATCATCGCGGCGGCCGTGGTGCTGGTCGCGGCCGCCCTGGGCGGCTGGTACGTGGCCACCCAGCGCGGCAGCACGGCGGCTGCCACCGGACAGCGGCAACCCAGCGCGAAGCCGTCCGCCGGCGGCGGCGGCTCGCCGGCCGCCACCTCGCCGTCCAGCCAGCTGAACACCCCGACCGAGCCGGCGTCATCCACCCCCACCGGGTCGCCAGCCACGTCCGCTCCGGCGGCCGGCGGCGGTTCGCAGGTCGCCCTGGGACCGGGGGTGTCGGGTCAGACCGCCGGCTCGGTCGCGGCGTTCGCCAGCCAGTACTTTGCCGCCGTCAACCGCCATGACTACCAGGCCTACATCAGCCTGTTCGCGCCCGGCGCGGACCCTGGTATGGACCAGCAGAAGTTCCAAGCCGGCTATGGGTCCACCACCGACTCCAGCGAAACTCTGGTCGCGCTGGCCGGCACGGCCAGTGGGAAGACGGCGGCATCGCTCACCTTCACCAGCCATCAGGGGGCGGCCAGCAGCGCCACGCACACCGCGTGCACGAGCTGGCGGATCACCCTGTACCTGGTGTCATCCGGTACCTCGTACCTGATCAGCCACCCGCCGGCCAGCTATCACGCGTCGTTCCAGCCCTGCTCCTGAGGCCGGCCTGGCTGGCCGCGACGCGAGTCGAGCTGGCGCTGGGCGTCGGCCAGGACGTGGCCCACGGCCCGGCCGAACTGGACGTCGCAGGGGTGGCTGAGCGTCCCGGTCTTCGCGCTGGCAGCCAGCTCGGCCAGGGCGGTGCGCAGCGGCCCGATGGGCTGCCCGGTCTCCAGCGGGGCCGCCGACCGGCCCGCTGGTCCCCACAGCTCCAGGCGGGAGACCGCGGCGCTCTCCGGCGCGCTCAGCGTGACCGTCACGGCGGCCGACGCGCCGCCCGCGTGGTGCAGGATCAGGTGCGTGACGTCGGCTGGCCCGGCTTCCGCGGTGACCGCGGTGACCGGGCCGAGGCTGGCCCACAGCAGCGAGATCACATGCGGGGCCAGGTCCCACAGGCCGCCCCGGATCCGGCGCCACGGCGTGTTGAACGGGCTGTCCGGCTGCAGCGCGGTGCCCAGCCAGATGGCCTGCCCGCCAGCCCAGCCGCCCTGGGCGTTCACCTCGGCCAGCCAGGCCCGGACATCGGCCTGGAACCGGGCGGTGAAGAAGACCATGGAGGCCACCCCGGCCTGGCTGACCGCGGCGGCCAGTTCGTCGGCGTCCGGCCCGCTGAGCGCGATCGGCTTTTCCAGCAGCAGGTGCTTGCCTGCCCGGGCCGCCCGCGTGGCCAGCGGTGCCTGCACGTCCGGTGGCACCGCGAAGTCGACCGCGTCCACGCTGTCCAGGAAGCGGCCGAAGTCCTGGTACGCGGTCGCGTGATAGGCGGCCGCCAGGTCGGCGGTGGCGGCCTCGTTGCGGCCCCAGACCGAGCTGAATTCGATCCCGTCGGCCACGTCAGCCGCGAGCGCGGGCGCGTGCGCGCTGCGGGCCCAGTGCCCCGTGCCGGCCAGGCCGAACCTCATCCGCGTCTCCCTGCTCTGCTGCCCGCTGCCGGTGGCTGGGTCACCGGGTGACCGGCGGGCGGACCGTGATCACCGTCCCGGACAGATGACTGGCCGCGTCGCTGCACAGGAAGCTGGCCAGCGCCACGATGTCATCGGGCTCGCCGATCCGCCCACCCGGGTAGTTGGCCGCGACCCGGTCGAGATGCTCCTGCCCGACGATAGCCCGCATGCCCGGGCTGTAGGTCAGCCCGGGCGCAATGGCCACGGTCCGGATGCCCTGATCGGCCAGTTCCAGATGCACCACGTTGGCCAGTGCGTTGATCGCCGCCTTGGCGCCCCCGTAGGCGGCCCCGCCCGGCCAGGCCTGCACGGCGGCGATGCTGGACAGGTAGATGATCCGCCCGCCCCCTGCGGATCATCAGCGGGGCGAAGTGCTTGGTGGCCACGATGCTGCCAACCAGGTCGGACCGCAGCACCCGGTCCAGTACCTCGACGTCCAGGTCGAGGACCGGGTGGCTGCCCGGCATCCACCCGGCGTTGTTGATCAGCCCATCGACGAACTGGACAAGCTGGCCGCCGCGGTGTCACTGGCCCCGGCGGCCTGGCTGACATCGGGGAGTTCGCCGGGCGCACGTTCGACTACCACGCCGACCATCCCGAACTGGCCCGGCTGCTGCAGTGGGAAGGCCTGGCCGGCGGGCCGGCCGCCGACGAGATCAACCGCACCATGCACTATCAGCAGAAGGTCAAGACCTTCGCGGCCGCCCAGCGCGACGGCGTGCTCGACGACGGCCTCGACCCCGCCTATGTGGTGTTCATGCTCATCGCGCTGGCCGCCTGGTGGTCCTCCGTGCCCCAACTGGCCCGGATGCTCACCGGCGCCGACCCGGGTGACCCGGCCGAGCGGGCCCGCCGCCGCGCGTTCGTGGTGCACGCCGCCCAGCGCCTGGCCGCCCCCCGCGCGGGCTCAGGCGCTGTCCCGTAGCTGAAAGGCCCCGGGAGTGATGTCGATATGGAACTCCACGCCGAGTGCGCGCGCCAGCCTGGACAGCGTGGCCAATGACGGTTCGTGATCGCCAGCTTCCAGGCGCGCGATCGCGGGCTGGTGCATGCCCAGCAGGCGGGCCAGTTCGGTCTGCGACAGGCCATGGTCGATCCGGTAACCGATGACCCGGAGCGCGACCGCGTGGGCGAACGCGGTCCGCTCGTGCTCGCGCCGGATTTCTGGATCAGCGAGTTCCACTGCGGCAATCTGGCTCGCCGTCTTCAGGTCAGACAGCTTAGGCATCAGTCTTCCTCCACCCGAGCCAGCCGTTCCAGTGCCCGCCTTACCGCTCGGTCGAAACCTCGCGGGTCGGATTGGGCCTCCGGCCCGACCGCTGCCACCACGAACACCTTGCCGATCTGCTGGTATAACGCCCGGTAGGCGCTCCGTCCTGCTCTAGGCCGAAGCTCGCGCAGGCCCGGCGTGCCGCGGACTGCGCTTGTATGCGGGTAACCGAGCAGGGAACCGTAGGCTCCGAGCTTGGCATCCGCATTGATCAAGGCGGCCCGTTCAGGTTTAGGTAACGCAGCCCGCTCTTGCTCAGCCTCAGCCAGATAGGCAACTACCCACATTGGCCACACCTACTATAACACGCTTGTTATGGGCCTGCGGCGAGCTGGAACTGGGAGCAGATCGCCGGGGCTTGTCGGCAGTCACGGTAGGTGCCGGGTCTGACACTGGATGATGCTGCCGGGTCCGGGACACGAAACTGCGACGGAACGCGCCGCCCAGGCCGCTACGTGACGCACATCAACCGCGCAGCGAGCGCGCGTCTGCACCCCCGGTGACGGTGGCGGTTTGTTCATGATGCGGGGCAGCGTAAACCGCTATGTAGACGTATGATCCGGGTGAAATGCGGCCGGGTCGCAGCCGAGGTCGCACCGGGGACGAGGGGGACAACCCTGTGGGGATTCTCAACGAGGCCCGCCGCGAGTTCATCGCCGCGCCCGACAGTGCCAAGAGCCAGATCGTTTACAAATGGCCCGATCAGAACATCCGCAAGTTTGCCCGGGCCATTGTCGAGCCGGACGCCGCGGCCGTGTTCACGAACCAGGGTCAGGTGGTCGGCGTGCTGCCACCGGGCCAGCACCGGCTGGACGCCAGCGAGATCCCGTTCCTCGGCATGTTCGTGGACTGGGGCAGCAACAGCAACGCGTTCAAGGCCGAGATCTACTTCGTCGGCGCCCGCGAGTTCCCCGGCTGCCGGTTCGGCGGGCGGCTGGATGACGTGCAGGACCCGCAGAGCGGCCTGGTCGTCACGCTCCGCACGTTCGGGGAGTACGCACTGCGGGTGACCGAGCCGACCAAGCTGATCTTCAATCTGGTCGGCTCGGTCGACGTGACCAACAACGCCGCCATCACCGACTGGGTCGCCCAGCAACTGCTCAAGGTCACCCGCACCGTGGTCACCACCCAGCTGATGGCCGGCGCCTGGCCCATCCTCGGCCTGTCGGTGCACAACCCGGACATCGAGGCGGCCGCGCTGCCCGCCACCAACGAGCAGCTGGAGAACTACGGGCTGGCCATCACCCGGTTCGGCAACCTGGACGTGAACCTGTCCGACGAGGACAGCGCGCGGCTGAAGAAGCTGGCTGGCGACACCGCCTACAGCCGGCTGGCCGGCGGCTTCCTGCAGGCGGCCCAGGCCGAGGCGCTGCAAGGGGCCGGCGAGGGTATGGCCCAGGGTGGCGCGGCGGTGACTCCTATGTTCCTCGGGGCCGGCTTCGGCATGGCCAACCAGATGATGCAGCCGCCGCCGCAGGCCGCGCCGCCGCCGCCCGGCCCGGGCTTCGTCGGTGGTGGCCCGGGCTACACCCAGCCGCCCCCACCTCCGGCCGCCCCGCCAGCCCCGGCCGCGGCCGCCCCGGCGGAGGCCGCCCCCGCGGCCCCGCCCGCCGGGACCGTGGAATGCGGCAACTGCCATGGCCAGGTCCGGGCCGGCGCGAAGTTCTGCAGCGAGTGCGGCACGGCCATGGCCAAGCACTGCACCAACTGCAACGCCGACCTGGCCGGCACGGCCAAGTTCTGCGCGGAGTGCGGTACCCCGGTCAGCCCGCCCGCCTGACCGCGGGCCCCCAGCTCGTTTCAGTTCCGGGGCGCGCCCCCGCCCGGTCCCGGCCTGCCATTTCCACCCGGCGCACGCCGCCACCGCGGCGGCGCGCGCTTCCCAGACGAAAGGTTGCCCGAATGGACCGGATCCAGTGCCAGTGGTGTAAGGCACAAAACGAGATGGGCCAGGCGAACTGCGGTACCTGTGGCGCGCCACTGGACATGAAAGACAAGGTCAGCGACTCCGGCTGGACCGAGGCCCCCCGGCTGCGGGACATGACCGAGTTCCGGTTCTCCAACTCCACCTGCCAGATCGAGGGGGAGATCGTGCCGGTGGCGGAACTGGCCCTGGCTCACGGGGACTCGGTCTTCTTCGAGCATCACGTGATGCTGTGGAAAGAGCCGCAGGTGCCGATGTCGGCCATGAACACCGGCGGTGGCATGAAGCGCACGCTCGGCGGCATGCCGCACATCCTCAGCATCGCGCACGGCCCGGGCCGGGTCGCGTTCTCCCGTGACGCGGCCGGCGAGGTCGTGGTGCTGCCGCTGCACCCGTCCATGGAACTCGACGTCCGCGAGCATGCCTTCCTGGCCGGCACGCACTCACTGACCTACTCGTTCGTCCGGATCAAGGGCCTGGCCAACGTGCTGCACGGCGGCAGCGGCATGTACATGGACCGCTTTATCACCCAGGCCGAGCCCGGGCTGCTGCTGCTGCACGGTTACGGCAACGTGTTCCAGAAGACGCTCCAGCCCGGCGAGCAGATCCTGATCGAGCCAGGCGGGTTCCTGTACAAGGACTCGTCGGTGTCGATGAACGCCGTGCAGCAGAAGATCAAGACCGGCCTGATGAGCCGCGGCATGTACCTGGCCGAGATGACCGGCCCGGGCCGGGTCGGCATCCAGTCCATGTACGTGCACCACGGCTCCGAGTGAGGGGACCGGACATGTCGATGCCGCCTGCCCAGGGCGCCTACACCTGCCCGTACTGCCGGATGCCGAGCGAGGGCCAGGACGCGACCTGCCCGCACTGCGGCGCGCCGGTCGACGTCCGGCTGCACGTCTCGGACTCGGGCTGGATCGAGCAGCCGCCGATCCGGGACATGGCCCGGATCCGGTTCGGCCGGTCCACCTGCCAGATCAGCGGCGCCTATGTGCCGGTCGCGGACATGGGGCTGCATGACGACGACTGGGTCTACTTCTCGCACCACGCGCTGCTGCACGCCGACCCCCGGGTCAACATGGACAACCTGCCGCTGCGCGGCGGCTGGAAGCGGATGCGGGCCGGCCTGCCGATAATCATGATGCGCGCGAAGGGCCCGGGGCACATCGCGTTCAGCGCCGATGCGCCGGGCGAGACGCTGGCCATCCCGCTGCGCCCCGGCCAGGCGGTGGACGTGGCCGAGCACCGGTTCCTGGTGGCCACCGGGAACGTCGGCTACGAGTGGGACAACTCCAACGTCTGGTTCACCACCAAGGACGGGGACGACGAGGAGTGGCACTACCCGCTGGGCCGGACGATCGACCGGTTCACCGCGGCCGGCAGCAACGGCCTGCTGCTGCTGCACGCGCCGGGCAACACGTTCATCCGCGATCTGGCGCCGGGCCAGCGGATCCTGATCCAGCCCGGCGGGCTGATCTGGAAGGACCCGACCGTGTCCATGTTCCTGCACTTCGAATACCCGCACGGGCGGTACTGGTTCAGCTCGCCGCGCTGGCAGGCCAAGTCCACCTGGCTGGCCCTGCAGGGCCCGGGCCGGATCGCGGTCGGGTCCGTGTACGAGCGCCTGGAGCAGGTCGGCTCGGTCCGGCGCAGCTCGCCGGCCACGCAGCAGGCCTGGTAGTGGTTCCGTGGGCCGCGGTGGCTGAGGCCAGCTCAGCCGCTGCGGCCCGCGCTCCGCTGAATTAGCTTCTCAACGCCATCCAGGATGCACTCGACGCCGAACCGGAACTCGGCTGCCTCGTCCATGCCGGAAGGCGCGTCACCGATCGCGGCCGACCAGGCCAGCCGGTGCAGTATCGGGTAGCTCTTCTCGTCCACCAACTGGCG
>Ga0335083_10008577_pt1 | contig 12469 bp, 10 predicted proteins | sample Lox_Sample_42_FD_206716 | JGI IMG/M metagenome (GOLD analysis project Ga0335083, IMG submission 206716) | Soil microbial communities from Loxahatchee National Wildlife Refuge, Florida, United States - Lox_Sample_4.2 | ecosystem: Environmental > Terrestrial > Soil > Wetlands | place: USA... | reverse complement strand
GATGTCGCGGCCGATGTACAGCACGTGCGGCTTGTTGGCATAAGCCATCGGCACCGCGTACACGTCGAGGTAGAGCCGCGTGCCGTCCTTGCGCATCGCTCTCGTTTCCACATGCGCCGCTTCGCCTGCCAGTACGCGCCGATGCACCTCCAGCCGATTGCGATTGTCGTCCGGGTCGCGCAGCGTGAGTTCGATCGTGCCCAGAACCTCGTCGCGCGTGTAGCCGCTCAGGCGCTCGTAGGCCGGATTGACGTCGACGATGCGGAACTCTGCATCGCGCAGCACGAGCGCGTCGGCGGCCACGTTGAAGATCGCGCGGTACTGCTCTTCGCTGGCGCGCAGGCGATCCTCGGCCGCCTTGCGCTCGGTGATGTCGCGGCCGATATAAAGGACGTGCGGCCGACCCTCGTGCATCATCGGCACGCCGCGCAACTCGACCTGCACCATGCGGCCGTCGGGCGCCTGCGCCGGCGCCTCGAACTGGATCGGCTCCCCCGCGATGGCGCGTTGGTGCAGCGCGAACAGTCGCTCGCGCTCGGCCTGCGGGATCACCAGCAGCTGGTTCACCCCGACGACGTCCTCGCGGCGCAGCCGGGTGGCGTTGAGGAAAGCGGGGTTCACGTCGACGACGCGGTACTCCGCATCGCGCAGTATCAGGCTGTCGGCGGCCGCGTCGAACATCGCGCGGTACTGAGCTTCGCTCGCGCGCTGGCCGGCGCTTGCGCGCTCCCGCTCGAGCTCGGCGCCGATTCGCGCGGCAAAAATCTTCAGCATCGCCTCCACGAGCGGCTCGTTGGCGAGCGGCCGGCGCGACATGACGATCAGCAAGCCACCCGGGTGCCCGCCGGCGCGGTCAAGCGTCGCGCCCGCGTAGCTCTCGATGCGGTGCTCGCGCAGCAGCGCGTTGTCCGGGAAGAGGCGCCGCACGCCGTCGCGGTAGATCCGGAATTCGCGCCCGAGCGCGCTCTCGCAGGGAGTGCCGGCGAGGTCGTATTCCATGTTCTCACCGGCGCCGCCGTCGACATGCAGCGCGCGCGTGCGAAGGCGCGAGCGCTCGGGCTCCACGTATTCCGAGATCAAAGCGAATTCGACCCCGAGGATCGAAGCCAGCGACTCGAGCAGCTTCTCGTAAACCTGCTCGCCCTCGGCACTCGAAACTGCGAGCGCGGCGTCTCGCAGCCTGTCTTCCATCTCAGCCCGCGACGAACATGTAGCCGGCGCCGCGTACCGTGCGGATCGCCGCCGGCTTGGCCGGGTCGGACTCGATCTTGCGGCGCAGGCGCGCGATGCGGATGTCGATCGAGCGGTCGAACGGCTCCCACTCGCGGTTGCGCGTCAGCGTCAGCAGCTGGTCGCGCGACAGCACCCGGTTGGCGTTCTCCACGAACACGCGCAGCAGGTCGAATTCCATGCCGGTGATCGGCAGCTCGGCGCCCTGATCGTCCGAGAGCTGGTGCGTGTCGAGGTCGAGCGTGCAGCGGCCCACCTTGACGCGCTTCGCCGCGGGGACGGCAGCACGCTCGTCCGACCGCGCTCCGCTGCGGCGGAGCACGCTCTTCGTCCGCGCAAGCAGCTCGCGCAGGTCGAAAGGCTTGGCGAGATAGTCGTCGGCGCCGACTTCCAGGCCGACCACGCGGTCCACGACCTCGCCCGCACCGGTCACCATGATGATCGCCACGTTCCGGTTGGCGCGCAGCCAGCGCGTGAGCGCAAGACCGTCCTCGCCGGGCAGGTTGAGGTCGAGCAGCACCAGGTCCGGCGCCGCGACGGCAATCGCGGCGCGCATTTCCACGCCGTCGGCGGCGGCCGCCACCTCGAAACCGTGCTCGGACAGGTATTCCGCAGTCATTTCGCGGATACCGGCGTCGTCGTCGACGATGAGCACGCGCTGGGCCATGGCCGGCATGATACCTGCCGCATTCGTGGGGACGGTTGTCATGGCGACCATGCTAAGCGGAGCGGCGGATGAGCCGATTTCGGCCGCGTATTGCGCCTGTTTCAATCCCGTAACAGGCAACCCCGCTGTTACCAACCGATTCCGGAGGGACATCGGGCGAATACACGCCGCGCCCAGACTGCCTTCCTATCCCCTCCGGGGAAAATGCAAAAGGAGTCGGACCATGGAAGAAACCAGCGGCATCCACTTTCGCCGCATGCAGCTTCATGCGGGCTACGCGTTTTTCGAGGTGCCGGCCGGTCTGGCCGCAGCCGGCTGGCGAATCCTGTCGAGCTGGGGTGCGGCCCACCTGAGAAGGCGGCGCGAAGCCAGGCTGCGCGAGGAATTCCGCGGCATGAGCGACCATTTCCTGAAGGACATCGGCCTCACGCGCGGCGATATCGACCGGATGTTCCGGTGATCTCGCTGCGTCCGATCTGCGCCGGCGACGAGGCCGCGTTCCAGCAGTTCGTGCGCGGCCTGTCGCTCGAGTCGCGCCTGCACCGTTTCCTGCAGCCGCTGCGCGAGCTCGCGCCCGGGCAACTGGCCGCGCTGACGCAGCCCGACCAGTCGCGCCACGTCGCCATGGCAGCCGTGGACGGCGACGCCATCATCGGCGAGGGGCGCTACGTCGCGCTCGGCGACAGCGGTCGCGCCGAGTTCGCGATCGCCGTCACCGACGAGTGGCAGCGCAACGGCATAGGCGCCCGGCTGCTCGGCGCACTGATGGCCGCCGCTCGGCAGGCGGGCCTGGCGGCGCTGGAAGGCGAGGTGCTGCGCACCAACACCGCGATGCTCAAGTTCGTCGGGCGCGCAGGCTTCCGCATGAAAGCCTGCGAGGACGCGCGGCTGACCGTCGTGGAACGAAATCTCGTCGCCGCGCAAACCGGTTAAGCGATAATGCGGGGGTGAAGCGGGAAGCACCTCCGTCCGCCGACGCGATCACGATCCGCGGCGCCCGGCAGAATAACCTCAAGAATCTCACGCTCTCGATCCCGAATGGCGAGCTGGTGGTCGTCACCGGCGTGTCGGGTTCGGGCAAGTCCTCGCTCGTCTTCGACACGCTCTACGCCGAGGGGCAGCGGCGCTACGTGGAGACCTTCAGCCCCTACGCGCGCCAGTTCCTCGACCGCATGGACAAGCCGCAGGTGGACGCGATCGAGGGCATCCCGCCGGCGATCGCAATCGACCAGACCAACCCGGTGCGCACCTCGCGCTCCACCGTGGGCACGATGACCGAGCTGAACGACCACTTGAAGCTCCTGTTCGCGCGGGCATCGAAGCTGTTTTGCCGCGGCTGCGGCAAGCCGGTGGTGAGGGACACGACGGAGAGCGTTTACGGTTTTCTGAAAGGCAAGGAAAAGGTCGTCATTACCTTCCCGGTCGACATCCCGAAGAATTTCACCGAAAAGGAAGTTCTCCAGCTGCTGGAAGCGCAGGGCTATACGCGCATCCACGGGAAAACCAAGGACCGGCTGGAAGTCGTGCAGGACCGCCTGCGCATGGACGCGGCGGAGAAGGCGCGTGTCACCGACGCGCTCGAGGCCGCGATGAAGATCGGCCAGGGCAAGGTCAACGTCTGGCCCGAAGAAGGCAAGCCCTGGAAATTCTCCGCCAACCTGCATTGCGCCGACTGCGACATCAGCTACAGCGAACCCACGCCGGCGGCGTTCTCGTTCAACTCGCCGCTCGGCGCCTGCGACACCTGCCGGGGATTCGGCAGGGTCATCGGCGTTGATTTTGGCCTGGTTGTTCCGAATGAAAATCTTTCATTGAGAGAAGGCGCCGTCAAACCGTGGCAATCCCCGAGTTTCAGGGAATGCCAGGACGACCTGGTGAAGTACGCGAAGAAACGCGGCATTCCCCTGGACATTCCATTCAAGGACCTCAAGCCGGCCCATAGGACGTGGGTGCTGGAAGGCGAGCCGGAATGGGTAAGTTGGCGAAAATCCTGGCCCGGCATCTGGTACGGCGTGCGCCGCTTCTTCCAATGGCTTGAAAGTAAAGCGTACAAGATGCATATCCGGGTGCTGCTCTCGAAATACCGCGCCTACACGCCTTGCCAGACCTGCCACGGCACGCGCCTGAAGCCGGACGCGATGCTCTGGAAGATCGAAGGGAAGTCGATATACGACCTGATGCTGCTCCCGCTTTCCGGGGCGAGAATTTTCTTCGATGAACTTCGACTGCCCGCGCCGCTCGACGAAGCGACGGACCTGCTGCTCACGGAGATTCGCACCCGGCTGAAGTTCCTCGGCGACGTGGGCCTGGGCTACCTGACGCTGGACCGGCAGTCGCGCACGCTCTCGGGCGGCGAGGTACAGCGCATCAACCTCACGACCGCGCTCGGCACCTCGCTGGTGAACACCCTGTTCGTGCTGGACGAACCCTCGATCGGCCTGCACCCGCGCGACATGGGGCGCGTGATCGACGTCATGAGGCGCCTGCGCGATGCCGGCAATTCGCTGGTGGTGGTCGAGCACGACCCGCAGATCATGTTCGCGGCCGACCGCATCCTCGACATCGGACCCGGGCCGGGCGAGCGCGGCGGCGAGATCGCTTTCTTCGGTTCGCCCGCCGAACTGAGGCGGACGAACACGATTACCGCCGAATATTTTTCGGGCAGGAAGAAGGCGGGCGATTCGCCTGCCGTTTCCCGTTCGAGAAAGTTCCTGACGGTTGAAAAAGCAAGCCAGAACAATCTCAAGGATATCGACGTCGAGATCCCGCTCGACCGGCTGGTCTGCGTCACGGGCGTGTCGGGCTCGGGCAAGTCCACGCTGGTGCAGGACGTGCTGTATGCCGCCCTGCGCAAGGCCAAGGGCAAGCCCACCGAGCCGCCGGGCGCGCACAAGGCGCTGCGCGGCGCCGACGAGGTCGAAGACGTGGTGATGGTGGACCAGTCGCCGATCGGCAAGACCACCCGCTCCAACCCGGCCAGTTACGTGGGCGCTTTCGATTCGATCCGGAAAATCTTTGCCGGCCTGAAGGAATCGAAGCTGCGCAAATACACCCCGGGCACCTTCAGCTTCAACTCGGGCAACGGCCGCTGCCCGGCTTGCGGCGGCAACGGTTTCGAGCACGTCGAGATGCAGTTCCTGTCGGACGTCTACCTGCGCTGCCCGGACTGCGACGGCAAGCGCTTCCGTGCGGAGATCCTGGAAATCAAGGCCGGCGGCAAATCCATCGCCGACGTCCTCGAGCTGACCGTGTCGGAAGCCCTCTACTTCTTCCGCCGCGAAGCGGAACTGGTCTCCCGGTTGCGGCCGTTGAAGGACGTCGGGCTGGACTACCTGCGACTCGGGCAGCCGGTGCCGACGCTCTCCGGCGGCGAGGCGCAGCGCCTGAAGCTTGCAGGCTACCTCGCGGAAGCCGGCGACGCCGAGACAAAGAAGCTGTTCCTGTTCGACGAGCCGACCACCGGCCTGCACTTCGACGACGTCGCCAAGCTGCTGCGCGCCTTCCGCCAGCTGCAGGACGCGGGCCACTCGCTGCTGGTGATCGAGCACAACCTGGACGTGATCCGCGCCTGCGACTGGATCATCGACCTCGGCCCCGAGGGCGGCGACGCCGGCGGCGCGATCGTGTGCACGGGGACGCCGGAAGAAGTGACCCGGCACCCGACCTCGCACACGGCCAAAGCGCTGAGGGATTACGAACTTTCTTTTTCTAAAAATCTTTCAGAAGAAAATGCGAAAGACAATTCGGGCAAATACCTCGGCAGCGCCATCCAGATCCACAAGGCCCGCGAGCACAACCTCAAGAACATCGACGTCGAGATCCCGCGCAACCGCTTCACCGTGATTACCGGCGTCTCCGGGTCCGGCAAGTCCACCCTCGCTTTCGACATCCTGTTCTCGGAAGGCCAGCGTCGGTATCTCGAGTCGCTCAACGCCTACGCCCGCCAGTTCGTGCAGGGCGCCGCACGCCCCGACGTGGATGCGATCTTCGGCATCCCGCCGACGGTGGCGATCGAGCAGCGCACCAGCCGCGGCGGCAGGAAGAGCACCGTCGGCACGCTGACCGAGATCCACCACTTCCTGCGGCTCGCCTTCGTCAAGCTGGGTACGCAGTACTGCCCGGACTGCGAAGTGCCGATCGAGCCGCAGAGCGAAGACGCGATCGCGGCGAGGATATTGAAAGACTACCGGAACCAGGCCGTTACCCTGCTCGCGCCGCTGGTGGTAAACCGCAAGGGCGTCTACACCGAGCTCGCCAAGTGGGCGCGCAGCAAGGGCTATGCCCACCTGCGCGTGGACGGCAAGCTGCTGCCGGTGCGGCCGTTCCCCAGGATCGACCGCTTCAAGGAACACAGCATTGAGTTGCCCGTTTCGGTCTTGAAAATAGATCCCAAAAAAGAAAGCGAACTGCGAAAACAACTTTCCATTGCGCTTGAAATCGGCAAAGGCACGATGCAGGTTCTTGCCAAAAAACCTCAAGCCTTCTCCACCAAGCGCTCCTGCCCGTCCTGCGGGCGCGGCTTCGCGGAACTCGACCCGCGCCTGTTTTCCTACAACTCGCGCCACGGCTGGTGTCCCGCCTGCGTCGGCACCGGCCTGGAACTGAAGGACGTCGGCTGGGACGCCGAGCGTTCGCGCACCGGAACCGAGGACCACGTGCTCGATTCCTGGATCGAATGGCTGGCAGTGGACCAGCCCTGCCCCGCCTGCCATGGCAAGCGGCTGAACCCGGAAGCGCTGGCCGTGCAGTGGCAGGGACAGAGCATTGCGGACTATGGCGCCATGCCCATCCTGGATTTGTCTGCTTTCCTTGCCAGGATGGTTTTGAAAGGGCGGGAAAGCGAAATCGCCAAGGATCTCTTCGCGGAACTCGATAGCCGGCTCGATTTCCTGAAGCAGGTCGGACTCGGCTACCTGGCGATCGACCGCTCCGCGCCCACGCTCTCGGGTGGCGAGGCGCAGCGCATCCGCCTCGCGGCGCAATTAGGCTCCAACCTGCGCGGCGTCTGCTACATCCTCGACGAACCGACCATCGGCCTGCACCACCGCGACAACCAGATCCTGCTTGATGTGCTTGAAAAGCTGGAGGCCAAGGGCAACACGCTGGTGGTGGTCGAGCACGACGAGGACACCATCCGGCGCGCGCACCACGTCATCGATCTCGGGCCCGGCGCCGGCAAGCTGGGCGGCCACGTCATCGGCGCGGGCGACGCCGACGACCTGATGAAGCTGCCGGAATCGCTCACCGGCAGGTTCCTGCGGCAGCCGCTGAGGCATCCCCTGCAGCCACGTCGCGCCGTCAATTCGAAGTCTCCGGATTTGAAAATCCAGAAGGCGAAACTTCACAATCTCCAGGGCGTCGATGCGCGCATCCCGCTCAACCGCCTGGTCGTAGTCACCGGAGTGTCCGGCTCGGGCAAGTCGACGCTGGCGCGGGACGTGCTGTTCTCTTCCCTGCAGGAAAAGAAATTCATCGGCTGCAAGGGCGTTTCCGGCGCGAAGCAGGTCGACCGCGTGCTGGAAGTGGACCAGACGCCGATCGGCAAGACGCCGCGCTCCTGCCCGGCCACCTACGTCGGCTTCTGGGACGCGATCCGGCGCAATTTCGCCGACACGGCCGAGGCGAAGATGCGCGGCTGGTCGGCGAGCCGCTTCTCCTTCAACACCAAGGGCGGGCGCTGCGAAAGCTGCGAGGGCCAGGGCGTCAAGAAGATCGAGATGTCCTTCCTGCCCGACGTGAAGGTGGCCTGCGAAGCCTGCGGCGGCCGGCGCTTCAATCCGGAAACCCTCGCGACGCGCTGGCGCGAGAAGAACATCGGCGAGGTGCTGGCGATGAGCGTGGATGAAGCGGTGGAATTCTTCGCCGCGCATCCGTCCACGCACCGCGCGCTGCGCCTGATGCAGGACGTCGGCCTCGGCTACCTCACGCTCGGCCAGCAGAGCCCGACGCTGTCGGGCGGCGAGGCGCAGCGGCTGAAGCTGGTGACCGAGCTCGCCAAGACCAGCGCCGAACGCAAGACGCTCTACGTCCTCGACGAGCCCACGGTGGGGCTGCACATGGCGGACGTGGAAAAACTCATCCGCGTGCTGCACCGCCTCGTCGACGCCGGCAATTCGGTGGTGCTGATCGAGCACAACCTCGACGTCATCGCCGAAGCCGACTGGATCGTCGACCTTGGCCCCGAAGGCGGAGCGGCGGGCGGGCGCGTTGTTTTCCAGGGGCCGCCGGAACTGTCGCTGCACGGTGACAGCCACACTTGCCGCGCATTGGCTGCGTTTCTCGCGGAAAGGGGGAACTCGACGGCGGCGAAGCAGTCTGTACGGGCATGAGACTCCTCGCGCTCGCTCTGTCCTTCTTCCTCCTCTCCAGCGCTTCGGCGCAGGAACTGTCCCCCGACGAACTGGTCCGCAAAGTCACCGCGGACGTGCTCGATGCCATCAAGGCCGACAAGGACCTGCAGGCGGGCGACAAGAAGAAGGCGCTCGCGCTCGCCGAGCAGAAGATCCTGCCGCTGGTCGACTTCCGCGAGGCGGCGAAGCTTGCGACCGGCCGGGCCTGGCAAGGCGCCACGCCGGAGCAGCAGGACCGCATCGTCGCCGAGTTCCGCCGGATGCTGGTGCGCATCTACTCGAACGCCATCGGCATCTACCGCGGCCAGACCATGAAGGTACTGCCGGTGCGCATGGCATCCGGCGCGACCGAGGTCACCGTGCGCAATCAATATATCCGCGAAGGCCGCCCGCCGGTGCCGGTCGATTACGCCATGCACAAATTACCCGACGGCTGGAAAATCTACGATATCTCGGTGGATGGCGTGAGTCTGGTGCTCACCTACAAATCCGAGTTCGACCAGATCACGAAGACTTCAGGCGTCGACGGCCTGATCAAGCGCCTGATGGAGAAAAACGCCTAGTCCGGCGGGACCGGCAATCCGCCGGATTTATTTCGGATCCTTCACGCCGCCGTGGTGCGCGCATCCGGACGCGCCTTTCACCGTATGGCGGCCATCGGCACAACGGGTAATCACGGCCTGCCGCGCCTCGCGGCCCGTTGCCTTGACTTCGCGGCCGGCGTGGCGGATTTCTGCACCCGCCTCACGTTTGGTCTGGACGGCCTTGTCGGCGACGGTTTCCTCCGCGCGCGCGAGGGGAATGAATGCAAAAACCAGAGCGACGATTCCGATAATTTTCTTCATGGTCTTCCTTCCAGTCCGCCAATTTACCATTCGCGGACCTGGTCATACGGGCCTCGGGCGTTGACGGCCTGATCAAGCGTCTGCAGGAGAAGAACGTCTGATCGGCCGAGGCCGCTATTTGTAGGGCTCGACGCGCGAGAGCGGCGCGAACTCCACGCGGTTTTTTGAGGCACTCCACTCCAGGGATCGCCAGCAGGCCTGCAGGTCGCTCCTCGCAAGGCTTTGCGAGGACCGCTGTCCGCAGAACACGCCGCCCACCGCGACTTTCACGCTCGCAGGCGACGCAGTCTTGTCGACCTTGACCTCCATAACGCCGTGCTCGAACACCTTAACCGCCTTGCCGTGCCCGGCGCCCGCATAGATGATCAGCTCGCTGCCACCGGTGCCTGAAAACAGGGAAGCCGCGCCCTCGCAATTGAAGGCACTCTGATCGATGACGAAGTCCGCGACCCTGTCCCCGGTCAGGTCGACGATCACCAGCAGGCTCGGAGATTTGCCCGGCTTGCCGCCCGCGTCGCGGCAGGCCTTCACCATGGACATGAGCTCGCGCTGCACCTGCGGTGGAAGCTTCGCGGTGCCGGCCTGACCCGCCGCCGGATCCGAGAGCGCCAGCATCGTCAAGACCGCCAGCGCCGCGCACCTGGATATCGCTACTTTCTGCACAGCTTCCCCACGATGGGACCGCCCTGCAGGCACCCGTCCTTGTCGACCGGGATCACTTGTTGCGGGCCTGCAGATGGGCCGATCTTCACCTTGCCGTCGTCGTACTTAAAGTCCGTTTCCACGGTATTCACCATGCCCAGGACTTTCATCGTGATTTCGAGCTTTCCACCGGGCTTGAACTTGTAGGTCACCGCGCCCGCACTGTCGGAGTACTCACCCTCGGGGCCGTCAGAGCAGCCCGCCAGCAACAACACCGCGATCATCGCAAACCTGTGAATCCGCGTCATGTGCTCCCCTTCAGTTGAGTGAACGCAGCTTGCATTCCACAAGCTGCAGGCCCTTCAGTCCCTTGCATCGGTCCGTGTTGGCCGGCGTACTCAGCAGTGCGGGTGCTACGCTGGGCTGTTGAGGCTTCTGAGGCTGTTGCGCCTGGGCGGCGCGATTCTGCGCCTCCCCTGCCCGCCTTGACGCCTCCGCCGCAGCCGCACTCTGGGCTGCCTGTGCCGCAGCGCGCTGCGCTGCCTCCACCTGCGCCTTTTCCTTCGCGAGCCTCGCGCTTTCAGCCTGTCTCTTTGCAGCCTCTTCCTTCTCCCGCGCCTGACGCTCCTCCTCAGCCTTGCGTGCTTCGTCGGCCTGCCGAGCTTCCTCTACCTTGCGTGCCTCTTCGGCTTTGCGCGCATCTTCGGCTTGCTTGGCTTCTTCGGCGCGCTTCGCAGCTTCTGCGGCCGCCTTTTCCTCCGCAACACGCTTCACTTCTGCCTGCTGGTACGCGTAGTAGCCGCCGCCCGCGATTCCCATGACCCCGACGAAGCCCAAAACCCATGCCACGGTTCTGAACGCAGCGCTCGCGCCCCCCCGCGACGGCGCCCGCTCACCCCGAACTGGACGTGGATCGTGCGTCGCCTCCGGATCGGGGCCGGGCTCGGGTGCGCCCAGGACGATGGTCGCCATGCGCATCGCCAGGCTCGCGCCGCAACCGCGGCAGAACTTCGCACCGGTACCGTTCTCCGTCTGGCATGAGGCGCACTTCATCTCACGGCCTCAGCCGATGGCCACATCCGCTACAGAACGGATCTCCGGCCGCAACGGGCGCCTTGCACTGAGGGCAGCTCGCGATGATCGCCGTCGCGGGCGCGGAGCGCGGCGTACGCGCGCGTTCCGCCGCCTGCTGCGCGCGTGCCTGCGCATCCCTCGCCTTCTCCTTTACTTGCGCCAGCTGCTCCTGGATGGCTGACTGGCTGGCGGCGACATCAAGTCCGTCCACAGCCACCAGGTACACGAGGTTCATCCCCATGATGAGCACCTGGCCAAGCAACGCGGCGACGACGCCGAAGATGAGTCCCGATGCCAGGAGCATGGCGTAGAAGTGCCCGTTCCCGGCACCGGATTCACCACCCATCAGCGACAGGTGGAGCGACTGCGCCAGCTCCAGGAGCGATTCCACGCGCGACACGTCTGGCCCCAATACAGCTGCTGCCATGCCGGTCATGGACAAGTAGCTCGGCACTAGAGCGCTGAAGATCAGGGACGCAATCACGCCGATCACGACATAGAGCAGCAGGTAGGTTGCGACAACCGGAACCAGGCGCTGCCTGGCGACGGCGAGCAACACCGACAGCGCTTCCATGAAGGACAACCCATCCCAGACCGCCGGCGCGAACAGCGGGACCGCGATCCACAATACGGCCGCGAGGGCTGCCGCGACCCCCGCTACCAGCAGCGGGTGCGCCACAAACAGGATCACTGGACCCATGCCGGGGACCTTGCAGATGAAATAGACGACGCCGCCAATCGCGCCGACAGCAAGCGTCAGTGCAAGCAGGATCAGCGCAAAACCGATGAACTTTGGCAGACTGATCAGGCCGTACACGAACGCGTCGACGATGGATCGCGGCTCGATTTCCTTGGCGCGATCCATGAGCAGGACGCCAACCGCCGTGAGCCCGACGGCCAGCACGGCGAAGTTGACGACCCCGGCGGTACCAAGCACGAACTTGGCTCCGTTGAAGCCTGCCTTCACCGCCATGGAACCCCCCAGCGCCATTACGATCGCGCTGACGACGAAGGTCGTGATGCTTGCGATCAGTGGTCGCAGCTGCGTTAGCGCCTCGGCGGCGCGGAGCACCTGCGCGAAGTGGAGATCCTGCGCGAATCCGTTCTTGGTCACGAAGCCTCCTTTCTTCCTTCACTTCGGAGGCTACGCAAACGCCGGCCCGGCGAAAATTCCCCGATCGGGGGATGCCGCGCTTGAATTAGGGCAGCAGGAGGCCGTTGAGCATGGCGACTGCGATCGCGTGTGTCGTGTTCGAGGCACCCAGCTTCCTACGAGCGTTCTCAAGGTGGACCTTCACGGTCTCCTCGCTGATGCTAAGGATCACACCCACTTCCCAGCGCGTCTTGCCCTTCGCAACCCACGTCAGCGTCTCCGTCTCGCGTGGAGTCAGCGCAATGGGACCGGTCAAGGGCGCATGCAGGTTGAAACCGAGGATCTTCTCGTGCGCATACATGGCAATCAGGTGCAGTTCATGACGGTGCGCCGCAAATAGCTTCGCGAACTCTTCACTCGGCATATCGTTGACGACCGAAAACGTCGCTTTCGCTACTGCCGGACCGTGGATCGGAATGGTTCCACCCGTGGACAACCCGACGGACGACGCTTCGTCGAAGACCTGCTTCTGCATGTCAGTCTGCGAAAATCTCTGCAGCAGTCCATC
>Ga0335083_10008574_pt1 | contig 12472 bp, 11 predicted proteins | sample Lox_Sample_42_FD_206716 | JGI IMG/M metagenome (GOLD analysis project Ga0335083, IMG submission 206716) | Soil microbial communities from Loxahatchee National Wildlife Refuge, Florida, United States - Lox_Sample_4.2 | ecosystem: Environmental > Terrestrial > Soil > Wetlands | place: USA... | reverse complement strand
GCTCGACGCCGCGACCGCGCCGTTCATCGACAACGAGGTCGTCCAGGTTCCGGACTCGAGCCTTGGCACCGTGTGCAACGAGGGCGGCGGTGGTTGCGGCGGTGGCGGCTACTACAGCAGTGGGAACCCGACGCCGCCCGCACCCGTCCTGTTCGACGCGCAGCCGGCGCCGAACGACGCCGGTACGAACGCGACGATCATCGGGCCCTACGCGATCGCGAACGCGCAACCGACCACGATCGGCGATCTATCGACGTGGCTCGACGGCCTCGGCTTCGCGTACCAGCAGGCGGACCTCGACGCGATCGCGCCCTATCTCACCCTCGGCTGGAACGTCGTCGCGATCGAGGTCCTGCCATCGGTCGACACGACCGTGTACGCGCTGCAGCCGGTCGCGCTGACGTGGAACGGCACCGAGATGCGCCTGCCGCTCGGCATGGCGCAGCAGGCGCTCTCCGTTCCGTCGCAGCTCACCGCCTACGTGCTCGCGGACGATCGCTACGACATGCCGGGCGCGCACGTGTCGTTCGCCGGCTACAGCCAGCGCAGCGAGCCATCGTTCATCACGCGCAGCGAGGTCACGTTCGATCGCACGCAGCCCGCGAGTGCCGATCCGATCGCGAGGCTCGTCCCCGGCGAGCCGTTCACGCAGGACACGATCGTGAACACCCAGTACGAGTCCGTCCCGGTGCAGCAGTGCGACTACCGCGACGACGACGACAGCATCGGCTGCTGCAACGCCGCGCACGCGCGGTCGTCGAGCGCGGCGAGCTTCGCGCTGTACGGGCTCGCGCTCGTGATCGTGCTCCGGCGCCGGCGCTAGCGGACCTACCGCGAACGACTACTCGACCTCGACCGCCTCGAGCTCGCCCCGTTTCACCGCAGCGACCAGGGTTTCCCAGTCGTGCGTGACCTGATCGGCGCCTTCGCGGGCGAGCTTGCCGAGCGCGACGTCGAGCTTGTCGCCGCGCCCGGCGTAGCCGTAGAGCACGGCGGCGTCGCCGGTGCGCGCGTGCGCCTTCGCGAACGTCTCGCCGCACACGCGCGCGTACTCGACGAGCGACTCGCGTTTCAGGTCCGCGGGATCGATCGATGCCTTGTGATCCGAGAGCTGGCGCACGTAACACGGGTCGCCGTCGATCGTCGTCCAGCCGAGGAACGGATCGGTCCACGTCTGCATGCGGTGCTGGCCCGACGCGACGCGCTTGCCCTGATGGCTCGCCGTCGTCGCGTCGGGTGGCACGAGGCCCTGCGCCTCGTAGCAGCTCGGCAGCGCCTGCTTGACCTGCAAGATCAGCGGATCGTCGGAGCCGTTGCCGACCAGCAGCACCGCGTAGTTGCGCCCGCCGATCGAGCCGGTGCCCGCGACCTTGAACGCGACGTCGAACGCGAGATAGCAGTCGAGCACCTGCTGGCGGTTCGGGCCGAGCGTGTCGCGATACGCGTCGAGCGACGCGAGCACCTTCGTGCGGGTCACGTCGTCGACCGGGACGAGCGACGGCGGCTCGTTCGCGAACCGCGCGCGGCCATCGGGGCCGTTCGTCGTCAGCTCGTCGCGCGCGTGCAGCGGCGACATGCGCTCGGCCTTGCGCAGCACGCGGCCGACCGGGCCCTCCGGCGCGAACCGGTGCACGCAGTAGCGTGCGAGCTCGACGACCGGCATGTCGGCGAGCATGTGCATCGTCTCGCGCCACGACCGCACCATCGCCTGCACGGCGTCGCGGCACACGCGCTCGCTCGTGCCGGCCTCGCGCCCGACCAGCACGATCGAGATCGCGAGCCGCTTGATCTCCCACTCCCACGGCGCGCGGCACGTCTCGTCGAAGTCGTTGACGTCGAACACGATGTGGCCGTCGAGCGCGGCGAACGCGCCGAGGTTGCGCACGTGTGCGTCGCCGCAGATCTGCACGGGATACGCGGTGTGCGGCAGCGACGCGAGATCCGGCGCCATCACCCACGCGCCGCCGCGCAGGAACGCGAACGGCGACACCGCCATCTTGCCGTGGCGGATCGCGAGCAGCTCGCGGCGGCGGCCGACCTCGCTCGCGCGGATGCGGCCGATCACGTCGCGGTCGCCGGCCACCCAGCGCGCTTGATCGACGCGGCGCACGCGCGCGCGCAGCGACTTGCCGTACATCTCGCGATCCGCGCGTGCGACGTAGCGCGGCGGCGCGGTCGCGGGCACGCTCACCACGGTGTCGGTCGGTAGTCTTTCAGAAACAGCCCCCATACGTGTCTCCCGGTGTTCAAGCCATCGAAGATCGGATCGAGTATGCGCGCCGCACCATCGACGATGTCGAGCGGCGGATGAAACCCGTGCACGCGTTGCTTGCGCTCGGCATGGTGCGCCGGATCTTCGTCCGTCACCCAGCCGGTGTCGACCGAGTTCATGTGGATTCCGTCGCGCACGTAATCGGCGGCGCTCGTGCGCGTCATCATGTTGAGCGCGGCCTTCGCCATGTTCGTGTGGGGATGTTTGTCCGTCTTCCAGCGCCGGTAGAACTGACCTTCCATCGCCGACACGTTGACGACGTGCGCGTCACGCGTCGGCACCGCGGCGAGCAGCGGGCGCAGCCGCGCGTTGAGCACGAACGGCGCGACCGCGTTGACGAGATGGACCTCGAGCAGCTCGGCGGTCGGCACGTCGGCGAGCGTCATCCGCCACGAGTTGAAGTCCCGGAGGTCGACCTGCTGCAAGTCCTGATCGAGCCGGCCGCCCGGATAGAGTGCGTGCGAGCGCTCGAGATCCTCGGCGAGCAGCGGCACCTGCGCGAGCACGGCCGACTTCCACAGCCCGACCGAGCGGATCTCGTTCTTGCTGACCAGCGCGAGCCCGCGGTCCAGGACCTCGCGCTCGAACGCGGTCTGCGCCGGCTCGTCCTCGCCCGCGACGACGTGATCGTACCAGCCCGCCGGGCGGCGCACGGTCTGACACGCGTTGTTGACGATCGCGTCGAGCCGCGACTGGGTCGCGACCAGGTGCGCACACAACGCCTCGACGCTGGGCGTGTGGCGCAGGTCGATGCCGTAGACGTGGAGCCGGTGCGTCCACTCGGCGGCGTCGGGCTCGCGCGCGAACCGGCGCGCGCCATCGCGCGGAAACCGGGTCGCGACCAGTACGTCGGCGCCGGCGCGCAGGAGCTTCACGGCGGCCTGATACCCGATCTTCACGCGGCCGCCGGTGACGAGCACGCTGCGGCCGCGCAGGTCCGCGGTCTGCTCGCGCTTCTGCCAGTTGAGCTCGGCACACGCCGGGCACATCTGGTCGTAGAAGTGGTGGAGCTCGTGAAAGTGCGTCTTGCAGACGTAGCAGAGCCGCGCGTCGTGAACACGCGGCGCCTCGCGATTCGCCTCGGCCTCGTCCCACTCGTCGGGCGCGTCGTCGGATGACAGCTCGAGCGGCCACGCCGGCTTCGGCAGCGGCGTGCGAAACACCGGCTCCTTGCGCAGCGCGCGGATGCCGGTGCGATCGAGCACCGCGCGGTCGGCCGCGCGCTTCGCGCGCACGCGCTGGCGCGCGAGCTCCTTGCCGAGCGCCTTGCGCCGGTAGCGATCCGGCCGCGACAGCTGACCGGCCGCGCTGACGAGCCGGATCCGCAGCTCCTCGTCGAGCTCGGCCAGCCGCGGCAGGTCGTCCCCGAGCTGCTCGATCAGCTCGATCGCGGCTCGCACGCGTGCTTCCAGGTCGTCCGACATCGACCGCGCAGCCTAGCATCGCTATGCTGCCGCGCGACTGCGATGATCATCACCAAGCGCCTCAAGGGCAAAGCGATCGCGACCTGGCTCGGACCGCGCGGCGACGCCGCGCGCGCCTTGGCCCGAGACCTGCGCGAGCGCGTGACCAAGTCGCCGCGCCGGCTCGAGCTGTACTTCGACATCGCCGATCCGTGGAGCTACCTCGCGGCGCAGGCGGCGAGCCGGCTCGTCGACGCCTACCGGATCGAGCTCGCCGTGCACGTGATCACGCCGCCGGCGTCCGACGTCAACGCGCAGCCGGCGATGCGCGCGAAGCACGCGGTGCGCGACGCCCAGCAGCTCGCCGAGTACTGGGATCTCGACTTTCCCGGCAAGCGCGAGGCGGATTCCGGCGCGCTGCGCGACGCCGGCACGATCCTCGTGCGCGAGCGGCCGGCCGCCGACCAGCTGCGCGCCGCGCTCGAGGTCGGGCACGCGCTGTGGAGCAACGATCGCAAGCGGCTCGCGAAGCTCGCCGGCACGTGGGGCGCCGAATCGCACGGCTCGGTCGCGCCCGTGTTGAACGCGCGCTACGCGGACCTGCGCAAGGCCGGCCATTACATGGGCGCGATGCTGCGCTACAAGGACGGCTGGTACTGGGGCGTCGATCGCCTGCGGTATCTCGAGCTCGCGCTCGCGGGTGATCTCGGCTGCGACATCGCGCACGTCGTGACGCCGCGCCCGCAAAGCGAACGCGGCCCGCTCGCGCTGTCCGACAAGCCGCTGTCGTGCGAGCTGTGGTTCTCGTTTCGCTCGCCGTACTCGTATCTCGCGCTCGAGCAGATCGAGGCCGTGCTCGCGCCGCACGGGGTGCCGCTCGTGCTGCGCCCGATCCTGCCGATGGTCGCGCGCGGTGTCCCGCTGCCGAACGTCAAGCGCATGTACATCGTGCGCGACGTGAAGCGCGAGGCCGATCGGCTTGCGATCCCGTTCGGCGAGCTGTGCGATCCACTCGGTCCGGGCATCGATCACTGCCTCGCGATCGCGGCGTGGGCCGAAGCGAGCGCCGGCCAGTCGGCACTGCTCGCGTTCGCGCGCTCGGCTATGCGAGGCATCTGGAGCGAGGCGCGCGACATGGCCGAGTACGTCGACCTGCGCCACGTCGTCGAGCGCGCCGGCCTGCCGTGGAACGAGGCGCGCGAGGTGATCGCCGAGCCCACCGCCGCGCTCAAGCTGGCCCAGGCTGCCGCGGCCGACCTCGCCGTCATCGGGCTGTGGGGCGTTCCGTCCTTCCGGGTCGGCGACTTCGTCGCGTGGGGCCAGGATCGCTTGCCGTTGCTTGCCGATCGACTGCGCCGTCACGCCGACGCCACGCGGGTGTAGGCTGAGACGAGATGTCTGTCGCGGTGAGGTGGCTCGCCGCGGCCACGCTCGTGGCCGCGTGTCAGCACAACATCAACACCCCGTTTCCGTCGGGACTCGAGCCGCTCGAGGCAGACATGGCGTCGTGCCCGACCGACATGACGACCGAGATGATCTCGATCACGAGCACGGACAGCGACTACATCCGCGTCTACGGCTGCGGCTACGTGCAGCTCGCGCCCGCCGTCGTGTGGCCGGCGACGCACTCGCCCGATCCGAACGTCGCGATCTGCTCGACGACGAGCCACACCGTCGACATCGACAACCAGCCGCAGTACGAGTACTCGTTCCTCGTCCACTACGAGGTCGACAACGTGCTCACCGTCACGTGGGACGACCAGTGGCGCATGGGTCTGATCGAAGGCACCGAGGACGCGCCGACGCTCGGCATGATCAAGCACCAGAAGACGGACGGCTCGAGCTTCATCACGCTCAGCGAAGGCACGATCCAGGTGCTCGCGACCGACGATCCGGACGTCACCGAGCTCGACTTCGTCGAGCACCTGAATGCGGTCGAGGCGTCGACCACCGACGTGATCGAAGGCGTGACGCACAATTACAACTCGCTCGTCGCGGTGTCGCACGGCAACCCGGTGCCGGCGTGCCCGTAGTAACGGGCCCGTAGTAACATCGCGGGGTGGCCGACGGCGAGCAGTTCGGTCCGTACGTCGTGTACGAGCTGATCGGCGCCGGCGGCATGGCGTCGGTGCATCGCGCCGAGTCGCAAGGCATCGCCGGGTTTCGCCGCGTCGTCGCGCTCAAGCGGATGTTGCCCGGCGTCGCCGACAACGCCGAGCTCGTGCAGTCGTTCATCCGCGAGGCGCGACTCGCCGCGAACCTGCGCCACGAGAACGTCGCGCAGACGTACGAGCTCGGCAAGGTCGGCGACACGTACTTCATCGCGATGGAGCTCGTGCCAGGCCGCAACCTGCGCGAGATCCTGAAGCACTGCGCGTCGGTGTGCGGCGCGATGCCGATCCCGCTCGCGCTCAACATCGCGAGCCAGATCCTCGACGCGCTCGACTACGCCCACGATCTCTGCGACGACAGCGGCCGGCCGCTCGGCATCATCCACCGCGACGTGTCGCCCGCGAACATCCTCGTCTCGGAGAGCGGCACCTGCAAGCTGATCGACTTCGGGATCGCGAAGGTGTCGGCGCAGGGCATGCAGTCGCAGAACCGGATGATCAAGGGCAAGTTCGGTTACATGGCCCCGGAGTACCTCGAGGGCCGCATCGACGCGCGCGCGGATCTGTTCGCCGCGGGCGTGATCACGTGGGAGCTGCTCGCGAACCGGCCGCTGTTTCAGGGCCGCGACGAGATGCAGACGCTCGTCAACGTGCGCGAGATGCCGATCCCGCCGGTGACGCACTGGCGGCCCGAGGTGCCGTCGCAGATCGAGACGATCGTGATGACCGCGCTCGCGCGCGATCCCGACCGGCGCTGGCAGCGCGCGAGCGCGATGCGCGCCGCGCTCGCGACCGAGGTCCGGCGGCAAGCGATCGGCGCGGTCAGCTCGCAGCTCGCGGACTGGCTCGCGCGCGCGTTCGTGAACGGCCCCGAGGTCGATCAAGAGCCGAGCATGGTGATCGAGATCGGCTCGAACGTGCTCGGTTCGAGCCCGGGAACAGAGCCCGAGCCCGAGCCCGAGCCCGAGCCAGAACCCGAGCGCAGCGAGGACTCGTTCGCGACGAAGCTGTTCCGGCCGAGCCGGCCGCAATCGATCGTCGAGGCGACGACGTTGCCCGTGGCGCCGTCCGGTCCGGCTGCGCCGCCTGCTCCCGCGCCTGCCGCAAGACCCGCGCTCGCGCCGCTCTCCGGCTGGCTGTCGGCGTTACTCGTGCTCGCGATCTCCGGGACGGTCTCAGCCGTGGTCTACTTCGGGCTCCTGTACGTCACGTGAAGCGCATCGCACTCATCTCCACCGGTGGCACGATCGAGAAGACGTACGACGAGCTGTCGGGCGTGCTCGCGAACACGCAGGTCTCGGTGCTCGACATCATGCTCGCGTCGCTCGAGCTGCGCGGCATCTCGGTGCAGCGCGTCGCGCTGATGAACAAGGACAGCCTCGACATGACGCCCGACGATCACACCCTGATCGCCGAGACGTCGGCGCGGATGGCGCGCGAGACCGACGGCGTGGTCGTCGTGCACGGCACCGATCGGCTCGCCGACACCGGCGAGCGCATCGTCGAGGTCGCCGGCACGCCGGCATCGCCGATCGTGCTCACCGGCGCGATGCGGCCGTACGAGCTGCGCGCGACCGACGCGCTGCAAAATCTGACCGAAGCGCTGCTCGCGGTGCAGCTCGTGCCGCCCGGCGTGTACGTCGCGATGCACAACCAGGTGCTGCGCTTTCCCGGCGTGCGCAAGGACCGCGCGCTCGGCACGTTCGTCAAGGATCCGGCATGACCGACGATCGAGCCGCAGCCCGCGCCGCGCCGACGCTGTCCGCGTTGCTCGACGCGCTGTCACGCGCACGCATCGGCGTCGTCGTGTTCTTCCGACGCGGCACCGGAATGGAGAAGTGGCTCGCGAACGACGCAGCGCTCGAGCCGCTCGGCTATTCGGAGGAGGACTGGCTGGCGACACCGGCGTTCGGGCTGATCGCGCCGACCGATCGCCCGCGCGTCGCCGAGCTGTACGAGCGCGTCATGACCGGCACCGAACCGCCGGCGATCATCGAGCTCACGCTGATCCATCGCGACGGGCGCGAGCTCAAGACCGAGTTCACCGCCGGTCGCGCGAACACGCCGGAAGGCATGGTGCTGGTGTTGCTGTCCCGCGGCGCCTCGAAGGCGACCGCGGCGCTGCTCGAGGCCGATCGGATCTCGCTCGTCGGCGCACTCGCCGCCGGCTTCGCACACGAGACCAACAACCCGCTGACCTCGGTGCTGCTCAACCTGCGCTCGCTGCGCAAGCAGCTGATCGCGCACCTCGACGGCGAGACCCAGTCCGCGGCCGTGCGCTGCCTCGACGACATCACGACGGGCGCCGAGCGCATCGCGAGCAACGTGCGCGCGCTGCAGACGCTCGCGACGCGCTCGATGACGCAGTCGCTCGATCTCGCCGCGATCGTCGCCGGCGCGGTGCGGCTCGCCGCGCCGACGCTCGAGCCGCGCGCGCATGTCGTGAGGCAGATCTTTCCGGTGCGACCGGTGCTCGGCGAGGAGTCGCGCATCGGTCAGGCCGTGCTCGCGATGCTGCTGTTCTCGAGCTCGGGCTTCGCCGATTCGCTGGCGAGCGCGAGCACGAGCAACCGCATCGTGATCGCGGTCGAGGAACGCGGTGGCGTCGCGGTCGTCGAGGTCTCCGACAACGGCCGCGGACTGGCGAACGAGGATGTCGCGCACGCGTTCGATCCGTTCTTCCGGTCGCCGGTGCGCGGCTCGAGCATCGGCGTCGGGCTCGGCGTCGCGCGCTCGGTCGCGGTCACGCTCGGCGGCGATGTCGTGCTCGCGTCGCGCGACGGCGGCGGCGCCGTGATCACGATGAAGTTGCCGCTGGCGGCGGCTTCTCCGCCGGCGTTGCCGGCGTGACGAGGAAGATCGCGTGCGCGGTCGCGACAGGCGCCGCGCGATCGGCCTGCCACGCCTCGACGCGCACGTTCGCGACGCGTCGGCCGTGACGCGTGACCACGCCGCGGGCGTGAGTGTCGACCGGCCCGCCCGAGCGCAGGTAGTCGACCGTGATCGTGATCGTCTTCGGCAGCACGATGGTTTCGGCGCGATAGAACAGCTCGAAGATCGCCGCCGATTCGAGCAGCGCGCCGAGCGCGCCGCCGTGCAGCGCCGGCAGCGCGGGGTTGCCGATCAGGTGCGCCGCGAAGCGCATGGTCGTGATCAGCTCGTCGTGCTCCAGCCGCGCGGACAGGCCGAGCAGCCGCGAGTACGGCACGGCATCGAGCAACGCCTGGTAGTCGCCGGTGCGCTTCGCCTCGGCCAGTCGCTCGACGAGGGTCACGGCTTCTTCGCTCCTGCGAGCCGGGCCGAGCCCGTCTCGCTCCGGTTCGGGCCGCCGCCCGGCTTGGTCGCGAGCATGAAGGTGCCGACCGACGACGCGATCGGATCGGCCTCGTCGCCGTGATACGCGACCGCGCGCGTGAACGCGACCTGGCGCGCGACCCGGTAGCACGTCGCGTGTGCGTGGACGTCTCGGCCGGGCTCGGCGGCGCGCAGGTAATCGATGCGCAGATCGAGCGTCGCGATCGGCACCCACTCGACGAGCGCGGCGAACACGGCGGCGCCCGACGTCGCGTCGAGCAGCGCGGTGATCGCGCCGCCGTGGAGGACGCCGGTGTCGGGGTTGCCGACGAGCTTGGCGTCGTAGCGCAACAGGAACCGCGCGCTCGCCCGCGCGATCTCGGTGACCTCCATCCCGAGCGCCTTGTTGTGCGCGATGTGCTCGGTGAAGCGGCGCACGACGTTTAGCGGTACGGTGTCGTCGGACGCCATGGCGGCAGCAACTGTAGCGCAGCTCGCGAGGCTCGGCTGGGACGAGCGCTGGGCCGACGACGCGCGCGTCCTCGATCCCGCGGGCGAGCTCGCGCCCGTGCGCGTCGTGGCCGAGCATCGCGGCGCGTACCACGTCGCGGACGGCCGCGGCGTCGCGTGGGCCGAGCTGACCGGTCGCGCGTTCCACGACGCGCGCGACAAGCGCGAGCTGCCGACGGTCGGCGACTGGGTGCTCGTCGCGCGCTGGTCCGACGCGCTCGCCGGCAACGGCGCCGCGGTGATCCGCGCCGTCCTGGCGCGCCGCGGGCTGCTCGTACGCAAGGCCGCCGGCGAGGCGACCGCGCCGCAGCCGCTTGCCGCGAACGTCGACGTCGGGCTGGTGATGACGTCGGCGAACAAGGATCTGTCGCCGGCGCGGCTCGACCGCTACGTCGCGCTCCTGCGCGGCGGCGGCATCGCGCCCGCGCTCGTGCTGTCGAAGGTCGATCTCGTCGCACGACCCGAGCAGCGTGACGCGATGCTCGCGCAGCTCGCGTCGATCGCGCCCGGCGCGCCCGCGATCGCGGTGTCGGCGACGACCGGCGCCGGGCTCGCCGAGATCCGCGCCTTGGCCGGCACGTGCCGCACGTGCGCGCTGCTCGGCAGCTCCGGCGTCGGCAAGTCAACGCTGCTCAACGCGCTCGTCGCGGACGCGGCGCAGCTCACGCAGCCGATCCGCAGCGACGAGCGCGGCCGCCACACGACGACGCGCCGCGAGCTGTTCGTCACCGACGCCGGGCTGTGGATCGACACGCCCGGCATGCGCGAGCTCGCGCAATTCCTGGACCGCGATGTCGCCGCGTTCGACGACATCGCCGCAGCTGCCGCCGGCTGCAAGTTCCGCGACTGCCAGCACCGCGACGAGCCCGGCTGCGCGGTGCGCGGTGCGATCGACCCGGCGCGGCTCGCCAGCTTTCACAAGCTCGCCGCCGAGCGCACGGCCTCGGCGCGCGATCAGAAGGCCGCGCGCCGCATCGCCGAGACCCGCCAGGCCAAGGCGAAGCGCTATGCTCCGCGTCGCGGGAAGTCATGATCGCGTTCTCCTCGGTCAGCAAGCAGTACGGCGGCCAGATCCTGTTCGTCGACGCGTCGTTCCAGATCAATCCCGGCGAGAAGGTCGGGCTCGTCGGCCCGAACGGCGCCGGCAAGACCACCGTGTTCCGGCTCGTCGTCGGCGAAGAGCAAGCCGACGACGGTGCGATCGAGCGGCCGAAGAAGCTCACGATCGGCTACTTCCGCCAGGACGTCGGCGATCTGCGCGGGCGTTCGATCCTCGCCGAGACCTGCGCCGGCGCCGGCGAGGTCTCCGAGCTCGCCGAGGAGCTCGCGCGGCTGACGGTCGAGCTCGAGCGAGATCCGCCGAAGTTGGAGCGGGGCGAGCTTGCCTCGACCCGCGGGATCGACGCCGTCGTCGAGCGCTTCGGCGAGGTCCAGGCCCGCTACCAGGACCTCGGCGGCTACGAGCTCGAGGCGCGCGCTCAGGAGATCTTGCACGGCCTCGGGTTTCGCCCCGAGCAAGTCCACGACGACGTGTCGACGCTCTCGGGCGGCTGGAAGATGCGCGTCGCGCTCGCGCAGATCCTGCTCGCGAGGCCGGAGCTGCTGCTGCTCGACGAGCCGACGAACTACCTCGACCTCGAGTCGATCCTGTGGCTCGAGGCTTTCCTGCGCGGCTACACCGGCACCGTCGTGATGACGTGCCACGACCGCGAGGTGATGAACCGCGTCGCCACCAAGATCGTCGAGATCGACGGCGGCGAGCTGCGCTCGTACGGCGGCAACTACGACTTCTACGAGCGCGCTCGCGAGATCGAAGCCGAGCGCCGCGAGGCCGCGTACGCGCGCCAGCAGGCGAGGCTCGCGAAGGAGAGCCGGTTCATCGAGCGGTTCAAGACGCACGTCGCGAAGGCCGCGCAGGTGCAGAGCCGGCTCAAGAAGCTCGACAAGATCGAGAAGCTCGCCGAGCCGCGGCGGATCGCCGAGCGCGACATCCAGCTCCGCGCGCCGGCGCGCTCGGGCGACGACGTCGTGCGGCTCGACAACCTGCGCAAGGCGTACGGCGCGCACGTCGTGCACGACAAGCTCGTGATGACCGTGCGCCGCCGCGAGCGGTGGGCCGTGATGGGCGAGAACGGCGCCGGCAAGTCGACGCTGCTCAAGATGATCGCGGGCGTGCTCGCGCCCGATGCCGGCGAGGCCGTGATCGGCGCGGCGGTCGAGATGGGCTACTACGCGCAGCACGTGATGGAAGGACTGTCCGGAGACCGGACGATTCTCGAGGAGCTCGCCGAGCACGCGCCGCTCGCGAACCAGGGCACGCTGCGCAACCTCGCCGGCGCGTTCGGCTTCCAGGACGATGACGTGTTCAAGCCGATCAGCGTGCTCTCGGGCGGCGAACGCGCGCGCCTCGCGCTCGCGAAGATCGTGTACGACGCGCCGAACTTGCTCGTGCTCGACGAGCCGACCAACCACCTCGACATCGCGACCAAGCGCGCGCTCGTGCGCGCGCTGCGCGACTACGAGGGCACGCTGATCTTCGTCTCGCACGACCGCCAGTTCCTGTCGGCGCTTGCGACCCGCGTGCTCGAGCTCGCGCCCGGCGCGCCGCCGCGCCTGTACGGCGGCACCTACGACGAGTACGTCGCATCGACCGGCCGCGAGGCGCCCGGCATGCGTGCGTGATAGCGTCTCGGTATGCCGGTTGACCTTCGCAACCCGGGCGGCACACCGGGCGGCATGCGCGCGTTCCTGCTCGGCCTCGCGATGATGATCATCGGCGGCTACCTGCTGCTCGATCAGGTCCAGGTCTACGGCGGCTACTGGAACTTCGGCTGGGCCGGCGGCTACGGGCGCAGCTTCGGCATCACGCTGATCCCGCTGCT
>Ga0335083_10008573_pt1 | contig 12475 bp, 13 predicted proteins | sample Lox_Sample_42_FD_206716 | JGI IMG/M metagenome (GOLD analysis project Ga0335083, IMG submission 206716) | Soil microbial communities from Loxahatchee National Wildlife Refuge, Florida, United States - Lox_Sample_4.2 | ecosystem: Environmental > Terrestrial > Soil > Wetlands | place: USA... | reverse complement strand
GAACGCCGAGCGCCACCATTACGATTTCGGAGCGATCGACTGGGACGAGTTCCACGACGTGATCAAGGGCAACGGTCCGTGCAACCGCGACCGGATGCGGACGCGCGTGCGTGCGTGGGAGGACGGCGCGTGGGTGCGCGAGGCCGCAATGGCACACGCGCACAAGCATTCGAGGAGGCTGCGGTGAAGAGCGAATGGCCGCTTTGGGAAATCTTCATCCGGTCGCAGCATGGGCTCGCGCACCGGCACGTCGGCAGCCTGCATGCCGCTGACGCAGAGATGGCGATCAAGAACGCGCGCGACGTCTACACGCGGCGCAACGAGGGCGTGTCGATCTGGGTCGTGAAGTCCGCCGACATCACCGCGTCGAGCCCGGGCGACCGCGAGGTGCTGTTCGAGCCCGCGGCGTCGAAGATCTATCGGCATCCGACGTTCTTTCCGATGCCCGAGGACGTGAAGCACCTGTGAACGACTCTCTATTCGAATATCTGCTTCGCCTCGGCGACAACGACGTCGTCCTCGCCCAGCGCCTGGGCGAGTGGGTGGGCCACGGGCCCGTCATCGAGGAGGACATCGCGCTCACCAACGTGGGGCTCGACCTATTGGGCCAGGGCCGCATGTGGCTCACGTACGCCGGCGAGGTCGAAGGGGAGGGACGCTGCGAGGACGACCTCGCGTTCCTGCGCGACGCACCCGCGTTTCGCAACGTTCAGCTCGTCGAACTGCCGAACGGCGATTTTGCGGCAACGATGGCGCGGCAGTTCTACTTCGACCGCGCGCACCTGCTGCTCCTGACGGCGCTTGCGCGATCGGCCGATCCGCGCGTCGCCGAGATCGCCGCCAAGGCTTCGCGCGAGGTCGCCTACCATGCCGAGCGCAGCGCTGACTGGGTGATCCGCCTGGGCGACGGCACGGAGGAATCGCATTCGCGGATGCAGACGGCGCTCGACAAGCTGTGGCCTTACACAGGCGAGCTGTTCGCGGCCGACGCCGTGGATCTTGCGCTGGTCGAAGCGGGCACCGCCCCCGATCCGCGCACGCTGCGCGAACCGTGGCTCGCGAGCGTCGAAGCGGTGCTCGCGGAAGGCAAGCTCGAGACGCCGCGCGGGGAATGGATGCAGGGCGCGCGCCGCGGCGGCGGCCGCCAGGGCGTTCACACCGAGCACCTCGGGCATATGCTCGCCGAGATGCAGTTCCTGCAGCGCGCCTATCCCGGCGCGCAATGGTGAGCATGGTCACGCAGGAGCGGAGCGCGATCGAGGCCGCGGAGGCCGCGGAGGCCGCGCCGACGGTCGACGTCGCCTGGGACGCGCTTGCCGGCGTGCCCGACCCGGAAGTGCCCGCGATCTCGATCGTCGAGCTCGGCATCGTGCGCGACGTGTCGTTCGCGGGCGGACGGCTGCTTGTCACGGTCACGCCTACGTACTCGGGCTGCCCCGCGACCGAGCTCATCGCCGCGTTGATCCGCGAGCGGCTCGCCGAGGCCGGCTTCAACGCCGTCGACCTTGTGACCAAGCTGTCGCCGCCATGGACCACCGATTGGATCGCCCCCGAGGGCAAGCGCAAGCTCGCCGCCTTCGGGATCGCGCCGCCGCACGTCATCGGGCCGCGCGTCGACGTCGCCGGCATCAGCCCGCTGCGCAGGGTCGGCGTGGTGGTTGCGTGCCCGCGCTGCGGCTCGCAGCGGACGACGCTCATCTCGCAGTTCGGCTCGACGGCGTGCAAGGCGCAATACCGCTGCGACGCGTGCCGCGAGCCCTTCGATTACTACAAACCCAACTGATTTCGAAATTACATCCGCTCTCCAGCGCACGCGTCGAGCGCGAGACGCGCGACGCGGTCGCCATCACGTTCGCCGTGCCCGAGGCGCTGCGCGAGCAGTTCCGCTACGCGCAGGGGCAGCACTTGACACTGCGTGCCGTCGTCGGCGGTGCCGACTTGCGCCGCTCGTACTCCATCTGCTCGGCCGTGCAGGACGGCACGCTGCGCATCGCGGTCAAGCGCAGCCCGGGCGGCGCGTTCTCGACCTGGGCGAACGAGACGCTCCAGTCGGGCGACGTGATCGAGGTGATGCCCCCGCTCGGTCACTTCAGCGTGCCGCTCGACGCGGCGGCCTCGCGGCACTACCTCGGCTTTGCCGCGGGCAGCGGGATCACGCCGCTCTTGTCGATCGTCAAGACCACGCTCGCGAGCGAGCCCAAAAGCCGCTTCACGCTGGTCTACGGCAACCGCGCCTCGAGCACGGTGATGTTCAAGGAGGAGCTCGCGGCGCTCAAGGATCGCTACCTCGACCGCTTCAACCTCGTGCACGTGCTCTCGCGCGAGGCGCAGGACATCGAGCTCCTGCACGGCCGCATCGACCGCGCCAAGGCGGACGCGCTGCTGGCGCACTGGGTGCGCATCGCCGACGTCCACGCGGTGTTCGTGTGCGGCCCGGAGGGCATGATGGACGCGGTCGTCGCTGCACTCGAGGCGCGCGGCGTCCCGGACTCCAAGATCAAGATCGAGCGCTTCGCGGCGAGCATCCCCAAGCACACGCACGTCGTGCCGCCGGCGCCGGCGGACGGGCGCGCAGAGTGCGAGGCCACCGTCACCATCGACGGCACGACGAAGACCTTCAGCGTCGAGAAAGGCAAGGAGAGCCTGCTCGACGCCGGATTGCGCAGCGGGATCGAGCTGCCCTATTCGTGCAAGGGCGGCGTGTGCTCGACGTGCCGCTGCCGGCTCGTCGAGGGAGAGGTCGACATGGACGTCAACTTCGCGCTCGAGGACTACGAAATCGAACGCGGGTACATCCTCGCCTGCCAGAGTTATCCGGCGACCGACAAGATTCGCGTCACCTACGACGAGTAAAAAAGGGGTCAGACCCCATTACAAGGCCTGTCCCCTTTTTTTCCAAGGGACGAAAAATAATGTGCCAGGCCTTGTAATGGGGTCTGACCCCTTTTTGGCCTAATATGGCGGAAAACGAGTTCAGAGCGAGGAGCCGCAAGTGCCGCACCCCTTTTTCGATCGCCATCGCGCGCTGCTTACGCGCGCCGTGCAGGCGATCCACGAGCGCACCTACTGGAGCGCGTTTCCCGAGTCGGCGAGTCCCAAGGTTTACGGCGAGGGCGCGGCCGAGGCCGGGAAAGCTGCGTTCGACAAACTCCTGGGCCAGCGCTTTCCGCTGACGCAGCCGGCCACGGTCGGCGAGGTCGGCGGCGAGCGCTCGCCGTTCGGCATCGCGCTCGGCGTGACGTATCCCAAGCCCGACATCGACGGTCTTTTCGCTGCCGTCGGCCGTGCGCACGACCAGTGGCGCAGGGCCGATCCCGAGACCTGGGCCGGCGTGTGCCTGGAGACGCTCGTGCGCATCAACAAGGCGAGCTTCGAGATCGCGAACGCCGTCATGCACACGACGGGCCAGGCCTTCATGATGGCTTTCCAGGCGGGCGGGCCGCACGCGCAGGACCGCGGCCTGGAGGCGGTCGCCTACGCGTGGGATGAGCTGTCGCGCGTTCCGGCGGCAGCGCAATGGGAGAAGCCGCAGGGCAAGGGCGATCCGATCCGCATGGAGAAGCGCTTCCGCATCGTCCCGCGCGGGATCGGGCTCGTCATCGGCTGCTGCACGTTCCCCACGTGGAACGGCTACCCGGGCCTCTTCGCGAGCCTCGCCACCGGCAATGCGGTCGTGGTCAAGCCGCATCCGGGCGCGATCCTGCCGCTCGCCATCACGGTGAAGATCGCGCGCGAGGTGCTCGCCGAAGCCGGCATGGATCCCAATGTCGTCACGCTCTTCGCGCATGAAGCGGGCAGCCCCGTCGCCCAGGAGCTCGCGCTGCGTCCCGAAGTCCGCATCATCGACTTCACCGGCAGCACGGCCAACGGCCGATGGCTCGAGGAGCACGCGCGGCAGGCGCAGGTCTACACCGAGAAGGCGGGTGTCAACCAGATCATCGTCGACAGCGCGGACGACATGAAGGCGGTGGCGCGCAACGTCGCGTTCTCGCTGTCGCTGTACACGGGCCAGATGTGCACGGCGCCGCAGAACATCTACGTGCCGCGCGACGGTATCGACACTGCCGAGGGCCACCTCTCCTTCGATCAGGTCGCCGAGGCGATCGCCGACGCCGTGCGCAAGCTCCTGGGCGACCCGGCGCGCGCGGTCGAGATCCTGGGGGCCGTGCAGAACGAGGGCGTGCTGCGCAGGCTCGAGGCGGCGCGCTCGCTCGGCACGCTCGTGCTCGACACGCAGGCGCTCGCGCATCCCGCGTTCCCCGACGCCACGGTCCGCACGCCGCTGATCGTCAAGCTCGGCACCGCCGACCGCGCGACCTACCTCAACGAATGGTTCGGCCCGATCGCGTTCGCGATTGCCACCGCGGGCACGGACGAGAGCCTCGCTATCGCGCGCGACGCCGTGCGCGCCCACGGCGCGCTCACGCTGTCCGTCTACTCCACGAATAGCGGCGTCGTGCAGCGCGCGATCGACGTGGCGGAGGATGCAGGGGTCGCGCTGTCGATCAATCTCACCGGGGGCGTCTTCGTCAACCAGTCGGCGGCGTTCTCCGATTTTCACGGCACCGGCGCGAACCCGGCGGCCAACGCGGCACTCACCGATGCCGCGTACGTGGCGAGCCGCTTCCGCGTCGTGCAGCACCGGGTCCATATCTAGCCATGCCCTACGAATCGATCCAGCTCGAAATCGCGGACGGCATCGCGCGCGTCACGCTCAACCGCCCGGACCGCCTCAACAGCTTCACCGCGTCGATGCACGCGGAGCTGCGCGATGCGCTCGCCAAAGCCGCCGCCGACAAGACGACGCGGGTCCTGCTGCTCACGGGCGCCGGACGCGGCTTCTGCGCGGGCCAGGACTTGTCCGACCGCGCCGTCGCGCCCGGCGGCGCGCCGATCGACCTCGGCGCTTCGATCGAGCAGAACTACCGCCCGCTCGTGCTCGGCTTGCGCGAGCTCGCGATGCCCGTCGTGTGCGCCGTCAACGGCGTCGCGGCCGGGGCGGGCGCCAACATCGCGCTCGCGTGCGACATCGTGATCGCCGCCAAGTCGGCAAGCTTCATCCAGGCGTTCTGCAAGATCGGGCTCGTGCCCGACTCCGGCGGCACGTACTTTCTGCCGCGCGTTATCGGCACCGCGCGCGCGATGGGGCTCGCGATGCTCGGCGACCGGCTCACGGCGCAGCAGGCCGCGGATTGGGGGCTCATCTGGAAGTGCGTGGAGGACGCCGAGCTCGCGCCGACCGTCGACGCGCTCCTCGTGCAGCTCGCGCAGGCGCCCACGCGCGGGCTCGCCGCGATCAAGCGCGCGCTCTACGCGAACGGATCGCTTGCCGAGGCGCTCGACCTCGAGCGCGACTTGCAGCGCGAGCTGGGCTACAGCGCCGATTACCGCGAAGGCGTGGACGCCTTTCTCAACAAGCGTCCGCCACGTTTCCAAGGTAGATGACGCCGCTGCCTCCCAACTCGGAGGTCGCCGTCGTCGGCGCCGGCGCGATGGGCGCGGGCATCGCGCAGATCGCCGCGCAGGCCGGCCATCGCGTGCACCTGTTCGACACTCGCATGGGCGCGGCCGACGACGCGAAGCGCAGCATCGGCGACACGCTGCGCAAGCTCGCGGCGAAGGGCAAGGTCACGGAGGCAAGCGCGGAAGCCGCGACCGGCCGCATCGTCGCGGTACATGCGCTCGGCGACCTCGTCAGCGCGAAGCTTGTGGTCGAGGCGATCGTCGAGGATCTGGAGGTCAAGCGCAAGCTGTTCCGCGAGCTCGAAGTCGTCGTGGCGCCGCAGGCCGTGCTCGCGTCGAACACGTCGTCGCTGTCGATCACGGCCATCGCGGCGGGCATGAAGCAGCCGGGACGCATCGTCGGCATGCACTTCTTTAATCCTGCGCCTCTGCTGCCGCTGGTCGAGGTCGTGAGCGGTCTCGCCACCGATCGCGCCGTGGCCGATCTCGTCTACGCGACGGCCCAGGCCTGGGGCAAGGTGCCGGTGCACGCGAAGTCCACACCGGGCTTCATCGTCAACCGCTGCGCGCGCCCGTTCTACGGCGAGGCGCTTCGCCTGCTCGCCGAGTGCGCGGCGACCCCCGCCACGCTCGACGCCGTGATGCGCGAAGCCGGCGCCTTCCGCATGGGCCCATTCGAGCTCATGGACCTGATCGGCCTCGATGTGAATTTCGCCGTGACCAAGAGCGTGTGGGACGGCTACTTCCGTGATCCCCGCTTCGCGCCGTCGATCCTGCAGCAGGAGCTGGTGGCTGCCGGCTATCTTGGGCGCAAATCGGGGCGGGGCTATTTCGACTACGGGGAGGGCGTCACCAAGCCGGTCGCCTCGACCGAGCCCGCAACGCCGAGGCCCCCGCGAATCGGCATCGCCGGCGACGGCGTGTTCGCCGCGCTGCGCGAGCGTATCGGCCGCGCGGGCATCGCCGTGGACGGGCCCCCGCTCCTGTTCCCGAGCGACGGACGCACGGCGACCGAGGTCGCGCTGAGCCTCGGACACCCGAACGCCGTCGTGTACGACCTCGCGCACGATTACGCTTCGTGCACGCGCCTCGCGGTGGCGCGCGCGGATTCGTGCAGCGACGCCGCGTACGCCGCCGCGGCGGGTGCGCTGCAGGCGGCCGGCATCGCGGTCTCGCGCCTCGACGACGTCGCCGGCCTGTGCGTAATGCGCACGGTGGCGATGCTCGCCAACGAAAGCGCGGACGCCGTCACGCAAGGCATCGCCAGCGCGCGCGACGTCGACCTTGGCATGCGCAACGGCGTCAACTACCCGATCGGGCCGCTCGCGTGGGCGGACGTCATCGGCCTTCCGCACGTCGACCGCGTGCTGCGCAACCTCGAGGCGCATTACGGCGATCCGCGCTACCGGCGCTCGCCGCTCATCGCGCGCCGCTCGGCCACGGGCGTGCCGCTTGCGGAGTGAGCAACATGAGCGAGACCGCGCATCATCCCCCGACCGCGCTCCTGGCGCAGGCGCTTGCCGAGCGCGTGGCCGCCGCGATGTTCGAGCGCGACCAGGCATCGCAGGGACTGGGCATGCGCATCCTGCACGTCGGGCCCGGGTACGCGGAGCTCACGATGACCGTGCGGCGCGACATGGTGAACGGGCATCACATCTGCCACGGCGGCTTCGTGTTCACGCTCGCCGACAGCGCCTTCGCCTTCGCGTGCAACAGCTACAACCACAGCACCGTCGCCAACGGCTGCTCGATCGAATTCCTCGCCCCTGCGCACGAGGGCGACGTGCTGACGGCGGTCGGGCAGGAGCGCGCGCAGGTGGGCCGCAACGGCGTGTACGACATCGTCGTGCGCAACCAGGCGGGCGTGGCCATCGCGCTGTTCCGCGGCAAGAGCACACGCATCAAGGGCCATGTCGTGCAAGAGCCATCGCCATGACCGCGAAGACGCCGCGTCCCGAGGAGCTGGAGCCGGTCGAGCGCGCGAGCTGGGACGAGCTTCGCGCGCTGCAGCTTACGCGGTTGCGGTGGTCGCTCGCGCATGCCTACGAGCACGTGCCGCATTACCGCAAGGCGTTCGACGCCAAGGGCGTGCACCCGCGCGACCTTCGCGCGCTCGAGGACCTCGCGAAGTTCCCGTTCACGGTCAAGGCCGACCTCCGCGACAACTACCCGTTCGGCATGTTCGCGGTGCCGCGCGAGCAAGTCGTACGCATCCACGCGTCCTCGGGCACCACCGGCAAGCCGACGGTCGTGGGCTACACCCGCAACGACATCGACATGTGGGCCACCGTGATGGCGCGCTCGATCCGCGCCGCGGGTGGACGCCCCGGCGACATCCTGCACGTTGCTTACGGCTACGGCCTCTTCACCGGCGGCCTGGGCGCGCACTACGGCGCCGAGAAGCTGGGCTGCACGGTGATCCCGATGTCCGGCGGCCAGACCGAGAAGCAGGTGCAGCTCATCATGGACTTCAAGCCGGCGGTCATCATGGTGACGCCGTCGTACATGCTCGCCATCGCCGAGGAGATGGAGCGGCAGGGCATCGATCCGAAGTCGTGCTCGCTCGAGATCGGCATCTTCGGCGCCGAGCCGTGGACGCCGACGATGCGCCAGGCCATCGAGTCGAAGCTCGCCATGGACGCGATCGACATCTACGGACTGTCGGAAGTGATCGGGCCCGGGGTCGCGCAGGAGTGCATCGAGACCAAGGACGGGCTCACCGTATGGGAGGATCACTTCTATCCCGAGGTGATCGACCCCGCGACCGGCGAAGTGCTGCCCGAGGGCGAGAAGGGCGAGCTCGTGTTCACGTCGCTCACGAAAGAGGCGCTGCCGATCGTCCGCTACCGCACGCGCGATCTCACGCGCCTTCTCGCGCCGACCGCGCGCTCGATGCGCCGCATCGAGAAGATCACCGGGCGCTCCGACGACATGATGATCATCCGCGGCGTCAACGTGTTCCCCACGCAGATCGAGGAGCTCATGCTGCGCGACGCGGCGCTCGCGCCGCACTACCAGATCGAGATCACGCGGCCCGGCAATCTCGACGAGATGACCGTGATGGTCGAGCGCGTTCCCGCGGCGGGCGCGGCCGACGGCGACGCGGCCGCAAGGCGTCTCGCGCATCTCATCAAGAGCCTGATCGGCGTGAGCGCCGACGTGAAGGTGCTCGCCCCCGGCGGCATCGAGCGCTCGCTGGGGAAGGCGAAGCGCATCGTCGACAAGCGTCCGAAGTAATCCGGTTCGACCCGCGCGAGCAGGGCGCTTGCCGAGGCGTGCGCGCTGTGGCAGTGTAGCCGCCTGTCCCGGCGCGGGCGCCAGGAGGAAGCGAGCCATGCGAGAAAGCGTCGTCGCGTACTGCGGGCCCGCTGCGATACCGGCCGACGTCTGGACGCGCTGGAACGTCGATCCGCTCCTGATCGCCGCGCTCGTCGCACTAGCGGTGGCGGTCGCGATCGGCGCCGGCCGCTCCGCGAACGCGCGGGCGGGCTTCGGCGCGATCGCGCTGATGGCGCTTGTCTTCGTCTCCCCCCTGTGCGCGCTCGCCTCCGCGCTGTTCGCGGCGCGAGTGCTGCATCACGTGGTCCTGGTGGCGTGCGTTGCGCCGCTCCTGGCGCTGGCCTTCCCATTGCCGCGGCTCGGCTCGCCGCCTCTGGCGGCGCTCGTTGTCGCCCATGCGCTCATATTGTGGCTCTGGCATGCGCCGGGGCCCTACGCCTGGGGCCTCGCGAGCGTCCCCGCGTACTGGCTCATGCAGGCCTCGCTGCTCGCAAGCGCGTGGCTGCTGTGGCGCGCCGTCCTCGCGCCGACGACGGAGGTCGGCGCGGCCCTGGTAGCGCTCGTCGTCACCGTCGCACAGATGGGGCTCCTGGGCGCGTTGATCGTCTTCGCGCCGAGGCCGCTGTACCCGGTGCACTTCGTCTCGGCGGAAGCGTGGGGATTGCGTCCGCTCGCCGACCAGCAGCTCGGGGGGCTCCTGATGTGGGGGCCTGCGATCCTGCCTTATCTCGCGGTGGGACTGCGCATGGCCTGGTCCAGCCTGCGGCCGGGCGTGGAGGCGCACTGACCACCCTCCTCAAGTTCGTCCATATCGCCACGATCGCCATCTGGGCGGCCGGGCTCATCGTGCTCCCGTATCTATTCCGGCAGCGCAGGCTGCTCGCCGTCGGTCCGGAGCTCGACCGCCTGCATCGCATCACGCGATTCGTCTATCTTGCGATGACCTCGCCGGCGGCGTTCGTCGCGATCGGCAGCGGAACCGCGCTGATCTTCTTTCAGGGCACATTCCGCGAATGGTTCACGCTCAAGATGGTCCTCGTCGGCCTCATGGTGATGCTGCACGTCGTCGCCGGGCTGGTGGCGATGCGCGTGTTCGCGGCCGACGGGCGGTTCGGGGCGCGTTCATACGTCGCCCTGACGGTGAGCTATCTCGTGCTGATCGTCGCGATCCTGTGGGTTGTGCTCGCCAAGCCCGCCATCGACGCCGCGCAGATCGCGCCGGGCCTATTCGAGCCCGGTGCGCTGAAGCCGCTCGTGCGTCAGATCTTCGGGGCGACTAGCACGCCGACGCCGTGATCGAACACGAGCTTGCCGCCGTGCCAACCGGCGAAGCCCACCATCACGGAGGAGAGCGCGGACAGCGCGAGCCCGTGGGGCAGGATCAGCTGGGGGTTGAAGAGGTGATCGCCCCAGTTGGCACCCGCGATCGCGAGCAGCGTCATCGCCGCCACGGCGTGCGACCAGCTTGCCTCGAGCAGCCGGATGCCGCGCACGAGCAGCAGCTCGGCGGTGCCCACCGCGCTTGCGGCGAGCGCGGACCAGAACGCGAATCCCGCGGACCACTGGCCGGCGCGCACCCAGAAGATGTCGGCCGACCACCAGTACAGCACGTCGATGCCGAAGGTCGCGATGACGAACGCGACTGGGAAATGCACCATCATCACGTGCAACGGATGCCCGACCAGCGCGACCTTCGAGCCGATGTCGAGGCGCTGCATCTCGAGCGCGACGGGGCTCGCCGCCTGCCTGGGGTCGTACTGAGCTTTCGCCACGGCTCATCTCCTTCGCGCCGGACGCGCCTGTCGCGCTCCCATCATAGCGTCGTGCGCGCGGCGGTCAACCTCGGCGCGGCCGCGGCCCTGGCCGGCTGCGCGGGGCCGCTTTCCACGCTCGATCCTTCCGGGCCCGCGGCCTCGGTCATCGCGCGGCTCTGGTGGGTGATGCTCGCCGGCTCCGGCGCGCTCTTCCTGCTCGTGATGGGGCTCTTCGCCGCCGCGTACCTGCGGCCCGGGTGGGGCGCGTCGGTGTCGCCGTACCGTTGGATCGTGCTCGGCGGACTCGGGTTGTCGGCGGTCGTCCTCGTGCCGCTCGTGGCCTACGGGCTCGCGGCGGGCGAGCGCCTGTTGCCGCTGCCGGGATCCACGGCGGTGCGGATCGAGGTTCGCGCGGAGCGGTGGGGCTGGACGTTCGGCTACCCGGACCAGGGCGGAAAGCGTACGGCCGGCGTCTTGCATCTTCCGGCCGGAACGCCTGTCGACATCGTGGTCACGAGCCGCGATGTCATCCATTCCTTCTGGATCCCAAGGCTTGCCGGAAAGATCGACGCGATCCCCGGGCGCGTCAACGTCCTGCGCATCCAGGCCGACGCGCCGGGACGCTACGAGGGGCAGTGCGCCGAGATGTGCGGCATTGGGCACAGCGGCATGCGGTTCGAGGTCGTCGCGCATCCGGCGACGGAGTTCGCCGCGGCGGTCGCGCAGGCGGAGCCGGCCCAGGGGGCTGCGAAGTGAGCACGCCGGTTGAGGCGTCCCCCCAAGGCAACCGGGCGCTCCGGCTGCATCGCGAGCTTGCGGCGATCTGGGCGACCGGCCCGGGACTTGCGCGACTCGCTTCCGTCAACCACACGGTCATCGGCCTGCGCGTGATGGTGACCGCCTTCGCGTTCTTCCTGATCGCCGGCCTGCTCGGCATGCTGACGCGCGTCCAGCTCGCCACGCCGAAGTCCGTGTTCATGGACGCGGAGACGTACAACCAGGTCTTCACGCTGCACGGGTCGGTGATGCTGTTCCTGTTCGTCATCCCGATGCTCGAAGGCATGGCGATCTATCTCACGCCGAAGATCCTCGGGGCGCGCGATTTCGCCTTTCCCCGGCTGACCGCGTTCAGCTACTGGTGCTACCTGTTCGGCGCCACCATCGTGACCGGGTCGCTGCTATTCGGGGTCGCACCCAACGGCGGGTGGTTCATGTACACGCCGTTGAGCTCGAACACGTTCACGCCCGGAGTGAACGCCGACATCTGGCTGCTCGGCGTGACCTTCGTCGAGATCTCGGCGCTGAGCTTCGCGGTCGAGATCACCGTGTCGATCCTCAAGATGCGCGCCCCCGGCATGTCGCTCGACCGCATGCCGATCTTCGGCTGGTACATCCTCGTGACCTCGCTGATGATGATCGTGGCCTTTCCGCCGCTCATCCTCGCGTCGATCCTGCTCGAGATCGAGCGCGCGTTCGGCCTGCCGTTCTTCGATCCGACGCGCGGCGGCGACGCGCTGCTCTGGCAGCACCTGTTCTGGCTGTTCGGCCATCCCGACGTCTACATCATCTTCCTGCCCATGGCCGGCGTGCTGTCGACGCTGATCCCGGTCTTCGCCGGCCGCCCGCTCTTGGGCTACCGCGCGATCGTCGTCGCCATCATCGCGCTCGCATTCCTGAGCTTCGGCATCTGGGTGCACCACATGTTCACCGTGGGCATCCCGCACCTCGCGCTCGCGTTCTTCTCCGCGGGCTCGGCGATCGTCGCCGTCCCCACGGCGGTGCAGATGTTCGCGTGGCTGGGCACGCTCGCATCCGGGCGCCCGCGCTGGAACATGCCGATGCTCTACATCTTCGGCTTCTTCTTCGTCTTCGCGCTCGGCGGGCTGACCGGCGTCATGCTGGCCATCGTGCCCTTCGACTGGCAGGCGCACGACACCTACTTCGTCGTCGCCCACCTGCACTACGTCGCCGGCGGCGCC
>Ga0335083_10008571_pt1 | contig 12475 bp, 12 predicted proteins | sample Lox_Sample_42_FD_206716 | JGI IMG/M metagenome (GOLD analysis project Ga0335083, IMG submission 206716) | Soil microbial communities from Loxahatchee National Wildlife Refuge, Florida, United States - Lox_Sample_4.2 | ecosystem: Environmental > Terrestrial > Soil > Wetlands | place: USA... | reverse complement strand
TGCTCGACCTCCCACAGCGCGGGCGCCAGCTCACGTACGGTGGTCGTGACCTTCGGCGGCACCGTGGAAGTGTAAGGCGATACCGGTCACACGGAAGCGCTTCCGCGGAAACGCGTGCGTGAAATGCGTCACAGCGTGGGCGAGCCTACCGGCGCTTCTTCTTGCCGCCCTTCGCCTTGCCCGCCTTGCCCGCCTTCGCGGCCTTGCCCTTCGCCATCGGCGCGGGCGTCTCCTCGGCGACGGTCGTGGTGTTCGCCGCGACCACATCGTTCGCGCCCTGGTTCTCGATGATCGCTTCCGCGACGCGCGTTTCGCCCAGCAGATCCCTGGCGCCGGGCAGCCGGACGGCCTTCTCGTCTTTCGCGAGCTGGGTGTTGAGCTTGTCGAGGCAGTCCTTGCAGTCGCGGGTACCCAGGCGGGTCAGGCCGAACAGGATGGCCTGGTGGACGGGGTAGCGGTCCTGGGCCATGGCGGTGATGGGCTGCATGGCGCCGAGGAGCAGCGGAAGGCCCTGCTTGGCGTTGCCGGAGAAGGCGATGGCGAAGGCGGCCTTCTCGGCGCGCGTCCAGGACGGGTCCTTCAGCGTCTTGCCGTAGCAGTTGATGTCGTCCTTGCACTCCTTGGCGACCTGCATGCGGTCGAGGGCCATGCCGAAGACGCCGGCGGCGGCCGTTTCCTTGTCGACCAGGGCTTTGAAGGCGTCGTAGGTCTCGGGGCCGGCGATGCGGGCCAGGGCGATGGCGGCGCTGGCACGCAGGTCGGAGGCTTGCTCGCCGCCGCTCTTCACGTAGCCGGACTTGGCGATCTCGAGCAGGACCGGCACGGCGCGGCGGTCGCCCGACAGGTAGAGGGCGTCGGCGGCGCTGGCGCGCTCTGCCGGGTCGGCCTTGGCGTCCTTGAGCGTCGACAGGATGGCGTCCACCGCCGACGGAGTCGCGATGTAGCCGAGGGCGATCAGGGCTGAACGGTGCTCGTCACCGCGGGCCTTGCCGTGCAGCTTCTCGGTCAGGGCGGGAACCGCCTTCTTGGCGCGCAGGTCGCCCAGCAGGATGGCGGCCTTGTGGGGGACCACGCCGGGCGTCACCTCGTCGAACTTGTACTGCTTGGCCATCTCCTGGACTTCGGGGTTCTGCTCCTTGAGCAGCGCGATCAGGGGATCGACCGCCGGCTGCCCGATGCGCACCAGGGCCAGGCGGCACTCCTGGAAGATGCCGGTCCCGCGGCCGGTCATGAACAACCCCTTGATGAGGGCCGGGATGGCCTGCGGGTCGCGGAACTCGGCCAGGCCCAGGGCGGCGCGCTGGTTCAGCAGGAAGTCCTGCTCGTCGGCCGAGGTGGTCAGGATCTTCATCAGGGTCGGCACGGCGCGCTTGTCGCCGATCTTCACCAGCGACCGGATGGCCGCGATGCGGGCGCTGTTGGCGCGCGACTTGATGGGCAGGGGCTTCTCGGCGGCGGCGATCAGCTGCGGCACGGCGTCGGTCGCCTTCATCTCGCCCAGCACGCCGGCGGCGATGGTCGCGCGGTCGAAGTCGTCGTCGCTGTAGTCCAGCGCGTCGACCATGATCTGCTTGGTGCGCGGGTCGTTGTAGCGGGCCAGCGCCTCCAGGAATTCGGGGCGCTTGGCGTCGTTGTACAGGTCCATCAGCGCGGGCACGGCCGGGCGGGCGCGCTCGACGTCCATGTTGGCCAGATGGTCCAGCGCCTCCTTCTGGTTGCGGAGGTCCTTGAGCTGCTTGGCCCAGGTCATCGGGTCGTTGGGGTCGCCCTGGCAGGCGACGGCTCCAACAGCCAGGGTCAACGCGAGGGCGGCGGTGAGCTGGGTGCGCATGGAAACTCCTTTGGGGCAGCAGCGTAACTCAATCTGTCAGCGGCGGGGCCAGAAACACGAACGGCCGGCTTCTCCGAGGAGAAGCCGGCCGGCCGGTGTTCGATGGGGCGGTGCGAAGGCTAAGGAGCGGGCGCCGCTGCGCCGCCCTTGGCCTTGGGGGTGACCGCGAAGTTCACGTTCTGATAACCAGCCACTGCGGCTGAGTACATGATCTTCTTCAGCATCTTGAACTCGACGTTCTTGTCCGACTGGATGATGGCGATCCCGTTGAACTCCTCGCTGGGGTGAAGCAGCTTGTAGTTGTTCTTCAGGGTCACCAGCTTGTCGTGCAGGTCGGCGATCTTGAAATCGCCGGTCGCCGAGTCCTTCATCAGCTCGTCAGCCGTCGCCACCTGGGAACCGTCCAGGGTGACGACGTCCTTGCTGACGCCGATGACCGGCGCGCGCTCCAGGTCCGTCCAGTTCTGGGCGTCCGGGAGCACGATGTTCTTCTGGACGAACAGGATCTCGCCCGTCGCCGAGAAGGACATCAGCAGGAAGATGACGAGCATCGTCATCATGTCGATGTACGCGACCAGGTTCAGCGGCGCGTACAGGCTCTTACGACCGGCGTGCCCGAGCTTGGCTTTCGCCACCTCGAGGTTGACCGAGTTGTAGAGATGCGCGTGTGGAGGATGAATAGGCATTGCTGTTCGCGCTCCGTCAGATCCCGGCGCCGCCGGAGTCGATGAGTGAGATGTCGGGGAACCGCGACGACAGGGCCGTGTCCATGGTCTTCACGAGGATCTCGAAGTGAATCGAGTCGTCGCTGGCGACCTGGATGTCGGTCTTGTCGGCGTGGGTGTCCTTGATCTTCTTCAGCTCGTCGCCGAGCTTCTCGTAGTCGTAGCTGTCGCCCTTCTTCGGGATCGGCTGCTGGTCCTGATCGGCCACCAGGTTGAACCCGCTGTCGTTGACGAGCACGACCAGCTTGAAGACCTTCTCGGGCGGCGTGTCCTCACCAGCCTGCCCCTGGCCCTTCTGGTGCGCCTCGAGGCGCGCCAGCTGGGACCAGACGGCGGTGATGAGAAGGAACGCCACCATGCACGTCAGAAGGTCGATGTACGGAACCAGGTTCAGGTCGGCATTGACGGACTTCTTGCCGCCTTTGCCGCCGGTATCGACTGAAACGCCCATGGGTGATTCCTCTTGGAGAGAGCGGGCGTTTAGTACTGCTGGTGCTGCTCGCCGCCGCGGCCGGCAACGACCAGGTTCAGCGTCTCGACGGTGGCCTGATTGATGCCGTCCATCACGTGCTGGGTCATGCCGTTCAGGATGGCGTACGTGGCCAGACCAAGGATACCGGTGCCCAGGCCGAACGCGGTGCAGTTCATGGCCTCGGAGATACCCTTGGACAGCATCGTCGCCTTCATCGAGGGGTCGACGCCGGCGACGCCGGCGAACGCCTTGATGAGACCGGTGATGGTGCCCAGCAGGCCGGCGAGGGTGGCCAGGTTCCCCAGCATCGCCAGGTAGCCGGTCCGCTTCTCGATCTTCGGCAGCTCGCGCAGGGCCTCTTCATCCATGCCCTGCTGCACGTCCAGCTCGGACCCGCCCGCGCGGCGCAGGCCGGCGGCGATGATCTTGGTGACGGGAGCCGGCGACGCCTGGCAGGTGTTGATGGCGCCCTGGATGTTGCCCGAGACGATCTGCGACTTCAGGAGCGACATCAGCTTGTCGACGTCCACCTTGGACTTCGAGACGTACAGCCAGCGCTCGACCGAGATGTACACGGTGATGCCGAACAGCAAGAGGATCGGCCACATACCCCAGCCGCCTTCCTGAAAGTGCTCCATCAGAAACATTGCTCGTTCTCCTTGTCGTGTAGTCGTTGAGAAAAGGTTTTGGGCGCGCGGGGATTACCCGTGCAGGGCGGCCTTGGCCTGGAAAAGCATGTTGGAAACGTTCTTCTTCACCTCGGCGATGTCGTCGAGGCAGTTCTGGGTGCGGCCGTTCAGCCAGGCGAACGACGCCAGGCCGACGATGCCGGTGGTCAGGCCGAACGCCGTGCAGTTCATGGCCTCGGAGATGCCCTTCGACAGCAGCGTCGCCTTCTGCGACGGGTCGACGCCGGCGACGCCGGCGAACGCCTTGATGAGGCCCGTGATGGTCCCCAGCAGGCCGGCGAGGGTCGCCAGGTTGCCCAGCATGGCCAGGTAGCCGGTCCGCTTCTCCAGCTGCGGCAGCTCGCGCAGGCCCGCCTCCTCCATCGCGGAGTTGATCTCCTCGTCGGAGCGGTTGGCGCGCATCAGGCCCGACTGGACGATGCGGGTGAGGGGGGTCGAGTTGCCCGAGCAGACCTTGATGGCGCCCTGGATGTTACCGGCCGAGATCTGCGACCGGAGAAGAGCCACCAGCTTTTCCTTGTCGATGACCGCGCGGCGCAGATAGACGGCCCGCTCGATGACGATCGACAGGGTGATCATCAACAGGAACAGAATCGGCCACATGCCCCATCCACCCTCGTGGAATGCGTCGGCCAACATCTTCAGAACGATCATCCGGCTCCTCCTTCAATGCGGAAATCGACTACGGGCTTTTTTGTGGGGATCAGTTGGTGGGTCTAGAATCCAACGCAGACCGCCGTCCCAAACCGCCCCGGCCCAGAAAACTGCAGAGCCTCCTCTAGCACTTGTGGTGCCACACGGTTTCATGCGGGTTTCGGCACCGTTAACCACATCCACACCGTGGCATTTCTCCCCGGTCGGGGTTTTCGGCCACGATCCGCAGGACTGCTCGCTTTCGCGGCGGATCGAGGCTAGATAAGAGCCAGCGTCATGGGGCTCACGCGGATTCTGGACCTGATCGTCATCATTTTGTTGGCGACCGTCATCCTGATGCCGCGCCCAGACGCCTCGGTGAAGCCGGCCCTGACCATCGACGCCGAGCGGCGGGAGCGGGTCGCGGAGCTCCAGTCATCGCTGGCGGGCAAGCCGGACGACGCCGCTGCCAGCATCGAGCTGGCCAATATCTTCCTGGACGGCCACCGCCCCGACTGGGCGCTGGCCACGGCGACCGCGGCGGCGAAGTTCCATCCCGACGACTACCGGCTGCAGCACGTCCGCGCGATCGCCTACGCCGACCGGTTCGAGAGCGCGCCGGCCTACGAGGCGGCGCAGAGTGCGCTGGCCCTCTGTGAGAAGGCGTCCGTCCCCACGTGCGACGACGCGAGCCACAGCCGCATCTCCTTGCTGGTCAGCACGCTGAAGTCGATCGCGAACGTCGACATGCGCGTGGCGCCCTACGCGGCCAAGGAACGCATCTTCCACGAGCTGCATCCGGTCTTCGTTCCCAGGCCCAAGAACAAGACTGCGAAGAAACCCGCGCCCTAGGTCAAGCGTCCGTTTCGGCGCCGAAATACTTTTGTAACGGCGCCGATCGCGGCTGTCGCTGCGCTCGAAATCCGGCAAGGATGAATGCGCAATTTCGGGACCGATCAGGGAGGAGGAGTGGGATGCGAGCCATGACAGGGGAGCCGATTTCTTCGGGCGACGCGCGGGCGGCGATTCTTTCTTGCCACGACGAGCTGCGCGGACTGGTGAACGAGACCATCCAGTTCGTCGACGACCCGATGCAGGGGCTGGAGTTGATGCGGGCGCAGGCCAGGGACCTGTGCCGGGCCTTGGCGGCGCACATCGAGTTCGAGGAGCGCATCGTCGCGATTGCGCTGGCCGACGTCATCGGCTGGGGGGGCGTGCTGCTGACCCAGCTCGAGGCCGAGCACGCCGGACAGCGCGCCCGACTGGCGTCCACGCTGTCGGCGGTCGAGACGGCCGAGCTCCCCAAGTGGGAGCTGGTCGAGAGCGTCCACGCGCTGGCCGACACCGTGCTGGTCGACCTGGCCAGCGAAGAGCGCTACCTGCTGACCGCCGACATCGACGCTCTGGCCACCGACAGCCAAGGCGGCTAATATCCCGCGGCGCATTCTCCTGCGCCCGTAGCTCAACTGGATAGAGCATCGGCCTTCGAAGCCGAGGGTTAGGTGTTCGACTCACCTCGGGCGCGCGTCGACTGAAACAGACCTGTAACTTTCGGTCGCGGCGGCCCGTGCTGTCATCCCGCCCATGAAATGGGCCTGGATCTTGATCGCGCTGGCCGGCTGCCAGAAGAGCGCCGCGCCGACGGTGAAGGTCATGCCGATCCTGAGCCGGGACGCCTCCGCCGCCGACGCCATCACGGACGCCCAGCCCAGCTGGGACGGCGCGCCCAACGGGATGTGCTGCGTGATTCCGCGCGTGCTGACCGGCCTCGAGGAGTACGACGTCAATTACGCGCTGCCCTACCACAACGTCATGGTGAAGGGGACGCCGCAGCAGCAGGCCTATGCCACCTGCGACCAGCTCTCGACCTGGCCCGAACCGCTGCGGCCGCCCACCAGCACGCCGACGCAGGCTCAGATCGATCAATACATGGCGGACTTCAAGGCTGGGCCCGACGTCGCGATCTCGCTGCCCTGCTGGGATCCGGCGAAGAAAGGCTCGTCGTACGGGCGCTGGACGTGCGGTGGCGACGGCGGGCAGGGGGCCGAGTGCACGAACAACGGCTCCTCGTGCAAGGCCGGGAGCGCGTGCTGGCTCGATCCCGGTGCGACGAACGGGCTCGGGTGCACCGGCGTGGTCACGCCCTGCTACAACCCGACCAATTAGAGCGCCTGGGGCGTCGAGCACAACCCGGAGGCGCCGCCGTCGACCGGCACGCACTGGGCGTTCAGCGGAGGCCGGTAGCAGTCGGTGTTTGGGCAGGCGCGGGGGCCGAGGCACTGCGCCGCCCACTTCTGCCAGATGGCGGTGGCGGCGGTGGCGTCGTTCGCGGCCAGGTACCTGTCGCAGTCGCCGTTGCACGCGGTGAGCCCCGGGCTGAGCGTCGCCTGACACTGATTCGGGGCGCCGGGCGTGCAGGCGAGCGCCGCGGTCAGCGCGAGGGCGTAGTCGGCGGCTAGCTGGTCGCAGCTCTCGCCCCCGTCCGGGGCGACATCGGATGGATTCGGCACGCACGTCCCCGTCGAGGCGCCCGGGCTCGTCGGGACGCAGGTGCTCGGTGGCGCGGCCGGCTGGCATTCGAAGAGCGGGCAACCGAGGAACTCGTTGTTGCCGCACGCGCCCAGCCACTCGCCGCGCGCCGTTTCCACCAGGGTGCTGTCGTTCGCATATTCCTGGTCGCCACAGGCGGTCTGTCCCCCGCAGAGTGTCGGCTGGAGGCCGACCAGGACCTGGCACTGATTGGGCGCGCCCGGCGTGCAGGCCAGCTCCGCGCTCAGCGCCGTGGCGTACTCGGCGACGGCTTGGTTGCAGCGCGCGACGTCGATTCCGCCCGCGCCTCCCGTGCCGCTGCCCCCGCCGGCCGCTCGGCTTCCGCCGGTGCCCAGGCTCCCGCCGCAGCCGGCCGCCACGGTCACTGCCGCGATGAACCAGAACCGTCCCGCCACATGATCCAATGGTCGCCTCCGAGGGCCGCCTTCACTTTGCCTGGTTGCCCGACAGGCAGACGCCGCCGCCGCCGTCGACCGCGACGCATGCGCCGGTGGCGGCGGCCGGCAGGCGACGTCGATGCAGCGGTGCCCGCCACCAGCGATGTTGCAGCTCGGGCGCGATCTCAATGGGGGTTGACGAGGGTGTCCGGGATGACGTAAGTACCTGCACCATTTCTGATTCTCCGGGCGCATAGCTCAATTGGTAGAGCAGCGGACTCTTAATCCGTTTGTTGAAGGTTCGATTCCTTCTGCGCCCACTCTCGATCCTCGGGCTCCCTCGCTCCGCGCGGCGAAGCCGCGCCGCCGCAGGTGACCCTGCTTGACGTCGTGTAGGGAACCGCGTCACAAACGGGGACCAGGGAGAGGGTGCGGCGACTCTTTAGGGGCAACTCCTATTTAGAGGTGAGCATGAGCGGTCTCAGCAGGCGGCACTTTCTGGGGGCATCGGCGGGCACCTTGGCCCTGGCGACTGCGGCCAAGGCCGCGGCGAAGGCTGGCGCGAAGGGGGGCGGGCCGTTTCCCAAAGACTTCCTCTGGGGGGTGGCGATGTCGGCGTACCAGGTCGAGGGCGCGGCCTACGCGGACGGGAAGGGGCAGTCGGTGTGGGACGTCTTCTGCAAGAAGAAGGGGGCCGTCTTCGAGGGGGACACCGGCGACGTGGCCTGCGACCACTACAACCGCTTCAAAGAGGACGTCGCGCTGATGAAGGCGCTGGGCGTGAAGTCCTATCGCCTCAGCATTTCCTGGCCGCGCGTGCTGCCCGATGGGATCGGCGCGTCCAACCCCAAGGGGCTCGACTTCTACAGCCGCCTGCTCGACGAGGTCCTCAAGGCGGGCATCGAGCCGATGTGCACCATCTTTCATTGGGACTACCCGCAGGCTCTGTACAAGAAGGGCGGCTGGCTGAACCGCGACTCGGCCGACTGGTTCGCCGAGTACACCAGCCTGCTGGCCGACAAGTTCAGCGACCGCGTCAAGCTGTGGGCGACGCAGAACGAGCCCCAGTGCTTCATCGGGATGGCGCTGCTCGACGGGATTCACGCGCCCGGCGACAAGCTGCCGTTCGCGCAGTACCTGACCGCCGCCCACAACGGCATGCGCGCCCACGGCAAGGCGGTGCAGGTGCTGCGCGCGCGCGCCAAGGACCCCAAGGCGATGAGCATCGGCTATGTGGTCTCCACGCAGGTCACGAAGCCGGCCACCGACAAGCCCGAGGACGTCGAGGCGGCGCGCGCCGCCATCTTCACGGTCGGCTACCGCGGCGAGTGGAACAACACCTGGTGGATGGATCCGGTGCTGCTGGGCAAGTACCCGGAGGACGGCCTGGCGCTGGCCGGCAAGGACATGCCCAAGTTCAAGGCCTCCGACCTGGAAGAGATGAAGCAGCCGCTCGACTGGCTGGGGCTGAACCTGTACAAGGCCGAGACCGTTCGCCAGGGCGCCGACGGCAAGCCCGAGCACATCCCGGTTCCGTCCGGCTACCCGCGCGCGGGCTCGGACTGGCAGCCGATCACGCCGGCCTGCATGTACTGGGGCCCGCGCTACATGTACGACCGCTACAAGCTGCCCATCTACGTGACCGAAAATGGCCTGGCGACGCGCGACCAGGTCTTCCTGGACGGCAAGGTTCACGACCCGCAGCGCGTGGACTTCATGCACCGCTACCTGTCAGAGCTGGGCCGCGCCCTGAAGGATGGCGTGCCCGTGCGCGGCTACTACGTCTGGTCGCTGCTCGACAACTTCGAGTGGTCCGACGGCTACAAGCAGCGGTTCGGGCTGGTGTACGTCGACTACCAGAACCAGAAGCGCATCCCCAAGGACTCGTTCGACTGGTACAAGAAGGTCATCGCCACCAACGGACGCAACCTCTTCGACAAGACCGCGGTCGCCATCACCCAGGTGACCCCGACCTGAGGCCCGGGGCCCTTTCCGATCAGTGCGTCGTGACCGCCGCGGTTGGCTTCTGGTCCGCGGACGGAGCGGCGGGTGCGGCCACTCTCATCGAGGCGGCGTAGGTCACCCAGTCGGCCATCGCGTCGGCCTGACCGTCGGGAGACATCTTGCTGCCGTGGGCGATGAACCAGTCGGCGGCCAGATCGGGCTGTCCGCGCAGCATGAGGGCGCGGAACACCCAGATCCCGATGCGCGGATCGGCGCTGGCGGTCTGCAGGGTCGCGTCGTCGGCCGCCACCAGCGCGCGCCCACGCATGGCCGGGTCGGCGCTCGGCTCGAGGAACGTCTTGAACGCGCCGAAGCTGTCGCGGGCGCCGCGCCGGATCAGGATGTCGGCCGCCGTGCGCTGGACGTCGGGCTGAGGCCGGTGCATGAGGCGGGCGATCAGCTCGGTCGATGCCTGCGTCTGCAGGTGCTCCAGCTCCTTGAGGGCCGCCAGGCAGGGCCGCACGTCGTTCTCCTTGAACAGCACGTAGAGGTCGGCCAGGTTGGCGTCGCCTCCGGCCCGCACCACGCCCGCGGCCGCCGCTGCTCGCATCAGCGCCTGCGGATCGCGCAGGAACGGTTCGACCAGGTAGACCTTGCCGCGCCCCGAGCCTGGTCGGACCTGCGCCAGCAGCGCCGCGCTCTTGACCATCGGGTTGTTGTCGTCCATCGCGGCCTTCAGCGCCTTGCTGACTGACGGATCGTCAATCACGCCCATGGCGGTCGCCGCCGCGGCGCGCGCGTCGGCCGGCAACTTTCCGGTCGCCAGCAGCTTGGCCAGCCCGGGCAGGCAGGCGGCCTCGCCGGCGGTCGCCAGCGCCGTCGCGGCGGTGCCCATCTCGAACGGGTTGCCGTTCTCCAGCGGGTCCTTGACCAGCGGACAGACGGGGATCTTCAGCGCGCTCAGGGCCTCGCCGGCGCTGGCGGCCAGCTCGGGGCGCCGCACGGCCTGCTTGAGCCACTTGATCGCGTCCGCGTCCCCGCGCGCCGCCATCAGCTTGGCCATCCGGGCGGTCGTCCAGGGCTGGTGCAGCGAAGCCTTCAGCCAGTCCAGGGCCAGCAGCGTGAACTGCTCGCCCACGTGCTCCCCGTTGCCGCGCGCCACGACCACCCGGTTCAGCGCCTCGTCGCGCCGCCCCTGCTGCAGCAGCCGGGGGAGCGCGGTCGCGACCGGGTCGTAGGTCCGGCGCACGCTGATGCCCGAGTCCCGGCGCTGGTCGCGGGCAAACATCCAGTGCAGGCGGGTGGCGCCGTCGTCCGAGCGGACCTCGACCGGCGGGCGCGGGTAGGGGACCGCGTCGCGCAGGATCTCCAGCACGGCGTCGTCGAAACCGGGGAAGCCGGAGGACCGCGAGACCTGCGACGAGATGAGCTGCCCGTCGGTCGCGATCACCAGATCGATTTCAGCCACGCGATCGGGCACGTTCAGCGGGTTGTTCAGCTCGAGCTTCTCGCCGATGAGCCGCAGGAAGTTGTCGGTCCAGCGCCCGTGAATCCGGTTGTGGACGGCGGTCAGATAGGTGGCCTCGGGGCCCGGCGGCGGCAGGGGCAGCGGCGATTCCGGCAACTTGTCGGCGGGGATGATGGCCCCCTGGGCCGGCGCGGACACCAACCCCGCCAGCAACAGCAAGGCACCTACAAACAGCGAATTTCGGTTCATGGTCCGATTCCGAGAATTCAGGGCATCATGACGGTCGGCAGCAATCCCCAGAAGCTTAATGACGATTCTGATTTCGTGGTATGCGGACCGCATGCGGAACGCTTCATCGGCACTTGGCCTCATGATCTGGTCCCTGGCGGCGGCGGTGGGGGTATCCGGCTGCGGTCTCAGGATGCAGATGGTGGACGCCTCCGTTCGCAAGCCCTCCAACGTGGCCGTGTACTTCACGGTCGAGACCCACAACGGCGCCCCTGTCGCCAACCTGACGCCCCAGGATTTCCGGATCTACGAGGACCGGCAGCCGGTCTCGATCCTCGAGAGCAAGCAGACCATCCTGCAGCCCGAGGTGGCGGCCATCCATTACACCCTGTTGCTGATCGACATGAGCGGCAGCGTGGTCGATTCGGGCGACATGCCGGCGCTGATCGAGGCGGCCTCGTCCTTCGGCGACCGGGTCGGCCCCTACCAGAAGGTCGCGGTCTACACGTTCGACGGCAGCCCGCACCTGACCCAGGTGGTCGGCTTTGGCGGCAACGTGCGCGGCGGGATCGGCGCCCTGGCGATGCGCCGCCCGCGCGACCCCTCGACCAACCTCAACGGGGCGGTCATCGAAGGCGTGCGCCTCCTGACCCAGCAGATGGAGCACGGGCCGGTGCCGTTGCGCTTCGGGACGCTGGTGGTGTTCACCGACGGCACCGACCGGGCCCACCGGGCCAGCCCCGAGGACGTCGACCGCGCCATCGACAACGCCGGGTTCGAGACGTACGTCATCGGCGCCGGGCAGGAGGTCGACCGGGGCCAGCTCTCGCGCATCGGCCGCTCGGGGACGTTCGCGTCGCAGAACCCGGCCGACGTGAAGCGCGGGTTCGACGAGATCGGCGCGCGCATCGAGGCGGCGTCGCGCCGCTACTACCTGCTGTCCTACTGCTCGCCGTCGCGCGCCGGTGAGCACGAAGTCGAGGTCGAGGCCATCGCCGCCGGCAACAGCGGCCGCCTGGCGTACCGGTTCAACGCCAACGGGTTCGGCCCGAACTGCGACCCGAACCAGAAGCCGGCCTTCGACGTGCACCACCCCCGCCCGGCGCCGCCCCCCAAGGTCGCCGAGCGCCCGCCCGCCGAGCAGCACGCGTCGGCATCGCCGGGCTCGAAGTCCAGCCGCCCGCCCGAGAGCAGCGGTCCCGCCTGGACGCCCACCCGCTGATCGCGACAGGAATGTCAGGGGCCGGCGGGTGAACCCGGCCATGGGCCCGGCATCTGGCAGGCGGCATCGCCCTTGCACCACCGCGCCAATATGAATCGCCTCGCGCTCATCACCGCCGCTATCCTCGGTCTCGCGCTCGGATTGGCCTGCAGCAGCTCGTCGCCAACCAACGAAGGTGGGACTGGCGGATCCAACGGATCCGGCGGTTCCACCGGTTCGGGCGGCGCCGGAGGCTGCAAGTATCTCCACTACTTCTCCGCCGGCTGCGACGCCCAGCCGACCTGTTTCAACGGGACGGGCGGCTCCTGTTTCAGCCTGGCCTGCGGGTGCAACGGC